>Ga0189274_100010_pt1 | contig 372034 bp, 384 predicted proteins | sample N5B1minimetaG_FD_130323 | JGI IMG/M metagenome (GOLD analysis project Ga0189274, IMG submission 130323) | Marine microbial communities from the Costa Rica Dome - N5 B1 mini metaG | ecosystem: Environmental > Aquatic > Marine > Oceanic > Photic zone | place: Costa Rica: the Eastern Pacific... | reverse complement strand
CTGCACGGCCCTAGGCAGGTCAGGCCAGGGTGAGCTTGCGAAGGCAAGTTGGGAATCCGCCTCGTCCGGACGCACGGGAGTCAGGCCTCCCCGGATGCGCCTTTCGTGTGAAAAGCACGGGGGAAGTGTTCGCGCGGCGCCGGTAACGAAGACCCGGGATCTTGGGCCCTTTCGAGGTGTCCGCTGAAGACCCTGTCCGGCGCGGCGGGCGGTAACGCTCCATTCCGTAGCCACTACAAATCATCAGGCGGAGCGCCACGGGGCCCGCCGCGCTGTCGGTTCCGTGAGGGGCCGAAAACACGAGATACCCGGATGGTTGCGGCCAGTCCGGATGTTTGTGCTGGAAGCGACAGGACAAGACGTGCGCATGCCATCAGGCATGGTCGCAATCGGCGGAACGCGCTAAAGCGCGCAGATGAGCGACGCAAACCAGTTTGACACAATCGTGCTTGGCGCGGGGGCGGCCGGCCTGTTCCATGCGGGCCTTGCCGGCCAGCGCGGGCGGCGCGTGCTCGTTCTGGACCATGCGAAACGCCCCGCTGACAAGGTCCGGATTTCGGGCGGAGGCCGGTGTAACTTCACCAATCTGGAAACCCGCGCAGACCGGTTTCTTGGGCAGAATCTGCATTTTGCGAAATCAGCGCTTGCGCGCTACACGCCCTGGGATTTCATCTCTCTCATGGCCGCCCACGGCCTGACCTATACGGAGAAACACAAGGGGCAGCTATTCTGTGACCAGAAATCCGGCGCGATCATCAAGATGTTGCTGGACGAATGCGAAAAGGGCAGCGCCGAAATTCGCCTGTCTACGGAGATTTCCGGCGTCACCCACCAGGACGGCCGTTTCCTCGTGGAGACTCGCTCTGGCGCCGTCAGCGGCCAGCGCCTGGTCGTCGCCACGGGCGGGCTGTCCATTCCCAAAATGGGCGCGACCGCCCTTGCCTATGATATCGCCCGCCAGTTCGGCCATGACATTGTCGAGACGCGCCCCGGCCTTGTGCCGTTTACGTTTTCGGGTGAGCTGGGCGAGAAATTCGCCGCAATTTCCGGCGTTGCCGCGCCTGTCATCGCCTCTGTGCCCGGCGCAAGGTTCGAGGAAGACCTGCTGTTCACCCATCGCGGCCTCTCCGGCCCGGCCGCCCTGCAAACCTCCTCTTACTGGACAAGCGGAGAGCCCCTCTCCCTCTGCCTTCAGACCTCGGAAGACATGAACGCCGCCCTGCGCGCCGCAAAGCAGGACAGCCCGAAACAGACTTTCGTGAAAGCGCTCGAAGCGCACGTCCCTGCCCGGCTCGCAGCACTGCTCGCAGAAGTCGGTCCCATCGCGCAGGATGCCCGGCTGGCGGACCTTTCCCACGCCGCCATCGACGAGTTCGCAGCTTTCCTGAAGGATTGGCGCGTCACCCCGATGGGCACCGAAGGATATCGCACCGCCGAAGTCACCGTCGGCGGCATCTCAACCGATGGCCTCAACCAGAAAACAATGGAAAGCCGGCACGTGCCGGGGCTCTACTTCATTGGCGAATGTGTCGATGTCACTGGCTGGCTTGGGGGGTACAATTTCCAATGGGCCTGGGCAAGCGCCCACGCCGCCGCCCTTGCCTGATCAGGGTGTCCAGCGCGGGCGCGGCAGCAGCCAGTCCCGCTTGCGTTGAGAAACAAGGTCCGGATGGTCCAGCGGAACGGGCTTGCCGCCAATAGGTGTATCTATTGCCTGCATCGCCTCGGCAAGGCGCTGATGAAACAGGGCATCTGTTTCAACACGTATCGGATACGGATGGTCCAGAATCCGGGAATTGTTCGGATTGGTGTTGATCTCGTAGACCTCCACCCGACCTCCAACAAGCGTGAAATCCGCCCGCCCGTATGAAATTCCTGCAGCCTCAAAATGTTTCTTCAGCGCGTCGGAATAGCGATTGTCCCGAACGGCTTCGTATTCGTCCTGATACAAATCGGCATCCGCCGCCCCTTCCTTGCCGAACTTTGCATGCCAGCTCTCATCATGCACCGACATGCCGGTGACAATTTGCCCATTCACACAATAGGCCGCCAGTTTGCGAAACAAGCCGTCCTTGATCGGTTCCGCGCAATACTCAACAAACATCAGGTCTGACTTGCAAAGGCCTGACGCAACCAGACGCTCCAGCGCCATACTGGCCTGCTCTGCATTTCCGAGCAGTTCAGTCTGCGTTCCGCGATGTGCAGAGCGCGTGCGCAGGAAAACCGGGTATCGGTCAGGCAGAGAATCGGTTTCGGCATCCCAGACGGCAAAACTGTTCAAGCCCCTGCGGTTCAAAACCTTCAACAAGGGAAGCCGCGTCAAGGCCGTAGCCGGATCGTTCAGAACCCGAACACCCGCGTCTGACAGGCACCGGAATGCCTTGGCTGCAAGCTCCCTTTGCCAGAAATCGAGCCGGTCGAAATCCGTGAACACATAAGTTGCTCTGCGAAGAGATTTGGACCGGAACATCTGATTGTACGAGAGCAAGTCGACCTTCGGCATTCCCGGAACGTCGCGAAGCTCCCTGACCGCATATTTATGCGAACCCGACGTCACAAAACAGATCATACGCGTCCCTCTTGCAATCCCCCTAGGCGGGCTCGACTGCACCGTCATGATGATTGCGGAACCAGCCTATTCCCTCCCGGATTTCACGAACCTGCCCGGCTCCAACCACGAACATGAGGCCAGTATAAGAAAGTATGCCTGAAATGATCATTACCGCTACGCGTGCAATTTCAGACCAGTGCGCTGGCATATGGAAATTCACCAGCAACACGATCGCAACCATTCCAAGAGAGGCGATAAGCGCGCGCCATCCAATTACAATCTGGCGAATTGCAGAGTACCCAGCCGCTCTTTGAACCAACCATGCCGAGACCGGCCATGTCAGGAATGTACGCAAAGCGATCAAAGTCGCGATCCCTGCAACTCCGTACGGCAAGAGCAAAGGTGCCAGAATGAAGAGAAACAGGATTCCGAGCGACAGGATGATCAGGGGAGACCGGCTGTCTCCCACCCCTCTGAGAATGGCGATGTTGAACGTGCCCGTTGCATCCCGAATTCCAAGCACCAGGAAAATCTGCAACGGCACCACCGCCGCTATCCACTCGTCCCCGATAACGAGCGGGATCAGGAGTGGCGAAACAATAGCCAGTCCCAATGTCGCCGGATAAATCACTGCGGTCGTCATTGCGAATACGCGGTCGAGCAATTCGTGAACTGTCCTCCGACTGGATTGCAGACGCGCAACCACATTCATCGCGATTTCGTTGAACGGCCCCATCAGGAGACCTGTCAGGCTTCCGGAGATTGTGCCCGCGATAGACAGCAGCCCTACAGCCCGCTCTCCCCCAACGAGGCTCAACAGGAAACGCGGGATGGCATCGTCCACATAGCCCAGGAAATAGGTTCCCACCGTATCGCGATTGAACGCGAACAGCTCTCGGAAAGCAGTCACGCTAACCGAAAATCCCGGCCGCCATTTCGACGCGTAGAAGCACCCTGCGACCGAAATGAGCGTACCCGCTGCCATGGAAATCACCAGCGACCAAACACCAAAGCCGAGAAGGGCCAGTACGAGAGCCAAACCCGTCGTCAGAAGTTCAGATGCAGTCTCAATCCAGACCAGTTTGTCGTTCTCAAGCTCTCGCTGCAATAGCGCGCCCGGCACGCCTTCGAGGCTACTGAAAAGCATGATCACGCTAAGCGCGGGCAAAACCTCCGCCACCGCTGGCGCACCTATCAGCGCGGAGATTGGCTCTGCGAGCAGGGCAATCACGACTGCGAAAACCAAGGTAAGCCCTGAATTCAACCAGAATGTCGTATCAAGGTGTACGTTCGTTATCTCGTCTCTCTGCTGAATGCTTTCGGTAAGGGGGGCCCCGACGAATACACCTGCAACTCCGAAGACCAACGCGGCCAAGGCCATGATGCCGTAGGGCTCCGGGCCCAGTATTCGCGCCATGACAGCGAACGTTGCAAGGCCAAATACGGCCGAGGCCCAAGAGTGCGCGAACATCCAGACGAGATTTCGAATGGCGCGTCGAATGATTTGAGACGTGCTCATGTCAGACGGGCTTCAACGCCCGGCCCAACCCATCCATGAACCCCATCATGGCTTCAAGGACAGCCCGGCCCGTTTCTGTCAAACGGCCCTCTCGCTGCACAATCTCTGCCGAGTCTTGCTGAATCGCGTGAGCTTCCTTGAGAATTTTCTTCAACCGGCGGCGTTCCAGCCAGCCAAAGTCGCCCGTCTCAAGCATTTTCCCGATCACCCAGACCATTCTTGCCGAGACAAACGACGCATGGAAGATTCCCTCCAGAGGTCGCTCGGTCTTTCTGATTGGCGACCAATATAGCTCCGAGTCCGGATTCTCGACGAGCATCTCACGCGTGCAGGCGCCGAACAGAGCGGCATGGCCCTCTTCATGCGCCAATGTGACGATCAAATCAGCAACAGACGCCTTACGCTCTGCGTTGAGTGCAACCGCGCCCCACAGGCGAAAGCACGTCCCTCCCTCGAATTCGAGCGCACCTTCTGCGGGGCCAACGAGGATAAGTTCGCCAAGCAAGGCGTTCATTTCATCATGAAGCTCAGGAACGTGAATCTGGATCCAGTCGATTGCTGCGGATAGCTTTGTTTCGAACTGGGTCGCCAGAACGCGATCTGGCTGGGTTACGCCCGCTGCACCTGTTTCAGGTGCTCCCATGAAGCGCTCAATCCGGCGTGTGTCAGTCTCTGAATGATCGCGACCAAGCACCGTAATCCGAGTTTTTTCAGGAATGCATTCCGATGACGCAATACGCTTCACTAGTTCAGACGCTGTTGCGATATCCGTCGCCTGCAACGCCTCCACTGCATCGTAATATGCGCCAAACACCGCCGCGGGAACTCGCATTCCTGACCTGGCTGATTGTGTCCAATTTTTGAGGTGCCGGGATAGTTCTGGATCCTCTGATTTCAGAACATCCGCAATATGTTCAAGGCTTTCGAACAAGCCCTCATGCATGACCTGATTGGTTCTGATCGCATCTGCCTTGTGTGGGATAAACCGGAACTGCGCCATGCTTGCATCTCCCGTCCTGCGGATCAGAGTGAGGTGTGCACCGCCTGCGAACAGGCAGTGCACCAATGTTCGTTCCGGAAAACTACCAGAACTTGAAGAAGAACTTCTTACCGCCGCGCTTTTTATTGCGACGACCGCCGCCCTTGCAGCCGACCATCGTGTCGTTTTTCTCGTCACGACGATTGCTGAAGCCAAGCAGCATTTCAGTCTTAAGGTTCATTTTCTACTCCCTAGAGTCCCACCACCATTGGCGGTGCCAACCATCTTGCAGATTCCATGCAAGTTTCCGATCTGATTCTACTAATTCGCGAATTTCCATTCGCGCGACTTCGCCCGACGCACGATTGGGCGAGGAAAATCAAGCGTCGGCAGGGAGATTGCCGAGCCTGGCGTCCGGAAAAGTCGAATACACTCTAGGTTTGGATTACTTCAGCAGGCCCAAATCAGGACATGAAAACCCGGCCTGGCTCGAATTGGCCGGCCCGAATTTCCCCCAGTGCAACCGCCTTGCCCTCGCACACCGCGATTGCAGACCGATCTTCAGGGTCTTCTGATTTCTGTCCCTGCCAAGCCTCGATGAGATGCGGGAGCAAAACAATGGAGCGGCCATGTCTAATGTGTCCGGCTTCTTCGCGCGTGATGTCCACACTTGGCACACCTTCAAGCACAGCATGGATTGGCTGCAGAAAGCCCATCAATGTCTCAGGATCTTCCGTTTCCTCGATGCGCGACAAGGGTATCGCTGTTGCTGCACCGAACTGTCCGACCCGCGTACGGCGCAGCTGACTGATATGACCTTCGCATTCAAGATCAAACGCGAGATCCCGTGCCATGGCGCGTACGTAAAAGCCTTTGCCGGACGTGACGTGAATAACGGTATGGTCTGCATCAGGCATACCGATGACATCTGCTGTAAAGACATCCACTTCGCGTGAGGTCAATTCAAACTCCTCGCCTTCCCGCGCGAGGTCATAGGCGCGTTGGCCATCTACCTTAATCGCTGAAAACCGCGGCGGAACCTGTTCGATTGTGCCAATATAGCCTTTCAGCAACTCTTCGACTTGCTCCCGTGTGGGACGAGCGTCAGACGTTCCCGTGACGTCTCCTTCGGCATCCTGGCTCTCGGTCGATACGCCCCAGCGAATGGTGAAGACATATTCTTTCCGGGCGTCCATTGCCCACTGCACGGTTTTGGTCGCTTCCCCGAATGCTATCGGCAGAATGCCATCGGCCAGTGGATCGAGCGTCCCGCCGTGTCCGACTTTTTGGGCGTTGTACTTTTTCTTGAGGATGGCCACCGCTTGGGTGGAGGTGATGTCGACTGGTTTGAAAAGGTTCAGCCACCCGGTGACCGGGTCGCCTTTGCGTTTTCTTTGACGGGCCAAGATACGAGACTTTCAGATTGCGCGGCCCGGCGGTTCGAACGCGGACGGCGGAGAGAGATTGAGATTAAGGCGGGGCCATACGAAGCGGGGTCAAACCCGTCAAGGCGAGAGGGTCAGCCCGAAATGTCGCGGATCAGGTCACGCTACGCAGATCACCTGATGGCTCGTCAAACAGAACTTCAGCTTCAGCCTTTGACGAGCCTCCCACCTCTTCTGACGACGTTACCTCGGAGGTAAGCTCGCGCGTCTCGTTTGGCTTGCTGATGTTCACGAGATCCAGGTCCAGATCGAAATCGCCTTGAACCTCCCGGTCACCGGAATCCATTTTGCGTCGCACAATGTCGCGAATGCGCAGCAGTACAGCGCGATTGTCATCCACCAGAGGAATCTGTCGCCCATCGGATGCGCCAATCACGAGCCGATAGTAGGGCTGCCGCTTCTTCATCCGGCGCGCGAACATTGCAGCACGAACACCGAGGATCACCGCAAGCACGGTCAGCACGCATCCGACGATCAGCGCGATCATGCTGGAGCCGCTACCGGGAAACAAACCTCCCCATGCAAGCGCGAGCAGACCAAAGAACAGGCTGATCACAAAGAACGACGCGTAGAGGCTCTTCGTGCGGCGGTTCGTTTCCGTATCCCAAGGCGCAAATTCCATAGATTCCACAGACATCGTCGCGATGCGCTGAATAGCAATCGTATCATCGCCGAGCTGTAGAGACGCTGGCGTGATTTCACCACGCCGCGCGCCTTCCATGTCCAAGGTCTGACGGTCCATCACGCTTGCCCTTGATTAAACTCAGAAAACGCTCGCAGCACGTGCTGAGTGAGTCAACTTACAACCTGTCCAGAGGCGTAGATTCGACTGTTATTCCGGATCGAGATCGCGCCTTACGCGAGGATCTGCCAGCAAGCGGTCGATTGCGGTGGCCTCATCGTAGGATTTGTCTGCGATGAAATGCAGTTGAGGCGTGAACTTCATGTCAATCTCGCGGCCGAGGCGCCCGCGCAAGAAACCCGCTGCGCGATTCAGGGCTTCGGCCAGTTTGCCGCGCCCGGCTTCACTATCATCACCCAGTGGGGAAACGAAAATATTGGCATGGCGCAAATCAGGAGAACATCGCACCTCCCCGACCGTCACGATGACGCCGACAAGATCCGGATCACGCAAGTCTTCCCGCGCAAGGATATCCGACACGGCATGCCGGATCAGTTCGCCTGCACGCAATTGGCGTTGACTGGGAAGTCCAGGAGCATTTGTTTTACGTGCCATCAGACACCTGCTTTCTGTTTCAGACGCTCAACAAACTGTTTGCGCGCCACTCTATCATTATCGAACCACGCGTCCGGGATCAGCAAGGGCTCTGCCCCCTGCACTTCAACGGTCGTGTATCCTCGGCGGGTTTTGACCGACACTACGTTTGCCCAGTCGATCCGAATTTCTACGCCACCGCGACGCACTTGCATGCGCTCCTCCAGCAGCTGGACGTCCATCTCCGCTCTGCCATCGCCCACAACGTCCCTTGGCGACCGATACGACCATCGAATGAAGATCAGATACCATGATATCCCGGCAAGGGCCGCCACGAGCGCGGACAAGAACCATTGCCAATAGGCGCTCAGGCCCACCATCTCTATCGCATTGCGCACCATCACCGACATGCTGGCAGAAATGATTGGCGCCGTAACGCCCGCATAATAAATCGCAGTCGGACCGACCGTCCCGCGTCTGGAAAGACGGATCAGGCGCTTCTGGTCTTTTTCGTCCAGAAAGCCGGAGATCTTGTCAGACACGGGCCTTCACCGCCGTCCTAGTCGAGCGACCTGGCGATCTCTTCAACCTGGAAGCACTCGATCTTGTCGCCGGGGCGAATATCATCATAGCGCTCAAACGCCATGCCGCATTCCATTCCGGCGTTCACCTCGTTCACTTCGTCCTTGAAGCGCTTCAGCGTCTTCAGATTGCCTTCATGGATCACAACGTCGTCGCGCAGCAGGCGTACACCACAACCACGAAGAACCTTGCCTTCGCTGATACGACAGCCAGCGACCTTGCCGACCTTCGTGATGTTGAACACTTCGAGGATTTCGGCGTAACCGATGAAGGTTTCGCGTTTCTCCGGTGCGAGCATGCCCGACAGGGTTGCCTTCACGTCGTCAATCAGATCGTAGATCACGGAATAGTAGCGGATCTCAACGCCTTCTTTCTCCGCCAGATCACGTGCTTGCTTGTTGGCACGCACGTTAAAGGCAAAGATTGGCGCTTCAGACGACTGGGCCAGAAGAACGTCGCTTTCCGAAATACCACCAACCGCGCCATGAATGACGCGTGCACGCACTTCTTCAGTTGAAAGCTTGTCCAGAGACTGGCTGATCGCCTCGACTGAGCCTTGAACATCGCCCTTGACGACAACTGGCAGCTCGGAAGTCTCAACCGAGCCATCCTTCAGCTTGCTGAGCAATTGATCGAGCGACGCGCGCGCTGCCGCGCCGGCCTTACCAGCAACCTGGCGCTTCTGGCGCACGCGGTACTCGGTAACTTCCCGAGCACGCGCTTCACTGTCGACAACAACAAACTCATCACCAGGCTCCGGCGCACCGTCCAGACCGAGCACCTCGACCGGAAGGGCTGGACCAGCCTCCTTGAGTTGTTGACCGCGCTCGTCGACCAGAGCGCGGACCTTGCCCCACTGAGCGCCAGCTACGACGATGTCGCCGCGCTTGAGCGTGCCGCGTTTAACCAGCACGGTGGCAACCGGACCACGGCCCTTGTCGAGTTGGCTTTCAATCACGGATCCGTCTGCCGGACGGCTTGGATTGGCTTTCAATTCGAGAAGTTCGGCTTGCAGAGAAATAGCATCCGTCAGCGCGTCCAGCCCCTCACCCGTCAGCGCAGACACCTTCACGGACTGGGTTTCGCCGCCCATGCTTTCGACCTGAACATCATGTTGCAGAAGATCGGTCAGCACCTTGTCCGGATTGGCATCCGGCAGGTCGGATTTGTTCACCGCAACGATGATCGGAACACCCGCCGCCTTGGCGTGATTGATGGACTCGATCGTCTGCGGCATGACGGAGTCATCTGCCGCGACAACAAGGATAGCAATATCTGTCGCCGTGGCGCCGCGTGCGCGCATGGCGGTAAAGGCCGCGTGGCCAGGCGTATCAAGGAACGTAATCCGTTCGCCAGATTTCAGTTTCACCTGGTACGCACCGATGTGCTGGGTAATGCCGCCAGCCTCGCCGGACACAACGTCCGTCTTGCGAAGGGCATCCAGAAGCGAGGTCTTGCCGTGGTCAACGTGGCCCATGATCGTCACGATCGGCGCACGTGGCTTCAGATCCTTTGGATCATCCTCAGCGCCTTCCAAGCCGATTTCAACGTCGGATTCGGAGACGCGCTTCACCGTGTGGCCGAATTCCTCGGCAATCAGTTCTGCCGTGTCAGCATCGATGATGTCGTTTCCACGGAGCATCTCGCCCTGCTGGATCATGAACTTCACGACATCAGCGACGCGCTCATTCATCCGCTGGGCAAGATCCTGCAATGTAATGGTCTCTGGCAGGGTGACCTCAATCGAGACTTTCTCACGCTGGTCGTTGCCGCCGGTGCGGCGCTCGCGCTCGCGTTCCCGCGCGCGGCGAACCGATGCCAGCGAACGCTGACGATCCGCATCATCGCCCAAAGCGGAAGAGATGGTCAGCTTGCCGCGGCGACGCTCACCGCCACCACCGCCGCGTGAGCCACGGCCCTGAGAATCCCGACCGGAGCGATCCCGATCGTCGCGGCCAGACTTGCCACGTTTGGCACGGCTTGGCGCCTCTTCAACCGGTTGTGCAGCCGCTGGCGACGCATCAGCCTTGGTGCGTGTCTTCTGTGACCGTTCGGCGCGCTCCTTGGCAGCAGCTTCCTCAACCTTGCGGGCTTCCTCTTCGGCCTTGCGACGGGCTTCGGCCTCTTCGCGTTCCTTGGCTTCCTGAAGCTTTTTCTCCTGTTCGGAGCGCAGGCGATCTTGCGCTGCTTTCTGGTTCTCTTCTTCCTTGGCGCGCGCGGCTTCTTCCTGCTTGCGCTCATAGAGCGCTTTCTGACGAGCTTTCAGCTCGTTGACCGTAATGCCAAGTTTCTTGGCTGTTGCGATCAGGCGCGCTTCCATCGAGTCCGCAGACGGTTTCGCTTTCGAGGTATCCCCTGCTGGCGCAGCAGACGAACCGCTCGGCCCAACTGACCGACGTTTCTTGGTTTCAACAACCACCTGCTTGGAGCGGCCATGACTGAAGCTCTGCTTCACCGTACCGGAAGATTTCCGAGAAACGGTGAGCGGCTTGCGTCCGCCCGTATTACCACCAGTGTCTTTCGTATCGCTCATACGTTCTTCATACCACGTTTCTTGCCGATGTGCGCCAATGCACTTCGGCTTTGTTTTCCGCTACCGATCCTGATCCGGGAACCAGTCCAGTTCGGGTCTTGCTCGAAATCCGGCCAGCCGCTGATAGGCCAGCTCTATCGTCTTCGCAAACGGACCCTTGCGGACGAGACCGTGTATCACACGCTCACGTCCAAACGCCATGCCCAATTCTTCGGAACTGAGCGCACCGGCAATTTTCACGTTGCTATATAATGCTTTGGCGAGAAAATACACCTTTGAACGGCCATCTTCTGCACCATCAGTGGCTTCCAGCAGCAAACCGGGCCGCTTCTTCTGCAGGGCTTCTCGCACCTGATCGAAGCCGAGAACAATGTCCCCCGCTTTCCTCGCCATCCCCATCAGGCTGATCACCCGCTGAAGCAGCAAATTCTCCACCAGTTCCGGCAAATCTGTCGGGACCGTGGCTTGTTGCTTGAATCCACGGGCGAAAGCGCCCTTGCGCATGGCAATCTCAAGCGTATCCCTGTCGGCCCGCAGCCAGACACCCCGGCCCGGCAGCTTGCCAAGAATATCTGGCGTCACAACCTGATCAGGTGACAGCACGAAGCGAACCATCTCCTCCTGTGAGAGATGGTCTCTGGACACAATGCATTGCCGGACGGGGCCTGCCCCGTCCGCAACACGGCCTTCAGTGTCGGTTACCCGCGCTTCACTCTTGCGGTGCGGCCTCGTCATCGCCGCCCTCCGCTGCCAGGGCATCGAGATCAAACTCGAGCTCTTCGAGGGCCTCATCCACCGCGTCCGGAGACGGGTTGCTGCCAAGTTCGCCGAGCGCCAGCAGCGCGCGTTCCTCTTCGGTCAGCTCAGGCTCTTCTTCCTTCGCTTGTTCAGCCAGCATCTGCTCAAGGGCGTCCGGCTCGATCCAGCCTGCGGCGACACGCGCGCGCATGATGAACATTTGCGCGTCATCCTTGCGCATTTCGCCCTTCTTCAGAACGCCTTCGACCCAGACCGGCTTTCCATCCGGGCCCGGCTCGCGCCAACCCGTGATGTCATCCGGCACGAGACCAGCCACATCGTCCAGCGTCTGCACGCCTTCTTCACCAAGACGCACGGCGAAAGATGGCGACATGCCTTCCAACTCCATGACAGCGTCTTCAACACCCAGTTCACGGCGCTTGGCATCGTTTTCGGCAGCCAGTCGCTCAAGGAATTCGCGAGCACGTTCCTGAAGTTCTTCGGCTACGTCCTCGTCAAAACCTTCAATCGTGATGAAGTCTTCCGGCGCCACATAAGCGATCTCTTCGACCGTCTCAAAGCCTTCCGAAGCCAGCAGCTGAGCCAGCGTCTCGTCGGCATCCAGCGCCTTCATGAAGAGGTCCGTCCGCTCCTGGAATTCGCGCTGGTAGCGCTCGGAGTCGGCGGTCTCTGTCACCAGGTCGATCTGCCACCCCGTAAGCTGGGACGCGAGACGCACATTCTGACCACGGCGGCCAATCGCCAGAGGGAACTGGTCGTCCGCCACAACAACTTCGACGCGGCGCTCTTCCTCATCCAGCACGACTTTCGACACTTCGGCCGGCTGCAGTGCATTCACAATGAAGGTCGCATCGTCATAATTCCACGGAATGATGTCGATCTTCTCGCCCGACAGTTCGCCGACCACAGCCTGAACACGCGCACCGCGCATACCGACACAGGCGCCGACGGGATCAATCGAGGAATCATTGGAGATCACACCGATCTTCGCACGGCTGCCCGGATCGCGGGAACATGCCTTGATCTCGATGACACCTTCATAAACTTCCGGCACTTCCTGCGCGAACAGGCGCACCATGAAATCCGGTGCGGCGCGGGACAGGAAGATTTGCGGACCCTTGGTCTCGCGGCTCACCTTGTAAAGATAGGCACGAACGCGGTCATTGGTTTGGAAATTCTCGCGCGGGATGCCGTCATTGCGACGGATGATGCCTTCGGCGCGACCCAGATCGACAATGACGTGACCGTATTCCACACGCTTTACAACACCGGAGATAACTTCGCCGACGCGATCCTTGTATTCGTTGTACTGGCGCTCGCGCTCGGCATCGCGCACCTTCTGCATGATGACCTGTTTGGCGGTCTGCGCTGCGACACGGCCAAAATCGAAGGGCGGCAGCTCTTCTTTCAGCTCGTCGCCAGCTTCCAGCGTTTCGTCCAGCTTCTTCGCTTCGGACAGACGCAGCTCCTTGGCCTCATCCTCGAACGCGTCGTCAGCGACAACGGTCTGAACACGCCATAGCGTCTGCTCGCCGGTCGTTGCGTCGATCTTCGCACGGATGTCGTGCTCTTGGCCGTATTTCGCTTTTGCGGCCTTTTCGATCGCTTCCTGCATGGCCTCGATGACAATCGTCTGATCGATTGCCTTCTCTTCGGCGACCGCTTTCGCGATCTGCAGGATTTCCAGCCTGTTGGCTGAAACGCCGATGGTGCTCATTTGACGTCTCCCGTCTCTTCGTTTGTATCGGTGTCTTCGTCTGTCTCGTCGATCTCAAGATCGCCGAGGTCATCTTCATCCGGCTGTGGCGGCAATGTGCCGTCTGCGCGAGCCGCCTCAATCAGTTCGTCCGTCAGGATCAGGCTGGCCTTACTCATCTCGTGAACGTGAGCCACCAGCTCGGTTTCGTCATCCAGCTCCAAATGCGCGCCGTCTTCATCCTCTCCGGTGATCATTCCGGAGAAGCGGCGACGGCCATCAATCGGTCGCACAAGTTCCACTTTGGCAGCATGGCCCACCCAGCGGCCAAAATCACCTTCCCGGGTCAGTGGACGGTCAATGCCCGGCGTGGAGACTTCCAGCGTGTACGCCTCCTTGATGGGGTCTGCCTCATCCAGCATCGGCGCGATGGCCCGCGAAAGGCTGGCGCAATCTTCGACATTCGTCGGGGCGCCCCCTGCCCTCTCAGCCATGATCTGGAGGTGCGGACGCCGCCCACCCTGAATGCGCAGGCGAACGATTTCCATGCCAATCTGCTCGGCCACCGGCGTGACGAGCGAAAGAATTTGGCGTTCCTGTTCGGTCAGAGCAATCATCTGAGGTGCGGACTATTCCAATAAAGAAAAGCGGCGGCCCCGTTTCCGGAACCGCCGCCGATATGTTTCGACTTGAGAGACGTATACCCCTGCGTGCGGCAGATGTCGAGCGTCGCTTGCTGTAGAACGAAAGACGGCGACTTCGTTCCCAAAGCCGCCGTCCTGAATCCTGTACGGATACGCGTCTTAGAGAATCTTCAGATCCACAGCCGAGGTCTTGCCGCGGCGTTCGTCCTTGTAGAGTTCGTAAGAGATAGCCTGGTCTTCTGCCAGTGTGCGAAGGCCGGAGCGTTCAACGGCCGAAATGTGCACAAAAACGTCAGAGCCGCCCTCATCAGGTTTGATGAAGCCAAAGCCTTTCTGGTCATTGAACCATTTCACTTTGCCAGTTGCCATTACTTGTAGTCCTTTACGTTAAGTAGAAGCGTCCCGGTTCGGGATTTGAACCAGATCCGCCTATCGAAACGGGAGGGAAGGAAAGTCATGGCCGCCGGTCTGACGGGGTCTTGATATTTCAGACCGACCGAATTCGATGCCGCTATTAAGCGCATGGGTGCGACAATCGGTCAAGTGAATGTCTTGTGTCAGCTGCGCACGAAGTCGAACCAGACCGGTGCACAATCACCCAATTGCTTGCTTTCGTACCGTGTCGTCAGATGGTCACCGGGAGGGCAGCGCCAGTCATCCGCCGTGTTCGCGTGCCACTCGAAACCGCCCTGCCGGAGGAACCGCAACAGCGCCTCATCTGCATAGGATTTCACATCCGTCGCAAACCGGACACGCGCGCCCGGACGGCAGATGCGATGGAGACTCTCGAGAAACTCCGGCTGGATCAATCGACGCTTCTGCTGGCGTTTCTTTGGCCACGGATCTGGAAACAGAATAAAGGCCCGCGCAATGGACTGATCCTGCAAAGACGCCATCACGGGCCGCACATCGTCCATGACCAATCGCACATTCTGCAGCTGGTCTGCTTCAATTCCTGTAAGAGCCTTCGCCATGCCTTCAATGAATGGCTCGCAGCCAATGTACCCAATATCTGGATTTCGCCCTGCCTGACCCACCAGATGCTCTCCACCGCCGAAGCCGATCTCCAACCAGACATCACGATCATCACCGAACAGGTCTCTGCCAGACAGTGTCCCGTCTGCAGCCGTTGGGACGGCCAGTTCGGGTAGGCGTGTATCGATCAATGATTGCTGGCGGGCCGACAGGCCACGGCCCCCGGTGCGGCCGAATGTGCGCAATGGGCGAGACTTGTTGGCGGCGTTTTCTTCGGTCATGGCGCTGTCAGATGCACCAGCACCGGGGCGGGATCAATCCTCGTCCTGCTGCTTGCCTTCAAAGGCTGTCGCGGCGGCCTGCACTGTCGCCAACAGCGATTTCCGGAGAGAATGATCTTCAATCTTCTGGAATGCGGCAATCAGGTCGAGAACTTCAGACGTCATGACAGGCGCGTGAACACCTTCGCTGTCTTCGGCCACACCGGAATCGCCCTTTGCGAAGAACGTCTCCGCGCCGTCAAAGAAATAGGTTATGGGCACGCCCATGGCACTCGACATCTCGAACAGGCGGCCAGCCGAGACTCGATTGACGCCTTTTTCGTATTTCTGGACTTGCTGAAAGGTCAGGCCAAGCAGATCCCCAAGTTTCTCCTGGGTGAGCTTCAGCTCCTTGCGTCGCCACCGGATGCGCTGGCCTACGACCCGATCAATGCCGCTAGGAAGCTTGTTATCGGCCATATTCCCCCTTCCTGTCTGGGTATTCTCCGTGTGCTCTGTCTATCTTCGCCACGTAACGAAGGCCAGACCCGCAAATAAGAACAGGCTGAGCCAGAAGAGCATAAGACCGATTCGGGTTTGAAACAGGGTTACCCTCTCGGGGAGGGGCAGCTTTCCACGGCCGAAGCTGGTATCCCAACCGCTTGGCGCATCCGCCACAGGCGCTGCGCGCAACACCTCGCGTCCTCGACCGTCCACAATGCCCGACGCGCCGCGACTGGCAACGCGTGCAAGCGGCAACCCCGTTTCGATCGCGCGGTATCGGTTCTGCGCATAGTGCTGTGCGGGGCCCATCCCACCGCCGAACCAGGCGTCATTCGAAATCAGGACCAGCCAATCGGCCCGCGCGCCAATATTCGCGCTGCGTGGAATGGAGGGGTAGAGCCCCTCATAGCAGATCATCGCCACGAATGGGGGAATGTCCTCCGCGAAAATAACGGCCGGCCCCGGACCTGGTCGGAAGCCATCGCTCGCCATGCGCTGGATTGCGCCAGGCAAAATGCCGGACAAGGCCTCCCCGAAAGGAATGATCCGCGTTGCCGGCAACTCACCGAAAGGTACCAGACGATGTTTGTCGTAAAGCGCGATAGGGCCAGACCGGATCGCGTTCTCATCCATGACGGTCAGGCTGTTGTAATAGTCGCGCGTGTCCTTGCCGGTTATCTCGTATCGCGTCGTCCCGGCGATCAAGTCGCGACTGCCAAGATAGGCTCCCACCGCGTCCAGCGCATTCGCATCCTGCAGGAGTGTTGTTGGCAGCGCGCCCTCTGGCCAGAGGATAATATCGCCCGGCTCACCTTCCTGATTTGCCAACATGCGCAAATATTCGATGAGGATCGGGTCGGGGCCAATCTCCCATTTCTCATCCTGTGGCACGCCGGAATCCATCAACACAACTGATTGCTCTGATAGCTCCGCTGGCTGCGCTATGCGCTGTGCGCCCCAGGACCATCCAAGCGCAACAAGGATCACCGCCGCAAAGGATGGTGCAATGCGGACAGCCAATTGACGAGACTCGCGCGTATCCACCAGAGCGGCGGGCGCAGACATAACAAACACGGTCAGCAAGGTCAGCCAATACACGCCGCCTATCGACGCGCTCTGAGACAGGGCCCCACCCGGCACCCAAGTCGTACCCGGCAGGTTCCAGGGAAACCCTCCAAACAGGTGTCCTCGCACAAATTCTGCCAAAGCGAAGAAAAGCGCGAACACAAAAATGCGAGAGGGCGACGACGACCAGAAGGCCCCCGCCATGGCGCCGAATACTCCCCAGATGATCGCCATGCCACCGGGCAGCAGGATCAACGGCATCCATAGGAAAATGGCGTGCTTTTCAGGCTCCACCAGGAAGGGAGCGGCCGTCCAGTGCATGCTGATGAGGAAAAAACCCGTTCCGAAAGCCCAGGTGCGCAGGAACACAGCCCTTCCCCACCGGCGATGACCGCGCGCGCCATCCAGCATCCAGATCAGACCCGTGAATGAAATCACCAACACGGCGCTGAAATGAAACGGCGCAAACGCAACAGCCGAAAAGGCACCCAAAAGCAGGCTGGTGATCACGGCCAGCCAGCCTGTCAGGCGCGCAAAGGCTTCATGCAAGGGTCCAAGCGCCGTGAACCCATGGCTACGCACAGCGTGGCTCATGATTTACTCCTGCGCAGCAGGCGCGGGCTGTTCGGGCGTTCGCAGCCGCACACGACGAATGCGCCGGGCGTCTGCATCCATGATCTCGATTTCGACACCGGCCGGGTGCTTGAGCACTTCTCCGCGCACCGGCACTTTCCCGGCCAGCGCGAAGGCGACACCGCCGAGCGTGTCGAAATCCGTGTCGTTGTCCTCAATGGCGAGATCAATGCCCGTTTCCTCTGCAAAATCGTCGATTTCCGTCCGGGCGTCCGCTTCCCAGATTCTCTGGCTGCGGCGAACGAACATAGCCTCTTCATCATCGTGTTCGTCTTCGATGTCACCGACGATTTCTTCAACCAGATCTTCCAGACTGACGAGACCATCCGTTCCGCCGTACTCGTCTACGACAAGCGCGAGGTGAATACGGGTGGACTGCATTTTCACAAGCAAATCAGTCAATTTCATGGAGGGCGGCACATACAACACGTCGCGGTGCAGCCGCTCCAGCGGACGCTTGGCTGGCTCCTCCCCCTTGGCCAGTTCGCTGACCACATCCTTGATGTGTACAAAGCCAATCGGATCATCGAGAGATTCACGAAACACTGGCAGGCGGGAATGCGTCACTTCCGCGAAGTATTTCAGCAGCTCCGGAAACTCCATCCCGACTTCAACAGCCTTGATTTCAGCACGCGGCACCATGACGTCGTCCACACGCAGGTCTTGGAACTCTGCGAGCCGCAAGCGCATCTCGTTCGGATTGTGCTGGGGCATCTCACCATTTGCCTCGGGAGACACCGCCTCCACAGGATCAGTTTTCCGGCCGAAACCGAAAAAGCTACGCAATCGGCCGCTTGGCGGCGCATTAGAAGGGTCGGGGTCGCTCATAGCCTCAGATGATTCAGTCGGTCGAATATGGATTATCTATGCCCAGCGATGCAAGCGCCTTTATTTCCAGACCCTCCATCTTCTCGGCTTCGTGATCGGTTTCATGATCATGGCCCAGCAAATGCAGATAGCCATGAATGAGAAGATGCGTCAGGTGATCGGCAAGTGTCTTGTTCTGCGCAGTAGCGTCTTCTTTCGCAACACCCAGAGCGACGGCAATATCCCCCAGCATGGGTCGGTCCATGGGATCCGCTGGAAAGGACAGCACATCCGTCGGCTTGTCCTTGCTTCGGAACTGGTGATTCAAGCTGTGAAGCACATCATTGTCAGCCAGCAGAAGCGCAACGATACCCTCGGCCGGCTCCACCTTCACGGCAGCATCGAAGGCAGTCTGGCAGACAGATTCCAGATCGGGAATCTCTGACCACGCGTCCTCTTCGACTATCAGATCAAGTTCGACCATGCGCCCTGCGCTCAACCCTCGCCATGCGCGGCATATGCATCAATGATGCGGCTGACGAGGCCGTGACGCACGACATCCGCTGCCGTCAGCTTGTGCACATTCACACCCTCGACATCCGACAGGATCTCAAGTGCGTGGCGCATGCCAGATGGTTGGCTGCCTTGCAGATCCACTTGCCCCGGGTCTCCTGTGATCACCATTCGGCTGTCCCGACCCAGGCGCGTCAGCACCATCTTCATCTGCGGAATGGTCGTATTCTGAGCTTCGTCCACAATGACAAATGCATTCTTTAGTGTGCGTCCACGCATGAAGGCGAGCGGCGCGACTTCAATCTCCCCGCGCGCCATGCGGCGCTCCATCTGTTCCTGCCCCATCAACTCGCGAAGCGAGTCCCAGATCGGCAGCATGTAGGGATCGACTTTCTCTTCAAGTGTCCCCGGCAGGAAGCCCAGCTTTTCCCCCGCTTCCACTGCGGGTCGTGTCACGATCAAGCGCTGACGCGCCCCGGACAGAAGCTCTGAAACACCGGCAGCAACTGCCAGGAATGTCTTGCCAGTACCCGCCGGCCCGACACCAAAGATCATTGCATTGTCAGGATTTGCCAACAAATCGATATAGCGTGATTGTCCACGCGTCTGCGGTGTTATCGGCTTCTTCAGGGAGCGGAATGTACCGAAGGTCTGTTGCGGTGTTCTCGCGGCTTCCAAAGCGCCATCCACATCCATGTCCGAGATGTCGGCACCTTTTCGCAGGCGCCGCTCCAGCTCAGCCAGAACTGCCTCAGCGATGGATACGCCTTCGGCTTTCCCGACCAGGAGAATACCGCCACCCTGACTTTCCGCTTTCAGCCCATATTCATCCAACCGCGTCTCCAGCAATTGGAGATGACGATGATGCGGCCCGCACAAATCACGCAGGGTTTCTGCGTTGCTGACCTCATAGATACGGCTGACCGGCGCCTCGGGCGAGGCAGATGGACGACGTTTCACGCTCAAAGGGCAACCTCTCTTGCCCGGATCAATTCACCAGATAGCGAACTCATCGTCGCGCCGTTAACTTTCACATCCACAATCTTCCCCGTCAGTTCAGCTGGCCCATCGAAATGCACCGCCTGCATCCAGGGCGAGCGACCATGCGCTTGGCCTTCCAAGCGTCCCCGTCCAGTTACCAGAACTGGCACGGTCTGTCCGATCTTGGACTTGTTGAATGCGGTCTGCTGCTCACGCAGCAATTTCTGAAGCGCCTGCAGGCGGGCGTCTTTGACGTCTTCTGGTACGTGTCCAAACATTTCCGCCGCCGGGGTGCCGGGGCGGGGGGAGTATTTGAAGGAATATGCAATCGCGTAGTTCACATCACGCACCAATTGCATCGTTGCTTCAAAATCTTCGTCGCTCTCGCCTGGAAATCCGACGATGAAGTCAGACGCCAGCGCAACATCTGGCTGAGCTTCGCGCACCTTGCGAATAATTTCGCGATACTCGTCTGCCGTGTGGCCACGGTTCATGGCTTTCAGAATCCGGTCCGAGCCGGACTGCACCGGCAAGTGCAGGAAAGGCTGCATTTGTGCCGTGTCACCATGCGCCGCGATCAGGTCATCATCCATGTCACGCGGATGGCTGGTTGTATAACGAATACGTTCAATGCCGCCGATCTTGGCAAGGTGCCGGCAAAGCTGTCCCAAGGTCCAGTCTTCCCCGCCCTCTACCTGAGGAGCTGCGCCATGAAACGCATTGACGTTCTGACCGAGCAACGAAATCTCGCGAACACCTTGCGCCGCCAAATTCCGCGCTTCCATCACGATATCGTCGACCGGGCGCGACAGCTCAGCGCCGCGCGTATATGGCACAACGCAGAAGGTGCAGAACTTGTCGCAACCCTCCTGCACCGACAGGAAGGCCGTCGGCCCATCGGCTTCACGCGTCTTCGGCAAAGCGTCGAATTTTTCCAGAGTCTCGAAATCCGTTTCGAGACGATCCCCAACAGCGCGGCTGGCCCGCGCGATCATCTCAGGCAATTTGTGATAGGCTTGTGGGCCCAGAACCAGATCGACAAGCGGTTGGCGACGCATGATTTCCTCGCCTTCGGCCTGTGCCACACACCCAGCCACAGCGATTGTCATGTTGCTGCCGGTGTTCTGCTTCATCCGCTTGAGTTGGCCGAGCTCTGAATAGACCTTCTCAGTTGCCTTCTCGCGGATATGGCACGTGTTCAACACGACAAGATCAGCCGCCTCGGGCGTGTCCACCGGCGCATAGCCGAGCGGACGCAATACGTCCCGCATGCGCTCGGAGTCATAGACATTCATCTGGCACCCATAGGTCTTGATAAAGAGACCCTTGGTGTTCTGTTTCGCCTCTGGAGTATTCATGGGCGGGCTTATGCCTGAAAATGACTGCCGCTGCCAGAACCTTGTGCGCCTCGCCTGCAGCCACGGCAATCCTGTGCCATCCCTGCGACAAAAGCTTCACACGGCCCGAAAGCTGGCTAGTGTGCGGCCAAGCAATCAAAGGAGCCGGGGAGGCCCATGGATATCATCAAACTCATCGAGAACATCTCTGGATTTATCTGGGGGGGGACCTGGGGAGACGACGTCATCATTCCGGGCCAGATTGGCCCACTCGCCGTGGTCCTTCTAGGCACGGGCCTGTTCATGATGGTCCGTTTGGGCGCGCGTCCCGTGCGCCGTTTCGTGCCTGCGCTGGTGGAAGTCTGGCAAGGCCGCAAGGCTCAGGGCGAAGATGGCGCCATCACACCGTGGCAGGCGCTTTCGACCGCCCTGTCGGGTCAGGTCGGCACCGGAAACCTGGCAGGTGTGGCCACGGCTATCACTCTGGGTGGACCCGGCGCAATCTTCTGGATGTGGGTTGTTGCCCTGTTCGGCATGGCACTCGCCTTCTCCGAAAGCTCTCTCGCAATCAAATATCGCGAAACGGACGAGTATGGCCGCATCAATGGCGGCCCGATGTACTATATCAAGAACGGTCTGGGCAAAGGCTGGGGCTGGCTCGCGATCATTTTCTGTCTCGGAACCCTGTTCTCCGCAATGGCGACCGGGTCAATGATTCAGGCCAATTCCATCACCGAAGCCGCACTGGAAACAGGTTCACATCTCGGCGTCAGCATTCCGAACTGGAGCGTCGGCATCCTGCTTTCTGTTCTGGTGTTTGCGGTCATTATTGGCGGCATCAAGTCGATTGGCTCCTTTGCTGGCAAAGTCGTGCCTGTCATGGCTGGCCTCTATGTTCTGATCGCCTTCCTTGTCCTTGTCGTGAATGCAGACAAGGTGCCTGGCGCCTTCATGCAGATCATCGGCACAGCCTTTGGCTGGAAGGAAGCCGCCGGGGGCGCAGCAGGTTACGGCGTCATGCAAGCGGTGCGCTACGGTATTGCCCGCGGCTTGTTCTCCAACGAAGCCGGTCAGGGCTCCGCCCCGATCGCGCACGCAGCAGCTCAGACCAAGAATCCCGTCATGCAGGGCGAAATCGCCATGATCGGCGTGTTCATCGATACGATCATCATCTGCACCATGACCGCGTTGGTCATTCTGACAGTACAGGGCGACTTCAAGAAGAGCCCCGCCCTGATGGCAGCGAATGCGTGTTTTGATGCGGGCATCGAAATGCCGATAAACCCGGACGCAACCGACGGCGCGAAATATGGCGTATCGGACCTGTTCCCGTCCGCGTATGAAGACGGGCGCGAAGCGAAGATCGCGGCTGTGGGACCAACTGCCCAATCCTACCTCTTGGCCTGTCAGGCGTCGGGCAAGGTTGACGTCTCTCAGGAAGCGCTCGACGCGTCTGGCAATCCTGAGATCCTGATGGATGTGGACCATGCCTGGGAAACGGACGCGAATTCGGCGGCTGTCACGACGCGCGCCTACGCTGCCGCCATTCCGGTCATCGGGCCCTGGATCGTGCCGGTTGCACTGTTCTTCTTCGCCTTCACCACCATCATTGGCTGGTCTTATTACGGCGAGCAGGCCGTGACCTATCTCATTGGCGAATGGGCGACACATCCATTCCGCTACATCTGGGTTGTTGTCGTGTTCCTTGGCACGGTGGCCGCAGCTGATTGGCTCTGGCTACTCGGCGACATCGCGAACGCCTCGATGGCTTTCCCGAACCTGATCGCCATCCTGGCGCTTTCGGGCGTCGTAGCTGCCATGCACAAGTCGAACGGAGATCCTGACAAGGGCCATCCGGTGCACGACTATCGCGAAGAGTCGCGCCACCCCGAACAGGACTAGACGCGACATACAACCAAGACGATAAAGCCCCGCCTGGTTCACACCGGGCGGGGCTTTTCTATTCCACTTTGTGCCGTCTACCAGACGCCGATATTCTCTGCGCTGGCCCAAGGTTCTTTCGGGGCAAGCGGCTCGCCCTTCTGAAGCAGTTCAACCGATATCCCGTCCGGCGACCGGATGAAGGCCATGCGGCCGTCACGCGGCGGACGGTTGATCGTCACACCGAGATCCTGCAGGCGCTCGACCGCGCCATAGATATCGTCGACAAGGTAAGCGAGGTGGCCAAAATTCCGGCCACCAGAATACTCTTCCGGGTCCCAATTATAGGTCAGCTCCACCATCGGGATGTCGGTCTGGGTCGGGTTTACCCCTTCTGGCATCCCGCCCATGCGAGCCACATCTTCAGGTGTCGCCAGAAACACCAGAGTGAACCGCCCGGCTTCGCTGTCCATCCGACTGACTTCTTTCAGCCCCAGACCCTCGCAGAAGAATTTGAGAGATGCATCAATGTCGCTGACGCGCACCATTGTATGCAGATATTGAATGCTCATGACTGGCCTCCGTTAAGGTCCCGAATGACTTGTTTGAATGTGGGTGGCATCAGCGCATAGTAGCGCCGCATCGCGATCGCCAACAGGCCGATCGTCACGAGCATGAAGGCAAGAAACACGGAAAATGTGTGAATAAGCGTTCCGGTCTCAAAGACTGGGGACTGCCCACTCAGCCGCCAGAATGTCAGCCATAGCTGGTTGAAGCCGGCGACAAATGGCCCGAGAAGTCCGAATACGATGACCGCACAGGCGAAGAAATAGGTTGCGGCCCTCGGCCCTTCGCTACGCAGATAGAGATCTGTGAACTCTACCTCGGTCACATCCTCCGGAATCTCGCCCGATGCCTTGCGCACCGCTAAAACTTCCGGGGCGAAATCGCGCGCCTGTTTCCAACGCCAAGCCAGATGACCGCCCCAGGCAACAAGCGCGGCAAGAATAATCAGGAATGCGAGCATGAGCGTTTTCGGTCCGGGATCTGCGGCGGAATGCCGTCTGCCCGGCGCCTGTATCAGGCCGCGCAGGCACGTTCGAGGGTCAACATGGCACGCTTGCGTGCCACACCCCAATGATAATTATGAAGCCGACCGTCCGCTGCAAGGGCACGGTGACAGGGAATAAACCAGCTTATGGGATTTGCACCCACCGCCGCCCCAACAGCACGTGCTGCCTTGGGGTTACCACTCGCCTTGGCAAGCGCCCCATAGGTCGAGACGGTGCCCATCGGAATATCCAGCAATGCCCGCCAGATCTGCCGCCGGAATGGCGTGCCATAAAGTGCTACGGGCAACGGCTCGCCTGCCTCGAATACACGGCGTGCCATCTGTTCGGCCTCCGCATCATCGCGCCGGATACTCGCCCCCGGATATCGCCCAGCCAAATCTGCAAACGCATTTTCTTCCGTGCGCCCCTGATGCTCGAATCCGGTCCTCTCAGGTGGGTTCTCATCGATAAAGCCAAGCGCCACCAATCCTCGTGGGGAAATGAGCCAAGCCCCTTCTCCAAAAGGTGTTGGCGCGCGTCCGAGTACAAGGTCCGCTCCCTTGCCGCCTGCCTTCGCTTCTCCAGGGGAAAGCCCTTCGTGCGCGATGAAGAGATCGTGCAATCGTCCCGGCCCAGACAGGCCTGTTTCCAGAGTCGCATCCAGTACACTTGCCCCCTCTCGAAGCAGGTCACCGGCTGCCGCATGTGCCAGAGCGGATTGGTATTGCTTCGGGCTTATCCCCGCCCATCGAGTGAACTCGCGCTGGAAATGACTGGGTGACAAACCAACGGACTTCGCAGCCGTCGCCAAGTCTGGCCATTCCTGCCAAGTGTCGCCCAAATAGGACAGGGCATCTGCCATGCGCTCATAGGCGACAGCGCGCTCATCAAGGGAGTGGGAAACAGTCATCATGAAACATGAATGCCGCGCTACAAACTCAAGTGCCACCCGTTTCTTGCGGCACATCTCACCAATTGAGACTTCCCAGCCCAACAAAAGCCCGGCAAGTATAATCCGTAAAAAGTCCTGGGAGACATAAAATGGCTGATGCGCGCAGTATTATCCTGCATGAGTATCCAACCTCACCTTATGCAGAAAAAATCCGGCTCGCATTGCGCCTCAAGAATTTGGCATACAGTCGGGTAGAGATTCCGGTCATCATGCCACGGCCTGACCTAATGCCTCTGACCGGCGGCTATCGACGTACGCCTGTAATGCAGATTGGCGCGGATGTCTTTTGCGACACAGCGATAATCCTGCGGGAGTTGGAGGCACGCTATCCAATGCCTGCGCTGAAGCTGCCCGGCCATGAGGGGCTGGCCCAGATGGTCGCGGGCTGGACCGATGGTCGATGGTTCCAAAGCTCTGTCGCCGTCATCTTCGGGGAAATGGGTGACAAGGTCCCGGAAGCCTTCAGGAAAGATCGCGAAGCTCTTTCCGGGAGACCCTTTGACGTCGATGCGATGAAGGCCGTCGCGCCGATGATGCGCGATCAATGGCGTGCGCGCCTGATGCTGCTGGAAGAACGTCTGCAGGGCGGGCAAGGCGCCGGGGCCGGTATCTACCTTGTCGGAATGAAGCCCGGCCTGGTCGACATCCACGCCTATATGAATGTCTGGTTCATGCACCAGAATGTGCCGGATTTTGTCGCCAAATGCTTCGAAACTGCCGATCTGACAAAAGCGTGGTTTGAGCGACTGCAGGAATTCGAAGGACAAACTCCGGAAACGATTACGTCCAAAGACGCGTTGGAAATCGGGCTGAATTCAGCACCTCGCCTGGTCGCCGCGACGACGCGCAATGAACCACAAGAGTTTGCCCCCGGAGAGAACGTAGCTGTTGCCCCAGACGATTACGGTCAGGTCTGGGTGGAAGGTGAACTCGTGCATGCAGACTCTCAACGCATCATCCTGCAACGTACGTCGCCAGAGGCCGAAACGGTTCATGTTCATTTTCCTCGCGCCGGATTCCTGGTGCGCCGAGCCTAGGCCGCCTTGCCAGAAAGGCCCTGCCCGCTAGTCTCGATACGGCAGCGTTTCGCAACGGAGATGGATCATGGACAGGCGGCTTTGTCTTATCACGGGCGCTTCAGCGGGCATCGGCGCCGAATTCGCCAGACAATATGCAGCACTCGGCTGGGACGTCGCTTTGACTGCCCGCCGCAAAGATCGTCTTGAGGAACTGGCTACCGAGATCGAAAGCAAGTACGGCGTTCACGCTATCTGCATCGTTCAGGATCTCGCCCGGGCGAATTCGGCCGACAAGATTCTGTCCACGCTCTCGGAGCAGGACCGACACGTAGACGCGTTGGTGAACAATGCGGGCTATGGTCTGCCCGGTACTTTCTTCAACACGAGCTGGAAGTCGCAGGCAGAGTTCCTGCGCGTGCTCTATACGGCCCCGATCGAACTCGCGCACAAGGTTCTGCCCGGCATGTCTGATCGCGGATATGGACGCATCATCAATGTCGCCTCGCTGGCGGGCTATGCGCCGGGTAGCAACGGCCATACCCTCTACGCCAGCGTGAAGGCCGGGCTCATAAAGTTCTCTGAAAGCCTGAATGCGGAGTGCGAGGCGCTTGACGGGGCTGACATACATTGCACCGCGTTATGCCCCGGGTTCACCTATAGCGAATTCCACGACGTAAATGGCACACGCGAACAGATGAAAAGCATGAACAAACGGATGTGGATGGAGGCTGGACCTGTTGTAAAAGCAGGCATCGACGCGGTGAACCGGGGACAACCGGTTGTCGTTCCGGGTGTGGTGAACAAAGGCCTCGCGACTCTGACGCGGCTGATGCCTGAACCTCTCGGCCGCGCCATCATGCGTCGCCAAAGCCGCACAATTCGTCGCCAGGATTAGTCGCCGGTCGCCGTAAACTCTTCGCGAATACGGTTGGCGGTCGGTGTCGTATCCGTCTTTCGCCAGTCCTTTGCGGTTCGCTCGCGTACCTTTTCAGGCCGTTTGCCGCGTTTGACCTCAGCGTGTTCTTCGCGGCCTGAGGACACAATGGGGCCCTCGAAAAAGGCCGACCAGTATTTCCCGAGCACTTCCGCGCGGCCCTCAAGCGATCGCAGTTTCCGGCGCTCTTTCCAACTCGTCAGCTTGATGCCTTCCGTCTTGATGCGCTTTTCAGCACCGGCGAACTGAAGACAGCCGGAATAGCGTGTCGGGGCACCACCCGTCAGATCAAACTGGACCTCGCCAAATCCCTCTGCCTGCCGGCCTGACTCAATTGGCAGCGTTTCGCGAAACTTGAAGTCGATACGTGGCCAATTGAACCCTAGATACTCGGCATGCAGGCCGCTCTCGACCTCACCGATGCGCGTAAGGGTGGATGAGGAAATCAGAATGCCGTTACGCGCGGGCTTCAGCGTCACAATCGCGATGCGCGGCCCATTGGGGCCGCCGCGCTCCGCCTGAATCCAGCTTCCTTCGACAAAAGACCGCCCCAGAACCCACCGCCGAGGCCACCCCAGCTTCAACAATCCCGGCAGGATAATACCTGACAACACAGACCAGACGATGAGCAACACAAATCCGGCGCCAACCAAACCACCCCATCGGGCGACCCCACGCTCGCCTGCGACCTGAAAGATTGTCTCGCGAACCGTCGGCCCGAAGGCGACAATTCCTGCAAGAACAATACTCGACGCCAGAAGGCTGGAGATTGCGCTGAAGCGATTGTAGGGGTTCATTTGAAAGGCGGCTCCGTCAGGGTTCGGTGTGCGTGATCCCCTTTCCGGAAATCCGACCTTGAACACCGATTACCGCAACGCCAGTCGTGACGCCACGCATATTCTGTTGTTTCCTGAAAGCGAGACGTATTGTTGCAGCGCACAACTTATCCATGACTTGCCGCCCACTGCGCCCTATAATCAGAAAAAACAGAAATCTCTGGAGGAAGTTCGAATGGATGGTGCTGTTGAGACTGCGGCCCTTGAACCTGTTGTAATCCCAAATCTGGTTGCGTTGATCAGTGACGCATGCACAGCCATTGACGCATATGCCGATGCCGCGAGAGGCAAGTGCCGCGCTGCGCTGACCAATGATGACGGCCGCCCGGACCGCGCCGCACTTGAGCGCGAGCAACATATTGCACATGGCCTTTCCTGGCTGGTGACTTATGCCGAAACCCTGAGGCAGACGGCGGAATGGGCCGCCCGGTTGGATCAGGAAGGAAAGTTCGGCACAACTGAATCCCTTCTGACGCAAATCCTGTTCAGCGATTATTGCGCGCAACTCGCAAGCGGTATTCCGATGAACCAAGGCGAAGTCATTCGCCCGCACGAACTCGGCATTGCTGCCGAAGCGAGCGCACTGGCTGCCGCAAGCCCCATCCAGAAGCTCATTATCGAAGGCAAAACACCTGCCGTGATGGCCGCGGCTGCCGAATGCCTGCCAGATGCACTCAGCCGCAACACGGTCGAGGAAACAGGTCTCGACGAAACCATGAGCATGGTTCGCGAACAGTTTGCGAAATACGCAACGGACAAGATCAAACCGAACGCGCATGAATGGCATCTCAAGAACGAATATATTCCGATGGATGTCGTCAACGAGATGGCAGAACTCGGTGTTTTTGGTCTGACCATTCCCGAAGAGTTCGGCGGTTTCGGCATGGGCAAGACGGCCATGTGTGTCGTCTCGGAAGAATTGTCCCGCGGATACATTGGCACCGGCTCCCTCGGCACACGGTCGGAAATCGCCGCTGAGTTGATCCTGATCGGCGGCACCGATGATCAAAAACAGAAATGGCTGCCGCTGATATCAAGCGGAGAAATCCTGCCCACAGCCGTTTTTACTGAGCCAAACACTGGATCAGACCTCGGCTCCCTGCGTACTCGCGCTGTCAAATCTGAAGATGGCTCGGAGTACAGTGTCACCGGCAACAAGACCTGGATTACTCATCCAGTCCGCGCAGACTTGATGACACTGCTCGCGCGCACAGATCCGTCCACTAATAATTTTTCCGGTCTATCCATGTTGTTGGCTGAAAAGCCGCGGGGCACAGACGAACACCCCTTCCCGGCTGACGGCATGACCGGCGGGGAAATCGAAGTTCTCGGCTATCGCGGCATGAAAGAATATGAAATCGGTTTTGACGATTTCAAAGTCAAAGCCGAAAACCTGCTGGGCGGTGTCGAGGGGCAAGGCTTCAAACACCTCATGGCTACGTTCGAAAGTGCGCGCATCCAGACCGCCGCCCGCGCTATCGGCGTCGCGCAGAACGCTTTCGAAACCGGCCTGCAATACGCGCTAGATCGCAACCAATTCGGCAAGCCGATCTTTGAATTCCCGCGTGTCTCAAACAAGCTGGTCATGATGGCAGCAGAGCTTGTCGGCGTTCGTCAGCTTACATACTATTCCGCGCGCCAGAAGGATGGTGGAAAGCGTTGCGACCTGGAAGCGGGAATGGCGAAGCTGCTTGCCGCCCGCATTGCCTGGGCGGCGGCTGATAATGCCGTTCAAATCCACGGAGGCAATGGTTTTGCGCTGGAGTACCCTGTCAGCCGAATCCTTCAGGACGCACGCATTCTGAATATCTTCGAAGGAGCAGGCGAAGTTCAGGCGATGGTCATCGCGCGTCGCCTGATCGAAAGCGCGAACTGACCACTGTCCCCTTGGGGCCAGCCATAGGTTGGCCCTAGGGAATCTTCTTCTCGTAGACGCGAACCCAGTCAACGAGAAAACGGTCCGGCAGACGCTTGTCGTCAGGCATATTCGACCACCACTGATGTGCGACGGAGGGCTGTGTACTGATTTCTCCGGAGAATTTGATCCATTTGGGCGCTTTCGAAACGCCACCGGCAGAACTTCGCCAAACCTCTTCGCCGTCAACGAACCAGATATACTCTGTCTCGCTCCATTCCAGCGCAAACACATGCCATCCACTGCGAATACCTGGACGAACCACTTTCTTGTTTTCGGTCTTGTGATGCTTGTCGTATCCATCCCAGTGGAGCGCGTGGCTGACCACGTCATTCCAGCCGAAAGCTTCAACGATATCGATTTCTGTGCCGTCTTCACCGGATCCGTCTTCCAAGTGCACCTCATCCGCAAATAGCCAGAAGGCAATCCACCAACCTGGATCCTGAGGCAGTTTGATACGTGCCTCATAGCGACCGAAAGCGGTCTCGAACTTTCCTTCCGTAGACACCATGCCAGACGCATAATCGTGAGGATCGTCATCCTGGTCCGGGTTTCGGTTTGGTATTAGGGTTGCTGTAATTTCCAGCTGTCCGTGACCTGTCAGGCTCACATTATCTTTCAGCCACCACCCGTCCGGACCCTCGGAGTTTTGCTTTCGATTGTATTCGTGAGAAATCCACTTGTCGGGATCTGGCCGCCCCCGACCACTGAACTCATCCCGGAAAACAAGCTTCCAACCCGAGTTGGGATGATCAAGCACTGAATAGGATGTTGTGTTGCTTGAGCATGCGACGCTCAGACAAAATAGAACAGCTGCAGCAAACAAGCGCATTCTGCGCATTAGCGAATCTCTCCTTGCAGCGGATCGATATCCGCTGGTTCATGTTGGATAATGACTTTCGCACCCAAGGCCTCAGCCCGCGCCTCAAATGCTTCCATGGACTCCAGGGTCTGATCTTCGTCTGAATTGAATCTTGGGACGCGCTTCAGGTCGCGGCTTTCTGCCCGATGGTAAAGATCGCCCGTCAGCAGGATGGGCCCCGATTCCGGCATCATCAATTGCAGCGATGTGTGCCCGGGCGTGTGTCCGGGTGTTTCAAATATCACGACACTTCCATCGCCAAACACATCTAATTCGCCGGTGAACACCTGCTTTTCCATAGGCTCGAACAAGGCAAAGAGAGCTTGTTGCTCAGCTGCGATTTCGGCTCCCTCGCCGTCTTCAGGGAACATGGCATCAAGTTCACCCTGGCTAACCAGCCAAGTCGCTCCCGACACCTGATCGGCTTGCCCGATATGGTCGAAATGGCTGTGGGAAATTGCGACATAGTCGATGTCGTCAGGGGTCAAACCCCGATCGGCAAAATGATCGGTCAGAGTCTTGTCCAGCGATACTGTGAAGATCTGCTGCGTCTGGGGTCCTGCAACGGCGAGGATCCCCGGCAGGCCGAGATCCCACAGAAGGTTGCCATCCGGGTGGCGAACCAGAAAACACGCATCAGTGAAGGTGTCGGCTTCGCCTGCATAGTCCCCTGCAGAGGAAAATGCATCAAGATCCGAGACTTCGATCGTGCCGCAATCGAGTACGTCGACACGCAAGGCTGCCGTTTCCGAACTTTCTGAAACCGCCGCATCCGTTGTTGGCACCTCATCCGGCGCGTCCGCGCCACACGCGACCAAGACTACCAGTGAAAATATTGATCCAGCCCAAACCGTCGCGCGCATACTCTACCCCCATGACTGTTTGGGAATTCAATCCCAACTCTCAGTCTTTGGCAACCGTAAGCCCGACGCCATCGCTGTCTGCGATCCGATAAAAACAGCTCGCGCGGCCAGTATGGCAGGCTCCGCCCGTCTGGCGAACCTTGAGCAAAACTGCGTCCTGGTCACAATCAATGCGCACTTCTTCGACGTGTTGCACGTGACCAGATGTTTCCCCCTTTACCCATAGCGACTGACGAGACCGGGACCAATAAGTCGCCCGCCTGGTTTCGAGAGTCGCCTTCAAGGCGTCAGAGTTCATCCAGGCGAGCATCAACACTTCGCCTGAGGCAACGTCCTGGGCGATCGCCGCGATCAGTCCATCGGCATTGAATTTCGGACGCAATTCGGGGCATTCATCCTGTGCGCTGCCGGAAAGAGGTTCGGGGAAGTCAGTCATCCGGGCCACATAGTCGATATAGCAGCCCCCCGCCAGAAGGAATTGGCCCTAAACGACGCCGCGCTCGCGCAACCGCGCTTGTTGATCGGAGTCGTAGCCAAGAGTTGTCAGGATCATATCCGTATGCTCGCCAAGCCCCGGTGAACTGGCTTCAACCCCGCCGGGCGTATCGGTCAGTTTCGGGAAAACACCCTGCATCGGCACATCGCCCAAAACCGGATGCGACACGCGGATGATTGCATCACGAGCGGCTATATGTGCGTCTTCCAGCATTTCCTTGGCCCGGTTCACCGGACCGCACGGAACGCCATTCTCCTCACATGTTGCCAGGACGTGAGCCATTGTGTGCTGCCGGGTCCAGTCAGAGATCATGTCGTCCAACTCCGCCTGGTTCTCACCCCGGGCGTCGTGCGTGGCGTAGCGCGGATCATCCGCCCAGTCGGTGCCGCACATGGCAGACAGGCGGCGAAACAATGTGTCCTGATTGGCCCCAATGATCACGAGACCGTCGCTGCAGGGGTAGACGCCTGACGGAGCAATACGCGGCAATATAGGTCCGCTCCGCTCGCGCGTATGTCCCATGAGTGCATATTCGGGGATCAGGCTCTCCATAAAGGCCATGACGGTTTCGTAGATAGCTGCATCGACCACCTGTCCCTTCCCGGACTTCTCCCGTGCGAACAGAGCCATCATCGTGCCAAGCGCAGCGAATGTGCCGGTCATCGTATCGCCAAGAGAAACCCCTGCCCGCGCAGGCAGGCGATCCGGCTCGCCAATCAGGTAGCGCAGGCCGCCTTTCGCTTCGCCAACGCTGGCATACCCCGCCTTATGGCTTTCCGGGCCGGTCTGGCCGTAGCCGGACACGCGCGCGATCACGAGACGCGGGTTGATCTCGTGCAACACGTCCGGACCGAGCCCCCAGCGCTCCAGCGTTCCGGGGCGAAAATTCTCGACCAGTACGTCAGCCGTCTTCACCAGGTCGCGTAATATTGCCTGTCCTTCTTCCACGCGCAGGTTCAGGGTCAGGGATTTCTTGTTGCGCCCGATGATAGGCCAGAACAAGCCAATGTCGTCCTTCTTCACTGCGCCCCAGCCTCGCGCCGGATCCGGCAGGCCGGGCGCCTCAACCTTGATCACTTCAGCGCCAAAGTCGCCAAGCAATTGTCCGCAGAAGGGGCCGGCAATCAGCTGGCCGAGTTCGATGACGCGCAGGCCATCCAGAGGGCGTTTCGTATCTGTCATTTGACCTCAATGCACACTACATAGGCATCATGACAAGACGTATTGATATTGTGGAAGTCGGCCCACGCGATGGGCTGCAGAATGATCCCGCCGATCTGACCGTCGAGCAGAAGCTTGAATTCATTGCGAGATTGGAAGAAGCGGGCGTCAAACGGATGGAGTCCGGCAGCTTCGTCAGCCCCAAGGCAGTGCCCAAGATGGCCGATTCTGCCGCAGTCTTCGCAGGGCTGGACCGGTCAAAAGGAACGCGCCATATCGCCCTTGCTCTGAACGAGAAAGGTGTACGCCGCGCCATTGACGCCAAAGCTGATGAAATCAACTTCGTCCTCGTGGCCAGCGAGACCTTTGGCAAGCGCAATCAAGGCATGACCCCGCAAGAAAGTGCGGACGCTCTGTTCCAGATTGCGCCTCTCGTGTTCGACGCAGGCATCCCGCTGTCCGCCACAATCTCTGTCGCGTTCGGTGATCCGTTTGACGGGGAAGTCGATGTAAAACTTGTCGGGAATCTCGCCGCGCAGGCGCAACGCGCGGGCGTGGGCGAACTGGCACTCGGCGACACAATCGGCGTAGCGGACCCGTGGGCGGTTCGCCGCGCGATCGAACGGGTACGGATGGAAGCCCCTGACGTGTTCCTGCGCATGCATTTCCATGACACGCGCGGCGCGGCGCTTGCCAATGTCGCGGCCGCCGTGGATGCGGGCGTGGACGTGATCGACGCCAGCTGCGGCGGTATCGGCGGCTGCCCGTTTGCTCCAGCGGCGACAGGCAACGTCGCCACTGAAGACGTTGTGTACATGCTGGAGCGCGGCGGCTTCGAAACGGGATTGGACCTCAGCAAGCTGATCGAAACCGCCAAATGGCTTGAAACCGTTCTGGGCCACCCAGTCGCCTCATCCCTCAGCAAGGCGGGCGGATTTCCCACAACCTGATCGCTACTTCTTCGCGCCCTTCACTTCCTGAAGGCTGGTCTTCTTCACCGCGCGACCGAGATCGACTTTCTTGCCGTAACTGGGCGCGCCGCTCATTGCGCCAGATACTGCGCTACCACCTCCGCGCACGGTGCGGTCCGTCAGTGGCGGGATAGCCATTGCCTTGGGCTCTGGTGCGTTCTCGTCGAACAGGCTGGCCAATTGCTCCGTCATCGCACCGCCGAGTTGCTCGGCGTCCACAATCGTGACGGCGCGCTTGTAGTAGCGCGTCACATCATGGCCGATGCCGATAGCGATCAGCTCCACCGGGCTCTTTGTTTCGATCTCTTCGATTACCTGCCGCAGATGGCGTTCGAGATAATTCCCGACATTCACGTTAAGCGTGGAATCATCCACCGGCGCGCCGTCTGAGATCACCATCAGGATCTTGCGCTGTTCAGGCCGCCCCAGCATCCGGTCATGCGCCCAGAGCAGCGCCTCGCCGTCGATGTTCTCCTTCAGCAAGCCTTCGCGCATCATCAGGCCCAGATTGCGCCGAGCGCGACGCCAAGGCGCGTCAGCCTGTTTGTAGACGATGTGGCGGATATCGTTGAGGCGGCCCGGCCCGGCGGGTTTTCCGGCCTTGACCCAATCCTCCCGAGCAATACCGCCCTTCCACGCCTTCGTCGTAAAGCCGAGAATTTCGGTTTTCACGCCGCAGCGCTCGAGCGTACGCGCCAGAATATCCGCACACAAAGCAGCCACCATGATCGGCCGCCCCCGCATGGAGCCCGAATTATCCAACAGCAAGGTCACGATCGTATCGCGGAATTCGCTATCGTCTTCCTGTTTGAACGAAAGCGGCGCTGTCGGGTCTGTTATGACCCGGGTCAACCGAGCCGTATCCAGAACGCCCTCCTCCAGATCGAAGCTCCAGGACCGGTTCTGTTGCGCCATCAAGCGCCGCTGCAGCTTGTTCGCGAGCTTTGAGACCGCACCCTGAAGACCCTGCAACTGGTGATCCAGATAAGCGCGCAGCCGCGTCAGCTCCTCAGCGTCGCAAAGGTCTGGCGCATTGGCAACTTCGTCATGCTCGGTTGTGAAGACCTTGTAGTTGAAGCGATCCTTGTCGTCGCCGTCCTTGAAGTTCGGGCGTAGCGGTTTTGTGCCCTCTTCCTCATCATCGGGCGTATCATCCGCTTCGGCATCAACATCCATGTCGACGCTGACGTTCGATTCCTCGCCCTCCATCTCCTCCGTATCGCCAGCATCCATCTGCTCGGCAGAGGCGCCCATCTGCTCCTCGGACTCCATCTCCTGGTCGCCTTCGGAGGGCTGTTCATTCTCTTCGCTTTGCTCTGACTCTTCTTGTTCCTGCGTTTCAACGTCTTCGCCGGGCGCATCAGAAGTTGTCAGGTCCCGGATCATATCACGAACGGTGCGGGCAAATTCCGGCTGGTCATGCAGCTGCTCAATCAGGCGCTCGATCGCGCCGCCCGTTTCGGTTTCAACGCGTTCGCGCCAAACGTCAGCTACGCGCTTGGCACTATCCGGCAATGCCCGCCCTGTCAGCTTCTCGCGCAGCAGGAATTCCAGCGCTGGCGCCAGAACGGCGTCTGCGTCTTCGCTGCCCATTGCAAACTCGCCGGACTGGCATCGTTGATCCAGAACAGCGTCGAGGTTTTCCGCCGTGCCACGCATTGCGTTCGCGCCGAGACTTTCGATCCGCGCCTGTTCCGCCGCATCATAAACCTTGCGCGGCAAATCACCGGACGGACGATGCGCGAAATGGGCCGCCGGATTGTGGTGAGCCCGGCGCAAGGCTACCGCATCCGCTTCCCCACGAATACGCGCTGCAACAACCGGGTCCAGCTGCTGGGGCGGCGGACGGAGAGTGATTGTCTCCCCATCACTGCCCACATCATTGCCGAAGCCAACCTCCACGTCCCGGTCTGCGCTCATCGCCTTGGTCGTGGTGGCCAGCGCCTGCTTGAACAATTCCTGAGGAGAGGTGTCTTTTGACATGTATCAGCCCTGGCGCATGGCGCGGGTTCAGGCGACCCTCACCATGATCGCGCTTTCCGGAAGTTCTTCTGCGAAACAGCGCTGGTACATTTCTGCCACCAACGGCCGCTCCAGCTCGTCGCATTTGTTCAGGAACGTCATGCGGAACGCGTGACCAAGATCACCAAAGATCGCAAAGTTTTCTGCCCATGTGATCACCGTCCGGGGGCTCATCACCGTGGAGAGGTCGCCGCTCATGAACGCGTTGCGGGTCAAATCCGCCAAGGTGACCATTTTGGAGAGCGTATCCTCGTCGACGCCTGTCGCTTTGGATTTCACAATCTCGACTTCAGCATCGTGCTCAAGATAGTTCAGCGTGGTCACGATACTCCAGCGGTCCATCTGACCCTGGTTCAACTGTTGCGTCCCGTGGTAGAGGCCCGTCGTATCGCCCAAGCCGACCGTGTTCGTTGTAGCAAACAGGCGGAAATATGGATTTGGCTCGATCACGCGGTTCTGGTCCAGCAATGTCAGCTTGCCAGACGCTTCCAGTACACGCTGGATCACAAACATCACATCCGGGCGGCCCGCATCATATTCGTCAAAAGTGATCGCGACCGGACGCTGCAATGCCCATGGCAGGATACCCTCGCGGAATTCCGTCACTTGCGCGCCATCCTTCAGGACGATGGCATCCTTGCCGACCATGTCGATCCGGCTGACATGGCTGTCCAGGTTCACCCGGATCATCGGCCAGTTCAGCCGAGCAGCAATCTGTTCGATATGGGTCGACTTACCTGTCCCGTGATACCCCTGCACCATGACGCGGCGATTGTGCTCGAACCCGGCGAGAACGGCCAGCGTGGTCTGCGGATCGAAGCGATAGGCCTCGTCGATCGCGGGCACATATTCTGTCCGAGTCTTGAACCCATGCACGACCATGTCGGTATCGAGGCCGAATACCTCGCGAACATTGATCTCTTCCGTCGGCTCCAGGCCGTCCAGCACATCGGTATCACTCATCACAGTCATGGCATGCGTCTCGTCATCTATTGCAGAATTGGACCTATCACACCTGACGCTTCCGCCAAGCGTGACATTGGGTCAAATGTGGGTTTGGCGGGCCGCGCGGCAAATCATTCTGCAGCCTGCCACACAATTTCACCGCCAATCACCGTCATTATGGGCTTCGCTTTGAGAATGTCCGCTTCAGGTATCGTCATCAAATCCCGGTCGAACACCGAGAAATCGGCAATCTTGCCAATCTCGATCGTGCCCAAATCGTCCTCCTGAAACGAGGCATAGGCTGCAGCTGATGTGAACAAGGCCAAGGCTTCTTGCCGCGACAGGGCCTGTTCCGGATGCCACCCCTCCCCTGCGCGCCCCTCAAGGTCCTTCCGGGCAATTGCGGCATAGAATTCAATAAGGGGAGAGCCGACCTCGACCGGCGCGTCGGATCCTCCGGCCACCACAGCGCCACCGGACAGCATATCCTGCCACGCGTACGCACCGGCAAGCCGGTCAACGCCCAACCTGTCCGGTGCAAACTTCAGATCTCCAATCGCGTGAGATGGTTGCATGGAGGCAATCAGGCCGAGCGCCCCGACTTGAGCTACATCGTCTGGCGCGAGGATCTGCGCATGCTCAATCCGCCAGCGTTTTTCGGGACCGTAACCAAGCGCGCTGAATGTCTCGAGAATGTGGCGGTTCGCGAGATCTCCGATTGCGTGAATTGCCAGCTGAACATCGTCCTCAGCCGCGTCCATCATCAGATTGTGCAGTGCATTCGTGTCCAACAGTTCGAGACCGCTTGTGTCCGGCCGATCAGAGTATGGCTCAATCAATAGCGCACCGCGGCTACCGAGAGCACCATCCATGTAGAGCTTTACCGCGCGATTGGTGATGGTGCCCGTTTCATGTCGGCGACTTTTGGCGACATCAAACGCGCTCTCATCGAAGGCGTTATAGATGCGCAGCGGCAACCGGCCCTCCTTGGCGAGACCCGCCATGATGGGCGCCTCAATTCGCCCAACGCTCATATTATGGACGCCGGTCCACCCACGGCTCACATAAGTTTGTGTCCCAGTCTCCAGAGCCAGAGAGATGTCGTCCTCCGACGGCGCAGATAGCAACTCGAGAACGGGCGCCATCGCATAGTCGATCACTATCCCCGTTGCTTTACCGTCATCCCCTCTTTCAACACGCCCGCCGGTCGGATCTTCATTCAGATCATAGACATCAGCCGCCTTGAGGGCAGCGGTGTTTGCCACGAGAGCGTGCCCATCGGCGCGCACATAGATGACAGGGTTATCTGGGCTGACCTGATCCAGATCCGCTGCGGAGGGCATGCGCCCTTCGGGCCAACCTGTCTCGATCCAACCTCGACCGAACAGGATTTCGCCGGGTTCCTTTTCCCAGACTTCGATCTCTGTCCGAGTGACAAGCTCGTCGATAGATGCCGTGCCCTCAAGATTAAGTGTAAGTTCTCGTTGCCCAATGCCAAGCAAATGCGCGTGGGAGTCAGTAAAACCAGGGAACATCGCGCTACCGTCCAAGTTGACAATCGTGACGTCCTCGTCGCCCCAATCTGCCGATGTCGGCGGCACCATGGCGACTATTCTTCCGTCAGAACCGACAGCGACCGCATCAATAACAGGCTGGTCAGCGTTGCCAGTATAGATCGTGCCGCCCGTGAATACCGTAACCGGTCCGGTCTTATCACTTGCAGGGGGTTGCCCGTCTTTGGGAGCGCATCCGGCGACCAGCGCCCCTAAGAGCGCTGTGGCCAACAGCATTTGACGCATGAGATATTCCTCCACCTATGCTCCCTGTCTGGCACGCGGAGGGAAGGACTTCCAGATTTCGGGTACAAAAAAGCGCGCGCAGCCAGTGCCGCGCGCGCTTTTCTAAATCAGCAGGCCCGGTAGGGGCTTATGCTCAGGCGACAGCTTTCTTTTCGATGTCGCGCTTGATCTTCAGGGCCTTGGAAGACAGGCGGTCTTCTTTTGCCTTCGCCAGAAACGCATCCAGACCGCCGAGCTTGTCGACAGTACGCAGGGCCTTGGCCGCGATGCGCATGCGGAAATTCTGGTTCAGTGCCTCAGACCGCAGAGTCACCTGAACGAGGTTAGGGCGGAAAATCCGCTTGGTTTTGATTTGCGAGTGGCTCACATTGTGGCCAGTCATCGGCTTGGTGCCGGTAAGTTCACATTCGCGGGACATGGCCTCGCTCCGAATAAATATCTAAGGATCTCGAAGGCGCGTCGTTACAGTCCTCAATGCCCTCATGTCAACTGCGAGGATCAGGCATTCGGCAGTTTTCCGGTTGCGACTGTCATTGCCGGTCATACTTGTACACTGCGACCCAATCCAGAATGGGGCATGATCAGGGCATACCTGTTCAGCTCGTGTTGGGCGATACTGAGCTAGAGGAATATGGTAACCTAGCGCTCCGGAAAGGATTCAGGTTCTTATGAAACGCGCCCTCTTCATTGCATCTGCTACAGGACTCGCCCTCGCGGGTATCTCGGTAGCCGATACTGCGCCCAGCTCTGCCGCGCCAGCTGTACTTGCCAATGTGAAGGCAGGTGAAACCACGCGCATGGTCTATGAACTGGAAGCAAAGGCTTATGTCCTGTTCATCCCCGCCACAGGCCGCGCTCATTTTGACGTGGAAATGCGCCCGGACACCTACAACATCAAGTCTCGCGTTAAAGTCACAGGCATCGCTGACTGGTTCGTGAACTATGACATGCACCTTCAAGCCTCTGGCTACACGCGCGGCGATGAATTGAAGACTTACAATTACGTTTCCCAGAACCGTGACGGCAAAAAGAACCGCCGCGTGAACCTGACCATTACCGACAAAGATTTTTCCATGACCGCCAATCCGGTCTTCGGAAATCTCGGAGAGCCTCCTGCAACAACCGAGCAGGTATTGAAGACCAACGATCCCATCACCGCATTGATTACCTTTGCGCTAGAGCCACGCGCTCCCGACGCTGATCCATGCGGAGGTCCACTTCGTATCTTTGATGGGCGCCAACTGACCTATTTGCACCTCAAGAATGCCGGTACGAAGCAGATCGACGTCAAAGCCTGGTCTGGTGAGGCCATCGAGTGCCACATCACGATGGAAAAAGTTGCAGGCTACAAGAAGGACAAATCTGACAAAGACAATTTGTCGGGCATCGACGGCCCACTTCGCATGTGGCTGGCCCCGCTGGAAAATGGCGCGACCGTTCCTGTGAAGATACAAGCCGACACCGACAAGATCGGAAAGGTCACGCTACAGGCGTCGAAACTCTACTTTGAGCCCGTTGTAACGTCAGAAGCTGCGTTGAACCCTGGCGGGGGCTGATCCCATCAGTCGCCCATTGGCAATTGGCGCAGCGCGGCAATCAATTCCGCCATGTCATTTGGAAGAGGCGCTTCGAACCGGAGCGCCTCTTTCGTTATGGGGTGCACGAAGCCGAGCATCGCGGCATGGAGGGCCTGACGAGGGAACTTTCGCGCAGCTTTCGTACCTGCGATGTGGGCCTCGCCGTGGCCATATGAGCTGATACCCTTGTGGCGCCCATAGACTGGATCCCCAATCAGCGGCGCGCCAATATGGGCCATGTGAACTCGGATCTGGTGGGTCCGACCAGTCTCCAACTGGCACTCCATCAAAGCTGCGGCCGGGAGAGCAGTGCCCTTGTCGCGAACGCCAAAGGTCTCGATGGCGCGATAATGCGTAACGGCATTCCGCCCAACGCCGCTCTCCGGATTGCGCACGACAGCCATTTTCTTCCGGTCGCCAGTCGACCGGGCGATCGGCAGGTCCACGGTACCCGACAAGGGTCGCGGTGCGCCCCGTGTCACTGCCAAGTATTTGCGTTCAATGTCGTGCTTCTGGAAAAGTTCCGACAGGCCAAGATGTGCCGGCTCGGTCTTCGCGGCGACAAGCACGCCAGTGGTCAGTTTGTCAATCCGGTGCACGATTCCAGGTCGCTCCACACCGCCAATGCCGGAAAGCGACCCTCTGCAATGATGCAATAGCGCATTGACCAGAGTGCCATTCCAACTTCCCGGCGCCGGGTGAACCGCCATACCGGACGGCTTGTTGATCAAGATCAGGTGCTCGTCCTCGAACAGAACTTCGAGCGCAATATCTTCCGGCTCCGGAGTGGCCGGCACCGGCTCGGGAAGCCGAATGTGATAAGTTGCGCCTTCGGCCACGCTGCGTCTTGGATCAAGCACGGCTTCATCGTCCTGCGCGACGGCGCCTTCCAAAATCAATGCCTTGACGCGCGAGCGGGACAATTGCTCCGCCTTTGATGCCAGAAAGGTGTCGAGCCGAATGCCAGCATCTTCGGCAGCTGCGCGAATTGAGAGCGTTTCCATAAACAGACTTATAGACGCACTTCCCGCCAATCGTCATGCTATTGTCAACACACTTGACTAGGGGAAGTCAGGCAAGACCGGAGAGAAGCATGACCAAGATCACCCGCCGCGGACTGTTGGGCGCAGCCGCAACTGGAACCTTAAGCGTTGCCGCATGCGCGACACCTGCCAAAACAGTACAATCCCAGACTGAAGCTTATGACGGCGAAGTGGAGTTTCTGCACGGAGTCGCGTCCGGCGACCCGTTGAGTGATCGTGTCATTATCTGGACACGCGTTACCCCGCAATCAGGCACGGCCCCTATTCCAGTCACATATGAAGTCACAGATCCCGCGAACCCGTCAGCGCCAGCGATTACAGGCTCGGCTATGGCAAGCGAATCCCGTGACTTCTGCGTCAAAGTAGATGTCCCCGGCCTGAAGCCGGGAACAGTTTACAATTACAAATTCACGGTCAGAACCAATGCTGGCGAGGTTAGCTCGCCGCAGGGGCGCACCAAGACCACCTCAGAGAGTGGCAATACGCCCGTTCGGATGGGCGTCATCTCGTGCTCGAACTGGCAATTCGGTTACTTCAATGCATATGAAGCGCTGTCCAATGAGGACGATCTAGACGTCATCGTCCATCTGGGAGACTATTTGTACGAGTACGGTGTCGACGGATACGGCGCTGAAGTTGCCACCAAGCTGGGCCGTGTACACGATCCGATCACGGAAATGGTGACCCTGACCGACTATCGAATGCGCCACGCCCAGTACAAGACAGATCCGGACCTTCAAGCTGCTCATGCGGCCGCGCCGTGGATTTGCACATGGGACGACCATGAGAGCACCAACAATTCTTATCGGACAGGCGCTCAAAATCACAACCCTGAAGAGGGTGAAGGCGACTGGTCAGATCGCAAGCAAGCCGCCATCCAAGCCTATTTCGAATGGCTTCCCCTTCGCGAGCCCGTAGCGGGCGACGTCACATCTGCGGTGTGGAGAAGTTTCACCTTTGGCGATATCGCAACCGTACACGCCCTTGAAAGCCGCCTGACAGGGCGTTCTCCGGACGTCAGCTGGTTCGATGCACTGGCTGGCGTGACCGATCAGCAAGTGATGATGCAGCGCGTTTCAGAAACACTTCAGACCATAAACGACCCTGCCCGCACCATGCTCGGCACGGAACAGGAAGCCTGGCTGGCTGGCGAGCTGAAATCTTCAACCAAGGCCGGAAAAGCGTGGCAGGTTCTGGCCAACCAGGTCGTCATGGCTCGAACGACCCTGCCAAACTTCCAGGAAGCCCTGACATCAGAGCAACTTGCTGCCCAGCAGAACGGCTTTGTTCAGACGATGATTGGCTTCTCCACACTCGGCCTGCCCTTTAATCTGGATGCCTGGGACGGCTTTCCTGCCGCGCGGGAGCGCCTGTATGAGGGTGCGGCAGCAGCGAACGCCAAACTCGTCACGCTTGCAGGCGACACGCACACGGCTTGGGTAAACACACTCACAGATGCGAATGGGAACCGGCGCGGTGTAGAATTCGGATGCACCTCAATCACCTCTCCAGGAAGCGGCGCTTACGTAACTGACATTCCAAATCTCGGTGACCTGACGACCGAAGCGAACCCGGACGTGATCTGGCACGATCCATTCAATCGAGGTTACACGATTGTGTCGCTCACTCCGGACACGGCGCGCGCCGAATACCGAGTTGTTTCAAACATCCTCAGCAAGGAGTTTGTGACGGAAACGGCGGCAGTTTACGAAAGCCGGCAACAGGGTGACAGTGTGACAGACCCTGTCCGAGTCGCTTAATCCAGAACACCGGCGAGGCTGGAGCGACCACCGTCCAGCTTCAGCAACTCGCCGGTGATAATGGCCGCGTCAGGAGACGAAAGATATCGAGCCGCGTCCGCAATCTCGTCGGCAATCGCGGCCCGTCCCCAAGGCGTTCGGCGCGTTGTCCAGTTTTCTATACGCTCTTCCCGCGGACGGATTGCAACGATGCCGTTGACGCGTATTTGTCGGTCGGCAAGCTCCACCGCGCCCGCCTTGATGACACCAAGCACGGCTGATTGTGTTATGGTTTCGGTAAAGCGACCCGGCATGGTTGCCACTGCTGAGTAAGACAAGACAAAGGTAACTGTCCCCTTCTGTCGAATACGTTCAACAGCCGCTTCAGGGAGATCTTCCTGTTCTGCAATGCGTTCCGAAAAGACACGTAATGCGAGCGCGGCGCCGCGTGTTGCCTTTGCAACCGCTTTGTCAAATTTGTCTTGATCAAACTCATCTAGACTGTCTGCCGCTTCGATGTCGGGGATAACGACAAGATTGTCGACCCGCCCGAAGGCTTCGACGGCCACAGTAAGTGCATTGCGGAGACCGAGGCGCGTATGCAAATCGCCATGATGGAGCAAGACATCATCCGGCACAGCATTCCTGGCTGTAGCGATCCGATCATCCGAGGGATCAGCGGCTACGACATGATGACCAAACTTGCTGAAGCGGCGCGCAACAGCGTCTCCTACCTCGCGACCAAGACCGAGGATAACGGTAACTGGTTGAGCCATGACGCCCTAAACCTTCGTGTTTTCAGAAGAGGGCGTGGGCGGGCTGGATACCCGCCGCGCTCGGAGATCATCTCCGACGATGGATAAACGATCATTCAATCGATGAAGCGCGGCGAGAATCTCAGCGAGCAGTCGGATCGTCAGATACAAGAAGCCGAGACCCGCCAAACTGGCCAGTATACGACCAATGCCGTGAATAATATGTCCGCTGAATATCTGCCCAAGTCCGGACAGTATCGCGAAAACCGCCAGTACGAGGAACAAGATTGCGAGGACGCCCGTCGCCTGTTTAACGGCCCCAAGCGTCATCGCTCTGTCCTGATCAAATATCTCCCGCATGCCTTATCCTTACGCCTGCTTGTTTCAGGCTAGGACACAAAGATGAAGGCGAAGTTTCAAGGTCCTAGCTCGCTTTGAGCAATTGCAGCTCTTCCTTGATGTGAAGCTTCTCTCGCTTAAGGCGTTTCAATCGAAGGGCATCTGCCGACGGTCGTTTCTGTTCTTCATGAATAGTCTCGTCGAGTTTGCGGTGCTTGTTGGCGAGTTCGTTGATCCGGCCTTTAAGCGACATGGCAGTCTCCTTCTTGCTGTTAAGTGAGTGTGTCTTAACGGCCACAGTTAAGCACAGGAGATTTGAAGCGTCACGGGGGGCCAAGGCCGGATTCGACGGAATCCGGATAAATTATTGTTTATCTGCCTGAAGACTGGATTTCCTGCGCGCTTTCTGGGCGAACATGGCTTGGTCAGCCAACGCGATGAGGGCTTGAGCATCCTGCCCGACTTGCCATTCAACCACGCCGCACGACGCCCCTATACGCACTTCAGGGCCTGATCCGTCGGGTCCGCTCGTGACAACCAACTGGTCAACTTCCTTCGCCAACTGCTCCGCCTTCAACAGGCTGTCTTCTGCCGTCGCTTGGGCAAGTACTATTCCGAATTCGTCTCCGCCCAAGCGACCAACAATATCGGTGTCTCGCGTATGACGCAGCAACAATTCAGAGATTCGAATAAGCACTTCATCACCCGCGGCATGTCCGAAGGCATCGTTCACCTGCTTGAAGTGGTCCAAATCGATGTAAATCACCGACAGCGGCGTTCGAAAGCGAGCCGCAAGCGCGATTTCACGGTGAATTTCCCGTTCAAAGGCCCTGCGATTGAAAACGGGACAAAGCGCGTCATTATCGGCCAGAGACTCCGCTTCGCTAAGCGCATCACGCAATCGGTCGACATCTTCTCTGAGAAACAGAACTTCGTCGCACAGTGCTTCAATGGCGGCACGTGTGCGCACATCAAGCATATCGAGATCCACCCCAAGGACATTGAGGAGCGCGGCTCGCCCCGCGGGCCTGGGTGCATGGAAATCATCCGCCATGGCGCGAGGTTAAGCAATTATTGAGCCGAGATACAGCGGTTCCTGCCGCGCCTTGGTACACACGAGAGTTGACGCGCCTTCCGGCATACCTATGTTGCGCGCTTTCCAGCGACGAGGCCTTCTATGACGGACAATAGCGCTCCCAAAGTCGGAATAATAATGGGCAGCCAGTCCGACTGGCCTGTCATGCGACTGGCGGCTGAAATTCTGGAAGAGCTCGGCGTATCGCACGAAACGCGAATTGTCTCAGCGCACCGCACACCAGACCGACTGGTCGAGTATGCAAAGACCGCGCGAGGCCGGGGATTGAAAGTTATCATTGCCGGCGCTGGTGGCGCGGCTCACCTGCCTGGTATGACAGCGTCCATGACACCCCTGCCAGTTCTTGGCGTGCCAGTTCAATCGCGCGCTCTATCCGGTATGGACAGCCTTCTTTCCATTGTTCAAATGCCAAAAGGCGTACCCGTGGGCACCTTGGCAATCGGCGAAGCGGGCGCGACCAATGCAGGATTGCTGGCTGCCTCGATTGTGGCGTTGGAAGATCCGTCGGTCGCCAAAAAACTGGACCAGTTCCGTCAGGCCCAGACTGACAAGATTGGCGAGTCTCCCGAAGCATGAGCATGATCGCCCCCGGTAGCACGATCGGGATACTTGGCGGCGGCCAGTTGGGCCGCATGCTTGCCAGTGCCGCAAATCAGCTAGGCTTTGACGTTCACATTTTTTGCCCGGAAGACGACGCACCCGCCTCCCGCGCGGCGCGTCAAACCTGGATCGCTGATTACTCGGATGATGCAGCGCTTCGCGCTTTCGCGAAAAGTTGCGACGTTGTCACGCTTGAGTTCGAAAACATCCCAGCATCCACCGCAAAGGCAATCGCTGATTGCGGAGTAGCGCTACACCCCGGCCCTAAAGCTCTCGCAATCTCTCAGGATCGTGCCGAAGAAAAGGCCTTTCTCAACAGCATTGATATCCCCACTGCGCCTTATGAGATAATTTCTGCGGCTGCCGACATTCCAGGGGCTCTTGAACGCGTTGGTGGCACCGGCGTTCTGAAAACACGTCGCGATGGCTATGACGGCAAGGGACAATCATGGGTCCGCTCATCAGGAGATGCCGATATCGCTTGGGACGCTATTGGCGCGGCACCTGCCGTTCTTGAAGCAGCGATCCCCTTCGAGTGTGAAATTTCAGTCATTGTTGCACGCTCCAGCGTGGGAGAAACACTTAGCTGGGCGCCCCCTCGCAACGCGCATGTCGACGGCATCCTATCGCGTTCAATTGTTCCATCCGGACTCGATAAGAACGTAGAGACGCGCGCGCGCGAACAAGCTATGAAACTGGTCGAAGCGCTCGACTATGTGGGCGTTCTTGCCCTTGAATTCTTTGTCCTTTCTGACGGGTCCCTGCTGGCGAACGAGTTCGCACCGCGCGTCCATAATTCTGGTCACTGGACGCCCGAAGCGTGCCAGACCGGTCAATTCGAACAGCACATTCGTGCAATCTCTGGATGGCCACTCGGAAATACGCGGCGCCTGTTCGACGCCGAGATGCGCAATCTGATTGGTGATCAAGGCCTTGTTGACCCGACCAGCCTTAAGCCCGATGAGACTCTGACCCTATATGGCAAGAGAGATGCGCGGCCGGGGCGGAAGATGGGACACATCACCCGCAGGATCGCGCCCCGAAAGGACTGACCGCATGCTGCTTCCTGTTTCGACCTGGACCGACATCGAAGCTTGGCTGAAAAAATCCAGAACAATCGTGATCCCGATTGGATCAATGGAGCAGCATGGGCCGAACGGCTTTATCGGCACAGATGCGCTCTGCCCCGAAATAGTCGCCCGCGAAGCGGAAAAGCTCGCACCTGACGACATATTGGTCGGCCCAACGTTCAGCGTGGGTTGCGCCCAGCACCATCTTGGTTTTCCTGGCACAATCACATTGCGCCCCACTACGATGATTGCCGCAATGGCCGATTGGACGGAGAGTCTGATGAGGCATGGCTTCGAGCGTATATACTGGCTGAACGGTCATGGTGGGAATATCGCCACCATCGAAGCCGCCTTTTCCGAGATTCACGCCCGGCGCAGTTTTGATCCGCGCGGTGAAACCAATTTCCCCGGACTGACCTTGAAACGCCGGGATTGGTGGGACTTCAAATCGGTAATGACGCTGTGCAACCAACTTTATCCTGTCGGGCATGGCAGCCACGCTACGGCGTCTGAAGTCTCGGTCACTTACTATGGTTTTCCCGATCATGCGCGAACTGACGTGGAAATGTCGCCGAAGATCGCGCCGACTGGAACGATTGGCGACGCCGTCCAATATCGCCGGGACTTCCCCGATGGGCGGATCGGATCGGACCCGACCCAATCAAGCGTTGAAGATGGCGGAAAAATCGTGGACGCAGCCGCAAAAGCCGTACTCGATGAGGTTCGCCGCTTTTCGGCGTGACGACTGATCCGGCTGGTGCCTTGGCTCTGGCCAGAATCACCCAACAACGTTATCAGAGGGCTCCCGGGAAAGGACCTGTTTGAAGAATGCTGGACATTCAGAAGCTGGAAAAATCCTTTGGTGAAAAGCGGGCTGTACAAGGCCTGTCCTTCACCGTTGAGAAGGGAACGGTGCTTGGATTTCTCGGTCCGAACGGCGCAGGCAAATCAACATCAATGCGCATGATCTCAGGCGTGCTGGAACCCGATTCCGGAGACGCGCTCATCGACGGCAAATCGATCGTATCCGCAAGACGAGAAGCGCAGGCCGCGCTTGGCTATTTGCCAGAAGGCGCACCCCTATATGACGACATGACCCCGCCGGAGTTTCTGGCGTTCATGGCATCGGCCCGCGCTATCCCGCGCTCTCAACGCAAGCAAGCCATAGAACGTGCCATTGCGGACTCCAGAATTTCCACCGTTTGCGGACAACGGATTGGCTCTCTTTCAAAGGGATACCGCCGCCGGGTGGGACTGGCTGGCGCCATCCTGCACGATCCGCCAGTATTGCTGCTTGACGAACCTACCGACGGGCTCGATCCGAACCAGAAGCGGGCCGTCCGAGCCCTGATTGCCCGAATGGCGCCTCGCAAGGCAATCGTGATCTCAACGCACACCTTGACCGAGGTGCCCGCGATGTGCACACGCGCAATTATCGTGGACCGAGGGCGCATTGTCGCTGACGATACACCTGACGGACTTTTGAAATTATCGGCGGACGGCACACTTGAGAGCGCGTTTACCAGACTGACCGATCAGGCGGAGGCTGAATCCGCATGAATCGCTTCCGTCAGCAATTTGACAGTTTCCTTCCGACCTACCGGCGCGAACTAGGGGCGTATTTCGCGACACCGATGGCTTATGTCTTCCTGGGAGTGTTCCTTCTGTCTTTAGGGATGTTCACGTGGGAGGCTGCACGCTTCTTCGACACAGGCACGGCCGACTTGTCACCATTCTTTGTTTGGCATCCATGGATCTACATGATCTTCCTGCCCGCACTCGCCATGCGTCTATGGGCGGATGAAGCAAGTGCAGGAACCGATGAACTCCTCCTGTCACTTCCACTTGGAATGCCGGGGCTTGTACTGGGTAAACTGTTCGCGGCATGGAGCGTTGCCGCCGCAGGGCTCATCTTCACGCTGCCAATGTGGGTGACAGTCAACTATCTGGGCGCCCCGGACAATGCGGCGATTGCCCTGACATATTTTGTCAGCCTCCTGATGGCCGGTTCCTATCTTTCGATTGGAGCAGCGATTTCAGCCCTGACCGGAAGCCAGGTCACGGCTTTTGTGATCAGTGTGGTCATTGCATTCGTATTCACGGCTGCCGGTTGGCCATTGGTCCTCTCCGGTGTGAAAAGCCTGTTCGGCGCCGGAATGGCAGAACTCGTCGCGCATTTTTCATTCCTCTCTCATTTTGAGGCTGCACAACGAGGCGTTCTGGAATTCCGTTCGGTGTTGTTCTTTCTCGGCGTTATTACGCTATGGACCATATTGAATGGTTTGTGGGCCTCCCGGCAGAGGCTTGGCTGACATGAAGGTAAAGCACTATCTCATCGCCGCCTCCGTGCTCACCGCGATTACATTCATAGCGGCAAACCTGCTCGTGCAGAAAATGTTCACTGGCGCGCGGATCGATTTCACCGAAAACAATCTATACACGCTGTCAGACGCGACGAAATCGACGTTGGATTCCGTGGCAGAACCCGTGGACATAACCTTCGTCTACACACGGTCCACCGGTCAGGATTTTCCGACCATTCGCGCCTACGCAGCCCGTGTCCGTGAGTTGCTGCAAGTCTATGAAAGCCAGTCTGGTGGGAAAGTACGCGTCACTGAGATAGACCCCGTCCCCTTTTCGCCTGCAGAAGACCAGGCCCTCGCCGCCGGCATCACCGCAATTGATACGAACGGAAATGATCCTCTCTACTTTGGGATCATTGGGCGAAACTCAATCGATGACCAACGCGTGATACCATTTCTGGCCCCAGAGCGAGAAGTCACGCTGGAATATGATTTGACTCGCATGGTCGCCCGACTGGATGATCCGGACCCGGCCAGAGTCGGCATACTCTCTTCACTCCCAGGCATGACCGCGCCGGGTGGTGAGGGCGGCTACACATTACTACGCGATATTCACAAATCATTTGACGTAGAACCCATCTCCGAGACCTTTCAGTCCTTGCCTGAAGACCTAGATGTGTTGCTCGTCGTACAGCCACCAGACCTGTCGGACAGACAGCAATGGCTGATAGACCAATTCATCCTGCGAAAAGGCCGCGCGGTATTCCTGCTTGATCCGGCCGCAAAAACTGCGGCAAGCGCTGGCATGTTCCAAACCAGCGAAACCGGGACGTCCGCGACGTTGGGCAGGTTTGGGGAAGCTTGGGGTATCTCACTATCCAATGACGCGGTGGCGGACGCTGCCAGCGCCCTAACCGTACCAGTCGACACAGGCGGTGGACGTATCGAAGAGCTGGCCCATCCGCTGTTCCTGGGCATTCCGGCGGGTGATATGAATCAGGATGATTTGATCACGGCGGACCTCGCCCGATCTGTGAACTTCGGCGCGCCGGGTGCGTTTGAGGTTGGCACGTTGAGCGATGAGGTGGAGTTTACGCCACTTGTAATGACGGGGCCCAGCCCCTCCTTCATCAAGGCGGAAAATGCGGTCACGGACATGTCGCCTCAGCAAGTTTTACGTCAGTATCAAACCGAACCAGAAGCATTGGTCCTTGCCGCTCGCCTCTCTGGGCAACTCACAACAGCTTACCCGCAAGGTGCCCCTGCTTTTGATGAGCCATCGGACCCGCTGTTGGCCGAGATTGCCCGAGCAGAAGCGGCGAACGCCCTGCCGCATGTTTCCGAAAGCGAAACGGACGCTCAACTTGTCCTGATCGCCGACGTAGATTTTGTCGCGGACGATTTTTACATCATTCCGAATGAACAGATCATCGTTGCGGACAATGGCGCGCTGGTACTGAACGCGCTGGACGCCTTGGCAGGAGGTGGTGAGCTTTCCCGGCTAAGGTCTCGCGCACCAAGTCTGCGGCGGATGGAGCGAGTTGATCGTATGCGTGAGAACGCCGAGGCCATCTATTTCCGTCAACAGGCTGCCCTTCAAGACAATCTCCAAACGGCCCAAGCGCGGCTTGAAGAATTACAGGCGATCGGCGCGGCGGATGGCTTCTTCTCAGGCGACTTGGAAGCAGACCTGACGGAAGCAGAGCGTACTGAGTTGCTGGATTTGAGACAGCGCATTGTGGACCTGCGCGCGCAATTGCGAGAGATCGAACGCAATTATCGCCGAGATATTGATCGCCTGGAGGGCACGTTAAAAGCCATCAACATCTGGGGCGGCCCGATGTTGGTCTGCTTGATCGGTCTGTTTGTCTGGTATCGCCAAAGGCGCAGGGGAGCGGCATGAGCGATCTTCGCACCAAACAACGGATACGGCGACTTCAGATCATGGGAGGAATCGCCGCTGGCCTGACCCTGCTGAGCCTGGCTGCCTATAGTTTTGATGGCCCGTCAATGCGCGCGTCAGAGCGCGACGGCCAAAAAGTGATTCCTGACTTCGCTGCTATTCGCGCTGAGGCCAGCGCCATCCGCGTCTCACTCTCCGATGAAGCTTATACATTGGTGAATACCCAAGAGGGCTGGAAAATGGGCGACGAGGATGGATATCCAGTCCGTCCCGACCGGCTCGCTGAACTAGCAACCGGTCTGGAAGCTTTGAGTTGGGGAGAGGGCCGGACCCGTGACCCGGACAAGCTAAACAGGATTGGCCTAGGTGATCCACGCGATGGCGGAACAGGCGCTTTGATTGAGATCATCGACGATAACGGTCAGGTGGCCGCATCGCTTATCACAGGTCGTAAAGACAGCCAGCTATACGGACGGCTGCCTGATCAGGAACAAGCGTTTCAGGTCGTGGGAGATCTGCCTCCCTTCTACAATCATGATGCGTGGCTGGACTTTGACATCTTCGAGATCAATTCCGACGCCATCTCGGCGGTGAGAATATTCGATTCCGTTGGCGAGAGCTTGTACCTCCAACGCTCCGTAGGTTCGAGCGATAGAAGCTTTATTCCCGGTCCGCCCTTTCAGAACTTCAAATTGGTTAGCCGGATGGCAGCCTCCACCCCCGCCCTGGCGCTCACCCGGTTTGACCCGATAGGCGTAAAACCCGCCAGTGAGCTGCAAACGCGCTTCGTTGGTCGACACATCACCGAAACGCATGACGGGCTTGAAGTAGACGTACACGCGTTCAGGGAGCCGGACGGCTATTTCGTTACGATCCGCGCCATCGAGGCTGGCGAAGGCGCCCATCGCGGCAGCACGATCAATGACAAAGCGGAAGGCTGGGCTTTTCAACTGGCTGAATATGACTGGAACGAATTTACGCCGCGCGTTTCTTCGATTGTCAGGCCCCCTGCCCTCGCGCTCGAGGCAGATCAGCCTAATTAGCTTCGAAGATTGCGCTAAGGCGCAATGACCATCGTCGCCAGGACCGGGCCGAATCCAGACTCCTGAACAATGACGGCGCAGCCCGAATCACAAACCGGTATGTCCAGCTCAACTGAATTCCCGAGCCACGGGCCGAGCGCTGTCACGCGAGTAACAGGGTTTACCATGTCCGTCGTATTTGCGTCGCCGGACAGATAGTCTACGAGCCAGATGTCTGCGAGATCCGGAACACGACCCGATAGTCGAAGCTTGTTGCCCTTGCGGACCAGGTCGACACTCAGTGCCTCTCTCGCTTCCAGCCGCTCCAGCGCACGGTCCACATTATGACGCTTGCTTCCCGCACACTGCTCCAAGCCATTATAGACGGTTTGAGGCGTGTAAGGACCGCGCAGGCCAAATCGATCAGTGTATCCTCTCTGGCGATCCTTCGATTCCTTCATCGCCATCGGGTCCTTGTCTCCAAGATAATCCCAATAATCGACTGACCAGGTAAGTACGAGCAGATCTTCCCGCTCCGCGCTGACGGCCTTGAGCGTGCGATGGGCCTTGGGACAGGAACGACAATTCTGGGAAGAAAAAAGTTCAACCAGCACCGGGCCTTCGGCAATGGCCGGCGAGGTCCAGAGACCTGCGATCAATACAAGGGAAGCAAAAAAGCGTTTCATTTCAGGTCCAGCTTATAGGCCCATCTTAGATCGCGCGACAGTCACAGGGATGTGAGGCCTGTAAAAAAGCCCCCTCGGCATACCGAAGGGGCTTTTGGAGCGTATCAAAGTGCCGGATCAGGCGGCAGCAGCCTCACGGGCGAGATTTCGGAGCACATAGTGCAGAATGCCGCCATTTCGATAATAGTCGAGTTCATTCTCGGTATCGACCCGAACAATTGTCTTCGCGACAATCTTTGAACCGTCTTCGCGAGTTATTTCCACGTCCATGGTCTGGCGTGGTGTAATCGATTCCACGCCTTTGATGGTCACGATCTCCTTGCCGGTAAGCCCAAGCTCCTTCGCACTTTGGCCATCGGCAAACTCCAGTGGAAGCACGCCCATACCAATCAGGTTCGACCGGTGGATACGCTCAAAGCTTCCGGCGATGACAGCGCGGACGCCCAGGAGGATCGTGCCTTTGGCTGCCCAGTCACGTGACGAACCGTTACCGTAGAGATCGCCCGCGAACACTACCAGTGGCGTGCCTTCGGCCTCATACTTCATGGCCGCGTCATAGATCGGCATCTGTTCGCCGTCTGGATAGTGTACTGTCACGCCGCCTTCGACGCCTGGGACCATCTGGTTCTTGATACGGATGTTTGCAAAGGTACCGCGCATCATGACTTCATGATTGCCGCGCCGAGAGCCGTAGGAGTTGAAGTCGAGTGGCGACACCTGGTGTTCCTGCAGATAGATGCCCGCCGGGCTGGACGCCTTTATGGAGCCAGCCGGGGAGATGTGATCTGTCGTAATGGAATCGCCGAATACAGCGAGAACACGCGCTTCTTCCACATCTTTCGGGGCGTCGAGATCCAGCCCCATCCCCTCAAAGTATGGAGGGTTCTGAACGTAGGTGGAGGCTGGCGGCCAACTGTAAGTTTGTCCGCCAGACACTTCGATACCTTTCCAATGTTCATCACCTTTGAACACGTCGGAATAGCGCTCGGCGAACATTTGCGGCGTAACTGCCGCTGTCATGATTTCCGCAATTTCGTGCGATGTTGGCCAGAGATCCTTGAGATAAACATCATTGCCATTTTTATCTTTGCCAAGAGGATCCTTGGTCAGATTGATCCGCAGCGATCCAGCAATAGCGTATGCAACGACCAATGGCGGTGACGCCAGATAGTTTGCCTTGATATCAGGACCAATACGCCCCTCAAAATTGCGGTTTCCGGAAAGGACGGAGCAGGAAACAAGGTCTCCATCCGCAATCGCCTTTGCGAGCGCGGGCGGCAACGGCCCGGAATTGCCGATACACGTCGTACATCCGTAACCGACCAAATTGAATCCAAGTGCGTCGAGATCATCCTGCAGACCAGCCTTTTCCAGATAATCCGTGACCACTTGAGATCCTGGTGCCAGTGACGTCTTGACCCATGGCTTGCGGTCGAGACCCAGTTCGCGGGCCTTGCGTGCGACCAGTCCCGCTGCGATCAACACTGATGGATTCGATGTGTTCGTGCAGGATGTAATCGCTGCGATGAATACGTCGCCATGCGTGACGGTGTAGTCTTCACCGTCGACAGAAATCGGCTCTGCGGCGTCGGACGCTTTGCCAAATTCTTTTGCCATGGCATCGGCGAAGGCCGTGTCGCCTTCGGAAAGCAATACGCGATCCTGAGGGCGCTTTGGCCCCGAAATCGATGGGACAACAGTGCCAAGATCCAGCTCAAGTGTATCCGTAAAAATGGGCTCAACCTGTTCCGGGCGCCAATAGCCCTGCGCCTTGGCGTAAGCCTCGACAAGCTCAACGCGGTCCGCGTCACGACCTGTATTGGTCAAATACTTTACCGTATCTTCGTCGACCGGGAAGAACCCACACGTCGCTCCGTACTCAGGCGCCATGTTGGAAATGGTTGCCTGATCTTCGAGCGTCAGATTGGACAAGCCCGGACCGTAGAATTCTACGAACTTCCCGACCACACCCTTCTGGCGCAGCATCTGGACGACGGTCAGCACCAAATCGGTTGCGGTGGCACCCTCAGCCATCTTGCCGTCGAGACGGAAACCAATGACTTCCGGGATAAGCATGGACACCGGCTGGCCAAGCATGGCGGCCTCTGCCTCAATGCCTCCTACACCCCAGCCGAGTACGGAAAGGGCGTTGATCATGGTGGTATGAGAGTCCGTACCGACACATGTATCCGGATAAGCCACGGTTTCCCCGTCTTCTTCCTTGGTCCAGACGGTTTGTCCCAGATATTCGAGGTTCACCTGGTGACAGATTCCGGTGCCCGGCGGGACCACACGGAAATTCTTGAATGCGGTAGAACCCCAGCGGAGGAATTCATAACGTTCCTGATTACGCTTGTACTCGATTTCTACGTTTTTTTCGAAACTGTCCGGGCCCGCAAAACTATCGACCATGACAGAGTGATCAATGACGAGATCAACCGGAACCTGGGGATTAATTGCCTCGGCCGACGCGCCAAGTTTTTCCGCCGCATCTCTCATGGCGGCCAAGTCAACAACGGCTGGAACACCGGTAAAGTCCTGCATCAGAACGCGCGCCGGGCGATAGGCAATCTCGTGGCTGATATCACCCTTGTTGTCGAGCCAGGTCTTAAACGCCAGAATATCTTCCTTGGTGACGGTTTTACCGTCCTCAAACCTAAGCATGTTCTCTAGCAACACCTTGAGTGAGGCTGGCAAGCGTGAAACATCACCCAAACCATTTTCTCCTGCCGCCGACAGAGAGTAATAGGTGTAGGATTTATTGCCGACAGAGAGTGTGCGTTTGGAGTTGAAGCTGTCGAGGGAAGTCATAAGAGGGAACCTCGCGTCTGAATTATCATCTGCGGCGAAGAGCCGCCGCGTTGGCCTGTCTCATATAAGCGCATAATGGATTGAAGCAATTGAGACAAAGGGTCTAAACGGGTCAGATGAGCGTTGGTTCACTCCTTTACGGAAACAATATCGGCATAATGCGTGGCGAACGCGTACTTTTTCGTGATGTGTCGCTTTCCCTGTCCCCCGGAGAAGCAATTGTCCTCAGAGGTGCGAACGGTGCCGGCAAGACTACGCTGTTGAGAATTCTGGCCGGCCTGACGCAAGCTGAAACGGGCGAGGTTTCCAAGCAAGGCGCGCATCATTGGATTGCTCACCGAGAGGGATTGAAACCTCATGAGACGCCAGCGGATCACCTCCGCCTGTGGGCGCGCGCCTGGGGGCAGACCGTAGAGGTCCGGCAATTGCTTGCCGACATGGGCCTGTCTAAGCCTGCAGATGTACCGGCAAAGTATCTCTCGGCAGGGCAGCGACGCCGTACAGCGCTGGCGCGTTTGCGACTGGAAGACCGCCCAATCTGGCTTCTCGACGAGCCGTTCACGGCACTCGACGCGGACGGAAAGTCTTTGTTGCAGGCCATGATATCAAATCATCGCACTCAGGGAGGCGGCGTAATCGCGGCCATACATGGCGAGGCTGGGTTTGAATTCGATACACAGGTGGAGATTTGAGCGGCGCACCGATCCTCTCGGCTTTCCGGCAGGCGCTGGGTGAGGCCTGGGCCGGTGGCGCGGGAGCGCTGCTGCCACTCGGCTTCTTCGCAGGCACTACTGTTCTCGTTCCCTTGGGAGTCGGGACGGAACCAGCGACATTGCGCGCCATCGGTCCCGGGATCCTTTGGGTATCCCTTGCCCTATCCAGTCTGGTTACCCTTGAGCGGGTTTTTCAGGCTGACACAGAAGACGGCGCTTTGGACCTCTGGCTGCAGACGGGTGCCCCCGCGGCGGCCATTGCCGCGGCCAAGACTTTCGCGCATTGGCTGACCGCAGGTTTGCCTCTGGCCCTACTCTCCCCCATGCTGCTGCTCATGTTCCAAGCGAGGGCTAGCGGCGCTCTTCTTGAAAATATGGGCCTCTACGCCATCGGCGGTATCGCCTTCTACTTCTGGGGCGGCGTTGGCGCAGCGCTGTCAGCAACAGTTCGAAGAGGCGGCCTACTGATCAGCCTGATCGCGTTGCCCCTGTACGTTCCCACCGCCATATTCGGCGCGCTGGCCATGGGCGATGGTCCCAGCAGCGCTTCAGCTCCATTGTTTCTCGCAGCAACAACGCTTTTTGCTTTGGCTGCAGCTCCGTTCGCAATGGGTGCAGCCCTACGCTTGGCGGCAGACTGACAGAAGGGTATTTCGAACACGATGTTTTCTTGGTTTGCAAACCCACACCGATTCCTAAAGCTGTCGGACTGGCTCGTTCCCGCGTGCTACGTGCTTGCGGCTGTCGGCATTCTATGGGGGCTTTGGCAGGGTCTCTGGATCGTTCCGAAAGACGATTATCAGGGCGGGGACATCATGCGGGTGATGTTTATCCATGTGCCAGCAGCCTGGCTTGCGATGGCCAGCTATCTCGGCATGGCCGTGATGAGTTTCGTCTGGTTTATCTGGCGCCATGAAGTCGCAGACATAGCCGCCAAAGCGATCGCTCCACTGGGCGCAACCTGGACAGCGCTCTGCCTGGCGACGGGGGCGATCTGGGGCAAGCCGACCTGGGGCACCTGGTGGCAATGGGATGATGCACGGATGATGTCCGTCCTGTTCATGTTCTTCCTGTTCCTAGGTTACATGGCCCTTCGCGCGGCTATGGACACACGGCAAAAGGCTGCACGGGCTGGCGCGATCCTCGCCATGGTTGGCGCGCTGAATGTCCCACTGATCAAGTTCTCGGTCGACCTGTTCACGTCCCTGCATCAGGACGCAAGCGTGATCACAGCAGAGGGCCCCAAGATGGCGGCAGTTTATCTCTGGCCGCTATTGATCAGTTCATTTGGTCACACGCTACTGTTTGCCGCCCTTGTCATGACGTTCATGCGTGCTGAAATATGGACAAGACGCGCCGCCCAATTGCGGGCCCGCCTGATGACAGGAGACTGAGCCATGCTTTCCGTATTTGAATCCAATTCAACTTTTATCTGGGCGAGCTACGCAGTCGGTCTTGTTCTAATTGGCGGTGCAATCGCAACGGCGTGGTTTAAATCACGCAATGCAAAAGCCGAGCTTATTCGGATCGAAGCCCGGATCCAGGATCAGAAACGCCGATGAAGCGCTGGCTGGCGATTGTTCCGGTTGGCGCATTAGCCATTTTTGGCGTTGTGGCCGCGGGGCAATTGATCAATCCGGAAAAAGGTGACTTCGAGCGACGTCTTCGCGACGCGCCTGGTATCGCGTTTCAGACCCCAGACGGCGACCCGCTAACATTCCCCCCCTCTCCGACGGGCGGCAATATTGCCGTCAACCTGTTTGCGAGCTGGTGCGCGCCGTGTGAGGCAGAGCACAAGTATATTGCAGAATTGTCGGAAGCCTATCCAGATCAGGTCTACGGAATCTTGTACAAGGATACTCTGGAGAACGGGCAGGAATTCCTTGCCCGGCTTGGCAACCCGTATACGCAAATTGCGCTGGACCCAGATGGGCAGGGCGGACTTGAGTTCGGACTTACTGGAGTTCCGGAAACTTTTGTGATTTCTCCAGAAGGCAAGATTCTGGATCATATCCAGGGACAACTGGACCAAACTTCGGTCAAAAAAATAGGCGAGGCACTGAAAAGCGCCCCGCCCACGTAAACTCCGTTACCGGAAGCTTACTTTTTCTTCGCTTTGCGAACTGGAGCCTTTTTCGCTGGCTTGGTCGCAGTAGCTGGCTTCGCCTTCGTTGCAGCCTTAGCCTTGGCTTTTGGTGCAGCTTTCTTGGCTGGAGCCTTTTTCGCTGCTGGCTTGGCCGCAGGAGCTTTCTTCGCTGCCGGAGCTTTCTTGGCCGGAGCCTTCTTCGCTGCTGGCTTGCGGGCCGGGGTTTTCTTGGCAGCTGGCTTTGGTGCTGCTTTAGCAGCAGGTGCTGGCGCAGCTGGCTTCGGAGCCGGCGCTTCTGCCTTGTCTGCTTCTGCAACCATATCGGTCAGACCAGCAACGAGTGCGGACTGTTTTGTTTTCGGAAGAGCTTCAAAGATGGCTTCGTCTGCTTTCTCTACAGCTGGCAGAGCTTTCTCGTAAGCTTTTTTGCCTTTCGCCATCAGAGAGACGACTTTCGCGCGCTTGTCAGTTTTTGAAGCGACACGCTTGATGAGGCCAGAGCGCTCCATACGAGCAACCATGTCGGCAAGTGTCGAACGGTCGATACCGGTCGCGTTGACAAGATCAGACTGGCTGACGCCGTCATTGCCGGACAGAGCAGCAAGGACGGAAAACTGGCGAAGCGTGATGCCAGCGGCGCTCAGTGCAGCGGCGGATTCATTTGCAGCAATCTGCTGAGCACGGTGCAGCAGGTGGCTAGGCGATTTTTTGAGATCGTAGGTCATGATAGTGTTTCTTTCTGTATTCAATTAGGCGTTGGGCGCGATAGAAAATCCGGTTACTGGTCTATTAAATTTCCAACCTGTGTGCGGATCAACATGTACCCTAATATACTCGAGAGGCTTAAGCTTCGATGACGGATCAATTATCAAATGGTTTCTTTTCGCAAGAATTCAAACTGAAAATACCCGATGGAGACGACCGAATACGCCGTGTTTGCTCACATTGCCAGTTCGTAGACTACATAAATCCGAAAATAATTGCAGCTTCGGTTGTTACAAAAGGTAGCAAAATCCTGCTTTGCAGGCGTGCGATTGATCCGCGTAAGGGATTCTGGACGCTGCCGGCAGGCTTCATGGAGCAAGGGGAAACCGTGGAGGAAGCCGCTCGGCGTGAGGCCCGGGAAGAAGCCAATGCCGAGATTCGCATTGATCGCATCCTGGCGGTTTACTCAGTGCCGCGCATCTCTCAGGTGCAGATCATGTTTCGCGCCGAACTTGTTTCAGACATATCACCCGGTCCGGAGAGTCTGGAGGTCGAGCTGTTCGACTGGAGAGATATACCGTGGTCGAATCTGGCCTTCCCAACCGTACTTTGGGGCCTGACGCACTATGCTGAAACTCGAAGCAAGACGGTATTCGCGCCGTTCTCCAATCCACCCGGAACGGAAGCACTCACACGTTAGGCATCAGGTGTTTCAGATTGGCGCATGTGTTTCAGCGTGTACGGGACATTGGCCACAGCAAACAGGACACCGATAACAATGTTTCCAAGCTTCCAGTTTGCCCAAGTCGCCTCGGAGAAGTTTCGCCACAAGAACTCATTCCAGATTGCCATAGCCACGAAATAGAGACCCCAACGGATCGCCAGCGTTTTCCAGGCGTGGTCAGGCAGATCAAATACGGAATGAAAGAGCATCTTCCAGATGTTCCGGCCAACGGCCAGACCACCAAAGATCACGCCCGCATAAAGCAGGTTGATGATCGTCGGCTTGATGAACAGGAAGAGTTTTGACTGAAGCAATATTCCTGCTGTTCCAAACGAACCAATCAGGAATGACGAGACGAGCAAGAAAGGAGGAATACGTTCCTTCTTGAGCAACTTCTGGCCGATCACCACAAAGGTCGCAATGATCAGAATACCCGTCGCCCAGTACAGCGCAGTATCTTTGGTAAACAAACCATCGCCTTCCGGAAACCTTAGCATCACATTGTAGATGATGATGAAGGCCAACGTCGGACCAATCTCTGTCCAAATGTTTCCCGCTTTGGCGGCGGCATCGCCGACATCGGCAGATTGCGTGGCTTTATTTGGCTCTGTCATGCAATTCCTACGTATTACGCTCGGGTCCGGATCAATTTGGATTTCCGCGCCTGTCTGACAATAGGTGAGCTAATAAATCACCAACGAAGCGAAATTGTCCGCACAGATTAGGCACCAGCTTGCATCAAAAGAAGGCCGCCCGACAGAATGGCCGCCGCGATGATCCGTCTGTATCCGAATCCTTCCTTCAAGAATATGGCGCCCAATGCAGCAGCAAAGACGACTGACGTTTCTCGCAACGCCGTTACGACAGCGGCATCAGTCAGTGTGTATGCATAAATCGCCAGACCGTATGAGATAGTGCCCAGCATGCCGCCCGCTAAGCCACCCTTCCATTGCCTGGCCATCGCCTCTCCGATTTGCCCCCGTCGTTGAATAACCGCAACGACAGTCACCCCGACCCAGTCGAGCAGAAACAACCAGACCACAAAAGTCATTGGATCTGGCATGGCACGCGCGGCGCGCGTATCCGCAACGGCGTACATGCCTACGCCCAATGCCGTCAGCAGGGCCCATACGAGTGCGCTTCGGTCCAGCTTCCGGGCTGTGGCTGTCTGCCCTGTTGGCAGGGCAAAGACAATGATCGCCAAACTGGCCAACAACAGACCTGCTGACTGAAGCACGGTCAGATATTCATTCAGAACAAAGATCGCAGCACACGCCGTTACCAAAGGCGCGAGGCCCCGCATCACAGGAAAAACAAGCGACAGATCCCCTCGGTGCAATGCCCGAACGAGGCAAAACTGATAGAACCAGTGAACCACGACCGATATCAGGATCAAAGACCATGTCTCCGGAGGTGGCGTCGGCACGAATGGCGCAAACGGCAGGACGCTTAGCCCCATCACGATGGCAACCGCCATGCGGGCGGTCAGTACGTCACCGCCCCGCTTTACGAACATGTTCGTGGCCGCGACCGTGACTGCTGACAGTAAGCACAGGATGACTGGGAGGAGGCTTTCCGACATACGGTGCGACCTATGCACGGTTTGCTGACGCGTGGGAAGGATTTGACTCTGCCTCAATTGAGGGCCTCACTCGCCTCAAAGAAGAAAAAGACGGAGGAAACCCAGCATGACGCACGATCTCGTTTTGCGCGGCGGCACGATCATTGACGGAACAGGCGGCGAAAGTTTCGAAGGCGATGTGGCCATCACGAACGGCGTCATCACTGAAGTTGGATCTGTCGGCGGCAAGGGCGTAGAGGAAATAGACGCGCGCGGACAAGTTGTAACGCCGGGCTTTGTCGACATTCACACCCATTATGATGGCCAGGCAACGTGGACAGGCGCCATCAGCCCCTCCTCCCTGCACGGCGTGACGACAGTGGTGATGGGCAATTGCGGCGTAGGCTTTGCGCCATGCCGACCCGACGACCATGACCGGCTGATCCGCTTGATGGAGGGCGTCGAGGATATTCCGTTTCCGGTACTCGCCGAAGGACTCCCCTGGAACTGGGAAAGCTTTCCGGATTATCTCGACAGCCTATCAAGCACTCATTTTGACGCCGATATCTGCGCGCAACTGCCCCATGCGGCGCTGCGGGTTTTTGTTATGGGAGACCGTGGCGCAAATCGCGAGCCTGCGACGCCGGAGGATATTCAGCAAATGCGCGCATTGACCACCGAAGCCATCCGCGCCGGCGCAATTGGTTTTTCCACGTCCCGCACCCTGAATCACCGCACCAGTGACGGTCAGCCGACCCCGACCCTGACAGCCAGCGAAGACGAATTGGCCGGCATCGCGCAAGGCGTGGCAGATGCCGGACGCGGCGTGTTGCAGTTCGTCTCTGATTTCGACGATCCAGAGAAAGAAGCTGCAATGCTGCGTCGGATTGTGGAGACCAGCGGCCGACCGCTTTCCGTATCACTTGCACAGGCAGATGTTGCTCCCAATGGCTGGCGTCGCCTACTCAGCGCTATTGAACAAGCGGTCGAAGATGGCTTACCCATGCGCGCCCAGGTCGCGCCACGTCCGGTAGGCGTCCTGCTTGGGTTTGAACTGACGCTCAATCCCTTCAGCGCGCACCCCACCTATCGAGAGATATCAAATCTGCCGTTCGAAGATCGGATTGCGCTATTGCGCGATCCCGACTTCCGAGAGCGCCTTCTATCTGATGAGCCGGACACGGATAATCCGTTTCTGAAAGCAATGCTGCGAAGCTTCGGAAAGATTTTTCAACTGGACGCGCCGGTGAACTATGAACCAACAGCCGATCGAACGCTGGAAGCCATCGCCGCGCGCCGGGGCGTTTCCCCAGAACAAGCGGCGCTGGATCTTATGCTGGAACGCGAAGGCCGCGGTATGCTCTACCTTCCCTTCCTCAATTATGCGGGCGGGTCTCTTGACCCTTCCCACGACATGATGCTGAGCCCGGCAACGCTCCCCGGCCTTTCAGATGGTGGCGCGCATGTCGGCATGATCTGCGATGGGTCCTTCACCACAACGATGTTGACCCATTGGGTTCGCGACCGGACGCGCGGCCCTCGCATTCCGATCGAGCACATCGTGCAGCGTCAGGCACGCGCCACTGCCGAGTGGATTGGACTGAACGACCGCGGTCTGATTGCACCGGGCTATCGCGCAGACCTCAATGTCATCGACACCGCAAACCTGACATTACATCTGCCGGAAGTTACTTATGACTTGCCTGCTGGCGGACGTCGACTGATGCAGAGAGCCACGGGCTACACGGCCACAATCCTCAAAGGCCAGATCACTCACCGGAATGGAGACCCAACCGGCGCCCGGCCTGGAAGACTCGTTCGGGGTCCACAACAAGCGAACATTTCTGCGATGGCAGCGGAATAGCTAGCTCTGAAGGCCAACCAAGGCTTTAGAGAAAGCCTCTGCACTGAATGGGCGAAGATCTTCCGCTTTTTCTCCAATCCCGATGAAATGGATCGGCAGATCGTATGCTTCCGCGATAGCAACGAGCACACCGCCCTTGGCGGTTCCGTCCAGCTTGGTCATCACCAGCCCGGTCACGCCCGCAGTGTTCTTGAAAGCCTCTACCTGCGACAAGGCATTCTGACCGACCGTGGCATCCAGAACGAGGATGACATCATGAGGCGCCGTCGGATCAAGCTTTCTGATGACGCGGACGACTTTCTCTAGCTCCGACATCAGTTCTGTCTTGTTTTGCAGGCGCCCAGCCGTATCAACCAATACCAGATCGAGATCGTCTGCCTTCGCCTTTTCAATTGCCTCGTAGACAAGCCCTGCCGCGTCGGCTCCTGTCGGTTTAGACATCACGGGTATACCGGCGCGTTCACCCCATACGGTCAGTTGCTCAATGGCCGCAGCACGGAATGTATCACCCGCCACAAGAAGCGCCTTGGCACCCTGTTCTGTCAGTTTTGATGCGATCTTGCCGATGGTCGTCGTTTTGCCAGACCCGTTGACCCCAACAAACAGAACAATGCGAGGGCTCGGCCCTTCCGAGAAATCGACGATTTTCTCACGAGGCTTCAAAACGTCAGTAATTTCGCTGGCCAAAGCGCCCCGGATTTCATCCTCGGAGATTTCCTTGTCAAACCTCTCCTTAGACAGATTACTGGTCACGCGCATAGCGACCTTGGCGCCGAGGTCGGATGAGATCAAAAGATCTTCCAACTCCTCCAGCGTTTCATCATTAAGCTTTCGGCGTCCAAATACGGACAGTCCAGATGTCAGGCGCGATGATGACCTCGAGAGCCCTGAGCCCAACTTGGCCATGAAGCCAGGATCATTGGCCTCCGCCTCCATCACGGCGCGCGCGGCCGCTTCGCGCTCAGCCCGGAGCCGCGCCGCCTCTCGGCGTTCTTCCAGCAGTTTTAGTTCTGCTGCCGCCTTGGCTTGCGCTGCCTCTCGCTCTTCCTTCGCTTTACGGGCTCGTTCAGCCTCTTCCGCCAATCTTTCAGCTTCAGCTTCGTCGGCCCGCGCCTGCGCGGCTGCACGCGCCTCTTCTGCCTTGCGTGCCTCCTCCTCCAGGCGCGCAGCCTCTTCTGCCGCAGCCGCAGCCTCCCGAGCCTGCCTTTCCTCCCACGCCCTGTTCGCCTCGGCGACCTTGCGCTCGATTTCTTCCTGTTCGGCAGCCTTTCGCGCTATTTCGGCTTCCTGCGCCGCCAGTTCCTCGGCAGACAGCTCTGGCGCCTCCATCGCGGCACCAGCGTCTTTCAGTTCCTGTTGCTTTTTCTTCTTACCGAACCAAAGGATCATGCGGTGAGAGCTCCGATCAGCTGTTTTCCATCATGCCGCACTATACGGGCGCGCACCGGGCGTCCAGCTTCGCCAGGTTCTTCCTCAAACCGCACGGGCGTAAAGTCTGGAAGGCGCGCTGACAGTCCCCGCTCGACCAACGCGTCTACGGTCTGGCCTTCATAGGTACTCAGGTGACGAGCAAGTGCGGCCTCCCCCACTTCTCGCAAACGCGCGGCCCGCGCCTTGATAACCGACTTCTGAAGTTGAGGCATCCGAGCAGCCGGCGTGCCCGGACGTGGCGAATACGGAAAGGCATGCACGAAGGACAAACCGCATTCTTCCACGAGCCTTATTGAGTTCTCGAAATGCGCTTCGGTTTCGGTTGGAAAGCCCGCAATGATGTCGGCGCCAAATGCCATATCCGGACGAATACTGCGCAATTGCTCCGTCAGTCTAACTGCATCGCTCCGGGAATGACGCCGCTTCATCCTTTTCAGGATCAGGTCATCGCCATGCTGCAAAGACAGATGCATAAAGGGCGCAAGGCGTTTGTCTGCCATTGTTTCCATCAGCGCGTCATCGATTTCTATGGCGTCGATCGAGGATATACGCAGCTGCTTCAGCTCCGGCACCAGCTTCAAAATGCGCTGCACCAGATTGCCGAGTTGCGGCGCGCCTGGCAGGTCTGCACCCCAACTGGTCAAATCGACACCGGTCAGAACAACTTCATAATGCCCTGTCTCGACCAGACGGCGGACCTGGCTGACCACCTCGCCGGCCGGCACCGAGCGTGAATTTCCACGGCCATAGGGAATGATGCAGAAGGTGCAGCGATGGTCACAACCATTCTGGACCTGCACATAGGCGCGCGCCCGCCCTTCCATCCCGTCAATCAGGTGCACGGCGGTTTCCTGTACGGACATGATGTCATTCACGCGGACCTTTTCGTGTCCGCCCAGCAATTCGGCTGGCCGCCAGGTTTCCGACTGCATCTTTTCATGATTGCCGATCACACGCGTGACTTCCGGCATCTTAGCGAACATATCCGGGTCGATCTGCGCGGCGCATCCGGTCACCAAGATGGGCGCGCCTGGATTGTCCTTTGCAGCGCGCCGGATTGTTTGGCGCGCGCTTCGAACCGCTTCAGATGTTACCGCACATGTGTTGATGATCACGGCGTCATTCAGGCCAGCTTCCGACGCATGGCCGCGCATCACCTCCGATTCGTAGGCGTTCAGGCGGCATCCGAGCGTAATCAGCTGCGGGCTGGAAGGAGCTTTGGCATCTGTCATGACTTTGATGTCAGCGGACATCGCGCCGAATTGCCCACAGTTCAAGGTCTTTGGTGCGGGTCAGCCTGTGCAAGCGCCGGTCTTGTGTCCGCTGAACAACCCTATCATGCGAATCGAAACGCTTTCAGCTTCCCCCTCTATGATCATTGAGCCCTGAAGCGAATTGCGATCCGGCGCGACAACGATCAGTGCATCGCCCACCAGCTCAATATCATCCATCTTACAGGAAAGATCGAAACTCAGATGGTTGTCACTGCCCCGAGAATCCAGCACATCGCAATTGTCGATCCCGATTGTATCGACATCCAGCCGCGTGTCTTCTTCACTCGCCCAGCATTCCGTGGTGAATTCAAATTCGGGATCTATGTCCTGGCGCACGCCGAACATTGTGAGTTCGGGCACCATCGACAATGTCGTTTCCCAAGAGCCTTTGTTTACCGTGATGGCTTCTTGGCCAGAAGCGTGGCCGGTCAGAACAATACATAACGCGCCGATGACGAGTCGTCTCATGGCAGGATCCCGTCTTTTGTCTCAGATTTCCGTTTCGAATTCGAGTTCGACCGGTCCGGTCATATAAACACGGTCATCGGTTTCCCGCCATTCGATAGTCAATTCACCACCATCAAGGATCAGTTTTGCCGTGCGATCTGTCAGTTTCGCACGCGCCGCGCACACCAAGGCTGCACACGCTCCAGTACCGCACGCTTTGGTCAATCCGGCGCCGCGTTCCCAGACACGCAGGCGGATGGTCTGCCGGTCAATGACCTGCGCAAAGCCAACATTTACACCCTCAGGAAAGGTCGGATGCCACTCAACAAGAGGGCCGAGCGCCCGGATATCATAATCGTCAACATTCTTGACGAAAAAGACCGCATGGGGATTCCCCATCGAGACAACAGCAGGCCGGGCCAGCCAGGGATTGTCGATCGGACCGATCTTCACATCCACGCCGCGCACATCCATTTTTTCAGAAAGCGGAATGTCTTCCCACCCCATCAGGGGCGAGCCCATATCGACCGTGATCAGGCCGTTATCCGCAGAGAACGCCTTTAGCACGTCCGCCTCGGTCTGGATCGTCACCCGGTCCTTGCCAGTCTCGGCCAGAAGCAATTTTCCGACACAGCGCGTGGCGTTGCCACAGGCAGACACTTCAGTGCCATCTGCATTCCAGATACGCATGAACACGTCGCGCGCAACGTCCCGCTCCAGTGCAACGATCTGGTCAGCCTTCATATCTTTGGCAATCTGGCGCACCTGATCTGTGCTCGGCACGAACGAAGTCGACCGCGCATCGAAAATGGCAAACGCGTTGCCCGCACCATTCATCTTCCAGACTTTCATCCGTCAGCCCTTAAAGTGTTTATGTCGACCAGAAAAGTGGAACTTCGCGCGTGATAATCATCACTTGGGAAGACCGAAGGAGACAATCCAGCCCGAAACCTGGATTACGAGCGCGGTGATCAGCGCGCCGCCCACAAGCGGATGGGACACAAATATCGCAAGCGCGACCACAGACAGGCACGCATAGTCAACTAGATCGCTCGACATCAGCCAGCCCTGCGGCTGTCGCGCGCGCCGCACATCAAACAGGGTCACACTACGCCAGACACGGCCCATATCAGGTGGACCAAACGCCTCCTGCAGTCTCTTTGGATCACGTATACCGGTCATCTCCGCAAGGTCTGCAACCGTCGCCTCACCCAGTGCGACGTTGCGCTTTCGGGCAGACGTACCGATCAGGCTGACAATTGCCGAAAGCACCACCGCGAGCGCGATGGCGAATAGGGTAAAATCATCAAAAGGCCCGTATCCGCTCATGCGACCTCATATAGGGAAGCGTTGGCGAAACGGAAGCGCCTGCTTCAGACGGTTGGAACGGTTCCGCCATCGATGATGAATTCCGAACCCGTGATGGTGCCGGCTCGCGAAGAAGACAGGAACACGATCAGGTCCGCAACTTCCTCCGGGGTCGACGGACGCCCGATGGGTATACCCCCAAGAGACTGCATCAGCTTGTTTTCGGCGTCCGCATAATTGCTGCCATCTTCGCGCGCGATGCGGTTGACCAAATCAATGGAGGCTTGCGTCTTGATCCAACCGGGGGCCACCCTCAGAACCCGAATGCCCTTCGGTCCGACTTCCTTCGACAGGCTTTTGCTGTAAGCAGACAAAGCCGCCTTCGCGGCAGCATAGGCGGTTGTCGCTTCGGGCAAGGGCATCAGGCGCTGGATGGAACTGATGTGGACAATCGTACCGCTCCCCTGCTCGATCATTGTCGGCAGGAGGGCCCGGTCCAGTCGCACCGCCGGCATCAGGTTCCGGTCCAGTTCCTTCCGCCATTGCGCATCATCCAACACCGAGAAGCCGCCAGATGGCGCATCGGAACCACCCGCCACATGCACAAGTATGTCCACGCCACCCAACCGCTCCAGGGCTTGGCGGGCGAGATGCGCGCATCCTTCAGCGGTGCTCAGATCGCTTGCCACGAACTTCACACCCGGAGGCAGGGCCTGCGGTTGGCTGCGCGCGGTTGTCAGGACATTGGCGTCCAGCGCCGCAAAGCACTCAACCACTGCGTGGCCAACGCCCCTGGTCCCGCCTGTGACCAGAACGCGACGCTGGTGGAAATCCAGGCTCCAGCTCATGGCTTGATCTCCAGCGCTGCGATCTGATCATCCCGGAGCGTGAAAAAGTAGCGCAGCTGCACGGGACTGCCTGGAAAATTGCCTTCGACACGTCCGGTCACCACATATTGTTCGCCAGCCTTCTCCGCTTCCAACGGGGTGACCTGATAGGACGTGGTCGCCTTGGCTTCCAGCTTCCAGACCTTTATCGCGTCCCGGCCCTGATAGGTCTTCTGCTCGTCGATTACGACGGCCTCAACCGAAAACAAGTCTGACAGGCTGTCGGTATCATTCGTCGTCTCTGTCTCGAAATACCGATGAATCGTAGAGGGAAGTTCAATGGACATATGCACCTCCTGTCCGGCAGTCCGGAATGGACTGTCTTGCGGAAAAGCCGATATCGATCTAGCCAGAATAAATGACAAGTACGGACAAAAAAGTGGGGTACTTACCCGAAAGTGTGCGCCCGGAGTATACGCCGCTGTCTGCCGCAGAGGGTGTGGAGGCTGCGCTGCGTGTGCTGGAAGGCCGATGGAAGATTCTTATTCTCTTCCATCTTTTCGGCGAGCGATTGATGCGTTTCTCCGATCTCGAACGGGCAATTCCGACCGTGTCCCAGAAGATGCTGATTCAACAGCTACGCAAACTGGAGGCCGACGGCCTTGTGAGGCGCATCGTTCATCCCGAAGTGCCGCCTAGAGTGGAATACTGCCTCACAGACTGGGGCGAAAAGCTCCGCCCGGCGCTCGATGCACTTCTTCTCTGGGGTGAACGAAAACCGGAAGGCGAAGCCTGACCTAGCGCTCGCGCGGAATGGCGGCCCAGTAGTCAAAGTCTAGCAACACGCCATCGGCGTATTTGCCATCTTCTGTCTTGTAGGCGAACGCGCCCGGATCCTGATCTTTCACCGCGACGAGTCGAAGACGCAGTGCGCCGACATTGTCAGATAGCTCAGCCTTCTCGAGCACTTCGCTCCAGGCATAGATCGTGTCTCCTGCGAACAGTGGGCTCGCATGGGTGCCGGCGTTGATCGCGAGCATGTGTCCGGCATTGGCCAAGCCATTGAATGCCAGTGACCGCGCAATTGAAATGACAACACCGCCATAGATCAGACGCTTGCCGAACCGGCTCGACTTCTGACCATGGGCGTCAAAATGAACTTTTGCTGTGTTCTGATAGAGGCGCGTCGCGATCTGATGCTCCGCCTCTTCAACAGTCATGCCGTCGACATGATTGATCTTCTCACCGACCTCATAGTCTTCAAACATGTGCTCGCTTCCGGAGAGGGATGTGTCCCAACTGTCCATTGCCGCGAAGCCAGATAGTTCAACGCCCGGCACGCTTTTGGGCAGGTCCGGGATCACGGCTTCAGGCGCTGGAGAACTCGCATCACGCTTGTTGACCATCACCCAGCGCACAAAGGACATGACCTCTTCACCGCGCTGGTTTGTGCCGCGAGTGCGAACCCAGACGACACCGGTCTTGCCGTTGGAATTCTCCTTTAGGCCAATGACTTCAGACACCGTATTCAAGGTATCGCCCGGCATAACCGGCTGCGAGAAGCGACCATCAGCGTATCCGAGATTCGCGACAGCATTCAGAGACACGTCTGGAACAGACTTGCCGAAAACAACATGGAACGCGTGCAGCGGGTCTATCGAGAGGCCTGGATATCCGGCCGCCTTCGCGAACTCGGAAGAGGAATACTGCACGAAACGTCCGCCGGTGAGCGCGCGATAGAGCGCGATGTCACCTTCCGTCAGCGTCTGTGGCGTTGCGTGCACAAGTGGCATGCCAACAGAAAAATCTTCGAAGAAATGGCCGGGATTGGATTTCGATGTGCTGGTCATACGCCCCTCAGGTCAGTTGGGGGCAATATTTCCCGGCGTCAGGCCGCGACATGCCCCAGATACAGATCGGCGATCACCTGACCGTCACTGGCACTGGAAATCAAGGCCGGTGAGACGAAGGGCAGCAGGAGGATACCTATGGTAGCGGTCGCAAGCAGGCCGCACATCATCTGCTGCTCTCGATTCTCAGAAAATTCGTCCAGCATGCGCGGTCCGGCGAGCATGTATGGCACGCCCAGCGTGCAAAAAGCGGAGAAGGCGACCAGAAGGCCAGCAAGAATCATGAACACGATCATGATCCTGCTGTGCCAGACAGTGGTTGAGGCTTCGCGTGGAAGATCTGTGAAATTTCACAGACCTTCCCGGCTATTTCAGTTCGAGCATGGTCTCGATCGGGCGACCAAGCGCAGCTTTCTTGCCCTTTATCAGGATCGGTCTCTGGATGATCTTCGGGTTCGCAGCCATTGCCGCGTAAATTTCGTCGTCCGTTGATGTCGCATCAATGCCAACATCCGTCGCGTTCTTGTCGCGCAAAAAAGCGCGGGGCGAGTCAGCCCCGAGTTTCTTGGCGATATCTCGCAACTCGCTTTCGCCAAGCTGCTCTGATGCGTTCATGTATTTTCGGATCTTTGGATCAATGCCGTTCTCCTGCAGAAGGGCGAGCCCCTTTCGAGATGTGCTGCAGCCGGAATGGTGAAGATATGTGTAGGTCATGTCGATGCCTGAATGCGTAAGTGTTTACCCTGAAACTACCCGATATCGTGGCGCATCACGCCTCGAAAGCGCGAATAGCCTTGTCCATCTCCACAGCGCGGCGGGCTTCCTCAAGATGCAGCAGTTCCGTCATTTTGCCGTTCACCTTCAAAACGCCTTTGCCTGCGTTCTCGGGATCGGCAAACGCTTCGATTACAGCTTGGGCATGCTCCACATCATGAGGGCTCGGGGCGAACACACGGTTTGCTGTATCGAGCTGCGAAGGGTGGATCAGCGTTTTGCCGTCGAAGCCCAGATCGCGACCTTGCTCGCACTCATCGATCAGGCCCTGCTCATTCTTGATGTCATTGTAGACCCCATCAATCGCGATGATGTTGTAGGCACGCGCGGCGGCCACGGACAGTTGAAGGGCCGTTTGAAACGCTAGGCGGTCCGGCGTCATCCGCGCGCGGTACTCTTTTGCAAGATCATTGGTGCCCATGACAAAAGTCGTCAGGCGTGTGCGGCCCACGGCTTCTGCGATGTCCTTGATGTTCAGGATGGCCTTCGGCATCTCAATCATAACCCAAAGCCCCATATCGGCAGGAGCCCCGGCCCGGCTCATCGCATCATCAAGACGGTCGATATCGCTGCCATCTATGACTTTCGGTGCCAGCAAGGCATGTGCGCCCGAATCCACCGCCATTTTAAGGTCTGCCTGCCCCCATTCGGTGTCCAGACCGTTCATGCGGACGACGATTTCACGATGTCCGTAGCCGCCCCCCTGTATGGCAGCGCGGATCGTTTCCCTCGCCGCCTCTTTCGCGTCGGGAGCAACAGCATCCTCGAGGTCCATGATAACCGTATCGGCGGCGAGAGATTTGGCTTTTTCCAAGGCACGCTCATTCGCACCGGGCATGTAAAGGCAGGAACGGCGGGGACGGTGAAGCGCTTCAGGCATGGATGGGCATTTCCTCGATTGTTTGACTTGTTCGGCGAAAACAGGTGAACCGTCACTGTCCAAAGATCAATAGCTCCAAAGGTCGCCCTTCATGACTGCATCCCCGATTGCTGGCATCGTCGAACCTAGTTTTGAAGCCGTCCGAGATGCGTTCGACAAGAACTTTGCGGATGGCGAAGAACTCGGCGCCGGCTTCGCGGTGATCAAGGATGGAGACGTTGTCGTAAATCTCATCGGCGGCTGGGCTGACCGCAAGAAGGAAGCACCCTGGACGAACGAGACGCTCGTGCCGGTGTACTCCACAACAAAGGGTATTGCTGCTCTTGTTCTGGCCCATCTGGTCGAGCGCTTGCCAGCGGGCTTCGAAACGGCTGTCGCAGATGTCTGGCCAGAATTTTCAGCCAATGGAAAAGGCGATGTCACCATCGGACAGGTTGCCAGCCATCAGGCAGGCTTGCCGGGCTTCCCCGATGAGATCGATCCAGAACTCTGGCTGGATCCTCCCTCCTGCGCGGCCGCCCTCGCTGAACTCACTCCGATGTGGCCTCCCGGAAGCGCGCATGGCTACCATCCGTTGAGCTGGGGCTATCTGGTTGGAGAGATCGCCCGCCGCATAAGCGGAGAGACGCTGGGCACCACCTTGCGCAGCCTGTTCCCGAATATTGATTTCATGATTGGAACGCCCGCCAGCGAACACGATCGCTGCGCCGATATTCAGCGCCCGCGCGCCCTCGCCGACCTTGGCGAAATCACCCCGGCCCGGCGGGCCGCCTTTATCAGTAAATGGTCTGCGCCCAATCGCGGCGGCGCAATCTGGCGGGAGATCGAAATTCCGTCAGCCAACGGCCACGGCACTGCCCTCTCTGTTGCCCATTTGTACGAAACCTACACAAAGGGCGGCGGCGCATTGATGAATGCGACGACATTCGATGCCCTCTCCTCGGCGCGGACTCATGGGCCAGATCTCGTCCTCCCCATGATCACGAGCTTCGGCGCGGGCATCATGCACAACACGCATGGCCTGTTTGGGCCAGAACCCACCACGCTCGGTCATTGCGGCTGGGGGGGCTCAATGGCCATCGCGGACCAGCGCAACGGATTAACCTGCGCCTATGTGATGAACCGTCAGTCCAACATCCTTGTCGGTGACCCGCGCGCCGTGCGCCTTGTCGAAGCCGCCTATGAGTGTCTCTGATCGATGTTGAGCCATGTAGACTGGGCAGCTTTCCTGGTCGCCATGGCGGCCATTGAACTCACGCCCGGTCCGAACATGGGATGGTTGGCGGCATTATCCGCACAACGAGGGCGACGTGCCGGCATGTTGGCGGTCTGTGGGATCGCCCTTGGACTGACCGCCCAGTTAATGGCCGCAGCCACGGGCCTTTCTGCCCTGCTCGGGCAGATGCCTGTGCTGTACGAAATGCTCCGTTGGTCCGGGGTCGCCTTCATGGTTTTCCTCGCCTACGAAGCGTGGCAGGACACAGGCGAAACGTCGCCCCTCAATCGAAATAATGCGGATGGTTTCTGGCGCGGGTTGGTGGCAAACCTGCTGAACCCCAAGGCTTTGGTGTTCTACGTCGTTGTCGTCGGACAATTCGCCAATGCCCAAGTCGGGCCGGTCTGGCTTCAGATCACCGCATTGGGGGTGATTCATGTCGCGATTGCCACCTTCATACACACCCTGATTGTTCTGCTGGGCGCACGCTTGGGCACTACACTTGAAACCTATCGAACCGCACCGGTCACCCGTGGCGTGTTCGCCATCATGATGCTGGCCATAGCCGCGTGGATTGCCGTCTCTACAGGGAACACGTGCAACTAGTTGGCACGAAGATTGCGAGAATGTGATCGGAGGCAACTCCAATCATGCTAAATCCCCTTTGGCCTCGGCAAATATTGCGCCGAGGCCCTTTTTTAGCTGACACGCGCCGCCCGAGCCAGCCGCCGCGCCTTTGCTTCTCCCATCACACTGTCAGTGGTGAACACGACGAGTGCGGTCCAGATAAAGCCAAATGCGGCAGCGTGAGTCCAACCGAACGGTTCCCTGAACAAAAGCACGGCGATCAGGAACTGAAGTGTGGGCCCGACATATTGCATCATACCGATGGTCGAGAGTTTCAATCGCCGTGCAGACAGCGCAAACAAGATCAGCGGTACCGATGTTATCGGTCCGGCCGCCACCAGCAACGCAACATCCCACCCCCCATCTCCGAACACGCGCGCGTCAGGCTGCCCCGCAACCCAGGCCAGCCAGCTGACGGCAAAAGGCACCAGCAACAAGACTTCCATCAGGAAGCCCGCACGGCTGTCGATTGCGACTTGTTTTCGGATGAGGGAGTAACAGGCAAATGTCATGCACAGGAACAAAGCAACCCAGGGCACGCGTCCGAATGCGACAGTCAGTATACCAACGCCGACTGTTGCAATGGCCACCGCAATCCATTGCGCGATCCGCAAGCGCTCGGAGAAGAAAATCATGCCGAATACGACATTCACCAGCGGATTGATGTAGTAGCCGAGCGACGCCTCCATCGTCCTGCCAGCATTCACGGCCCAGATATAGCATCCCCAATTCGCCCCGATCAGCAGACCGGAGATGAGAAGCCATTTCAGCTTGTCCCATTTCACGGCGGCGCGGACGTCGCGCCAGTTCGCGGCAATGGCTATGAAAATCAGAGCGGTGGGGACGGACCAGACCACGCGATGTGCAAGCAGGTCTGCCGCACCGATGTGCTGCATCAGCCGGATGTAGAGCGGCAAGCTCCCCCAGATGAAATAGGCCCCCAGGCCGGCAACAAATCCAAGGCGTGTTTCAGCGTTCATGGCCCAGCGCCTAGCACTGAGCCATGAGAAAAAGCCACCCAATTATTGCTTCGAAGCGTGTCAGTTCGTGACGACAGGCTGTTTTTCCGGTTTCAGTATGCCGCGGTTCAGGAGTTCCTCGGCAATTTGAACCGCATTCAATGCGGCGCCTTTGCGCAGATTGTCAGAGACACACCAGAAAGCGAGGCCATTTTCAACGGTCGGGTCGACACGAACACGGGAGATGTAAGTCGCCCATTCGCCCACGCACTCTTTCGGCGTGATGTAGAGTTCTTCCTTCGGATCGTCGACCAGCATGATGCCTGGGCTTTCGCGCAGGATTTCCTTGGCCTGTTTTGCACTCATCGGCCCGGCAAGCTCAACATTCACGGCTTCCGAATGGCCAACAAAAACTGGCACGCGCACACAGGTCGCGGTCAGTTCAATGGCTGGGTCGAGAATTTTCTTCGTCTCGACGCGCATTTTCCACTCTTCCTTGGTGAACCCATCGTCCATGAAGACATCGATCTGAGGGATCACGTTGAAGGCGATTTCCTTTTGGAAGACTTCCGGGGTCGGCTCGTCATTCACGAACACACCGCGTGTCTGATTCCAGAGCTCGTCCATCGCATCCTTGCCTGCGCCAGACACGGATTGATAAGTCGAGCAGACAACGCGCGTGATGCCCACGGCATCGTGTAGCGGCTTCAGCGCCACAACCAGCTGCGCCGTGGAACAGTTCGGGTTCGCGATGATCATCTTCTTCTTGTAGTCCAGCACCGCTTCGCCATTGCACTCGGGAACAACCAGCGGCACATCCGGGTCCATCCGCCATGCGGACGAATTGTCGATGGTAATCGCACCGGCCTTCGCAATTTTCGGCGCCCACTCCTTGGCGGTCGACCCGCCGGCAGACATGAGGACGAGATCGACCTGCGAAAAGTCGAATTGCTCAATATCGTGACACTTCAGGGTGCGGTCCCCATAGGAAACTTCCTTGCCAAGAGACCGGCGGGAGGCAACCGCGAACACTTCATCGGCGGGGAACATACGTTCCTCCAGAATGTTCAACAGTTCGCGTCCGACATTACCTGTTGCGCCGACGACTGCGATCCGGGTGGCCATGATATTACTGCTCCTACAAAATGAACCGGGCTTATGGCGCATCTTGGACGTTTGTTAAAGCCTGTTGCTAATGACTTGCTGCTAAGGCAGACCTGACAAGGCGCGACCATTGGAGCTGAAGCCATGCTGAATGACGTGATCAACCGCTATCTCGCCTGTTACAATGCACGCGATATTGACGGCATGCTCGATTGCGTGACGCAAGATGTCGTTTTCGAGAATATCTCGAATACGGGTCAATCCATGCGTCTTGATGGGAAGGACATGATGCGACAGGTTGCAGAACTGTCCGGCAACGCATTTTCCTACCGTCGTCAAAGACTCGTCAATCTCGTAAGCGGCGACGGAAAAGCCGCCGCGGAGATCGAGTTTGAAGGCAAGGCCGCGGTCGATTTGCCCAATGGGGTCAAGACCGGCGAGACCGTAAAAGTCCGAGGCGCTAGTTTCTTTGAATTTCGGGGCGATCTGCTGTGTCGTATCGCTGATTACAGCTAAGCAGTCATGCAACAGACTACGGATTTTCTCGATGAAACGAAGACGCTGTCGGACCTGATCGCGCCACTTGATGACTCCGACTATCTTCAGGAAACGGCGTTCAAGGCCTGGACCATAGATATGGTATTGCGTCACTTGCACTTCTGGAACAAGGGCGCCCTGCTTTCAGTTACAGATGAAACCGCTTTTGAAGCGCTTGTCGTTGACCTGACAAACGCGCTTCGCGATGGGGCCCTCCCTGCCCATGAGGAGGCCCATTTCAATGGACTTTCCGGCCGCTCCCTTCGGAGCGAATGGCTCCAACTGGCGCACAAGACAGCAGACCTTTTCGCGTCGACAGACCCGGGGCTGCGCCTCAAATGGGTCGGCCCAAGTATGAGCGCGCGCTCGTCAATTACCGCCCGCTTGATGGAAACATGGGCACATGGACAGGAAGTATACGACCTGCTCGGAGTAACCCGCCAGAATGCCGACCGTATCCGGAACATCGTCGTGCTGGGTGTGAACACGTATGGCTGGACATTTGCGAACCGGAAGCAGCCGGTTCCTGAGCCAATGCCCTATCTGCTCTTGACCGCACCTTCCGGAGAGGAATGGACATTTGGCAATGAGCAAGCCGATGAGCGCATCACCGGACTCGCCGAAGAATTCTGTCAGGTCGTTACGCAGGTCCGGAACATCGCGGATACCAACTTATCCGTCACTGGCTCAAACGCTGCGGCCTGGATGGAACAGGCCCAGTGTTTTGCCGGACCACCCAATCCCCCGCCTGCGCCCGGCACGAGATTCATGCGTCCTCGGAACTAGAGAGCGGCGATAATCGCATCCGCCATCTGGCGCGTAGTCAGCTCACCACCGAGGTCACGCGTTCGCGCGCCTTTCTCAAGCGCTGAACCGACCGCTGCGAACAGGGCATCCGCAGCCTTCTCGCGGCCCAGAGACCAGCGAAGGGCCATTTCCAGAGACAGGATAGCCGCACACGGATTGGCAATCCCCTGTCCTGCTATGTCCGGGGCGGACCCATGTACAGGCTCATAAAGCCCCGGCGTGCCTTCATCGCCCAGAGACGCGGATGGCAGCATGCCGATTGAACCGGTCAACATGGCGGCTTCATCCGACAGGATATCTCCGAACAGGTTGCCCGCAAGAATCACATCGAACTGTTTTGGGGCCCGGACCAGTTCCATCGCGCAGGCGTCAGCGTACATATGACTTAGTTCAACACCCGCGCCGTGCTCGGCGTGCGCCAAGGTTACTTCCTGGCGCCAGAAGAGACCAGTCTCCATAACGTTTGACTTCTCTACTGAGCAGACACGGCCATCGCGACCGCGCGCAACCTCAAATGCCACACGCGTCACGCGCTCGACTTCCGGATGGGTATAGATAGATGTGTCGTACCCGCGGCGCAGGCCGCCCTTTTCATCGATGCCCCGCGGGGTTCCGAAATAAACGCCGCCCGTCAGCTCCCGCACGATCATGATATCGAGGCCTTGAACGATTTCCGGTTTCAGGCTCGACGCGCTCACGAGGGCCGGGAAACAGAAAGCAGGGCGAAGATTTGCGAAAACATCCAGCCCTTTGCGCAAGGCCAGCAACCCGGCCTCCGGGCGCTTGTCGCGAGAAACGCCATTCCATTTCGGTCCGCCAACCGCCCCCAGGAGCACCGCATCCGATTTGCGTGCCAGGTCCAGTGTATCATCCGTCAAGGGTGTGCCGTGCGCGTCATAGGATGCACCGCCAACCAGACCTTCCTGAAGCTCCAGGTCCGGGGCCACCACACCTGCCAGACGGCGTACTTCGGCAACCACTTCCGGGCCAATTCCATCACCGGGCAAAAGAAGAAGGGTCTGTTTCACTGTGAGGCTCCAATTACGAAATTAGTTAGGAAAGAGGCAGCGTCTGCGTCAGCTGCATGGCGCGGTGTGACATCGATCAAATCTGGATCAGTCGCCCTTGTCGGACGCCTCATCGTTTTTGTCCTGAACCTTTTCAGGAAGCTTCACATTCACTTCCGGCTTCACGCCGAAAGGGTCAGTATGACACGCAGAAACCGAGAGTACAGCAAAACAACCCACAATAGCCAAAGCGAGTTTCATCATCTCAGTCACCTCCAGAACGGATTAGTTCGCTTTTTCCAACCAAGGCATAGACACGCGCCGTTTCGCTTCGAACGTATCGATCTCAGAAGCCGCCATCATGGAGCTACCGATCTCATCGAGGCCAGCCATCAAATTCGCCTTGCGCCCTTCGTCCACCTCGAATGCGAAAGTTTCGCCGTCCGGCGCGGTGACGATCTCGGCTTCCAGGTCCACCGTAAAGACGTGGTTCGCACCACCTGCCTGATCCGCCAATTTCTGGCAGACATCAACTGGCAACCGGACAGGCAAGATCCCGTTCTTGTAGCAATTGTTGTGGAAGATATCGGCAAAACTCGGCGCGATAACGCAAGTAATCCCCTGGTCCAGCAAAGCCCAGGGCGCGTGCTCACGAGAGGATCCGCAACCGAAATTTTCACCCGCGATCAGGATGCTCGCTTTCGCATATTCAGGACGGTTCAAAACGAAATCAGCTTTTGGCGATCCATCGGACAGCGTTTTCAACTCGTGGAACAGGCCTTTCGACAAGCCCGTGCGTTCCGTCGTCTTCAGAAATTGCTTTGGAATAATCATGTCAGTGTCGACATTGGACATTGGCTTGCCCTTTTCGAGCAAAGGCGCAGCCGTTCCGGTAAGTTGGGTAAATGCTTTCATGAGCGGCTTCCTAGCGTGAAGAATGAGCGATGAACAGAGTGGGTACGCCGAGCGTGCCGTCGCGGACAGTAAAGACAGTCGAGCCAGGCTTCCGGCCAGTTCGCTGTTCAGAGACATTGAACCCGGCTTCGGTCAATCGCGCATGAGCCGCGGAAAGATCGTCCACTTCCCAGGTCAGGCCCCAGATACTGTCAGACGCAGACGGGTCATGCGTCTCTCCCAGACGATGGATCACCTCAAACGTCAGACCGCCGGTGCGGAAAAACAGGAACCGCGTCTTCCATTCCTCCCGGGTCCGATCGAGCGCCAGATCCAGTCCCAAGCGCGCGCCGTACAGACCCAACGCCCTGTCAGGATTGGGTGTGTTGATGACAACATGATCGAGAGATTTGGCACTGCTCGCCAGCGCATCTGCCAAGGGCAATGATGACTCCGGGCTGACAACAAACGTCTTCACACCGGCCGTTTGGGAGTCCGAACACCGAAAACGTGACCATTTGCGCGTTTTGCCGTCGATTTCGTTCGTACTGGCACCTCCAGCAACTTCATCCGGCATCAGGCCGCGGCGCGTCAGCTTGTGATGTGCCAGAGCGATATCGTCAGTGCCGAAGGCCAGGCTTTTCAGCCCGGGCCCCTCTTCCGAGATGATTTCACGCAACCGGTCAGCGACAGTCCCCTCCCCATCCGGCGCCATCAGTTCGAGGCTTGTATTGCCCAGTCTGAAGAGCGCCGTCGCAGCTCCGCCGGATGACGCCCGCCAGTCTACTGACCGCCCAAGCAGGCGCTCATAAATGGCAGTCCCCATCGCGATATCGGGGCAGACGAGAACGAAATGATCGAGACCGGAGATCATGTGTCGTTAGAGGCCCTCAAAAAGCGCCGTCGAGACATAACGCTCAGCAAAACTCGGCAGGATCACGACCAACGTCTTCCCCGCCATGTCGTCGCGCGTTCCGACCTTCACCGCCGCTGCGGCCGCCGCGCCTGAAGAGATGCCGCCCGGTATGCCTTCAAGCCGGGCCAGTTTGCGAGCCGTTTCAAACGACCCCTCATTTGAAACTTTGACCACTTCATCTATCAGGCTGGTATCGGCATTCCCCGGAATAAAGCCGGCGCCAATACCCTGGATCATATGTGGTCCGGGCTCTCCACCAGACAGGACCGGGCTACCTTCCGGCTCGATTGCCATCATCTTCAGGCCCGGCTTGCGCGCCTTCAGCAACCGGCCACAGCCTGTAAATGTGCCGCCCGTGCCGATGCCGGACAGCACGGCGTCGACTGCGCCATCCGTATCTGTCCAGATCTCTTCAGCCGTCGTCTTCTCGTGGATTTCCGGATTGGCCGGATTGTCGAACTGGCTCGGCATAACGGCGCCGGGTGTTTCAGACAGAATTTCCTGCGCCTTGGCGATGGCGCCGCCCATCCCCTTCTCTTTCGGGGTCAGAACCAGCTCGGCGCCGAGATAGGCCAGCATCTTGCGCCGCTCGATGGACATGGATTCCGGCATGGTCAGGATCAGGCGATAGCCCCGGCTGGCCGCCGCAAAGGCGAGGCCGATGCCGGTGTTTCCAGACGTCGGCTCAACCAGCACGCCGCCCGGTGACAGCTTGCCGCTGGCTTCCAACTGCACGATCATGTTGAGCGCGATCCGGTCTTTTACGCTGGCGAGTGGATTGAAGAACTCGCACTTGAAGAGAAGATTGGCCTTGATGCCTTCGGACTCCGCAAACTTCGGCGCAGCCACCAGTGGCGTCGAGCCAACGGTTTCCAGGATCGAGGCATAGGTCCGCCCGCGCGGGCCATCCAGCTTGATGTTTCCGGGCAGTGTGACGGTAGTGCTCATGGGTTTGCTCCCTCGGCTTTGATCTGATGTGGCGGACTATCTGCCCAAGCCGCGCCAGACGCAACTGAAGGATCGGTTTAGCCAATCACACCATGCACAGCGGCGCGCGCTGCCAAGGCTGGACTCATCAGATGGGTCCGGCCGTCGCGGCCCTGACGGCCCTCGAAATTCCGGTTGGATGTCGACGCGCAGCGCTCGCCCGGAGCCAGCGTGTCCGGGTTCATGCCAAGGCACATGGAACAGCCCGGCTCGCGCCATTCAAACCCGGCCTCGATGAAAATCTCGTCGAGCCCTTCGGATTCTGCCTGTGCGCGCACGAGGCCTGATCCCGGCACAACCATCGCCCGCACGCCCTCGGCCACCTTGTTGCCCTTGGCCACTTCGGCGGCGGCGCGCAGATCCTCGATCCGGCTATTCGTGCAAGAGCCGATGAAAACGCGTTGCACGGGCGTGCCCTTGATCGGCGTGCCGCCTTCCAGCCCCATATAGGCCAGCGCGCGTTCGCAGGCTGCGGCCTTGACCGGGTCAGCAAAATCTTCCGGTTTCGGAATTATGCCAGATAGCGGAATGGCCTGTTCCGGGCTGGTGCCCCAGGTCAGCGTCGGCTCTACATCCTCACCCTTGATGCGAACGACTTCATCAAACACTGCGTCATCGTCGGAGAACAACGTTTCCCAATAGGATTTCGCAACATCCCAAGCGCCACCTTTCGGTGAGGCGGGGCGGCCTTTCATATAGTTAAAAGTTGTTTCGTCGGGCGCGACCAGACCCGCCCGCGCGCCGCCTTCAATGGACAGATTGCACAGAGTCATGCGCCCCTCCATGCTCAGCTTGCGGATGGCTTCGCCGCGATACTCCATCACATAACCGGTGCCTCCGGCGGTGCCGATGACGGAAATAATATGCAGCGCAAGGTCCTTGGCGGTCACGCCTTCGCGCAAATCGCCCGTGACTTCGATGGCCATGTTCTTGGACTTTCGTGCCCGCAGGGTCTGCGTCGCCAGAACATGCTCAACTTCAGACGTTCCGATCCCGTGCGCCAGAGCGCCGAATGCCCCATGTGTGGAGGTGTGGCTATCGCCGCAAACAATGGTCATGCCCGGCTGGGTGCGCCCCTGCTCCGGCCCGACCACATGCACAATCCCGTTTCGAATATCGCCCATCGGGAAATACTCGATGTCGTATTCGGCCACATTACGGGTCAGTGTTTCCAGTTGGTTGCGAGCCTCCGGATCTTGCACGCCTGCGAGACCTGCAGCCTGATTTTCAGTTGGCGTATTGTGATCTGCCACGGCAAGCGTCAGGTCGCGGCGGCGGACACCGCGGCCTGCGGCCTTCAAACCGGCGAAGGCCTGGGGCGTGGTGACCTCATGGATCAGGTGCAAATCGATGTAGAGCAGGCTTTCGCCGCTCTCATCAGTGTGCACCACATGCGCGTCCCAGATCTTGTCGTAAAGTGTCTTGCCAGCCATTGGGCCCATTCCTGTTATGTCGCGGCGCACAATAGCGACGCGCGCCCGGCTGGAAAGGGGTTAATTGGCGCGGGGCGACTCTTGATCACAGGGCGGTGCCAGCCTCACGGCCAGCACATCCAGCTGATCGATCTCGAAATCACCTGACACGAGAATATTCCCGCCGGAAATTCGTTCCATCACTCTGGGAGACATGAGAACTTCATCGTCAATACGCAAGGGCACCGCCTCCCCGATATGCGCTTCCGTGATAGCCGCGAGCTTTGCTGCACTTTCGTCATCGAACTTGATCGACAGCGCTGGCCGGCCCGTCGCATCTTCCGTCGCGGTGGCTTGGATGCGATAGGGTTTGAACTCCGTATCCGCGATCGACAGGATACCTTGCGGAACATCCGGCGGGCGGCAGGCCGGTACCGAGATGCGCAACGCATCTTCTTCCACGGGCTGGCATGCGGGCAAGGCAACGAGAATGGTGAGCAAGGCGGTCAGGCGTTTCATGGCCCCAAGGCTGACACAGATTCGAAGCGCCCAAAAGCAAAAACGCCCCAACCTTTCGGCGGGGCGTTCTTGAATGACCGGCCTGTAGCCAGATCTCTATTCTTCGGCAGCGCCTTCTTCGGAGGCTGCAGCAGCTGCTTCAGCTTCAGCAGCTGCGGCCGCGGCGGCCTCTTCAGCAGCTTTCGCTTTTGCAGCTTCTTCGCGAGCCTTCGCAGCAGCTTCCTTGCGGGCTGCTTTTTCAGCGTCTTTCTGGCGACGGCGCTCGGTCTTGGAAACGGCGATCTCGACCGTCTCAATACCGTGGCCTGTGGTACGCTCTGCGATACGGGCAGACTTACCGCGACGGTCGCGCAGATAGTAGAGTTTTGCACGGCGCACGCGGCCTTTGCGCTTCACTTCAATGCTCTCGATCATCGGAGAGGCCAGCGGGAACACACGCTCGACGCCTTCACCGAAAGAGATCTTGCGAACCGTGAAGCTCTCATTGATGCCACCGCCTGCGCGGGCAATGCAGACGCCTTCAAAGCGCTGGACGCGCTCACGGTCGCCTTCCTTGATGCGGACGTTCACGGACAGCGTGTCACCCGGGGAAAATTCCGGAATGTTCTTTTCGCCGACAACGCGGGAAAACTCTTCCGCTTCGAGCTGTTCAATCATGTTCATCGCCTGTCTCCGGCGGTTGTAATTCGTTGGTCTTGGAGTAAGCGGCGTATAAATCGGGGCGGCGCTCAAATGTCAACGACTTTGCGCTGTTAAACCGCCATTCTTGTATGCGTTTGTGGTCTCCAGACAGCAGAACCTCCGGAGTCGGGTGCCCTTCCCACTCTCGCGGCAGCGTATACTGGTCATGTTCGAGCAATCCGGTCTCAAAGGATTCCTCATCCAGAGAGGCTTCGTTTCCCGCGACACCAGGCAACAGGCGCACGACGGCTTCCGTCATCGCCATGGCCGCCACCTCTCCACCGGCCAGCACGAAATCCCCAATCGACACTTCTTTCAGGCCGCGCGCACGGATCACCCGCTCGTCCAGTCCCTCAAACCGGCCGCACATCATCACCATGCCCGGCCCGATCGACAATTCCCGCGCCAGCTTCTGCGAGAATGGCTCTCCGCGCGGAGACAGATAGATCAGGGGCTTCCCGGCCGTGTCGATGCTGTCCAGCGCTGCGGCTGTCACATCCGGACGCAGCACCATGCCAGCCCCGCCCCCGGCCGGGGGCGCATCGACATTCTTGTGCTTTCCGAGGCCGAAATCGCGCAGCTGGACCGTTTCATAGTCCCAGATGCCCTCCCTGCGCGCACGTTCCAGGATGGACACGCCGAGCGGCCCGGGAAAGGCTTCGGGACACAAGGTAATGAAACTCGCTTTGAACATGAGCCGAGCCTTTACAGCAGGCACGCGCTCAGGTCGACCAATCCGGCCAGTCGCGGAACAGGCCAAATTTGATGTTTGTCACCATGGCATTTGCGCTGAAGTGCAGCTCGTCGGTCTCGCCTGTCCGCGCCGCAGCAGAACGGAAAGCCGTATCAAGTTGGGCAAGATCGCGTGTTTCGATCATGATATGGAATTCGCGCACATCGTCCGGTCTGAGGCCCAGCTTGCATCGCATCATGCGCCAGGTTTCGATCCGGCCATCGTCTTTCATATGGTCGAGAAACGCTGGCAACGCCTTGGCGAAGGCCCGTTCATCGGTTCCCGGCTTCAGATCGAACCAGATGTGATAGATGTCCACGTGCGCGCTCCGCTGTTCACTCGTTTGATGCCCTGATCAGATCGGGCTGGCAATTGCCCTGCCCGTCTAAAGACGGACGGGCCAGGCAATCTGTGACACAGGCCGTGCAGCACTCGAGACTGGACCGGTTACGCGCCACGCTCTACTGCAATACTATGCCAGACACGCCTGCCCTCTCTGTCCTGATCCCGTTCTTCAATGAAGAAGGCAATGTGCACCCGGTCATCGACGAGGTGCACGAGCAACTCGCGGGCATCAGTTTCGAGATTGTCTGCGTGAATGATTGCTCGTCCGACGCCACCGAACGGGAGTTGGCCGAAGCCAAGGCGAAACACCCGGATACCGTGGTCGTGTTCAATCACGTCGAACGCAGGGGCAAGTCAGCGGCCCTGTTCACTGGTTTGAAGTCCGTGCGGGGCCAGTGGGTACAGCTGCTCGACGGGGATGGCCAGAATGACCCGGCGGACACAGCACGGCTCTGGAAGACCATCATTGTACCCGGCGCGTCGCCCCGGCTCGGCATCATTGCGGGCAAACGCAACAGCCGGAATGATTCCGGCTTCAAATGGCTGCAATCGCGTGTCGCAAATGGTGTGCGCCGTTTCGTGCTGCAGGATGATGCGACCGACACTGGCTGCGGCTGGAAGCTGATCCGTACTGAAGCCTTCCGGGACCTGCCCTTCTTCGCCTCCATGCACCGTTTCCTGCCTGCCCTGATCAAGCGGGCCGGATGGGATGTGCGCGAAGAAATGGTGAATGACCGAAAGCGTCTGGCTGGCCAGTCCAAGTATGGCTTTCTGGGCCGTCTGGGCGCTGGCATTTTCGATCTGGTCGGCATGTTCTGGCTGATCCGCCGCGGCGGATACGGCATCGCCCGCGAGTGGCACGACCCGCGGGCGAATTAACAGCCTGACCGCCTAAACTCTAGTTCTTGTGAACTTCACCGCCGCCGCGATTGCGGAGGGCTTTGGGCATATTGTTCGAGCGCTGCTGTTGCTGCGGGCGCGGCTGGGGCTTGGGCTGCGGCCGAGGCTGTGAACGCTGTTGCGGTGCGGCACGTTGCGGCTGGCGCTGGACCTGAGGTCTGGCCTGGCGCTGAGGTCGGGCCTGTTGCACTGCTGGCTGGCGAACCTGTTGCCGTTGTTGGGGACGCGGGCGGCTTTGCTGCTGCACGCGCGGGCGCTCCTGACGGCGTGGCTGGGCATTCTGAAGCGCTTTCGGACGCTGGCCCATGTCTACGCGTTGTGGCTGCCGCGGCGTTGTCGTCGGGCGTCGCTCTGTCTCGACCCGTGTGCGCGGTGTCGTAATCTGTCGCCGAGGCGTCGCGTTTTGTCGCGCACGGTTCGTATCCTGTCGCTGGATGTCGCGGCGGTCTGGCTGGACGGCGCGCACATTTGGTCGGGGGCGCTGCGGCGAGCCAATATTTGCCTTCTGAGGCGCACGCACCGGCGCAGCATTGTGCGGACGGCGAACAGGCGTTTTCCCGGCACCATTCGGCCCGCCTGCCAGAGCATTGGGCCCTGACGGAGTGACAGCCTGAACATTTCCACCGCGACGGCCACCGCGATCCCCGCGGTCACCATCTCCACGACCGTTCCGGCCATCATGGCGGCCATCACCAGGCCGGTCGCCCCGCCCTCCCCGATCGCCGCGCGGAACGTCGCCCACCGGCCGGATGGAGGAGATATTGTCGTTCAGGCGCAGGCCATTCAGGCGAGAAGTCGATGCGTCGACGATCTGGCACCGGCCCCGGAAATTGGCGTGTTCGCACACTTCCCATTTGCCGGAATTGATACGCAGCGACGACACATTGTCGTTGAAGCGATAGCGGCTGAGATCGGAAATGCCCTTGTTCAGACCAAGCGACGCGCCGCGTTCATAGGAATCCGTGTACAGCGTGACAGCGCCATTGCGCGCGCCATAATGACCTTTCAGCGGCTTGTGCCGGGTCTTGTAATGACGGTGACGACCATAATTCGGATTGGCACCATACCGCGTCCAGCCAAAGCCATAGGGACCGTGACCAAGCCCCGGATTATAGTAGCCATAGCTGCGGTAATGCGGGGAATAGCCATAGTGATACACGCTGACCCGCGTGCTGCTGCCGTAGCCATAGCTGTAATCATCATAGCCATAGCGCGCATTATCGGCATAGCGGATGTATCCGGACCGGTCGCGATTGAACATCAGGCCATGCTCGGCCTCAGTGTATTCATAGATCGGACGGACCGACGTCAGCTCGCCATCAAGGCCATACCAGCCCAAATCCTGCACATCGCCGCGAATGAACACACAGCGCCCCGTGAAGTCGCTATGCTCGCAGAGCTCCCACGCGCCGGACAGCACGGCCACAGATTGCGCCCGGTCATTGAAGTAATAGTCGTGAAGGGTCGATACCGGCTCGAACACTTCGCGGACCTCTCCGCGGAAATCCTCGCCCGTGAACAGCATCAGCCCGGCTGGCTGGGGGTCCGTCTCGTATTGCGCAGCAGCCGTTCCCGCGACAGCGAGCGGGATGGCTAGTGTCGCGCCAAGGCGTATCAGACTGGCAAGCATGGGCATGTCCCTCATTCGTCTCGCAGTCTTTATGACAGAGCCAGCCTGAACAAGCGGCAACATGGATCAGTCGGCGCGGTCGCCCTCTTCTGCCGGGGCTGCCCAATCTTCAAGGGTGGGGATAACAACACGGCCCGCCGCCAGGTCGACCGTCGGCACATCTGCCAGCGTGAACGGCACGAGCACAGTGTCGCCTCCGACGGAGAGGCGAACTTCAAGCAGATCGTCTGCGCCGAAATTCTGCACGGCCTTCACGCGGCCTGCAGGCTCGCTGCCCCCGGAATAGACCTTCAGGCCAACCAGGTCTTCGATGTAGAATTCGTCGTCTTCGGTGTCCGGCAATTGCGCGCGCGGCACGTGCAGCAGCGTACCGCGCAGGCCGTCCCAGTCTTCCTTCTGTTTCTGCTCTTTCGGGCGGACGATGAAATGGTCCTTGCCCGGCCGCGCCGAAACCGGCGTCAGCACGGGTTTTCCGCCCTCATCCACCAACGCGCCATAGGTGAACACATCATCCGGGTCTGCGGTGAAACTCTTCACGCGCACATCGCCGCGCACGCCATGCGCGCCCTTGATGACGCCCACAACGATCAGTCGGTCAGGATTGGAAGTCTCGCTCATCCCGCCTCTCTAGCGGGCGGGATGAGGAGTGCAAGCGGTCAAGCGCCGTTCTAGCGCCGGCCGCGATAGGCCCGGATGGACGAGATGTTGTCATTCATCCGGATCGGTTTCAGGTCGCCTGCCCCGGCCTGGAGGACTTCGCAACGACCCCGGAAGTTCGCATGTTCGCAGACCTGCCACGTGCCACCCGTGATCAGGAATGAACTCGCGCGGTCATTGAAGCGATACTGGCTGAGGTCTGCCACATCATGGCTTATCTCGATGGCCTGGCCACGCTGGGCCGAATCCTGGAACAGGACGAGTTCGCCACCCCGTCTGCCCCGATGGCCCTTGCCGCGATCCCCGCGATAGGAAACGGGACGCAGGGAAGAGACATTATCATTCAGCCGATAGGCATTCAGGCGCGCGGTGGATGAATCCACGATTTCGCACCGGCCCCGAAAATTGGCATCGGTACACAGCTCCCACGCGCCGGAGCGGAGCGTGATGGAAGAGGCCCGGTCATTGAAGCGCAGGCGCGACAGGTCTGGCTCTGCGCCATTGATACGCACGCCCGCGCCGGAAAAGCGCGCATCGGCATGCAGGATCACCCCGCCTCCGCCGCCACGATAAGAGGCATCTTGATACCTGCCCCAGTCTGCGCTGGCCGGAAGGGCAAACGCCGCCACGCCAAGCATGGCCAGGGGAAGGCTTTTGGAAAATGGTGTCTTCAGCATGTCGGGTCTCCTTTCGAGTCAGGCTCGTTTTAGAAGACACGATCTGAACGCCGATCTGGTTCCCTGTTGTCTTTCGTTCAGTCTTTGCTGCGCACACGAAAAAGGCCGGCACCCGCAAGGGGCACCGGCCATATCCCGAGACTGGAAAGCCAGTCTTATTCCGAAGCCGCTTCCTCTGCCGGCGCTTCTTCAGCAGCCGGGGCTTCTTCTGCGGCAGCAGCAGCTTCAGCAGCGTCAGCCGCTTTCTGAGCTTTCTCTTCTGCGCGCTCTTTCGCTTTTTTGCCTGGCTCACCCTTGTTCGGGTTGTTGCCATGCTTCCACTCTACGAGTGGCTTGCCGTCAACTTCGATCTGGGACAGGAAGCGTGCAACACGCTCCGTCGGCTGAGCGCCTTTGCGCAGCCATTCGGAAGCTTTCTCGGCGTCGATCTGAACGCGGGCTTCGGAATCTTTCGGAAGGCGCGGATCATAGGAACCGATTTTCTCAACGAAGCGACCGTCGCGGGGGGCGCGGGCATCTGCGATGACAACGGAATAGAAAGGGCGTTTCTTGGACCCGCCACGGGCGAGTCGGATCTTGAGGGCCATGAGTGTATCTCCTGTAAGTCTGGCGTCTCGGGGTTCGTAGTCTAATCGTCGGTCTCGAGACCGCGAATTTGCTCATGATGGCGGATCACTTCCGCCACGATGAAATTCAAGAGCTTTTCGGCGAATGCCGGATCAAGCCCGCTCTCCTGTGCCAGTCGGCGCAGGCGATCAATCTGTTTTGCCTCGCGGTCTTTGTCCGCAGGCGGCATATTGTGGACGGCTTTCAGCTTGCCGACCTCCTGGGTCGCCTTGAAGCGCTCTGCCAGGGTATGGATGATAATCGCATCCAGATTGTCGATGCTGGAGCGCAACTTGGTCAGCTGCAGCAGGGCAAGTGCGTCGGTCGTGTCAGTGTTCATTTCTTCTTCCCTCCGCCGAGTCCCGGCAGTCCGCCCATGCCGGGCGGCAATCCGCCGCCGCCAAGGCCCGGCAGGCTGCCACCAGCGCCGCCCATCTTGGCAAGGTCAGCTGGCGACACGCCTGCGGCCTGCGCCATGTTCATCATGTTCTTCATGCCACCCTTGGTGCGCATCTTCTTCATCATGCCGGCCATCTGCTGGTGCATCTTCAGCACCTTGTTGACCTCTTGCACGGTGACGCCTGCACCCGCAGCAATCCGTTTACGGCGCGATGCATTTAGGATGGCAGGCTTGCGACGCTCTGCGCGCGTCATGGACAGGATGATCGCTTCCTGACGCTTCAGTACATTGTCGTCCAGATTGGCGGATTCCATTGCGGCCTTCGCCTTGCGGGCGCCAGGCAACATGCCCATCAGGCCGCCAAGGCCGCCCATGCGCTGCATCTGGCGGAACTGCTCCGCCATGTCTTCAAGGTCGAACTCGCCCTTGCGGAGTTTCTCCGCCATGCGCTCGGCCTTTTCGGCGTCCATCTGCTCGGCGGCTTTTTCGACCAGGGAGACGATGTCCCCCTGCCCCAGAATGCGGCCAGCAACACGCTTGGCATCGAAGGCGTCCAGCCCGTCCAGCTTTTCGCCAACGCCCATGAACGTGATCGGCAGGCCGGTGACGGCGCGCATGGAAAGCGCCGCACCGCCGCGGCCATCACCATCCATCCGCGTCAGGACAAGTCCTGTCAGCGGCAGGCGGGCATGGAAACGGCTGGCAGTTTCCACAGCATCCTGACCGGTCAGCGCATCGGCCACCAGAAGTGTTTCAGACGGGGTCGCGATATCCGCGATCTCCGCCACTTCATTCATCATCTGCTCGTCGATCGTCGTCCGACCGGCGGTGTCGAGGATGAGGACGTCATAGCCGGAGATCTTCGCGGCGTTCAGCGCGCGGCGGGCAATGTCTGCAGGCAGCTGGCCTTCGATGATCGGCAGCGCGCTGACATTCTCGTTACACTGGTCAGCCAGGATGGCCAGCTGTTCCATCGCTGCCGGGCGGCGCGTGTCGAGCGAGGCGAGCAGGACGCGCTTGCGGTCTTTCTCCGACAGGCGCTTGGCCAGCTTGCCGGTCGTCGTCGTCTTACCGGAACCCTGAAGACCCGCCATCATGATGATGGCTGGCGGGCTGTCGATGCGCAGGCTGGTGTCGGCTTCTTCGCCGCCGAGCATGTCGACCAGCGCGTCATAGACGATCTTGATGACCTGCTGGCCGGGCTTCACAGAGCGGATGACTTCCTCACCGACCGCGCGATTGCGCACGCCATCGATGAAGTCCTTCACGACAGGAAGCGCGACATCAGCCTCCAGAAGGGCAACACGGATTTCGCGCAGCGCCGCGTTCACGTCCTTTTCAGACAGTGCACCGCGGCCGGTCAGGCCGTCGAAAATTCCACCAAGGCGTTCGCTCAGCGTGTCGAACATCTTTGTCGCTCCTTTGCCGTTTGCCAGAGAGCCTGACATAGGCGATCAATTCCATTGCACAAAGCAGAAGTGCCCCGCTGAGCGACACTTCGCCGGGCGGGGGGCCTCGCTGACCTCACGGGATCAGTCAAAGCGCGCTTTTCAGAATTTGCGCAGATGTTCGCGCGCCTAAAGCATGCGGGGGGCGCCGCGTCAAGCGAGTTGCAGCGCCCGGACCCTGTCCCGCAAAACGCTGATCGCCGCCTTGATCTCTTCCCCCACCAGGCTGAGAACGACCATATTGGCCCAGCTGCCGCCAGCGGTGCGCATATAATTGCGGATCAGTCCTTCGCGTTGGGCGCCGATCTTGGTGAAGGAGCGAATGGCGCGCTCATTCCGTTCCGGCACGAAATAGGAGATCCGGCGAAACCGCGCCTCCTGTGCGCGCTCCAGCAATGCCAGTTGAGTTGCGGGCACAACGGCCGTGCCGCGATAGTTTTCAGGATGCCAGACAAAGCCGATTTCCAGCCGGCGATGCGTCCGCGAGACCCGCTCGAACGCGGCGAGGCCGGCAAACTCCCCGGTCGCCTTGTCCACCACGTAGAAGGGATAGAACGAGTCCGTGCCCTTAAGGTCCAGGCTGTGATCCAAATAGGCTTCAAGACTGGTACCAGTGGGCATGACGGGCATCCATTCCCACATGGATTCAGCCACTTCGGTCGCCAGCACAGTCGGCTTGTGCTCCGCCGTGAGAATCTCCAGGCGAACCACATCATTCTCCGGGGCCGGGTTGGAGAGGTTCATAATCTGGATCATTAGGGCGAAGGCCCGGCATGGCAAGAAAAACCATACCGGGCCTATAAAGTTCTATTTCGGCACTCAAAACCCAGTTCCAATTTGGAATTTATTGGGATTCTTCGCTGTCGAACAGTTGACGCGCCAGATAGGTGAACTCCAACGCAGACCGTTTTGCCCGTGCCTTCCGGTTCGCCGCAGCCGAATGCCCCCCATCGATATTCTCATAGTAGAAAAAGGGCAGCCCGGCCGCTTCGAATTTCGCCGCCATCTTGCGTGCATGCCCCGGATGCACACGATCGTCCTTGGTGGAGGTCACAAAGAACGGCACCGGGTAATCCTTGGACGCGTCAAAATTCTGGTAGGGTGAAATCGTCTCAAGGAAGGCACGCTCTTCCGGAATGTCCGGCGACCCATACTCATCTACCCAGGAGGCGCCCGCCAGCAGCAGGTGATACCTCATCATGTCCAGCAGTGGCACCTGAACGACAACGGCATTCCAGAGATCCGGGCGCTGGTTCAGCATAACGCCCATAAGCAAGCCGCCATTCGAGCCACCCATGATGCCGAGATGCTCAGGAGACGTAACGCCGCGCGCCACCAGGTCTTCCCCGACAGAAATGAAGTCATCATAGATGCGCTGGCGGTTCTGCTTCAGGCCCGCCTGGTGCCAGGCCGGACCGAACTCGCCGCCGCCACGAATATTGGCCAGTACATATGCCCCACCTTTCTCCAGCCAGAGCCGTCCGGCCACCGGGCTATAGGATGGGTTCATCGACACCTGAAAACCGCCATAGGCATAGAGCAGCGTCGGTGTGCTGCCGTCCAGCGGCATGTCTTTCTTGCTGACAAGGAAGTACGGGACCTTTGTGCCATCCTTCGACGTCGCAAAATGCTGCGTCACCTTCAGGTCGCTGGCATCGAATTTCGGCGGCAGGCTTTTCAGCGTGACGACATCTCCCGTCGTCGCATTATAGGACAGCAGTGAGTCTGGCGTCAGGAAGTCTTCGTAATTGATGAAGACTGTTTCTTCCTCGTCGCTGGCGAACGCGATGCTTGCCTGCCCCGCGCCCGGCAGTTCGACTGCAGACAATGTCCAGCCATCGGCGCCCGCCTCGGCGCGCATCACCTTGCCAACCGCCGTATCGCTGACCCCCAGCAGAAGCGCGCCCTTGGCGACAGATACGCCTTCAAGGGCCTGTGTTTCGCTCGGATGGAAGACAAGTGACACAGGCGGCAAAGCCCGCGACTCGAGAAATGCATCAAGATCGAACGCGACCAGATCGCCAGATTTGAACGTCGCCTCCTGCCCCTCAGGCGCCCAGTCTTCCTGCAACGTCACAAGCAACTGACCCTGATATACACCGTACAGGGACGCCTTGGCCGGAACAGGGATTTGAACCGGGTCGCTCTCGTTTTCCGGGAACCACCAATAGCGCGTCGTGAAGAAGGTGTCGGCCTGTGAGGCGCCTTGCAGGACACGGCCATCTTCAAGCTGCAGCGTCATGGGCCACACGCCCACATCATCCGTCTCGCCACGGATCAGTTCTTCTGCTGTGTCCAGATCTGTCCCGCGCTGCCAACGCTTGACGATGAAGGGATACCCGGAATCAGTCAGCGTGCCCTCGCCCCAATCGGTCGCGATCAACAGCGTATCAGGACCCGCCCAGGCTCCGCCCTGCTTGGCTTCGGGTGTGACAAAGCCATCTTCAATGAAGGTCTTCGTGGTCAGGTCAAACTCGCGGCGGATGATGGCATCCTTGCCGCCATTCGACAGCGACACCATGCATTTGTAGCCTTCATCGCTGCCTTTCGGACGGAAACAGTCTGCGCCCTTGAAGACCCAGTTCTTGTCTTCCTCTTCGGCCAGCTTGTCGAAATCGAGAACGGTTTCCCAGTCCGGTGCATCGCTGGCGTAACTGTCCAGCGTCGTGCGCCGCCACAGGCCGCGCACATTTGTGTCATCCTGCCAGAAATTGTAGACCATCCCGTCACGGATAGATCCGTAGGGAATGCGTTCTGCCGAGGTCAGCGCCTCGATCGCGGCCGCCTCGTTTTCGGCATAGGCCGGATCGGCTTCCAGCGTGGCAAGCGACCGATCATTCTGTTGAGTGACCCAGGCCAGCGCCTCCTCCCCTTCAACCTCTTCCATCCAGAGATAAGGGTCTTGGGCCGCCGCCTCGGAGGCCTGCGAAGATGGTGTGGAATCTGCCAAGGAAGTCTCCGATGGGGTTTGGGTTTCACAGGCCGCAAAGGCCAGGATGCTGATTGCAGCCAGATAGGTACGCATGATGTCTCCGAACAAGGGATGAGGTCTGCTGCAATAAATGTAACAGATGAACGAATTTTCCAGCGATCACCCTATCGAGACAGAAATTTCCTTCACCGCGACCAAACGGCGCGCAGATACGCCCTAATCAAGACGCTCGAAGACAATGCTTTCCACCAGCAAGGCGCGGGTTTTCTCCGGCACAACCGGACGGATGGCGAAGTAATCAAACGCCTGGTCGCCGATGTGATCCGGCACAATGTACTCAAAGCTGAAATCCTGAAATTCCGGCTCCAGATCGAATGTCTGCCAGCCGGAATCGCCATCCCGCCCGACGGAATAGATCAGCTTGGCCTGCATCGCGCCGCGCTGGTCTGCCGGACGCATACGCACCGTGCTGCGAATGCGGCGCCCGGAAAACTGCACTTCAAGATCACTGGCCAGCTGAAAATGCGGGCCCTCTTCCGGTTCTGGCCCGAGCATGCCAGCCTGAGCCTCTATAAAGAGCAGATAATCGCCATCTCCGTCTCGGACGAGTTCCGTCGTGGCGTCGCCACCAGCCACAACCTTGTTCAGGAAGGCGCCTTCGATCGTAATCTGGTCGTAATTGACCCCGTCTCCTGTCACCGATCCATCCGGCAGGCGACCAAAGGCAGGCCAGATGGCGAGCAGCACCATTCCGACCAGAAGCAACAAGGCCAGTGGGAAAAAGATCCGATCTTTCATCAGGCAGGGCACTCTTTCACAGTTGGGCCGCGTACACCGCTAGCCACGGACAAGCACTCCTGTTAGCAGGAAGCCGGGCGGTTTGGCGAGCCGTTGACGCTGCTTTGCATGAAATAAACGGGGGCGAGTTCCATGTCGAAATCGGCATTGCGACGCCGGGCGAAAGAAGCCCGCCACTGGCTGTTCGACGCATGTTTCCCGCTCTGGAGCGAACGCGGCCTGAACGAGAGCGGCCTGTTTGTTGACGCCCTCTCGCTGGATCACACACCTCTGGCTGGCGACACAGTTCTCGTCAGCACGCAGGCGCGCCAGACTTCCGTATTCGCACAAGCCGGGCGTCTCGGCTGGAAACCCGACACGGCGAGAGATCTGGTCGAAGACGGTGTGCGGACGCTCAGCGGTCTGGCGCGACGCGACGATGGCCTGATCGGGCGCGCCCTGCTTGCAGACGCCAGCGCACTTTCCGACCAGACGCCGTACCTTGGAGACCTCGCCGCCAGTTTGCATGCGCTTGCCCTGTCGAGTGAGATGCTCGAAGATGGCAGCAGCGTGATTGCGTCCGTCCGCGCGCTGCTGGATTCGCTCGACCGACGGATGAAAGATCGCACCAATGGCGGCTATGCCGAAATGCTGCCCATGATGGCCACACGCCAACAGGCGCCACACATGCGGCTGCTGGAGGCGTGCCTGGCCCTGCAGCGCGCCGACCCGGAAGGCGATCATCTGGCCCGCGCATCCGATCTGGTCACCCTGTTCCACGAGAAATTCACCGCAGGGCCTGGCGGCCTGCTCGGCGAGGAATTCGGCCCGGACTGGAGTGCGCCAGAAGGCGACCCGGCCCGGTTGGTTGCGCCGTCTCACCAATTCCAATGGGTCTGGTTGCTGGGCGCATTTGCGAGCGCGCAATCTGAATCGATGGCCCCCATTGCCGGACGCCTCTACAGTTTCGCCACCGGCACGCTGGACGAGGAAGGGCGCACCCTGCAACAGGTCAGCCGTGACGGCGGGGCACAGGATTCCGGCCGGCAGACCAGCGCGCAGACCGAGGCCCTGAGAGCCCACCTCACCATGCTGGAAATGACGGATGACGACGCCGTTGCCGCAGCCGCCTGCACCAGCTTCGACATCCTGATGGACGAACACCTGACGCCTGAAGGCGGCTGGATCGATGCCTATGATGGTGATGGCCATATCATCTCCAACTCGATGCCCGCCGCGACAGGGCATGACGTGGTCCGCGCATTTTCAGAGCTGATACGCGTGATGAACGCTTGAAACTGACCGGTTTTGCCGTGAAAAGGGGCGGAAACCGATCAGAAGGAAGTTTTCATGCCCAAACTCGCGCTCGTCCGTCATGGCCAGTCCGAATGGAATTTGCAGAACCGTTTCACGGGTTGGTGGGATGCCGACCTGACCGAGAAGGGCGAAGCGGAAGCAAAGAAATCCGGAGAATTGCTGAAAGCGTGCGACGCCGATTTCCGCGCCGCCTTCACCAGCGTCCAGACCCGCGCCATTCGCACATTGTGGCTGGCGCTGACGGAAATGGGCCGTGTGTGGCTGCCAGTGACCAAGCATTGGCGCCTGAATGAGCGCCACTATGGCGGCCTGACAGGGCTCGACAAGGCTGAGACCGCCGCCAAGCATGGCGATGACCAAGTCCATATCTGGCGCCGGTCCTACGACATCCCGCCCCCACCCCTGGAAGCCGGCAGCGAGTTCGATCTGGCCAGCGACCCGCGCTACAAGGGCATCGATATTCCGAACACCGAAAGCCTGAAGCTGACACTGGAACGCGTCCTGCCCTATTGGGAAGAGGCGATCACGCCGGTCCTGAAGTCCGGCACGGATGTTGTCATCGCCGCGCATGGCAACTCGCTCCGCGCTCTGGTGAAGCATTTGTTCGATGTCGCCGATGAGTCCATCACCGGGATTGAGATACCGACCGGTAACCCGCTCTACATTGAGCTGGATGACAATCTGAAGCCAATCTCCGTTCGCTATCTGGATGCAGATCGCGGCAAACCGCTGCCTGAACTTCCATGAGCCTGCGCTCGTCCCGTCGTCGCGACCGTCGCATGATGGGACGGGCCCACACCCTCGCCCGGCTCAATCAGGGCCTGACCGGGGTAAACCCGTCGGTCGGCTGTATCATCCTTGACCGCGACGGCCACATTGTCGGCGCCGGCGTCACCGGTCTTGGCGGACGGCCCCATGCCGAAGAAGTCGCGCTGGATGAAGCCGGGGCGCGCGCGCATGGCGGCACCGCCTATGTTACGCTGGAGCCGTGCCGGTCGCGCTCACAGGGCAACAAATCCTGCTCTGTAAAACTGATGGAAGCCGGCATTGCGCGCGTTGTGTGCGCCATTGAGGATCCGCACCCGGTCGCCAATGGCGGGATTCGGGCCCTGCGCGACGCGGGCATTCAGGTGCAAATCGGGCTGGGCCAGCGCGAGAGCCAGCGACTCTACCGGAAATTCTTCGAAAGCATCCTCTGATCAGCCGCCGAAGGGTCCGGCGTGCGCGATGATCTTTTCATAGAACGCAACCGAATCCCGCTGGAACGCGGCCTTGTTGAATTGCTGCTCGTAAGACGCACGGCCCCCTTCGACCAGTTTTGCCGCAAGCGCCTTGTCAGAGATCACACGGCTGAGCGCATTGGCCAGCGCATCGACATCATTCTTCGGAATCAGCAGCCCGTTCACTTCATCCTTCACATAGGCCGCCGGACCAACGGCGTCCGCCGCCACCAGGGGACGAGACGCGGCCCAGGCATCTACCGTCACCGTACCGAACGGTTCATAGCGTGAGGGGAAGGCCACCACATCACAGGCAGCGAGCAGCGCGCCGCGATCATTCCGCCATCCGAGGAAGCGCACCCGGTCATCCAGGCCGAGCTTGGTGCACTGCGCCTTCAGCTCTGCTTCGATCGGCCCGTCGCCCGCGATCCAGACATACAAGCCCGGCACCTTGGCCGTGGCGTCCAGCAGCGTGTCGAGGCCCTTCTTCTCGTGCAGGCGGGCCAGTGCGAGGGCGACAGGTGCGTCCTCTGGCGTATCCAGCGCCGCGCGGCTTGCCGGATCTGCGCCTTCGAAATCGGCATAGGTGTGAATAATGGCAGACCGGTCATCCGGCACGCCCTGCTCGCGGATATGGCGCAGCAGATCAATCGTAAGGCCGACATGCCATTCACAATTCACGAAACGGGCGAGCTTGTAATAGCCGCCATACCAGCCGATCGACCGGCTGCGATATTCCTTTGGCGCGAACTGCCCGGCGCGGCCCATCCAGTATTCGATCACATCCGGCTTGAACGCCTTGATCGCATCGCCGATCACGCGGCGCGTCGGGAAAGGCCAGGTATTGTTGAAAGCGGCCACATCGACGCCAATTCCGGCTTCACGAAATTTCTGCACGCGGAACTGGTTGTCCGGCCGTGTCACGACATGCTGGTTCAGCCCGGCTTCCGCCAGTGCCAGCACGGATTCCAGCATGATGTTTTCCGCGCCGCCCTCTTTCGCGCCCGCCATCACGTGCATGATCCGCATCTGCCGTTCCTTTCAAACTGAACCATTACCTGCCTCAGCGCATACCCATTATCACAAGCTGCGGCAAACGCTCCTTGGCAGTGGGGGATGAAATGCCTACAGACAGGGCCGAACACAATGAAAGCCGCATGATCATGTCCGACTACCGCCTCTTTGGCGCCGATACCTCGCCCTACTCCCAGAAAGTCCGCGCCTTCCTGCGTTACAAGAATGTGGACTTCGACTGGGTGGCGCGCTCGCGCGAGAATGAGGAAGAGTTCCAGGCACTGGCACAGGTTGCGACCGTACCCTTGCTGATCTCTCCTACGCGCCCGGCCAATCAGGACTCCACGGCGATCATTTCGGGCCTTGAGGCAGACCATCCAGAACCAAGCGCCGTGCCGGATGAGGTTGCGACCTCCATGCTGGCCCTGCTGCTGGAAGACTATGCGGATGAGTGGCTGAACAAGACCATGTTCCGGGAACGCTGGGGTCAGAAGCCTGACCGCGAAGATGCCGCTCTGCGCGTGTTGGTACAGCTTTATGGCGGCAAGCGCCCCCGCGCTTACAAGAAAGCCCGCGACCAGATTGCCGAACGTATGGCAGACCGGCTGAAGCTGGTCGGCGCGAATGAAAGCAATGCGGACATTCTCAAAGCCTCGTTCGAGCGCTTCTCAACGCTGCTGAACGCTCATTTGAAAGAACATCTCTACATTTTCGGTGGTCGTCCGTCTGCGGCAGACTTTGCGCTCTACGCGCAATTCCAGCAGATGATGATGGACAAGACCCCTGCCAAATGGCTGACCGAACACGCCCCGTTTATCGTCGCCTGGATCGAGAACATGGAAGATCCAAAGCCGGGCGCGCCGTTCGCCTCGCTTGAGGCGCTGGCGCCGACGCTGGCACCGATCTTCGCAGACGAGCTTTGCAAGACCTACCTGCCCTGGGCAAAAGCCAATTCAAAAGCGGCCGAGCGCGGCGACAAGGATGTGTCAGCCTCTGTGGAAGGTGGCACGTTCGAACAGTCGACACAAAACTACGCCGCCGCTGCATATGATTCCGTCCGCAAGGCGCTGGGCTCCGCGATGGAAGACGAAGCGCTGAAGACTTTCCTGAAAGACGCAGGCTGCGCGCGCTTTTTCGGTTAGGCCGGGGCCCCATCCAAGGAAAAACGGCGCGCCCAAATGGACGCGCCGTTTCTGTTTCACGCAATGACCGCGCTTAGGCGGCGTTGCTGGAGGCTTTCTTGCCGATCAGTTTCGGTTCGCTCTTTGCAGGCGCGCCGATCTCGATCTTGCGGGGCTTCTTCTCTTCCGGCAGTTCGCGGATCAGGTCGATGCGCAGAACGCCGTGCTGGAGGTTTGCACCGGTCACGATGACATGGTCTGCCAGCTGGTACCGGCGAATGAAGCTGCGCTGGGCAATGCCGCGATGGAGATAATTACGGCCTTCGCCGTCTTCGCTCTCGCCGCGTTTGCCGGCAACGGTCAGCAGGCCTTCCTTGGTTTCGATTTCGAGGTCGTCTTCGGTGAAGCCGGCGACCGCGATCTCGATGGCGAAGGCATTGTCGTCAACGCGCTCGATATTGTACGGCGGATAGCCCTGCGAGCCGTCGAGGCGGGATGCCTGATCGATCATGCTGGCAAGACGGTCAAAGCCGACAACTGTGCGGTAAAGGGGGGTAAGGTCGATATTGCTCATAGGTTCAGTCCTCTGGTTCAAGCAACTGCGGGCCACCCTTTCGGGGAGCGCCCGGATGGATATTCGGCACCTGCGACAGTCCAACCCGAATTCGGCGTTGGCACAGAAACCGGTCACGACCCGATTGTCGGCATCGTGACACAGACTATGTGGGTAGCCTAAGAAGAGGTTCAAGAGGCCTGTTTAGGAGAGACCCTGTGAAGCCAATCACCCCGATTTTCGCCCTGTCCGCGCTGGTTCTGGCCGCCTGTGGCCAGCCTGACGCCCCTGCAACAGAAACAGCGCAGCCTGCCACACCGCCGGTCGAGACGACCGCGACAGAGACCACACCGCTTGAGGCCGCCATCGCTGGCGCGCATCGCAGCGACGAGGAAAAGGCCCGCGATGCCTGGCGCAATCCAAAGGAAACGCTGGAATTCTTCGGCGTGGAGGCCGATGACAAAGTGGTCGAGCTGTGGCCGGGCGGTGGCTGGTACACCAACATCCTCGCGCCGTATCTGGCGAGCGGGAATGGCACGCTGGTCGCGGCTTATTTCGATCCGAATGTGGGCGATGAAGACCGCCGCGCCCGCATCGCGGAACGCCTCGCAGAATTCAAGGCAAATTATGAAGACCCGAAATTCGGTACGATTGAATACAGCGCCTTTTCCGCCGAAAGCGGCCCGCTGACCGAAGAAGGCACAGCCGATGTCGTGCTGACCTTCCGCAATCTGCACAATTGGATGGGCGGCGGCTACACCGACAAATTCTTCACCGACGCCTATGCGGCCCTGAAGCCGGGCGGCGTGTTGGGTGTGGTCGAGCACCGCCTGCCCTCCACCGATACACAGGACCCGACCGGTGCGTCCGGCTATGTCCACGAAGACTATGTGAAATCACTCGCAGAAGCGGCCGGATTTGAATTTTCCGCGTCCAGCGAGATCAACGCCAATCCGGCCGATACGGCTGATCACCCGTTTGGCGTGTGGACCCTGCCCCCGGTCAGCGCGACATCTGACCGTGAAGGCAGCACGCCGGAAGACTTTGACGCAGAGGCCTATGCTGCCATCGGCGAAAGCGACCGCATGACCCTGAAATTCGTGAAACCCGCCGAATAGGGCGACGAACACACACGACAGAGCCCGCTGCCCTTTCCGGGGTGGCGGGCTCTTTCTTTTGGCCCCTGCGCCGCCTAAAGGTGCGCGTCATGACGACACGATCCCTCTTCCCGACCCTGATCCGCACCGAGTCTCTCGGCGCCGCAGACCTTGCGACGCGCCTGGAACATGTTTGCTGGGTGCTGGCAGAGGATGATCAGGCCGGCAATGAGTGGTGCGAGAAACAGGGCTATGGCGGCTACACCTCCTATGCTTCGCTGGATGATCTGCCAGAGCGGTTTCCGGAGTTTGCTGAGCTGAAAGCGCTGCTGGACCCGATAGCCGCATCATTCGCCGAGGAATTGCTCTGGGACATGGCCGGTCTGTCCCTTCAGCTCGATGCGATCTGGGTGAACATTCTTGAGCCCGATTTCGGTCATTCGAACCACATCCACCCCGGCAGCGTGATTTCGGGCACGTTCTATGTCGCGATTCCGGACGGGGCGGCGCGGTTGAAACTGGAAGATCCGCGCCTCTCGCGCATGATGGCGGCACCACAATTGCGCGATGATGTCCCCGAAGACCGGCAGCGCTTCGTCTATCTGGCGCCCGAAGCCGGACAGGCCATCATGTGGGAAAGCTGGCTGCGCCACGAAGTCCCTCCCAATATGGGGGAGGAACCGCGTGTTTCGATCAGCTTCAACTATGCCCTGAAGCGGGCCTGACCGGCGATTACAGCGCTTTTCCAATCACCATGATCGCCAGCGCCAGCCCGCCAACATAGGTGACAAGCGCGCCCAACGCTTTCAACGGATGCGGCTTTTCCAGCGTTGCGCAGACCAGGAAACCGAGCGCGTGCAGAATGCGCGACAGGGTGATGAGCACCACCAGGCCGGTGACGGTGAGCCCGAGATCGCGCCCCGCATAGGCAAAGCCGGTCACCACAAAAAGCCCGATCAGAAGCGCGGCATATTCAGCGGCATTTCCATGCGCCCGCTCGGCTTTCATCATCGGCCCGGTCGGGTCTGTTGCCGCCCCATAGGCGATGGTTTTCGTGCGTCCCCGCGTGATCGAAACCCAGAAGCCCAGCAACAGGGTCAGGATGACCAGCGCTGCGCTGCACAGGATAAGGATTGAATGCATTTGGTGTACCTCCCAGGCGGGAGAGTAACCCCATTTGGGCTAGTGGGAAGCATTCAGGCACAAAACCTGCTTAACCCTTTCGCGTCATTGCTGCTCTTGACGCAATCGGTTTGAGGCGTCATCGCCACCCGACACCGTATTTCAACCTTCCAGCCAGATGCGAGCCGTCTTATGGACCTTTCCAAAATCAAAACCGGTAACAACCCGCCGGACGACATCAACGTGCTCATCGAGGTCCCGCTCGGCGGCGACCCGATCAAATACGAGATCGACAAGGATTCCGGCGCGATGTTCGTGGATCGCTATCTCTATACCGAGATGCGCTATCCCTGTAATTACGGGTTCGTCCCGCACACGCTGAGCCTGGATGGCGACCCGATCGACGTGATGGTTGTCGGCAACCGCCCGCTTGTGCCGGGTTCCGTCGTGCGCGCCCGCCCGGTTGGCGTCCTCATGATGACAGACGACAAGGGCCCGGATGAGAAGATCCTCGCCGTGCCACACAACAAGCTGACGTCTTACTATGACAAGATCGCGACCTATCACGACCTGCCACAGACGCTGATCGACAAGACCGCCCACTTCTTCGAGCACTACAAGGACCTCGAAAAAGGCAAGTGGACCCGGATCGAAGGCTGGTATGGCATCGAGAAGGCTCGCGAGTTGATCGAAGCTGCCGTGAAGCGCGGCCAGGAAGAAGGCGCCTGATCGCAGCGGCGGGATGCAAATGCTTGAACGTCTGTTCGCACTTTGCCTGATCCTGCCGCTTTTTGCCTGCACGCAATTACAAGACCGGCCGTCGGCGCTCCATGCACCGGCGGCCGATCTGTTTGACACCTCATCGCCCGATCTCGGCCTGTCTCCCCTGCCCGGCGCAGAGACGATCACCGTTTTCCGGCCTGGCCCCGGAACTGACCAGTTCAGCAATGGCGCCGTACCCATTGCCTTCAAGGGGCGCGTTTTCGTTCAATGGCAGAGCTCGGCCCGCGATGAAGACGCCCCGGACACATGGGTTGCCTATTCAATCAGTGCCGATAATGGCGATCATTGGAGCGCGCCGCGCCCCCTGACCACACCATCTGACGGCGAGGAAATCCGCTCCAGCGGCGGATGGTGGACCGATGGCGAAACGCTCGTTGCATTCCTCAATGTCTGGCCGGAAGGTTTCCACAAACGCACAGGCGGCTACACCGCCTATCGCCTCAGCCAGGACGGCGAAACCTGGACCGAGCCACGCCCCGTGCTCGGCGCAGATGGTACACCGGTAAATGGCGTCATCGAGCAGGATCCGCACCTGTATGATGGCCGCCTGCACACGGCGTTTCATGTCCGCCCCGGCATTCGCGCACGGCCCTTTTATACAGACGATCCGCTTGGATTGACGGGATGGCAGGCAGGCGCGTTCGAGAACCTTCCCTCAGACCCGCCCATGAGCCGGGAACTGGAGCCCAGCCTGTTCCAGCGCGGCGACTGTCTTGTCATGGTTTTCCGCGATCAGGCCTCAAGCTTTCGCCAACTGGCATCGGAAAGCTGTGACCGTGGAAAGAGTTGGAGTCGTCCGCAGCTGACAGGCATGGCGGATGCGCGCACGAAACAGAGTGCAGGCAATTTGCCGGATGGCACTGCGTTTCTTGTTCATGCGCCGAATGACGACAAATTGCGCATTCCCCTCGTCCTGTCGCTGTCAGAAGATGGCCACATATTCGACCGCGCCTTTCTGCTGCGCGGCGCGGATGATCTGCAGCCCCTGCGCACCGAGGGCCTCTACAAGCGGCCGGGCTACCACTACCCAAAAAGCTGGGTCGCGAGCGAATACCTCTTCATTGCCTATACGGCCAACAAGGAAGACGTCGACCTGACCCGCATTCCCCTTTCCGCGCTGGAGGCGCGCTGAATGGATCTGTCAGTCTGGTTTGCGCTGATGGCGCTGTTCTTCGCGGGCGGCCTTACCCCCGGCCCGGCTGTCATGATGGTGATGAGCGCATCGCTGCGCTACGGCGCGCCAACCGCTTTGATCCCTGCCGCGGGCGTGTCAGCCGCCAATCTTGTCTGGATCGCGCTGGCCGCGACGGGGATTGCCGCATTTGCCGCGCAAGCGCCGCTGGTTTTGTTGGTGCTGAAACTGGCGGGTATCTGCTTCATCGCCTGGCTCGCCTGGACGATGGCGACCGCAGACCCGCACCGACCCCGCGCCCGCGCAGACCAGGCGCCGGCAAAATCCAACCTGTTTGGTCGCGGCGTTGGCCTGCAATTGCTGAATCCGAACGCGCTCGTCTTCTTCGGGCTGTTGTTGCCCAGCTATTTCGATGCCGACCGGCCGGTTGTGCCACAGGCCTTGTTGATCATGGCCACCGTAACCGTCACTGAAATGTTCGGGCTCGCCTTCTATGCGTGGCTGGCGGACGCGATGAACCGCAAGTTTCAATCACCCGCTTTCACGCGATGGTTCAATCGGCTCGCCGCGCTGGCCATGCTCGTCTCAGCCCTGTTCGCCGCCATCATGACCACGAACACCTGACGACACATCGAATCAGGGCTGAATCACTTCGAATCGGCCCGTTTTCGCGTTTCGCCAGTGAAGTTCGCCATGCTTGATGGCAAACCAGGCGCCATGCAGTTCCAGCTCTCCGGCCTCGACAGCACGCTTCACGAACGGGAATGACATCAAATTCTCGATTGAGGATTCAATGCCTTCCAGTTCCAGCGCGAATTGCGGGTTCACCGAACCGCTGTCGACCACGCGGTCCCGGGCATCTTTCAACAGTCGGACCCAAGGCGTCACAAACTCACCAATTTCCGGAGTCCCCTCCCCGGCCAGCGAGGCTGCCACACCGCCGCATCCGCCATGCCCCATGACCACCACATGCTCCACCTTCAGAACATTGACCGCATATTCCAGCGCAGCGCTGACACCGTGCAAGCCGCCATCCGGTTGATAGGGCGGCACGAGATTGGCAACGTTGCGCACAACGAACAATTGCCCCGGAGCGGCGTTGAAAATGTCAGAGGGGTCTGCGCGGCTATCGGCGCAGGCGATCATCATGAAACTTGGGCTTTGCCCTTCGCCAAGCTCCCGATAGAGCGCGGCCTGCTCGGAATATGTTCCACGACGAAAGCGACGATATCCTTCGAGTAGTTCTTCAACCGATTTCATGAATCAACTCCTGTACAATCGATGCATTGACTAGTGCATATTGTCTGGGCGGCAAGAGAAAACGGGAGTTTGTTTACCACTTCGCCCTTATGTTAGCGGTCTGAAGGCTGTAGAAATCACAGCGTCCCACAAATCTGGAGTTGTTCATGCCCACGCCTACGGAGACCAGAAAGTCTTCCCGGAAGGGGCCGACGCGCAGCGAAGCGTCCAAGGCCGCCATTCTGGACGCAACCCGCACAGAAATGGCCGAGAATGGCTGGCGGGGGTTCAGCGTCGACGCCGTGGCCAAACGGGCGAGTGCCTCCAAACAGACCATCTACAAATGGTGGCCCTCCATTGGGGCCATGTGTGTCGATGCCTGCCTTGCGTTGATCCCGGACAGCCCGGACGGAGGACGCGACCCGCAGGAGCGGATCACGGCACTGATCGTGCCCTTGGAAGCCGCCGCCCGCACTGGCGCGGGCCATGCCGTCTTGCGCGTCGCGCTCTCTGCTGCTGCGGACGACAAGGATGCGGGTGAGCTGTGGCGCGCCTGGATGAACCGCGACATCCGTATGCCAATGCGCATGCTGTTGGCGGAATTGGCCGGAAAACGCGTGATTCGTCGCGAATTCGACCTTGATGAGGCGATTGAAGAGATGCTCGGGCCGCTCTGGCATCGCATCATGGTGATGAAAGCGCCCGTCCGCGAAGGCTTTTGCAGCGCGCAAGCGGCTGGCTTCCTGAAAGTGTACGCCGCAAGCTGAATTCCCTGATGGCGCGAGAATTGCAGTGACGTTTCCAAACAGATTGGAAACGTAACATGTCCAATACGCCCTCGAAATGGGTCGATTATTCGACCGGCCTCTGCATTGCCCTGTTTGTAGTAACGCAATCCGTCCTGGCCATCGCTCCCCTTTCCGGCGGTGCAAGCTGGGCTCATCTCGTAGGGGCGTGGTCGGTTCCGATTGCCCTGCCAGTATTGTTCGCGATAGCTGGCATGCACCTGCCGCGCACGCTGTTCGGTTCGAAATCGACCTTTTTCGACCGGAAAGTGCTCAGATTCGTCTACTTCTATCTGGTCTGGATGGTTTTGCAGACCGTGGCGCTCCATATCATCGGCGCAGGCCCGCAAGGCTCTGGCCTTCTGGAAAGCCTCGCCCTTGGATTGGTGCAACCCGTTGCCGGACTGTGGATACTGCCACTTCTGGCCATGTTCGGTCTCGTCACATGGTTGGTGAGACTGCTGAAACCATCGAGAATCCTGTTGATCGCGGCATTGCTGCAAATCGCACATGCTGCCGGACTGGTTCAGACCGGCGCGCTCCTGATCGACGGCTTCGCGCAATATTTCGTGTTCTTCTTTGCTGGCTATCAGGGCGCGGGCCTGATGCGACAGTTCGCAACGCGCCTGCACAAGCGCACATCGGACGTCAGCTCGGCCATCGCAATCTGGGCTGCCATCAACACCACGCTCGTCATTCAGGGCACGGCCACCCTGCCCGTGATCAGCCTGATCCTCGGACTGGCCGGCACAGTTTCCCTCATAGCGCTGGGCGTATTGCTGGCGCAGTCAGAGCGCCTTCAAGTGCTGCATCATATGGGGCGCAACCATCTTGTGATCTATACGGGCTATTTCGTGCCCCTCGCGCTCGCGCAGGGCTTCCTGAGCGCCAGCAGCTTTGCGCCAGAGCCCGGTCTGACCAGTCTTGCCATTGCCATTGCCGGTATAACCGGCCCGCTTGCCCTGTATGGCCTGCTGCGCAGCACACCGCTCAAGGTATTTTACCGGCGTCCGAAGCGCTTCCGCCTCAAGGGCGCAGATGCGCCGCGCGGACAGTTGATCGGCCAGTCCTACGACACGGCCGAAGAAGTCTGATCTGATTGGGAAGTACTCGTAGCGCACAGGGGCATACCAGTCGGTTGGCCCTGCCGGGTCTTACTTGGCGCGATGCCAGACCATCAGGGGATCAAACGCCCCGTTCTCTGCCGCGCGCTGAAGCTGGTTGATCTGGTCGATCACCGGATTTGGTATCTCAGCCGCCATCGACTGCCCATATAGCGCATCGTCCAGACGGCAGATCTGTTCGAACAGCGCCTCTGAGCGGGTGACCAGGTCCAGGAAGCGCTCCGGCATGCCCAGCCCCTGCTGGGCGGCCGCATCCAGCGCAGGTTCTTCGCGGGAAATCCGGTATTTGCGGGCCGCTGCCTCTTCGCGGCGCATTTCACCGTCGCGAACCGCTTTCTGCATGACCAGCCAGCTCGCCGCCTGCATCAGGCGCGTGGTCAGCTCCATGCTCCAGGCCGAATAGGTCAGGCCGGGCTCGCGGGGCAGCGTTTTGGCTGCTTCACGTCCAGGGCCATCCAGATAGGTCGCGGTTTCCTCGACAAGCGCCATGCCCCGCGCGAAAACCGTATCGAACAGCTTTCCGCCGGTGAACGCATCCTTGGAACCCGATTGGTCGTCTCGAGACGTATCTACCGCCATGAATCCTACCCCTATTCGCTGGCCGGAAATTTGGACTTTATCAATCCAGTCTTTCCGCCCACTTAATCGCCGCCCCCGAACAGGGCATCCGCTGCAGATTTCTGAGCCTTCTTCTTCTCGATCTCTGCTTCACAGGCCGCAATGCCTGCTTTCAGCGTCTCGATGCGGTCATGCAATTCCTGCACCGACATCTGCTCCAGCGTCTGGGGCGTGTTGACGAGGATCGGCTCTTCATCGAATGCGGCCATGGGGCGCGTCCTCCAATTCGTGCTACAGGCCATATCAAAGCAGAAACGCTGACCCGATGCGACTCTCGATTCAGGAAGGAAACACACGACAATGGCGACAGACATGATGAAGGCGGTGATTGCCGAAGACGGACAGCCCCTGACCCTTGGAGACTTTGAAAAGCCCATGCTGAATCCTGGCGAGGTGCTGGTGAAAGTGGCGGCCTCCGGGCTGAACCGCGCCGATCTCGTCCAGCGCCGCGGCGCCTATCCACCCCCCAAGGGCGCCTCTCCGATCATGGGCCTCGAAATCTCCGGCACGATTGTCGACACCGGCGAAGGCGTCAGCCGCTTCAAGACCGGCGACCGCGTCGCTGCCCTGCTTGCTGGCGGCGGCTATGCCGAATATGCCGCCGTGGACGAAGGCTCGCTTTTCCCAGTGCCAGACGGCATGGACATGGTTAACGCCGTCTGCTTCCCGGAAGCGCTGATGACGGTCTGGGCCAACGTGTTCGATCGCGTGAATCTCAAATCCGGCGAAGCATTCCTCTGTCATGGCGGCACCAGCGGCATCGGTGTCATGGCGCTGCAAATGGCCAGGCTGGCGGGCGCCTCCAAGATCTACGCCACCGCAGGATCAGAGGAGAAATGCACGCTGGCGAAAGAACTCGGCGCAGACCGCGCGATCAACTACAAGACCGAGGATTTCGAGACGGTCATCAAGGAAGATGGCGGCGTCGACGTCACGCTCGACATGGTCGGCGGTGACTATATCCAGAAGAACATCTCGGTTTCGAAACCCGACGGGCGCATCATCAACATCGCTTATATGAACGGCTTCACGGCAGAACTGAATTTCGCCCCGGTCCTGATGAAGCGCCTCACCCTCGCCGCCACCACGCTGCGCGCCCGACCGGTAGACGAGAAGCGCCGCATCCGCGACGCGGTGGAGAAGGATTTCTGGCCACACGTCGTATCGGGCAAGATCCGGCCCGTTCTGGAACAGGCCTTTCCCGTCGCAGACGCCGAAGACGCGCAAGCCTTGATGGCCAAAGGCGGCCACTCCGGCAAGATTGTGCTGGTCTGGTGAGCCATGCGGCTTTCAATTTGTCGGACAAGACATTATAAGGTTCCCAAGGTTTAAGGCACGTCCGAACCCGACCGCCCGGCACGATGTGTCGGGCGGCTGCATTTCTGGCGGCCATTTCATTCAGGGAGATCCCCATGTCCGATATTCTGATGCCAAAGGCGACGGCCGTCTGGCTGCTCGACAATACCAGCCTCACCTTCAACCAGATCGCGGCGTTCTGCGGCCTTCACTATCTGGAAGTCAAAGGCATCGCCGATGGTGATGTAGCCGAAAACATGCGCGGCGTGGACCCGATTGCCGGCGGCATGCTGTCCCGCGAGGAAATCCGCCGCGGCGAGGAAGATGACGGCTACACGCTGAAAAAAGCGGCCTCCAAGATCGCCCATATTCCACAGCCAAAGCGCAAGGGCAGCCGCTACACGCCGGTTATCCGCCGTCAGGACAAGCCGGACGCCGTGGCCTGGTTCATTCGCAACCACCCGGAAGTCTCCGATGCGCAAATCTCCAAACTGATCGGCACCACCAAGTCGACCATCAACAATGTGCGCGACAAGAGCCACTGGAATTCGGCCAATATCCGCCCGGTTGACCCGGTGACGCTGGGCCTGTGCACACAAATCGAGCTGGACGAAGTGATCGCGAAGTCCGCTGACAAGCGTCGCAAGCTGGAAGCGGAAAAAGCCGAGAAATTCGAAGGCCCCGGCCTCGCCCCGGCCCAGGATGACGCCGCGGCCTATGAGTCAGACGACAGCGACAGCACGTCCAATGACGATGTGTCCGCCGACGACATCTTCAAGAATTTCAGCTAGGCTCCGCCTGGCAGACCCAAACCATAAAGGCCGGCCACTGAGCTGGCCTTTTTTGTTGGGGGCAACTTGTCCCTGTCCATGTCTGCCTCGCCGGAAAGGCGACGTGTGTGGATTAGGGTTTGCCCTCTCCTCCCGCAGGCCCCTGCGCAGGCAGGGGCCCATCTTTGAAAGTTCGTCTCTCGCCAGTTCATCCTTCGACTTCGCTCAGGATGAGTCTGGTCTTTGCTGCATGTCCGGAGCGCTCATGCTGAGCGGGGCCTGCCCCGGTGAAGGCCGGGGTCGAAGCACGGGCGCGGGCTCTGCGCCCTAACGGCGGGAGGCCCCGGCATGCGCCGGGGAGGCGGTGTTTGGCGGCCTGTGCGCCTCCCCCAATCCGTCTGATAGCCTCCCACCCCATACTCACCTCCTGCCCTCACGGGAGCCGGATCAGGTGCCGTTCTGGTTGTGGGGTCAGGGACAGGATGGGCCTTGCGGGAGATGTACGGTCCCGCAACGCCCTAGGCAGGTCAGGCCAGGGTGAGCTTGCGAAGGCAAGTTGGGAATCCGCCTCGTCCGGACGCACGGGAGTCAGGCCTCCCCGGATGCGCCTTTCGTGTAAAAAGCACGGAGGCAGTGTTCGCGCGGCGCCGGTAACGAAGACCCGGGATCTTGGGCCCTTTCGAGGTGTCCGCTGAAGACCCTGTCCGGCGCGGCGGGCGGTAACGCTCCAATCCGTAGCCATCTACAATCCATCAGGCGGAGCGCCACGGCGCCCGCCGCGCCGACGGCTTCGCCAGACGGAGCCGGACTACAGGATACCCGGATGGTGAGAGCCAGTCCGGCTTTGGGCGCTGAGAGCGACACGCCTGCGGTCTTTTGAAGCTGAAAATACACATTTTCGTATCTTTAAAGACGTTTTCAATACAGCCATACAATCATGATGATCCGCACTGTCTTCCTCATGCTTGCCTTCACCCTGGCGGGCCTCGGCCTGCCCGCCTCAGCTCAACTTACCAGCGGCATTTCCGGACCGGAAGTGTCCGAAGGGAAACGAGCCGCAGGGTACCGCGCCGCCTATGACCCGGATACGAACGGTCTGGCTCAACGTGTGCACGTCGACTATGCGCTGAATGGACGTATGCTCGTTCGGGGCGTGATCCATGCCCGCAAGACGGACGCCGAAACAGTTGATTTTGACTATGCCCAAGCCGAGTTGCGCTGGCAGATGACGCCCGATGGTGCGCGCTGGGCGTCTGGTCTGCGGTTTGACGCCCGGCTGCGCGACGATGACCGGCCCGGCCAGGTCTCCCTGCACTGGTTGAACCAGTTCCGTCTGTCGGACACGCTCACAGCGCGGTTCACGGCGATTGGCACTGTCCAGACCGGCTCAAACCGGCAATCTGGCACCTTCCTGCAAACGCGAGGCGACCTCGGCTGGGCGATTGCCCCGGACATTGATGTCGGCGCGGAGCTCTACAATTCCTTCGGGCGGACAAGCGATATCCTCCCCCTGTCCGAGCAAAGCCACCAGATCGGCCCATTTGCCGACCTGCCGCTCACCGACAGCCTGTCACTGCGCACGAGCGCCCTGTTCGGTGTCACGTCCGGGTCGCCCGATGCCACCTTCCGGGTTTTCCTGACCCAGGATTTCTGACACCCAAGAAGTGGCTCGCCACACGCAGGCCATTACGGTAAACGTGTTTTTAATGCAGACGAAGGACGGGTAAGTCCGCCATGGATCGCGAAACCAAATTGGCCATCTCAGGCGCGGCCATCGCAAGGCGGGATCAGAAGCGTCGGGGACATGACGCCTCTGGCGGCAGAACCAGAAAGGGGTCTTTTATGCGCGCAATCTTCGGAATTTTTCCGCTGCTGGTCATTCCGGTAGCGCTCTACAATCTTCTCGCCGTCGGATTTGGCGGATCGGTAGAAACGGCGAATGAGTTTGGCGAGATCATCCGTTCGGATGCAGCGCCGATTCTCGGCCTGCTCAGCGACCGGTTTATCGGCCTGCCGATGATTTCCGGCGTCGAATGGGTCCTGACCAAAGGAGACGCCATTGTCCTGTTGGCCGTGATTTTCCTGTTTCTGGAAATCCTGAAGTCGACCTCAACCGGCACGGCGACGATCATCAATCACGCGGTTTCGATGATCCTCTTCATCGTCTGCCTGATCCAGTTCCTGTTGCTGCCGAATTTTGCAACGTCGACCTTCTTCATCCTGATGTCGATGACGTTGCTGGATGTGCTGGCAGGCGTCGTGGTCACGATCGTCTCCGCCCGACGCGACTTTGGCGTGGGCGATATCTAGACCTGTTTCAAAATGAACCAGTTTTGAGAGCCCGCACCGCGGGCTCTTTTACCGTCCGGCCTCAATCCTTGCTGTAGAGGTCAGACAATTGCTTCTGGATCGCGGCCATCTGGGCCTGCATGTTGGCCAGCGCCTCGGCCTGGTATTCCATCATCGGATTTGCGGCAGGCGCGGCTTTTTCGGCGCTTTTGAGCGTCGGCATGAACAGTTTCATCGCCTCTTCGAACATGGCCATGTTCCGTTTGGCCTGCTGCTCGAAGGCATTCATCGGATTGGCCGCCTTGCGCCATTCCTTCTGCGCCTCGGTGAAGCTGTTCATCGACATCTCCAGATAGGACGGCAGGAAAGCCTGCGCGCCGCCACCATAGAAGCCGATCAACTGGCGCAGGAAATTCAACGGCAAAGCCCCTTCGCCCTTCGTCTCGTTTTCGAAGATGATCTGCGTCAGGACCTGACGCGTCAGATCCTCTCCGGACTTTGCATCGCGCACTTCAAAGTCACGCCCTTCGCGGACAAGTTCCGAGAGATGGTCGAGCGTCACGTAAGAGGAAGTCGACGTGTCGTAGAGTCGACGGTTCGCGTATTTCTTGATGATGATCAGATCGTCTGATCCGTTTCCCTTGGCCATGTCCTGCCCTCTGCTTCTCAATTCGTCGAAGCAATTATTGTGCTATGCAGCAAGTCTTGCACAAAAATTGCCCGTGACCAATCCGCTATTGCTATCGCACCGGTGGAATGGCTAGCTGATGGCGTCAAACGACACGGGAGGAAATGTGTTATGGCGAAAGTAGCTTTGGTTACTGGCGGTACGCGCGGAATCGGTCGCGCAATCAGCGAAACCCTGAAAGCAAAAGGCTTTGCGGTCGCAGCAAATTTTGCGGGCAATCAGCAGGCCGCCGATGAATGCGCGAAAGAGCTGGGCATCAAATGTTACAAGTTCGATGTGGCCGACTATGACGCGGTCGGCGCGGGCCTTGCGGAGATCGAAAAGGATCTCGGGCCTGTCGATGTGGTCGTCAACAATGCCGGCGTCACGCGAGACGCGCCCTTTCACAAGATGACCCGCGAACAATGGCAACAGGTGATGGATATCGACCTGACATCCGCCTTCAATGTCACCCGTCAGGTTTGGGAAGGCATGCGTGAGCGCGGCTGGGGCCGCGTTATCAACATCTCATCCATCAACGGTCAGAAAGGCCAGTTTGGTCAGGCAAACTATTCCGCCGCCAAGGCCGGTCTGATTGGCTTCAGCAAGGCGCTCGCACAGGAAGGCGCCAAAAAGGGTATCACCGTGAACACGGTCTGCCCCGGATACATCGACACAGAAATGGTCCAGGCCGTTCCGGAAAAGGTCCTTGAGGGGATCATCGCGACGATCCCTGTCGGCCGCCTTGGCAAGGCCGAAGAGATCGCCTCGATGTGCGCCTACCTCGCCAGCGATGAAGCCGCCTTCATCACTGGTGCGACAATGACCGTGAACGGCGCGCAGTACATAGCGAGCTAGAGACTCAGCGTGATCTTGCCGAAATGCTGCTGGCTTGCCTGATGGGCAAAGGCATCAGCAATTTCGGCAAGCGGGAAGTCCTTGTCGAGAACCGGCTTGATGCCATTGGCCTCGATCGCGGCAATCATGTCCTCCTGATGCCGCCTGGATCCGACAGTAATCCCGGACAGGGTAATGTTCAGGGAGAACAAAGCGGCGGTGGGCACTTCACCCGCCACGCCAGTCAAAACACCAATGAGGGAGATATGCCCACCCGGACGCGAAGCTGTAATCGATTGGGCCAGTGTGCCCGGTCCGCCGATCTCGACGACCTCATCAACACCGCGGCCTCCGGTGATCGCCTTGGCCGCCTTCCCCCAGTCGGGCGTGTCCTTGTAGTTGATAACGTGATCCGCCCCCAATTCCTTCAGGCGCTCCAGCTTAGCGTTTGAGGACGAAGTCGAAATCACACGGCACCCTGCGGCCTTGGCGAATTGCAGTGCAAAGATGGAAACACCACCTGTGCCCTGGGTCAGAACCCAATCACCGGGCTTCACTTTCGCCTCGACCATCAGGGCACGCCATGCCGTCAGCGCCGCGCAAGGGAGCGTCGCAGCTTCACGATAAGAGTATCCTTCCGGCATACGCGTGAATGCGGTTTCCGGCGCAGCGACAAGTTCCGCGCCACACCCGTCGGCGCCATCTCCGGGAACACTTGCAAAGCCAGCGGCTTCGATCTCGCCAGCTTGCCAGTTCGGGAAGAAGAGCGACAGCACCTTGTCACCGGGCTTGTACTTCGTCACGCCCTCGCCAACTTCAACGACTTCTCCGGCGCCATCCGACATCGGAATGCGTCCATCATCTGTGGGGATCCCCCCCATGACGACAACAAAATCGTGATAGTTCAAACTGCTCGCATGAATACGAACAAGGATCTCTCCGGCCTTCGGCTTCGGGTCTGGACGGTCTTCAATCACCAGATTGCCGGGGCCTCCGGGCTTCTTGACGGCAGCAACTTTCATCTTGGTCTCCTCCTGAATTTTCAACAGGGGAGCTATGCCTCCGCTACGGAAGTCAAGCGATCCGGGAAATCCGTTTCGGTCAAGCTGTCAGCCGCGCTTCCCTCAAGGCCTTGCGCCGGACTTTCCCGGCATCGTCCCGAACCGGGTCAGACACGAATTCAAAACTCTTAGGAATTTTGTAGCGAACAAGATGCTCGTTCAGATGCGCAAGCATGGATGCGTCATCAACCGCGCCGTCTGGCCGGTCGATAATCGCATGGAGACGCGCGCCCATATCCTCATCCGGCAAGCCGATGACGGCCGAAGATCGCACACCGGGATAGGCATCAATCGCGGCCTCGACTTCGGCAGGATAAATGTTTGCACCGCCGGAAAGGATCATGTCGGACAGTCGATCTGTGAGATAGAGATATCCATCGGTATCCATCCAGCCAAGATCGCCCAAACTCTCCCAGCCGCCATCAATCGCTTTTGCTTCCGCGCCGATGTATCGGTAGGTGGAACCCTGCCCCGTCAGGGGGCGCAGGAAAACTTCACCAACCTCGCCCGCGGGCACAGCTTGCCCAGTCTCATCGACGATCTTGATCTCACATGCCTCAACCGGTCGACCGACCGAGCCCTTGTGCTCCAGCCACTCATCGCCCCGGATCATGGTTGTGCCCTGCCCTTCCGTTCCGGCATAGAGTTCCCAGATGACCTCTGCTCCGAGCCAATCGATGAAACACTCCTTCAGCCAGGCAGGGCATGGCGCAGCAAGATGCCAGAGCGTCTTCAGACAAGATATGTCATACTTTGTACGGACGTCTTCTGGCAGCGACCAGATACGGCGCATCATCGTCGGCACCATGTACACAATGTCGATCTGGACGCGCTCAATCGTTTCAAGGGTTTTCTCGGCATCGAAACGCGTCGTGATGGCCACAGTACACCCTCGGAACAAAGCCGTCATGGCCCAGACAAAGGGCCCGTTATGATAGAGCGGCCCGGGAACCAGCATTGCACCCTGCTGCTGGATTTCCAGAAAAGGAAGCTCCGTATCCCACGTTGCAGGCTGGGCCGACACGATCAGTTTGGGGCGACCAGTAGATCCACCACTGGTCATGGCCTTGAGTGAGGCGGCCGTGCGCTCTGGTAGCGCGTCATCGGAGAGGGCGGCATCCGGTTCAAAGCCCAGTGAAACGGACGGCGTCCCTTCATATTCTCCCGGCTGAACGCCTATGATCAGCGATGGTTTGCCAAGCTCAATGATCTGGTCGCGCTCATGTCTGGGAAGCTTCGCGGAAATAGGCTGCGGTGTTGCGCCAAGTTTCCAGACTGCGAAACAGGCCGAGAAAAACTCAATGCTGTTCGGCAGGGCAATGGTGACGAAATCGTCCTGTTTCACACCCAAGGCTTCATATGCGCGTGCCAACCGGTTCGTGGAGGCGTCCAGATCTGCCCATGAAATGGCGTCGCCTTCGTGATCGATGGCAACACGGTCGGGCTGCTGCTCTGCCCAGAAACTCAAGATGCGTGATAGAGACAGAACTGGCATTGGATTTCCTCGCTTTTATATATCCGCGCGCTTCAGCAGGCGGTGGAAACCCTCCCAGAACTCCTGTCTGCGATCTTCGGTTTCCATTAGAATTTCATGCATCGCCCCTTCGACGACCACATGTTCGCAATCTGGCAGCTTGGCGCAAATCTTCTCATGTGACGCATTGTCGACAAGTTGTTCTTCTTCAGCGGACGCGACAAACACCGGAATGGTTACTTGCTGCAACGTCTTCGGCTTTGTGAATGTATCGAGAATGTTCAGCGATGCGCCAAGCCATCCCCAGGTCACGGGGCCAAGCTCCAGATCCGGTCGCGCCTCGATCAGAGCGCGCTGCATTTCCCAATGTTTCTTGTCATGGGTCACAATATTGGTTTCGAATGTTTCCGGCGGTCCGGGCTGGATAGCGTAGTCACCGGCGCGCCCCGTCGCGCGCATGGCCCAGACGAGATATCGCATTCCAAGAAAACGTGACTTCAGCCCCCACATGGGTGCGCAGAATGCCGCCGCATCGACCTTGACCAATCCCTGCGAAATGGTCGCCAGCGCGATCGCACCGCCCATGGAGTGCGCGAGCGAAACATGAGGTCGCGGCAGCCGCTCTTGAAGACTTTCCAGACCGTTCGCAAGCGCCCCCATGAACGTCTCGAACCGGTCAATGTGTCCCTTCTTCGTATCGTCCAGCAATCGCTCCGACAGACCCTGGCCCGGCCAGTCCAGGATGACAACGGCAAAGCCCATCTCCTGTAGCTCGCGCCCGACCTCGAAGTATTTCTCGATGAATTCCGTTCGCCCCGGACAAACGATCACCGTACCGCGAGGATTCGATGCAGACAGGGCTGGCGCGATACACGCTCTTAGATTGCGCCCGCCACTTCCCTTGAACCAGACAATCTCTGCGCCATCCGGCGGAGGATTTCCCGGGACCAGAACGAAGGAATCGTCGAGGATGTGAGGGGCCGTCGTCATGCAAAGCGTCCAAATATAAAGAGGCCGCCCAAGGTTTCCCCGGACGGCCACTGAGATCAAGTTCGTTTCAGCGTGATTAGCTGAACTTCTTCATCAGGTTCTGCAGCTGCATGGCGACAGACATGTCACCTTCAACTTTCAGCTTGCCCTGCATGAAGGCCATTGTCGGGTCCATGGCACCTTCGGAAATCTTCACGAAGTCGTCCCAGTTGACCTTGATGGTGGCGTCGGCGTCAGAGTCGGAATTGTCGGCCTTGCCGGCCACGCCGTCGATGAACAGCTTGCCAGCGTCACCGAAATCGAATTTCACCTTCTTGGTGAAGTCGCCGCCAGCCTCGACTGCGGAGTCGGCTTTCGAAGTAAGTTCTGCGAGATCCATTGAAATCCTCCTTGAATGGACTTGAGGCGATAAAGCCGATCCTGACAGCGAATGGCAAGACTTCAACGGCGACATTTACTTGATTTGATTCAGCTGTTGCGGGGAATCGGAGAATTGCTCAGGTTTTGAAATCCGCTTGACCTAGCGTAGCGGAAGCATGGAAATTCACGCGCATGAGTTGGCAAAAATCGATTGAAGAATTGCGTCGGCGCGAGCGGCTGGCAGAGAAAATGGGCGGCGAAGAGCCCGTATCCCGACAACGAGGACGCGGAAAACTGACGGTCCGCGAACGGGTCGCGTTCCTGGCCGATCCCGGCAGCTTCCACGAAATCGGCAAGATCGCTGGCAATGCAACCTATGGCGCAGACGACGAATTGGAGCATTTTACGCCCTCGAACTCAGTTATGGGTCGAGCGCAGTTGAACGGGAAATCCACGGTCATTCTGGCCGATGATTTCACCGTCCGCGGCGGGGCCGCAGATGCCTCAATCTGGCAAAAGATGGTGCAGGCCATCAAGATGGCAGCCGAATACCGACTGCCTCTGGTGCAGATGATTGATGGCACGGGCGGCGGCGGATCGGTAAAGATGCTGGAAAAGGATCCGCGCACATACATCCCGGAGACACCAGGCTGGAACGAAATCACTCACGGTCTGACACAGGTTCCGTTCGTCTCCCTCGCGCTAGGCCCGTGTGCTGGTATGGGCGCAGGCCGGGTCGCCGCCAGCCATTTTTCTGTCATGGTGAAAGAGCTGAGCCAGGTATTCGTTGCTGGCCCGCCAGTTGCCATTGCGCTTGGGGAAGATGTCACCAAGGAAGAAATGGGGGGTTGGAAAATCCAGGGGCAGAACGGAACCGTCGACAATGTGGTGAATTCGGAAGCCGAGGCGTTCGAAACAGCCCGTCGCTTCCTGTCCTATCTCCCAGCCTCCGTGCACGAACTTCCGGAACGGGAACAGCCGAATGATACCCCCGACCGACGCGAAGAAAGTCTCATCTCCATCGTCCCAACAGATGGCAAGACACCCTACAAGCCGCGCAAGATCGTCGAGGCGACAGTCGACAAGGGCAGCTTCTTCGAAATCGGCCATGATTGGGGCCGCGGTATCGTTTGCGGTTTCGCGCGGCTGGACGGGTATCCAGTCGGCATTCTCGCTGGCGACCCATTTTTCCTTGATGGTGCCTGGACGGCGGATGTTTGCGACAAGGTCGCGCGCCATATGGATCTGTGTTCGCAGTTCCACCTGCCCGTCGTCCACTTCGTGGATTGTCCCGGCTTTGCGGTCGGCGTGAAGGCGGAAACGGCGGGCGTTACCCGCGCCGGCGTGCGTGCCATGACCGCGATTTACCAGGCAGACGTTCCTGTCTGCTCTGTGGTTATCCGCAAGGCCTACGGCTTGGCCGGGTCTGCCATGATGAACCAGAGCCGTACCAAATGGCGCTATTGCTGGCCGAGCGGCGACTGGGGCAGCCTGCCAATGGCGGGAGGCATCGAAGCGGCATTCCGCAAGGAACTGGCCGAGGCCGAGGACCCGGACGCGTTGAAAGCCCAACTCTACAAGAAGTTCGATGCGATCCGGTCACCCTTCCGCACGGCAGAGTCTTTCTACGCAGAGGAAATCATCGACCCGCGCGATACGCGCCCCCTACTCGTGGACTTTATCCACCACGCCTGGCGAACGCTGGAGCCCGGAGAAAGACGCATTGGGTTTCGTCCCTGACACCCTGCCTGATTTCCAACCTGATCTTGCCATTTTGCTGGTTTCATGTGGAAGTCCGCACGGACGTGGAGGGACCAGATGAAACTCAAGATACCAACATTCACAGCCGCAGCGCTCTTGCTCGCGGCATGCGGCGGGCCAAGCGGGGAGCCAATCGAACGCTCCAGAATGTCTGCCCCGGCAGCTGCTCCGATGATGGAGCAGGACATGGCCGTGGGCGAGGCTTTCTCTAAATCGGGCACCGATGGCGCGCCAGTTGACGACGTTGCGCAACAATACATTGCCTATTCGCATTCCCTCGGACTGCGCCTGCCAGTCAAACAGATTGAACCAGTGATGCAGGGGCATGTAGCCGCCTGCAACGCCGCAGGGCCATCCGTCTGCATCGTCACAAACTCCTGGTTCAACACCTATTCCGAAGATGAGGCCTCTGGATCGCTCCAACTACGCGCGACACCTGACTGGATAGAAACATTCCTCAACGGCATTGACGAAGAAGCCAAGCAGGCGAACGGAGACGTCACGAACCGCCAAACGACGGCTGAAGACCTCACCGTTTCCATTATTGACACCGACGCCCGGCTGAATGCTCAGCAGACTTTGCAAAAACGTCTGGAGGAATTGCTCGCCAATCGAGACGGAGAACTCGGCGACCTTCTGGCGACCGAGCGGGAACTGGCAAGGGTGAATGGTGAGATCGACTCTCTGAAATCTTCGCTCAAAGCATTGATGTTGCGCGTGAACATGAGCCAGCTCAGCGTGAACTACGAGACAAAACGCAATCCAGTTTCTCAAAGTGCACTCTCGCCAATTGGAAATGCGTTTGGAGACTTCTTCTACAATCTATCCAGCGCCCTCGCCGCCGTAATCACTGCCTTTGCGGTCGGGCTGCCGTGGTTGATCCTGATCGGTGTCTTCCTATGGATCTGGCTCAAACTGGTCTGGCCCCGGATACGGCGGAAGAAACCTCAATAGCGAAAAAGCCCCCGGATCGCTCCGGGGGCTTTTTCATCAGGCCTATGCCAGTGCTTTCTTCCTGGACTTGGGCTTCGTGTCGCCCAACAGAAGATGCGCAATTTCCTTTGGCACGATCATCAAGATCTCTCGGGTCGTTGTTTCCCAATTCTCGAGCAGGTCCTTCGCACGCAGAGATTTGGTCCGCTTGAAATGTTCTTCGATGAGGGCCTTCGCTTCAGCGATATGATCCGCTTTCATCTCGGCAAGCGGATACCAATCAATGGCTTCCGGGTTGGCCATCTTCTCAAACTGATTGTCCGGATCCCAGATATAAGCCGTTCCACCCGTCATACCGGCGCCGAAATTGTCACCAACCGGCCCAAGGATAACGGCTTTGCCGCCTGTCATGTACTCACAGCCATTTGCGCCACAGCCTTCGATCACCGTCACAGCGCCGGAGTTTCGAACCGCGAAGCGAACACCCGCCGTCCCTGCCGCAAACAGCTTGCCAGCCGTCGCGCCATAGAGACAGGTGTTCCCGATGATCGCATCACCGGCGCGATTGCGCTCCTTCGGTCGGGGAGAGACAACGATGGAGGCTCCAGACAAACCTTTGCCCACATAGTCGTTCGCGTCGCCAATAACTTCCAGCAAAAGACCCTGTACGGAAAACGCACCGAGTGACTGGCCTGCTGAGCCTTCAAGGCGGATATGCAGGCGGCCTTCGGGCAAGGCTTGCATACCGAACTTGCGCGTGATGGCAGAGCTCGACCGCGCGCCAATACCGCGCATCGTATTCTGAACGCCGTATTCCAGCTGCATTTTCTCGCCACGTTCGAAGAATGGTTCGGCATCGCGCAGGATCTGGGCATCCAGCGTATCCGGAACTTCTTCTCGACGATTCGGCTGATAGATGACCGGCGTTTCTGTATCGACCTGCACCAGAAGCGGGTTGAGATCGAGATCGTCCAGATGCGTGGAACCACGGCTGACCTGAGTCAGCAGATCTGTCCGTCCGATCGCTTCATCCAGCGATTTCAGGCCGAGAGATGCCAGAATTTCGCGCACGTCTTCGGCGATGAAGCTCATCAAATTAACGACTTTATCCGGAGACCCGGTAAAGTGCGCACGCAGAGCTTCATCCTGAACACAAACACCAACGGGGCATGTGTTAGAATGACACTGGCGGACCATGATGCAGCCTATGGCGACGAGCGCGGCCGTGCCGATACCGTATTCTTCCGCGCCCAACATGGCCGCAATCACAATATCCCGACCGGTGCGCAGGCCACCATCTGTCCTGAGCGTCACCTTGTTGCGCAGATTGTTGAGCGACAGGATCTGGTGCCCTTCAGCCAGGCCAAGCTCCCAAGGCAGGCCAGCATATTTGATCGAGGTCTGAGGGCTTGCACCGGTACCACCAATTCCGCCTGCAATCAGAATGACATCTGCCTTTGCCTTCGCAACCCCGGCGGCAACCGTGCCGACACCCGATTGGGCAACCAGCTTCACGCAGACACGTGCCTCTGGGTTGATCTGCTTGAGATCATAGATCAGCTGCGCGAGGTCTTCGATCGAATAGATATCATGATGCGGCGGTGGCGAAATCAGCGTAACGCCCGGCGTTGCGTGGCGAAGTTTCGCGATGAGTTCCGTCACCTTGAAGCCAGGCAGCTGGCCGCCTTCACCCGGCTTCGCACCCTGGGCGATCTTGATCTCGATTTCTCGGCATTGGTTCAGATATTCCGCCGTCACACCAAATCGACCAGATGCGACCTGCTTGACTGCAGAATTCATATTGTCGCCATTTGGAAGAGGACGGAACCTCGCACGGTCTTCGCCGCCTTCCCCGGAAACGGATTTCGCGCCGATACGGTTCATGGCAACATTCAACGTACCGTGCGCTTCCGGACTAAGGGCGCCCAAAGACATGCCCGGTGTCACGAAGCGCTTGCGAATCTCATTAATCGACTGAACGCTGGATACCGGAACCGGTGCCCCGGCAGGCTTGAAGTCCAGCAAGTCACGCAATTGAATCGGGTCGCGCGAGTGAACAGCCTCGACGTATTTGCGATAGATGGAATAATCGCCGCGATCACACGCAGCCTGAAGCGTATGGATCAGATTTCCATCCAAGGCATGCGGCTCTTCGGATGCACGCAAGCGGTAAAAGCCACCCACGGGAAGCGAAACCACGTCCTCATCGAATGCGGCCTCGTGTCTGACGAGCGCATTCTCTTCAAGGCCCGCAAGCCCGAGCCCGGAAATCCGGCTGCTCATGCCTGGGAAGTAGTCCGCTACGAGCGCGCGGGAGAGACCCAATGCTTCGAAATTATAGCCACCGCGATAAGACGAGATTACGGAAATGCCCATCTTGGACATGATCTTCAACAACCCGCCCTCGATGGCTTTCTTGAAGTTCAGCACGCATTCATTGAGATCGAGATCCCCGAACAGCCCTCTTGCTTGGCGGTCGGCGATGATATCTTGCGCCAGATAAGCGTTCACGCAAGTCGCACCGACACCAATCAGAACCGCAAAATAATGCGTGTCGAGACACTCTGCAGACCGCACCGTGATGGAGCAGAACGTCCGTAGACCCTGGGCTACGAGATGAGAGTGAACCGCGCCCGTCGCAAGGATCATAGGGATGGCGATTTTATCAGCAGACTGATGCTGATCGGTCAGAATGATGTGCTCACGACCTTCACGTACCGCATCTTCCGCTTCCTGACGGATACGGCTGAGGGCGTTCTTGAGAGCTGTGCCGTCGCCGGCCGCATCAGACTCGTCGAACGTACAGTCGATTTCTGCGGTCCCGACACCCAGCCGATCGATCAACCGGTCATACATCCCGTTGGTGAGAACCGGGCTCTCCAGCACAAACACTTCCTGCTGGGATTTATCCGTGTCCAGCACGTTTCCGAGATTCTTGAAGCGGGTCTTCAAGCTCATGACGCGTTCTTCGCGCAGTGGGTCAACAGGCGGGTTTGTCACCTGGCTGAAATTCTGCCTGAAGAAATGGCTCATTGGGCGATAGGAGTATGACAGCACGGCTGTCGCCGTATCATCACCCATCGAACCGATGGCCTCCTTGCCACCCTCTGCCATTGGCGACAGGATGAGCTCCAACGTCTCAAGCGTGTATCCCGCCGCGGTCTGACGTCGCAGCAGGTCTTCCTTGTTGAACATCAGTGGCTCGGGCCCTGGTCCGATTTCCGGCTCGAGTTCTGTGACAGCCTTGAGCCAGTCTTCGTAAGGCGCCTTGCCCGCCAGCAGGTCTACAAGCTCACCATGCTCATAGAATTTGCCGGTCTTGAGGTCCGCCGCAATCATGCCGCCGGCCTGAATCAGGCCGCGCTTCGTCACTTCGTGATCGCCAAGCGGACACATGCCAGCTTCCGACCCGACAGCCAGAATACCGTCCGCCGTCAACGCATAGCGCAGAGGGCGCAGACCATTCCGATCAAGGCCAGCGATTGCCCAACGGCCATCATAAGCCGCGATGCCAGCCGGGCCATCCCACGGCTCCATCACGGAATTGCAGTAATCGTACAGAGCCTGATGCGACGTGGGCATCACGGAATCGCGTTTGGACCAGGCTTCAGGAATAAGCATGGCTTTTGCCATCGGAGCTGAGCGCCCCGATTTACAGAGGATTTCGAAGACTGCATCCAATGCCCCGGAATCTGATGTGCCATCCGGAATAACCGGCTTCACGTCGTCGACATGGCCACCAAATGCCTCGGACACCATGCGGATTTCATGGCTCTTCATCCAGTTCTTGTTGCCGCGAACCGTATTGATCTCGCCATTATGCGCAATCATTCGGAAGGGCTGTGCCAATGACCATTGGGGAAAGGTGTTGGTCGAGTAGCGCTGGTGATAAATTGCGAAGGCAGAGACGAAACGTTCGTCTTTCAGATCCAGATAAAAATTGTCGATATCCTGAGCAAGGAACATGCCCTTGTAGATCAGGGACGAGTGGCTGAGCGAACAGACGTAGAAAGATGGAATGGCCGCTTCGCGGGCACGGCGTTCGATCCGCCGGCGGCAAATATAAAGCGCACGCTCCAGGTCTTCGGGGCTGCGTCCCATCGCGTCACGGAACATGATCTGTTCGATTGCCGGGCGTGTGTCTTTCGCCTTCTGACCGATAACGGTCACATCGACCGGCGGCTGACGCCAACCATAGATGTAGAAGCCGAAATGCAGGACTTCAGTCTCCACCAATGTCCGCGCAGCTTCCTGCGCTGCAAAATCCGTTCGTGGCAAGAAGATCTGGCCAACGCAGATCGGGTCATCTGTTGGGTTATGGCCCGTGCGCGTGACATGTTCCCGGAAGAAATCCTGAGGCACTTCCACGCGAATACCGGCGCCATCGCCTGTCTTGCCGTCAGCATCCACCGCTCCGCGGTGCCAGACATTTTTCAGAGCCTCGATGCCCATTTCAACGATTTCGCGGCGCGGCTTGCCATCCAGCGCAGCCACCAGACCAACGCCACACGCATCGTGTTCGAACTCAGGGTCATAGGCATGGCCGTCGATCAAGCGCTGACGGTTGGCTTCATACTGCTTTACATAATCTGACATGTATTTACTCCGCCGCCACTTTAGAGGCGCGCTCTTGTGCTTTCATCGCCTTGTGCATTGCGTCCGCTGCGTCACGGCCATCTTTGATGGCCCAAACGACGAGCGATGCTCCGCGTACGATATCGCCCGCGGCGTAAACGCCCGGCAAGCTGGTTTCCATTGTGGCGTAATCGACCCGCACCGCGCCCCAACGGTTCACGGTCAGCGTCTCTTCTCCAAACAGCTCAGGCAGGTCTTCCGGATCAAAGCCAAGCGCCTTGATGACCATGTCGGCCTTCAGGTCAAAGGTTTCACCGGTCCTCACCGGAGATTGGCGACCGGATGCATCGGGCTCACCCAGTTTCATGCGGCTAGCCCGCACGGCTTTCAGCTTGCCGGCTTTCGTATCGAGAATTGCCTCCGGTGACGCGAGCCATTCGAACGTGACGCCCTCTTCTTCAGCGTTCGCCACTTCCCGTTGGCTCCCCGGCATGTTGGCGCGGTCCCGGCGATAGAGGCACGTGACGCTCTTTGCCCCTTGGCGAATGGCAGTCCGGACACAGTCCATTGCGGTATCGCCGCCTCCGATCACCACAACTCTTTTTCCATCGGCGTTCAGCGTCCCATCATCATAGGCTGGAACGGCGTCGCCAAAATTCTTGCGATTGGAAGCGGTCAGGTATTCCAGCGCCGGGAAAACGCCTTCATTGCCACTACCGGGGCATTTCAGGTCCTTCGCCTGGTACACGCCGGTCGCGATCAGAACCGTGTCATGTTCTTCGCGCAGGGTCGCAAGAGAAACAGTCTCCCCAACGCGCGTATTGAACTTGAACGCGATGCCGGAATCTTCCAGCCGTTTGATGCGACGCTCGACGACATCTTTCTCGAGCTTGAAGCCCGGAATACCGTAGACCAGCAGACCACCCCCGCGATCATACGCATCATACACGACAACCTGGTAGCCCTTGCGGCGCAGCTGTTCCGCCGCCGCCAGACCCGCCGGGCCAGCGCCAATAATGCCTGCCGATTGAGCCCGCTCCCGTGGTGGCTTGATAGGAGTTACCCAGCCCTGCTCCCAGGCATTGTCTGTGATATATTTCTCGATCGAGCCGATTGTCACCGTGCCATGACCGGACTGCTCGATTGTACAAATACCTTCGCACAAACGATCCTGCGGGCAGATGCGGCCACAGATCTCCGGCATGTTATTCGTCGCAGAGGACACTTGATATGCCTCTTCCAGGCGATCTTCCGCCGCCAGTTTCAGCCAGTCCGGGATATTATTCGATAGCGGGCAGCCTTGCTGGCAGAATGGAACGCCGCATTGGGAACAGCGCGTTGCCTGCTCTTTCGCCTTGTCCTTGCTGAACTCTGCATAGATTTCATCGAAATCGTCCTTGCGATCCGTCGCGGATCGCTTTGTCGGCATGCTTCGCTCGACCTTGATGAATTTCAGCATCTTTTCTGCCATAGTGGCGCTCCTGACCTTGGAAGCCCGGGCTTACGGCGTGAGCGCCTTGTGCGCAATAGTATATCGCGCTTTATATATTGTTTCGATATGCGTAATTCTGCACAATCGCAAAAAACACTCCAATATGAGAAACAGTCTCATATTTTCGTATTATTTTGATATGTAGTGATTTGATGGTTGGTTTACCGAATTGGGCTAGGTGCAAACTGTCGGAATTCAACTAGGTTCGCGCCATGTCACTCCTGCAGCTTGCCATCATAGCCCTCCTTCAAGGTACCACCGAGTGGCTGCCGATTTCGTCTTCGGGGCACGTTCTGCTTGCAGCAGGCTATTTCAGTGCAAGTCCTGCGGATGAACTGCTCATCAACGCAGTCTCAAATATTGGCACTCTGCTGGCCATGCTCATCTACTTCAGGAAAGACGTCGCAGATGCCGTTGCGGGCGGATTCGAACTGATCGCCGCACCTGTTTCGAAATCACCTCTTTCGAAAGGGGCACGCCTCGCCGCCGCCGTCATCGTCGCGACCCCCATCGCCCTGATTGTCGCCGTTTCCTACGAATTGTTCCTGCCAGAAAGCATGCTCTCGACAATGCGAAGCATCTACGTGGTTGCAGCAACCACTATAGTGTTCGGCGCGCTCCTTTGGTGGGCCGACGCCAAGGGCGCACGAACACGCACAGAAGAAGACATGACGCTCTGGCACGCATTCCTGATCGGTGCCACGCAGGCCATCGCAGCCATTTTGCCGGGGACAAGCAGGTCCGGCATAACAATGACGGCCGCGCGAGCATTGGGCTATGATCGCACGGAAGCCGCCCGCTTCTCGATGCTGATTGGTGCCCCCATACTGGCGGCGGCCGGTGGATATGGCCTCATCGGCCTCATGTCCGCTGATCCTGCCGGTTCAGTCTTGACGCTTCAGGATGGCCTGGTTGTTGCGGGTATTTCATTCATCACCGGTCTCGCGTCCATCTGGTTTCTGATGTCACTGCTCAGCCGAATGAGCTTCCTGCCCTTCGTTATCTACCGTTTTGCGCTCGGGGCCGTCCTGATCCTGGGCTCACCCATGATCGGGCTGCTCTAGATCAGGCTTCAGAAGCTTTGTGGAACTCGCCATAATCCCGGAAGCGCCACAGATAGCCCGGCACGATGGCCTCCACCGATTCAAGATCAGTAATGCCAAGATCCTTCATGGTCAGCGCATCGTCGGCCACCACATTGTCGGTTTTCAACATTTCAACCTGGTCGGCTGTCAGCGGCGGATCACCGAGAAAGCCCCAAGAGAATGGTGGGACGTAGCGCCACACAGCAGCGCTCAGATAACCCATCGGCTTGGCCACGAAAAAGGGCAACGGCACGGTGAACCGGCGTTTGTCGATGGTGGAGAAGATCACGTCATACAGCTCATTGAAGCTGTAAGTCCGCGGGCCGCCCAATTCGTAGGTCTTGCCGGCAGCCGCCTCATTATCCACCGCAGTCGCAATCGCTTCAGCCACATCCCCTGCATACACGGGCTGGAAGCGCGTCTTCCCACCGCCAAGCGCAGGCAACAGCGGCAGCACGCTCATGATGGGTGACGTCGCCATCGCGGCGAACCGATTGAAGAATTCGTCTTCCGGGCCGAACACGATGGAAGGACGCAGAATCGTCGCCGTTGGCACGGCTTCGCGCACAGCCGCTTCGGCTTCAGCTTTCGTGCGCGCATAGTCTGCATCAGAATCGGCGTCTGCACCAATTGCGGAGACTTGAACGAAGCGTGTGATGCCCTTCTCGGCCGCAGCAGCGCCAAGAACTTTAGTTCCCTCGCGTTGAGCGGATTCAAACGTCTGCGCACCCTTTTCGAACATGATGCCAACCAGATTGACCACTGCATCGGCGCCTTCCAGCGCGCGATCAACGGATTCCCGGTTGCGGATATTGGCCTGAACGATATCGACCCATCCTGGAGGGCCTGCGAGGCGAACATCACCCGCCGTATTCACATGGCGACACGCAACGCGCACACGCCAGCCCTTTTTCACGAGTTCACGGGCAGCATAGCGACCGATAAACCCCGACCCGCCGAAAACAGTTACCAAGCCTTTGGTCATCTTCAGTCTCTCTCATGGCGGCCATGCCGCGATAATTCGATTGGGGCCTTTGATCATAGACCCTCCCGCCTGTCTACCAAGCGAGCGCGGGCGAATCAGCGCGGACGTGCAGATTGTCCCATTCGACTTGCCGGGTTGCCCAATCCGGCATCGGAAATCTGGAATCTATGCCCCGTAATGTTCTGCAAACCAATCGGCAAACGCCCGTCGCTCGTTCTCACTCATGTGCAAGCCAAGCTTCGACCGACGCCAGAGAATGTCCTCGGCTGAGCGCGCAAACTCCGACTCGACCAGATAGTTGACCTCCGCCTCGAACAGTCCCGCCCCGAACGCCCGCCCGAGTCCCGCTTCGCTTTCTGCCTTTCCAAGCAGAAGCCGGACCCGTGTGCCATACGCCCGCGCCAACCGCTCAATCAGTGCAGGGTCTAGCGCCGCATACTCGCGCAGCAATTCGCCCAGAAATGAAGAGAAATCAGCGTCCGGGATATCCCCTCCAGGCAGGCTTGCGGTTTGGGTCCAATCCGGCGCGGTTTCAGAAAATATACCTGCCAAGGTCGCCATCGCGTCCTCGGCAAGCTCCCGATAGGTCGTGATCTTTCCGCCGAAGACCGAAAGGATCGGGGCCCCTGCCCCATCATCGAGTTTCAGAACATAGTCCCGCGTAACTTTGGAGGCGTTAGCAGCGTGGTCATCGTAAAGTGGGCGTACGCCTGAATAGGTGGCCGCGACATCTGCTGGTGTCACCGGCACCTTGTAGTACTCACTCGCCCCGTCGCAGAGGTATTCGATCTCATCCTGAGTGATCTCGACCTTGTCGCGATCAGCATCATAGGGAACATCCGTTGTGCCGATCAGGGTGAACTCTCCGCGTTCATACGGAATTGCGAACATGATCCGGCCATCGCCATTCTGGAAGAAATAGGCGTGATCACCCTCATGCCATCGCGGCACGATGATGTGACTACCCTTGACGAGTCGGAGATGCGTCACGTCCGGCTGGTTGCTATCGAGGTCCAGAATGTCATCAACCCACGCGCCGGCCGCGTTGACGACGGCCTTGAACTGCCGGGTGTGTGTTTCGCCTGAGGTTTCGAGAACGGCTTCCCAGTGATCGGTGTGGCGCGTGAGTGATGTGCACCGGGTTTGCGTCAGGATTTCGGCGCCGCGCGCCTTCGCATCAACCGCGTTCAACACGACAAGACGCGAATCCTCCACCCAGCAATCTGAATACTCGAAGGCGAGCCTGAACTCATCTTTCAAAGCATCGAGTTTAGACGTCGACTTTCGGCGAAGCGTGGTCGTGGCTGGCAGGATCTTTCGTCCGCCGAGATGGTCATAGATGAAGAGTCCCAGCCGTATCAGCCAGGCTGGTCGCAGCGCCTTGTGGTGCGGAAGGACAAACCGCATCGGCCATATGATGTGAGGCGCGGCCTTGAGCAGGATCTCCCGTTCAATCAGTGCCTTGCGAACGAGGCTGAAATCATACTGTTCGAGGTAACGCAGGCCGCCATGAATCAGTTTGGTACTGGAGGAGGATGTGTGCTGGGCCAAGTCATCCTTTTCGCACAGGACGACATCAAGCCCCCTGCCCGCGGCGTCGCGCGCGATCCCCGTGCCGTTGATCCCGCCGCCGATCACCAGAATGTCGTGCATCTCAGCCTTTCATCAGGCCGGCGGCCTTCAGCAGCTTCCCTGCGCGTAGGACGCGTTGCAGCTTGTGCTCCGAAGAACGGTCACCCTTGTTCGAATCCGGATGGAACCGCCGCACATATTCCGCGTAGCGCGCACGGATTTGTGCTGGCGTCGCGTCTGTTTCCAGATCCAGTTCCTTCAATGCGCGGGTCTGAAGCGTATTGCGGTTGCTCGAACTCGCGGCCTCGCCATTTGCCACGTCATCCATGTTGAAGAACCGGCTACCCGCCCAACGGCGCGGATCAAGCTTCTGAGCGCTCTTTTCTCCCGCCAGCGGACCTGTTCCAAATTTCCAGGTACGCTTGTGGCCAAACCGTTCCTGACGGGCAAAGGACGCGGCTTCCGCCTCCGACATACCTTCGAAGAAGTTGAAGCTGCGATTGTATTCCGCCGCATGAACCTGACAGAACCAATGGCGTCCATTTCCTTTGCGTTTCGGCGCAGGATGCGTCCCCTCAAGGTCGCATTCCTTGTGGTCACAAACACGAGTCTTCTGGGCACGCGCACGTGAAGCCTCGTCTTTGGGAGGCTTGATGCGTATATCCTTGAACTTCACGCGATAGGAAAATGGGTCACTGTCTGACATGGCCCGGCATAATAAGGAGAGCAGGTTAAAGATGCCACCGCCAAGTGACAGGTTATCGCGAATTCGTGACCTTTTGACCGAGGCTTTCGAACCCACAGAGCTCGAAATCACGGATGACAGCCACAAACACGCCGGGCACGCCGGGGCCGCACCGGGTGGCGAAACCCATTATTCCGTGCGAATCACATCCGCTGCATTCGAAGGATTGTCCCGCGTCCAGACGCAGCGCGCCGTTATGCTGGTACTGCAGCCTGAATTCGATACCGGGCTTCATGCTCTTGCGCTGAAGGCGAAACCGGCCTGATTCTTGAATTTCCTATCTTCTGGCGGAACCGAATTATGACTCGTTCATTAATTCCACAGCCGTCGAGGAGAACGGGTGATGGTAAGAGAATTGATGATCGCCGCAGCTGCGGGCGCAATGTTCATGGGTTCAGCGAGCGCCGAGCCTGTATCTGATGAGATGAATCTGGGCATGATGCACTGGATTCGCGACACGGTTTGCACACCAGATCGCGAAATCGTCTTCGTGCCGGTTTCGCATGATATTCCAACCCTTCAGGGGGAGTGGGCGGTCATCGCGATGGACAATCCCGATCCGAATTCGGCCCACATCGTGTCCTTGAACGAAAAGAACTGGCTTAAGGCCAATGGGTGCGACGAAGACCCAGCCGATACGCTGCAGATGGCCAGCCGGAAAACCGAATCAGCTCGTCTCGGCCTCTGAAATATTCAGGCCGGTCACTTGATTGCGCTGTCGGCGCAACACGTTGAACCGATACCCGTGGAACACAAAGCTTTGGCCTGGCTCAGGGATGGTTTGCGCCTCATGAATGACGAGGCCCGCGACCGTCACGGCCTCCTCGTCGGGCAAATTCCATCCGGTCGCGCGGTTTAAGTCCCGAATAGGGACCCAGCCATCAACATTCACAGACCCATTCGGCTGCGGGCGCACGCCTTGCACCGCCACGTCATGCTCATCATGAATGTGGCCGACGATCTCTTCAAGAATGTCTTCGAGCGTGATCAGTCCCTGGAGCTCGCCATACTCGTCCACGACGAGTGCAAAGTGACTCCGCTTTTGCAGGAACGCATCGAGCTGATCCTGAACTGGCGTTGTCTCCGGAACGAACCACGGCTTGCGAAGCAGGTCTTCAAGATTGAGCGACGACAAGTCTCCGCCAAGGGGTAACGCAGCACGCAACAGGTCTTTTGCGTGCAGAATGCCGACAATCTCTTCCTTCTCGCCGCGATAAAGCGGCAAGCGCGTGTGCGGGCTCGCCATGGCCTTCATGATAAGCTGGCGCGGCTCGAGATCCGCATTCAGCATCTTGATGTTCTTGCGGTGGATCATGACGTCTTCGACTGTCAGTTCCTTCAGGTCCAGCGCGCCAACAAGGCGCAGCCGGTCTTCGGCGCCCACACCGCCCTCGGATGCGTGGAGATCAATCGCGCCTCGAATTTCCTGTTCCGCAGAAACCGCTTCCGCCGGAGTACCAAGACCGAGCACACGAAGCGTCACGCTGACCACAAACTGGATCAGGACGACGATCCACGACACGGCAAGAACCAGGGCGCTGATCGGTCTGGCCACACTCATTGCCATCGTATCCGGACGTGAAATCGCATACGTCTTCGGCAACACTTCGGCGAACACCAGCACAAGAATGGTCATGACGCCCGTCGCCATGACGAGGGCCAACCCGCCCTGGCCAAACAGCGCCGTAAACAGCGACGTCGCCAGAACCGAGGCAAGAATGTTCACGAGATTGTTGCCGAGCAGGATCGCCCCGATCAGGTTTTCCCGATTGGAGATCAACCGGTTCACCGTTGCGGCACGCTTGTCGCCATCCTTCTCCAATTGGTGCATTCGGGCGCGCGACGCCGCTGTCAGTGCGGTTTCCGAACCAGAAAAAAAGCCTGACATGCCAAGCAGCAGCAGGATGGAAATGGCATAACCGATAATCATGGTGTGGGTCTCATGGCGAGAGGATCAGGTCTCCAGCAATTCGTTGCTGAGAAATGCTTCGACAAGGGATAAGTCTGCATCCTTGTGGATGTAGGATTGGCCAATGCCTCTTGCGAGGATGAGCGGCACACGGCCACCGCTTGCCTTCTTGTCCTGCTGCATCAGTTCGACCAGACGAGCAGCTGTATATGGCCCGCCCTGTCGTCCTGGAATCGCATATTGAAGGCCCGTCGCCTTCAGATGTGCGGTCACGCGATCGGCATCCGTCTGCGGCGTAAGCCCTCGAGACGCACCAAAGCGGAAGGCGAGCGCCATGCCGATGGCGACCGCTTCACCATGCAACAAATCAGGGGCATACCCGTTCGCGGCTTCAAGCGCATGGCCGAATGTATGCCCCAGGTTCAACAGGGCTCGCGCGCCGGTTTCGCGTTCATCTTCGGCAACGATCGCCGCTTTCGCCCGGCAGGATGTGGCGACAGCATGCGTGATGGCTTCGGCCTCCAACGCCAGGACCGCTTCGCCATTCGCCTCGAGCCAGGCGAAAAACTCCGGATCATTGATCAGGCCGTACTTCACAATCTCTGCATAGCCCGCCCGCAGCTCTCGCGCAGGCAGGGTTTCGAGCAGTGCCGTGTCTGCAATGACCAGTTGGGGTTGATAGAAAGCGCCGATCATGTTCTTGCCGCGCGGCGTGTTCACGGCGGTCTTGCCCCCGACAGAAGAATCCACCTGCGCCAACAGAGTCGTCGGCACCTGAACGAACTTCATGCCCCGCTTCATCAAGCTGGCCGCCAGCCCGGTGATGTCACCGATCACGCCGCCGCCGAGCGCGATCAATACGTCGCCGCGGTCTGCTGATGATTCCAACAGCCAATCCAGTATGTCTTCGAGATTGGAGAAGGATTTCGTTTTCTCTCCTGGCAGGAGGGACTTCCAGATTGTCGTCACGCCCGTCGGGGCAAGCGCTTCGTCAAGCCGATGACGATGTATCCGCTCTACGGTTTCATCTGTCAGCACAAAGACGCGTGGCTGTTTCAGCATCGGCGTCAGGCGCTCCCCCAAATGGTCAAGCGCACCATGACCAACAAGAATGTCGTAGCTGCGATCCGCGAGGTCTACGGTCACCGTATCAAGTGGGGAAAGGGTTGTGGTCACTTCGGCGTCCATGTCTGAAGGGCTTTGTAGATGGCGTTGACTGTATTGATGTGCGGACCATCCTTCGATGGCACCACTAAATCGGCTTGCGAATAGATTGGCTCGCGCTCAGCCAAAAGGCTGGTCAGGACATCCTTCGCATCCGGCCGCCGCAGCAGCGGGCGCGTGTCGCGTTTCTGAACCCGCCGCCACAGGGTTTCGAGATCCGCATTCAGCCAGATAGTGACAGCATTATCGCGCATCAATTCGCGTGTTTCTGCGTTCAGGTACGCGCCGCCGCCCGTAGCAAGCACATGTGGCGGCTGCTCCAGCAGGCGTTTCAACACCTGCTGTTCCCCTCTCCTGAAATCTTCTTCACCGTGCAGCGCGAAGATATCGGTGATCGACAGGCCCGCCGCCTTCTCGATCTCCGAATCACTATCGTAAAATTCACGACCCAGCTTGTCTGCCAGCCTGCGGCCAACCGTGGATTTTCCTGCCCCCATCAATCCCACGAGCGCGACCGTCCGCGACATGTAAGGCAATGTCGCGCCATCGGGTCTGGAAGTACTGTCACTATCAGATGGCATTCTGGACTTTCGGGCTCCGTTCGGTTCTTGTCCTATAGTTGCTGCGGCGCGTTCGCAATCCAGCGCCGAAATTCTGTATCTAGGGGTAATTAGGCATGCGCAAGTTTCTGATCCTTTTAGGCCTGCTGGCAATCCTTGTTCTCGGTGTTGCCTGGTGGCTCGGCGGACAAGCGGAAAAGGGCAAGCCCGAACCCGGCGAGATTCGCATCGAGGTCGACGATGTCCTTTAGGGTCGCACTTGCCGCCACCCTCCTTGCCTTGGGTGTCGGGCCATTTGCCAGCGCCCAGATTGAGGATTCTGGCCTGGAGCTGGTCAATCCCTGGGGCATGAGCTTCCTCGAAGCGGGTGAGCCTTCCCTTCCGACGGATATGTGGCGCGCATCCGATGCAGACGATTTGCTGCCCTTGATGCGCGATGTCCGCACACATGACCTGACCCCGGCAGAACGCACCCTGATGCGCCGCATGGCATTGTCGCCGGCAACACCGCCTTCCGGAATCCAGGAACCGCATTTGCGCGCCGAACGCGCTCGCATCATGTACGATCTGGGCGAAGCCGAAGCTGCAGCCAGCCTGATGGCGCGCCTCGACACCCCCCCGCCCGGCATGAATGCAGACGAAATCATTGCGGACGTGAATCTCGCGCTCGGCAATGAGGCTACTGCCTGCGCCATGCTGAACGATCCGGATCGGCTCTCAGGATATTGGGCGAAACTGCGCGCGGTTTGCGCGGCTCTCGAGGGCAACTCAGCCGGTGCGGAATTGGCAATTGAAATGGCGCTGCAGCAGGACGCCGTCGATTCCTGGCTGCTCGCTGCCGTGTTCGCGACATCCGGCGAACTACCAGAGCCACCTGAAGCCGATTATTCGTCGGGGCTGAATCTCGCCATTTCTGCCAAAGCTGGCCTCACCCCTCCGGTAGACCCGATCCCCGCCAATCGCCCGGATTTGTCGGCGGCCATAGCAATGCATCGCAACTTACCCATCGAGTTGCGCGTCAAAGCGGCACATATGGCGACAAAATCCGACATGCTGGCGACAAATGACTACAGAACGCTATTCCTGGATATGCTGTCAGAGCCGGAATTTGTCCCGACGACCCCATTGGAGAGCGCCCTGTTTGCGGCGCGCGATCCACTTGTTACCGATGAGGATCGCAGCTTTGCTCTAGCCGCTGCGCTGCAGGAAGCGACAGACACACCGGCCCATTTTGATGCGGTTGCCCGTCTTCTCTGGCCCGAAATCGCGCGCCTGCCGATCAATTCATCCACAGCGGCAAGCGCTGCCGTCTTTGCCCGGGCCTCTCTCGCCGCCGGTGAGCTTGAAACGGCGCAGAAATGGGCTGATGCCAACACCATGGAAGGCGCACCAGAGGACGGAAGCTTTGATTCCGCCTTCATGTCAGCGCTGCTGATCCTCGCCGGGTTGGACGCGTCGCGAAGCGAAATCGCGTATGCCGGGGTGAGACTGGCTGCCCAAGCCGAAACCGATGCGCAAAAGCGGTCTGCCGTTCGCTTGTTCGCCTTGTGGACTGCAATGGGCATCGCGCCCCCTGCAGATGCACGCCGCATGGTGGTGGAAGCGCCGGACAGTGACACGAGCGCGGCCATCACCCCCCATCTGCTGCGCATTCTCGGCGCTGCCGAAGCCGATGCTGCAGGTGAAGTCATTCTATCGACCGTAGGCATGACCAAAGGCGACCCGACTGCGCTGGACAATGCAAGCCTTGTGCTCTTGCTGAACGCGCTCGAGCGCATTGGCGCAGAGGACGCAGCCCGGGAAATGGCACTGGAAGCTGCAGGGTACTGGAAAGCGTCCTGACATTCACACGCTCTAAAGGGCTAGGTGCAATGATGCGGGCATGACCGACCGCGCTCGCATCGAAGCCTTTCTTGAAATGATGTCCGCCGAACGCGGCTCATCGACCAACACGCTGGATGCGTATGGGCGCGATCTGCTGGACGCCTCCGAGTATTGCGGCGGCGCGTTGTGCGACGCGGACGGGTCAGACATTTCGGGCTGGCTGCGGGACCTGTCCAGGCGCGGCATGGCCCCTTCTTCCCAGGCACGCAAGCTGTCTGCCGTTCGCCGATTCTTTCGCTTCCTGTTTGAAGAAGGCGACCGCAAGGATGACCCAACCGCAAAGGTCGACGGTCCGAAGCCTTCACGAGATGTGCCGGATGTGCTGTCTCGCGAAGAAATGGCGGCGTTGCTCGCAGCTTGCGCCGATGACCTCAGGCTGACCTGTCTTGTTGAAATGCTCTACGGCGCTGGCCTGCGCGCCACCGAGCTTGTCTCGTTGAAGCTGGGCGAGTTGCCACGCCGGAAGGGTGATCGCTGGATCACAACTGACGTGATCGTTCGAGGAAAAGGTGGCAAGGAGCGGCTTTGCCCGTTGGGACGTCCTGCTCTGGATGCCTTGTCGAATTGGCTCTCGATCCGGGAAACACACCTGCCCGAAGGAGCACTTGCGCGTGACAGGGCAGAAGGTTTTGTGTTTCCATCCCGTGGAAAATCGGGCCACCTGACGCGCAGGCGGCTGGGCCAATTACTCGAATCCCTTGCCCATTCGGCGAACATTCGACCAGACCGCGTACACCCGCACGCACTTCGCCACGCCTATGCAACGCATCTGTTGATGGGCGGCGCGGATTTGCGGAGCGTTCAAACGCTTCTTGGCCATGCAGATATCGCCACCACGCAGATCTACACGCATGTTCTGACTGACGAGCTGGCAGAGCTTCTGGAAACAGCTCACCCGCTCGCGCAAAAAAACTGAACTGGCTGCGTAAGCGCATATTGCCGAAATCAGACCGGCTCCCGATATGCTGATCTCAACGACACCCTCAATTCTGGACGAGCCCCGCAATGAAACGTTTCCTGAATGCCTTTATTCCGACATTTCTGATCTCAGAAATCGCCGCGATCACTTTCATGACCGCGACGTGGGCAATTCTGTCCGAGCTTCATGCAGGGGTAAATGTCATCATCGGTGGCGAGGTCGTTACCGCAATCGGTGTTGCTGCGCTAGCGGTTGCAATTTATCGCCGCGCTTCCCGCCCCGAAGCGGTGATTGAAGCTGCGTCCGATTCAGAAAGCGCCTGAGTTAAACCGTGGACGCTGATCCGCGCGTTGCGACCCAGAATGCGTGAATAACGCCCGGCAACCAGCCAATCAGGGTCAGCACCAAATTGATCAGGAACTGAACGCCGATACCTTCCTTCAGGGCAACAGCGACCGGCGGCAGAAAGATTGTGAGCAAAATCATAAGAAGGGACATGGCAGATTTCCTTTGTAAATGGTCTGCTTCTGCAACGTCCAATCCCGAAACCTGTTCCAAGCTTCTATCCACAAGTCATCTTGCGGTGTTGGCAAACTGCCATTGACCCCTCCCCAAACGCACGTCTAGACAGCAGGCAGGGCGTTTCAAGGAAGTTTAGTATCAGACCGTACCGGGTGTGGTGTGCGGCCGCGTGACGGGAGTCCGCTGTGTCGGCCATATTCACTCCTACGGGAGACAAAGAGTTCTTTACGCCGTTCGGCCCAATGATGGGCTTTGTGCGAATGCCACCTGCGCTGGTCGAGCATCTTAACGCTGCCATGAGCGACCAGTTGGAAGACCATTCCGCGAGCCTGGTCGGGAAGGTTCGTCAGGAACTTCGCTTTCCGAAACACCTAGTCGATGCGACTGCCGGCACTTTGGGGAACGCCCTGATCGAATATCATGTGCGTGCAAGCCGCCGCGGCAGTTTTGGCGACTACGACCATCGATCAAAACGATTTGAATTGAATGTCATGGCAGGCTGGTTCGTGCGTCAATACGCGCATGAGTACAATCCTCTCCACATCCATACCGGCTGCGCCTTGTCATGCGTGGGATATCTGAAGCTACCAGAGGGCATTGATGAGGAATGGGCAGAAGATGATCGCGACCATCACCCGACCCACGGGCACCTGCAATTCGCACACGGAACCGATACCCATTACTCGGTATCCAACTTCATGATCAGGCCACGTGTCGGGGATTTTTATATCTTCCCATCCTACATGTTTCACAGCGTCTATCCGTTCAAGACGCCGGGGGAGCGGCGGTCTTTCAGCATGAACCTTTCCGTGGAGGAATCCGAGACGTGAGCCTTTCTGGCTGATTGACGCGCTTTGCGCTGCCTCTATGTTGCGCCGCAACAAGGAGGAACGCATGAGCACGAAAACCCCAAGAGACTTTTTCAAACCTCTCGCTATCGGCGCCCCCGCCCCGATGCGTGACCTGCCGGTCCGGCTGGAACGGATGATTCACTTCGTCCCGCCACATCTGGACAAGGTGCGCGCCAAGGTACCGCAAATGGCGGCGGGTGTGGACGTCATGCTGGCCAATCTAGAAGACGCCATTCCAGCCGATGCCAAGGATGCGGCCCGCGCCGGCGCGATCGAAATGGCCTCCATGTATGACTGGCAGGGCAACGGCACCGGGTTCTGGAGCCGCGTAAATCCGCTCAACTCTCCCTGGTTTCAGGAAGACGTCAGCGAACTCATCCTGAAAGCCGGGCATCAATTGGACGTCATTATGTTGCCAAAGGTCGAGGGGCCTTGGGATATTCATTTTGCGGACCAATACGTTGCCCAATTGGAAGCGAAAGCCGGCCTGACCCGCCCGATCCTGTTCCACGCAATCCTCGAGACAGCGCAGGGCATGGCCCGGGTCGAAGAGATCGCCTTGGCAAGCCCGCGCATGCAAGGCATCAGTCTCGGCCCGGCAGACCTAGCCGCCGATCGCAAGATGAAAACAACCCGAGTGGGCGGCGGACATCCATTCTATCGCGTCATCGACGATCCGAACGAAGACGGCAGCGCACGTGCCTCGGCCCAGCAAGACCCGTGGCACTATACGATTGCCCGTATGGTCGATGCATGCCGAATGGCCGGCATCAACGCCTTTTACGGCCCGTTTGGCGACATTGCGGACTTGGACGCCTGTGAGCAACAATTCCGCAACGCCTTCCTGCTCGGCTGTTCCGGCACATGGAGCCTGCACCCAAACCAGATCGCCATCGCGAAAAAGGTGTTCAGCCCGGACCCGAACGAAGTGAAGTTCGCCCGCAAGATCCTCGACGCCATGCCAGATGGCTCCGGCGTCGCCATGATCGATGGCAAGATGCAGGATGACGCGACCTGGAAACAGGCCAAGGTGATTTCAGACTTGGCCGACCTTGTCGCCAGCAAGGATCCCGACCTCGCGGCCGCCTACTCCGCGTAATTCTGCTTCACCTGTCCCATTCGCATGCTAGGGTCACTCCAGAAAAGGGAGGACTCAGCATGCGGAATTTGGTGCTCGCTCTGGCGGGAATGGGTTTGGCAGCGCTAAATGCTGCAGCGGACGAGGTTTGGTCGACCCCCATCGGCGACGTCGTCTACGAAGCGGACACGCCTGAGGGGTGGGCCGTTTGGTCCTATCCGGGTCTGGACGCGAGAGGCACTGTCTACCTGAAGGATCTCGCAGGCGTGTATGAAGAGCGCGGCGCATATGCAGGTATCTGGGTGGAACCGGAAAGCTCCGATATTGAGCTGTGCGACGTCGCCATCACAAATCCGGTGACGGGAGAGGCTCACTATAATTGGGGCCGAGTCGATCTCGTTTTTATTGAGCCAGACTTTCCCGGCGGCTGGGTCGCATTGCGTGGAAATTGCTTCAACCAACCGAGCGACTATCTGATCGGAAAACCGGTCACTGGCAGTATAGAACAGTAAGGAAACCCTCCGATGGCCGAACACTTGATACCGATGACCGGGCATAGTTCAAACCTACAAGCATGGTTTGACTGGATGAATGGCGATCATTCGCCTGAAGGACTGTCAGCACAGCTGGCTGATGACGTTGTTTTCAAGAGTCCTGTCGTTCACACTCCGCAAGCTGGCAAGCCTATTACAATGGCCTACCTGACAGCCGCAGGCGCGACGCTCGGTGGGGATACATTTCGCTACACGCGCGTGTTCGACTGCGGCGACAAGGCTGTTCTCGAGTTCGAATGCGAGATGGACGGAATTCTCGTAAACGGAGTCGACATGATCGAGTGGAACACGGACGGAAAGATCATGGACTTCAAAGTCATGGTCCGCCCCTTGAAAGGTATGCAGGCGGTACACGCCGCGATGGGGGCCATGCTGGAAAAGATGAAGCAAAGAGCTTAGCCAAACAGGTTTCCATGCATCTGCCCATCCTTTTCACAGACAGGTTGGTTCTACGCCCGCCGGAAATTCACCATTTCGAACCGTCCGCCACGATGTGGGCGTCCGAAAACGTCACCCGTCACATCGGTGGCAAACCCCGGTCCCGGCAGGAAGCCTGGTTCACAATCTGCCGCAATCGCGGCATGTGGGAATTGCTTGGCTATGGTTCCTGGGCAATTGAAGATCGAGAGACAGGCGAGTTCGTTGGTGAAGGGGGGTTCGCTGATTTTGAGCGCGGCATGAACCCGAACCTTTCCGGCTGGCCCGAGGCCGGCTGGGTATTCATTGAGAAGGCTTGGGGCAAAGGCTACGCAAGCGAAGCTGTCGGCGCGATGCATGAATGGCTTGATCAGAACAAGCCCGGACAGAGCGTTTGCATTATTGATCCTGGCAACGCCGGTTCGATTCGTGTTGCGGAGAAATGTGGATACAAGTTCTGGCGAGCGTCAGAATACCGCGGGACATCTGTCAACGTGTACAGAAGAAATTTGGCTTAGCTGACTTTTTGGCGCGGGGACTGACTGTTACTGGTCCAGCCCCGGATGAAATCCATGAATGCTTCATGCGGAAGTCCTGAACTGTACAGGAAACCCTGCGCCATCGAACATCCTCGGCGCCGCAGGAAATCGGCCTGCCGTTCTGTTTCGACGCCTTCAGCGACGGTCTTCAGCCCAAGTGTCTCTGCCATCGCAAGGATCATCTCGATGATCGCTGGAGCCTGCTCATCGGATTCAAGTGCCGAAACAAATTGACGGTCAATCTTGAATACGTCGAAGGGCAGTTGCGTAAGGATGGACAGGTTTGAGTGGCCGGTCCCGAAATCATCAATTGCCAGCTTGGTACCCAGACTGCGAAGTGGACGCATAACCCGCGCCACCTTTTCCGGCTCGGACACGGCCATGCTTTCAGTAATCTCAAGTTCCAGCCGGTTCGGCGGCAAACCGGTACGTTTGAGAATGGATAGTACTGTTTCGGTCAGATCCGTCGCCTGGAACTGGCGCGGCGACACATTCACCGCAACAGTGGCATTGAACCCTTCCTGCATCCATATCCGGGCCGACTCGCACGCAGCTTCAAGAACCTGTTCACCGATCTGCGTAACGAGTCCCGTTTCCTCTGCGAGCGGAATAAAGGTATTCGGCGATATGATTTTGCCATTCGGACGAATCCAGCGCGCAAGCGCTTCGGCGCCGACAACCTGACCCGTCATGAAGTCGATCTTTGGCTGGAAGTGCGTCTTGAACTCCCGATTTGCCACCGCGTCGCGAAGCTCTGCCTCAAGCATGTACTTGCCACGCGCCACTCGGTTGAGACGTGGAGAAAAGTAACGAAATCCCGACCCGGTATCACTGCGGACCTGACGTAGCGCCAGTTCAGCGTGCCGGAATAGTTTGTGCACAGTGTCGGCATCTTCGGGCGCAATCACAATGCCACCTGATATGCCAAGCGTGACAGACTGCCCCGCCACTACGAAAGGCTCCGCGAACGCCAAGCGAATTGCGCGCGCTATGTTGGACACATAATCCCTGCTGACTGCGCAAGGCAAATAGAGTGCAAAACTATCGGCCTGCATCGCGGCCAGCATCGAATCTTTCAGCCCATTCCGAACGGGCCCCTCAAGCGAGGCCAACGCAGCAGACATGCGCTCGCCACACGTCTTCAAAAGCGCTTCGCTTGCCAACGCTCCGAGACGTTCGGATGAACGTGTGAAATTGTCCAGATCCAGTACGATCAGCGCCGCAGGGGTTTCATACTTCGCGCGAGGCAGCGTCTTGTGTATGTGTTCTTCCAGCGCAATCAGGTTTGGCATACCGGTGCGCGGGTCTTCATATGCAGTCTGGCGCAGCGCTTCGTTATCCCGGCGGAGTTTTCCAACAGAGCGGATCACAACCGAGCGCAGTCGACGCAACTCAACAAAAGACACGTTGGACAAGCGCGCAGTGGAGTCTGATTGAGCGACCTCAAGATACCGCGTGAAGTTGACCAGGACGTTCTGGAATTCCCGAGCGAAAAACCATGCGGTTACAGCAGCAACAGCGGACGATGCCGACAACAACACAAAGATTGCCCAGAGAGGAAGGGACATGTCTGTCCAGGCCTTGCCTTCGATAAGCGCGCCATACGCCTGTTCGATTGCCCAGACTCCGACAAAGATGATGACTGTTGCAATTGCTGCAGACCAAGCCGCAAACCCCGGAATGGTCATACGGCCCAGAAGTCTCGAGATGAAACTCTGTTTGTCCACGCTTAGAACGTCCTTACCACGTCACCACATTTGTGTGCGGTAACCATGTTTCCGGAATATGTTTAGGAATCAGTGAACAAAACGCGCTAGCTGTAGCGCTTCCAACGCACTATATGGGCCAGCATGACTACGAACCGCACTGCTACAGTTACCCGAACCACCAAGGAAACCGACATTTCGGTTACCGTCGATCTGGATGGGACGGGAAAGTCTGACATCGAAACCGGCATCGGTTTCTTCGATCACATGCTGGAAGCATTTTCCAAGCATTCAGCGATCGACCTGACGGTTCGCTGCAAGGGCGACCTGCACATCGACATGCACCACAGCGTCGAGGATACGGGCATTGTTATCGGTCAGGCCATCATGAAGGCGCTGGGCGATTTCGCCGGCATCACCCGGTTTGGCCATGCCTATGTGCCAATGGACGAAACGCTTTCCCGCACCTCTCTGGACCTTTGCAAGAGGCCTTATCTGGTGTGGAAAGTGCACTTCAGCCGCGACAAGATCGGCGAAATGGATACCGAACTCTTCAAGGAGTTCTTCCACGCCCTGGCTGGCAATGGCGGCATGTGCCTGCACGTGGAGAACCTCTACGGCGAGAATTGCCACCACATTGCAGAATCCTGCTTCAAGGCTACTGCCCGGGCGCTGCGTGCGGCCATTGCGGAGGACCCGAAGCTCGGCGGCAAACCAGCCAGCACCAAAGGCAGCCTCTAACCTCCCTTCCCCGTGGCCAGTAAAACGCTCCGCCCCATCACTTCGGGGTCTTCCGGCGTGAAAGCGATGTCTTTGAAGCCAAGCGCTTCCAGCTGCCTGCGATACTCTTCAGGGTCAAGACTGGCATGGTACACGGCTTCACCGCCAACCATGCCTGTTACTTCGCCGCCTCCAGGCCCGACTGTCAGCAGCAGCGCGCCGCCGGGCCGGACCAGCCTGCCGAGTATCGGCAGCAGCTGCAGCTGTTCATCCTGGCTGAGGTGTAAGAAGGCGTCCCAGCTGACGATTCCATCAAAATTACCCACCAGATCAAGGGCCCGCATATCTTGCACCTGCCAATTGCCTGACGGGGCATGTTCGCGGGCCAGCGCGATCATGGCGCCAGAATAGTCAACGCCTGTAAGATCACAGCCCTGGGCCAGAAGAAATGCCCCAAGCGGGACACCTGATCCGCAGCCAAGATCCAACACCCGGGGCCGCAGGGGAAGCGAGGCAAGAAAGGGGTCGAGCCATTTACGCTCATTCAGGTCGCGCATCCGGTGGCGATGCCAGACACCAGCTTGGCGCTCATAGACTCCCTGCATATCGCGGCGGATAGCAGAGAGGTCAGAAGCGTCAGGCCGGTGTGTCAGGATTCAGGTCCTATTTGCGATAGTCGAGCGGTGGGTCACGATCGCCGAGCAGGGATTTGTATTCGTAGTCCGGACCACGGGCTTCATCGAATTCTGTGCGCGCCTTTTTCCGCAAATCTTCATTCGTGAACAACTCGACAGCGGCGAGCGTGATCGTCTCGGCGGCAACTTGCGTCCCCTTGTGGCCGATAGATGTGCCACTGGCCGCAACAGCCTGCCAAGAATGCGCAGGTGTTCCCGGCACCCAGGTTGCTGTGCGCAGTCCGACGGTTGGCACTGCATAAGACACATCCCCCACATCCGTTGAGCCATAGCCAAGCGACACTTCGAAGGGCTGTACTTCCGAGGCTGATGACAGTGGCAACGATTGGTTGGCGAGCGTTGTGGAGATGGTCTCGGCGAATTCCAGTTCAGCCTCTGTATATTCCACGCCGCCCACGATGCGAAGCTTCTCGTCCATCAGAAGCGCCAGCGTTTCGTTCACGAGCAGTGGGTTGTTGCCGTGGATGACTTCCCACTCCACTTCAGTTCCGGTTCCCTGTGCCGCGCCCCGCGCAGCGTTTTCCAGACGCGACCAGATCGCTTCAACGCCGTCTGGGGAGGGATGGCGGACATAGTAGAACACTTCCGCAAAGTCCGGCACGACATTGGGGGCCGAACCGCCAGAGGTGATGACGTAATGCATCCGCGCATCCTGCGGGATGTGCTCGTGCATCATGTTGGCCATCATATTCATCGCTTCAACGCCATCCAGCGCGGACCGCCCCTGTTCCGGAGCGCCAGCCGCATGGGCAGAGATTCCGGAAAAGCGGAACTTCGCAGACCGGTTCGCCAGCGTCGTGTTGGCCGCGGCAGAGTTGCGATCCCCCGGATGCCAGTGAATGGCGATGTCGACATCTTCGAACAGGCCCGCGCGGACCATGTAGACCTTGCCGGAGCCGCCCTCCTCGGCCGGTGTGCCATAGACGCGGATACGGCCCGGTGTCCCGCTCTCTTCCAGCCAGTTCCGAATGGCGATGGCCGCCGAGACAGACCCCGCCCCGAACAGATTGTGCCCGCAGGCGTGACCGGCGAGCTTACCATTGACACCTTTGCGCGTTGGCAGGGCCGACTGGTTGATACCTGGCAGCGCGTCCATTTCGGCCAGCAGCGCGATGACCGGACCACCAGAGCCGTATTCGGCCACGAAGGCTGTCGGAATATCTGCCACGCCTGGCGTTACAGTGAAGCCTGCATCTGCAAGGGTTTCCTGAAGCAGGGTGGAAGACTTCTCTTCCTGATAGCCAAGCTCTGCCCAGTCCCACAGGCTGTCCGACAAGTACGCCGTCAACTCGGCCTGGCTGCGCGCTTCGTCCAGCGCAGCGCTCTCGGCCGCGTCGGGCCAGGCAGGGGTGGCGGCGCAGGCGGCCAGCAGACAGGCGGTAAACGCGGGCAGGATGGATCGCATGAGCAAGCTCCGTGAAATTGGCATGATGCGCCCGAGCTTGCGGCACCTTGCCCCTGGGCGCAAGGGTGGCTGGCCCCTTCCCTCACGGCCCCGGCAAGGCTAAGAGCGCGGCCATGAGCCTTGTTGCCCTCATCGATTACGGATCCGGAAACCTGCACTCCGCCGGCAGGGCGCTGCGGGAAGCGGCGCGCCTTGGCGAGACCGGCCACGAGATCCGCATCACGAACCGCGCCGAAGACATTCTGGCGGCAGAACGTGTGGTGCTGCCGGGCGTGGGTCATTTCGCAGATTGCGCCGCGGGCCTGCGGGCCCAGACCGGCGTGGTTGAGGCACTGGAGACGGCCTGCCTGAAGGGCGGCAAGCCCTTCCTCGGCATCTGTGTTGGCATGCAGCTTTTGGCCGAGACGGGCCGTGAAGACGGCGCGACGCCGGGCCTCGGCTGGATCGCCGGGGAGGTTGCACGCATCCAGCCGGGCGACGCCTTTCGCGTGCCGCACATGGGCTGGAACGAGCTGTCCCTGCGCGGCGCGCCGCATCCGGTCCTGTCAGGTCTGGGCGCTGAGCCGCACGTCTATTTCACGCATTCCTACGCCTTCACGACAGCCGACCCCGCCGATATGGCCGCCACGGCGAGCTATGGCGCAGAGGCGATCACCGCAGCGGTGGCGCGGGCCAATCTGTTCGGCACGCAATTCCACCCCGAAAAGTCGCAAGCCCTTGGCCTGCGCATCCTGTCCAATTTCCTGAGCTGGGACCCATGAACCGGCTCACCCTGAGCGAAGTCGAAGGGCGAGCCTCTCCCAGCCCGCGCTCTCCTTCGACTTCGCTCAGGATGAGCGCCAAGGAGCGACTATGAGTTTTACCCTGTACCCCGCGATCGATTTGAAAGACGGCCAGTGCGTGCGCCTGCTGCGCGGCGAGATGGACAAGGCGACCGTCTTCTCTGACAGCCCGGCTGACCAGGCCCGCGCCTTTCGCGAGGCGGGGTTCACGCATCTTCACGTGGTGGATCTGAACGGCGCCTTTGAAGGCAAGGCCGTGAACCGCGCCGCTGTGGAGGCGATCCTGAGCGCGACCGATGCGCCGGTGCAGCTTGGCGGCGGCATCCGCACCCGCGCGCAGATCGATGCCTGGCTGGAGGCCGGCATCTCCCGCGTCATCCTGGGCACGGCGGCGCTGCGCGATCCGGAGCTTGTGAAAGAGGCCGCCCGCGCCCTGCCCGGCAAGATCGTGGTCGGCATCGACGCGAAGGATGGCATGGTCGCCGTAGAAGGCTGGGCCGAGACCAGCGACATGAGGGCGACCGAACTGGCCAAGGCCTTTGAAGGCTGCGGCGTCGCGGCCATCGTCGCCACAGACATTGGCCGCGACGGGCTGAAAACCGGCGTCAATGTTCCGTTCACGGCAGAGCTTGCCAACTCCGTCAGCATTCCAATCATCGCCTCCGGCGGTGTCGCCAGCACGGACGACATCCGCGCCCTGATCGCCGCCGATGCCCCGATCGCGGGGTCGATCCTGGGCCGCGCGCTCTATGACGGGGACATTGTGGCGGCGGAGGTTATTGATGTTGTTTAGTTCATCATATTGATTTGGGTTTGCGCGCCAGCGCCATGTTTCGCTTGAACGACAGCGGGCACGTTATTGCCTCCGCTAACCATTCAAGGCAGCGTCGCGAAACGTCGATCACGTCCCGCGCCGCTACGATTGAATTTACGTCGTATGACAAGCTTTGCAGCAATAGTAGCACCCATTCGACTGAATGTACTTTTTCTTGGCTTCAAGAACCGCTGGTCCACAACTTGCGAATTCTCCCAAGTATGTCCGGTTGTACATTTCGGGCATCCTGCTGCAGCCGGTTACATGTACTTCGTGGTCCCCATTCAGTTGGGCGCGGTCATTCACATAGTAACTAGACATTTTATGTCTCCGTACTTTGCCGGAGGGTTGCCGGATGGGGAAATCACCCCTAAAAAAGGCATACCGCTTCGGCGGTTAATGGACCGAGGGGACACGGTACTTGCCTTCGAAATCGAGTAGCCGTGCCCTCTCGGGACGCACAATCTGTGTGCATCCCACACAGTAGACTAAGCGCTGGTCAGCGAGTCCAGTATCACGCGTGTGAATTCCACGGCCATTCACCCAAAAATTAGGTGTTTCGAGGGTATATTCTCTGTTTGTTCACAACCACTGCGCTAATAACTCATCAAACTCTACTTCAAGTATGCTTGTTTGAACGCTAGATCGAATCGCTGCTGTCAACGACGATTCGAATTATCCGTGCCCCTACTAGCCGCAGCCCCCTGCGGAGGCAGGGGGCTATCTCGGAACCGTTCCGCACGGTGCATGAGGCAAAAGCCGGGGATGGATACCTGCCTGCGCAGGTATCTTCGGAGGTGGGAAGGTGCCAGTCTTTTCCTGTTTGCCTGAGGCATGTAGGGTTCTGATATCGCCGTTTCTGGGGGAATATCGTGGCGTTCTATGCGTACATCATGGCCAACCGCAAGAATGGTGCGCTGTATGCAGGCCATACGGACAATATCGCGGCCCGTGTGTTGGCCCACCGGGAGGGACGCGGCGCAGCCCATACAAGCAAATACAACATTAAGCGCCTTGTCTGGATGGAAGCGCACGACACGCGAGAGGCGGCGAAGACGCGAGAATACCAGATCAAGAAATGGAAACGCGACTGGAAGATCCGCCTGATTGAAGAGACCAACCCCGACTGGAAGGATTTGTGGTTCAGTTTGAATCAATAGTCTTTGTCCTGTACAAATATCCGGACTGGCTCTCACCATCCGGGTATCCCGTATTCCCGGCCCCTGATGGAACCGACAGCGCGGCGGGCGCCGTGGCGCTCCGCCTTGGTTTTGGAATGGCTACGGAATGGAGCGTTACCGCCCGCCGCGCCGGACAGGGTCTTCAGCGGACACCTCGAAAGGGCCCAAGATCCCGGGTCTTCGTTACCGGCGCCGCGCGAACATTGCCTCCGTGCTTTTCACACGAAAGGCTGATCCGGGGAGGCCTTACTCCCGTGCGTCCGGACGAGGCGGATTCCCAACCGAGCTTCCTCGGCTCACCCTGGCCTGACCTGCCTAGGGCCCGGCGGGACCGTCTATCTCCCGCAAGGCCCATCCTGTCCCTGACCCCACAACCAGAACGGCACCTGATCCGGCTCCCGTGAGGGCAGGAGGGAAGTATGGGGTGGGAAGCTATCAGACGGATTCCCCCGTTCCGAAGATGCCTGCGCAGGCAGGTATCCATCTCCTGCCATCGCCTGAAGCGCTTGAGGATACAGCCAGAGATGGGCCCCTGCCTGCGCAGGGGCCTGCGGAGGAGAGGGGAAATCCTAATTCTCCCACAAAGTCCGCCTCCCCGGCGCATGCCGGGGTCTCCCGCCGTTAGGGCGCGGAGCCAGCCGCAGGAGACTCCGGCATGCGCCGGAGATACGGGACGGAGGAGACTGAATCCCCTGAACCGTGCAGGACGCATTTGGCGGCTCTGTTCCGTGATGGGCCCCCAGACCGCTGGCGCGGTCGGGGGTGACGCCAGGAGGAGAGGGCGGGACTCTATCCCCACACGGTAGAATGGAGGGCGCGGCTTAACCGGCGCGGCGGGTGAGGAGAGAGGCGCCGCTGTCGATGGCGATATAGGGGCGCGAGAAGCCGAGGGCGCGGTTCTTGCCGGCGCGTTTGGCGGCATAGAGCGCCTTGTCTGCGCGGGACAGCAGGGTGGAGATTTCAGACGGGCGCGCGCCTTCGCAATAGCCAAGACTGATCGTGACCGGAAGATCCCCTTCCCGCGTGTAGACCGGAGACGCGCCGACGACTTCCACAAGGCGGCGAAAGGCGCGAACGGCCTCGACCTCTGAAGAGAAGATGCCCGCAATCGCGAATTCTTCTCCGCCCAGCCGCGCGATCAGGCACTCATCTGGTGCGTGCGTGTTCAGCGTTTCGGCAAGGTCCCTCAACACGATGTCACCCACATCATGGCCCCAGCGATCATTCACGGCCTTGAAATCGTCCACATCGGCCAGCGCACAGAAGAAACGGCGACCGGACCCGCTGGCACGGCTGCGCATCTCCCGGACGCCATCGAAGAAGGCGCGGCGATTGGGCAGGCCGGTCAGCTCGTCCAGATAGGCGAGGCGATGATTCTCACGCGCCAGGTCTCGCGAGCGCATGTCGGCGCGCAGGATGAAGAAGCTGCAGATCGGTGCGATCAGCAGGGGCAGGAGGATGGCACGCAGGAGCGTGTCAGACCGGGTGGTGACAGGGTCCATCGCCAGCCAGGCGATGACCGGCACGACCGCCAGCACAATTGCGCCTAGCGTAATCAAGACGCCAAAGCCGATGGCGCGGCGGACTTCCTTTGAAATCGTCATCCTGACGACCCTCCAACACGATTTGTATTTATTATTGCAATCGTTTGTAACGGTAGGCCGTTAACGCCCATACCCATAGCGGCGTAAGGATTTGAGGAAGTGTGTTTACCGGCTGTTAAGCAGCGGTGCCGGCCGAGCGGGCGAAGCTGCCGGTCTGGCGGGAGGGGTGGTTGAAGTCCAGCGCGCGGTTCTTGCCGCCCCGCTTGGCCGCGTAGAGCGCGCGATCGGCCTGGGACAGGATCGAGGACAGCTCTGTCGTGCGGGACCCCTCGCAATAGCCGAGGCTGATCGTCACCGGCAGCGGGCCGTCTGGGGTCAGGATGGGCGTGCGGTCCACCACGGCAACAAGGGCCCGGAAGGCGCGGGCCGCATCGGCCTCACTCGGGAACATGCCGGCCATGGAGAATTCCTCTCCGCCGAGCCGGGCCACGATGGAATCAACCGGCGCCTTGGCATTCAGCGTGGCCGCAATCTCTCGCAACACCTGGTCGCCGGCCTCATGGCCTAGTTGGTCATTCACGCGCTTGAAATTGTCGACATCTGCGATGGCGCAGTAAAAATGGTGGCCGACAAAGCCTGCGCGGGCCTGGATCTGGCGGGCTGCCTCAAAGAAGGCGCGGCGATTGGGCAGGCCGGTCAGCTCGTCCATATGGGCGAGGCGGTAATTCTCACGCGCCAGGCGGGCGGCGCGGATATGATCCTTCAGGACAAAATAGCAGAAAACCGGCGCAATCAGCATCGGCATGATCGCTGCCATGATCAGCACATCGATTGGCGTGATCTCCTGCAGCGCCTGTATCCAGATCGCCACCATCACCACTGAAGCCAACACCGACCCCGCGATTACCAGAACTCCTGTTCTGATCGCGTTCGACACATCCTGTGAAATAGACATTGCGTCTCCCTGTCCCACCGGAGATTGATCGCATAGCCGCATTAAGCGGGTCCCTATTTCCGCAGGGGAATTGGTCAGGGGCAGTTAGGGTCTGATTATCCATGATGGATCGGGGCGGGGTCCGCGCATGAAAAAAGCCGGCCTCATGGACCGGCTTTCCTGGCGTATTCGGGCGCGATTAGCGTGCCATCTGGCGCGGCTTGTTCGCAACATTCGTGACGTGCTCGGCCACGGCCGGAATGAGGCGCGGGCTTTTGGACTGGCGACGCCCGAGGAAGTGAAGCGTTGCGCGGCGAGCGGCATAGGCTGCGCTCGTCGTTGCGGCAGCGGTTCCGGCGGCGATGGCGATCTGTTTCCAGAGTTTCATGTCAGGCTCCTTTGTATGGCGTTCACCCAATCAATGCGCGCCCTCGCCCGCCGGTTCCGAATGGCTTAGCGCCGCCCCATCACGGGTGGCATCATCCGGCGAGTTTTCAGCGCATGGGCCACATCTGACAGGCCGGGCGCGTCCGGCGCGCGATCTGGGTGTTCCGGGTCCAGGCGTGCGTGGCGCAGGCCCTGTCGCACATAGGCATCTTCGGGACGGGTCGCGGCCTTGTCAGCGGCGCGGCGCATGGTTTTCCAGAAATTCATCTCAGTCTCCCTTGCTGATGTTGCGAGGGCGGGCGGAAGGCCCGCCATTTGGGGAGTATAGCACACAGGAGACGGCAGCCTGAGTGAAAGCCTTGTCAGGATAGCGCGCACGAAAAAGGGCCGCATAAATTGCGGCCCCGTTTCAAGCATCAATCTTCTCACGCATCAGTGCGCGGTGACCGGGTCACCATGTGGGCTGGACACGCCCTTGTGCGCGCGGAATTCACTAGAGGTATCTTCGCCATTGCGCGCTTTCGCAGAAGTGTCGTCATCGCGGTGTTGGCGCAGGAATTTGCGGCCATATTTCTGGCCGGCAAAGGCGGCGCCTGCAGCGCCCAGGACACCAGCGGCGATCATTAACTGATTACGGGTCTTCATATCGTGTCTCCTTTGGTTCGCTTCGGTTTCATGCGGGGCGGGATTGCCATCGCATTCCCCCAATCAATGGGTGGGCCCCGATCGATGTTCCATGACAGAGCGGCAAGGCGCTTCCCTTCCGCGCGCCGGACGGCTAAAGCCCCCTTCATGACCCTGAAAACCCGCATCATTCCCTGCCTGGACGTAAAAGACGGACGCACCGTCAAGGGCGTCAATTTCGTTGACCTGAAAGATGCGGGCGACCCAGTGGCGCTGGCCAAGGCCTATGATGCGCAGGGGGCGGACGAGCTGTGCTTCCTCGATATCTCTGCCACGCATGAAGGCCGGGGCACGCTGATGGACATTGTCTCTGCGACAGCGGAGCAATGCTTCATGCCGCTGACCGTAGGCGGCGGTGTAAGAAGCGCCGAGAACATGGTGGCCCTGCTCCGCGCGGGCGCAGACAAGGTGGCGATCAATTCCGCCGCCGTGGCGGACCCGTCGGTGATCTCACGCTGCGCCGCCAAGGCAGGATCTCAGGCGGTGGTCGTGGCGATCGACGCGCGGGCCGTGGGCGACCATTGGGAGATCTTCACCCATGGCGGCCGCAAGGAAACCGGTATTGATGCGGTGGCCTTTGCCAAGGAAGCCGAAGCGCGCGGCGCCGGGGAAATCCTGCTGACCAGCATGGACCGGGATGGCACCAAATCGGGATACGACCTGCCCCTGTTGAAGGCGATCACCGGCGCGGTGAACATCCCCGTCATCGCCAGTGGCGGGGCGGGCAAGGTGGGAGACCTCGCCCCCGCGGTGATCGAAGGTGGGGCAACTGCCGTTCTGGCCGCATCGATCTTCCATTTCGGTGAAGCGACGATTGCCGAGGCGCGCGCCGCCCTTGCCACCGCAGGCGCGCCTGTTCGGCCGCTTGCAAACTGAGCCCCTTTCAGATTCGTCATAAAGGCTTCAATTGCGTCATCCGCGCATCGGCGTAGTCTTTCCCTTCAAAACACAGGAAGGGAACGAACATGAGAGGCGAGTGCATTTGTGGTGCCGTCAAGATCACCATTCCAGACATAAGCGAAGTCGCTGTATGCCATTGCGCAACATGCCGTCGCTGGGGTGGCGGGCCGTTGTTTACCGTAGACCATGATGGAAAACTGGAGATTGAGGGCGAGGAGAATATCTCCGAATACCAATCATCCGACTGGGCAGAGCGCGCATTCTGTAGCAAATGCGGTAGCCATTTGTTCTACCATCTGAAATTTCACGATCACTTCGCCCTGTCAGCCGGGCTATTCCAGGACGTGCCGCTCAAGAAAATCAGCCAGCAGATCTTCATTGATCAGAAGCCAGACTTTTACGAATTGGCAAACGACACGCCAAAACTTACCGGTGAGGAAGCATTCGCTGCATTTGAGGCCTCAAACAACGAAGAGGACTAGTCCGCAAAGGACGGCTTGCGCTTTTGCATTTCTGCGAACACCGCTTCCATCTGGTTTGGTGTACGGATGATCTTGTCCTGCTCGTCTGATTCGGCCTGCAGCAATTCCGCATCCGTTGCATCCTGCATCATGTTGAAGATGCGCTTGGAAGCCTGAATGGCGTCCGGGTTCTTGTTCGCGATTTGCGTAGCAAGCGCCATCGCATCTTCCAGAGGCGTGTCGGAGACATGGGTGGCAAAGCCCATATGCTTCGCTTCGGCGCCATTGAAGATACGGTTCGTATAGGTCAATTCACGCAGCACATCGTCGCGGACATTGCCGCGCCAGAGTGGGAAGCCGGCCATGTCCGGCACGAGGCCCCATTTCAATTCCATGATGGCGCAGCGTGTATCGGGATGCACGAACCGAATGTCGGCGCCGGAAAGGATCTGGAAGCCGCCGCCAAAGGCCACACCATGCGCCGCCGCGATGACCGGTGCCGGTATCTCGCGCCAACCCCAGGCCACATGCTGGGCGCGGTTGGCAATGCCATGTGTCCGCTCGGCCAGCGTGCTGGCCTTGCTGCCCGTGACGCTCTTGGACTTGTCGCTGCCGGAATCGCTTCCGAGGCTGGACAGGTCGAGCCCCGCGCAGAAGGCGCGCCCCTCCCCCGAGACAACCACGACGCGCAAGCCCTTGGTCTCTTTCAACTGGGCAATCGCCTCATTGATGCCGTCAAACATGGCGGGGTCGAGGGCGTTCATCTTGTCGGTGCGAATGAAGCGGACATCGGCAATGCCATCGTCCAGCATGGTGATTGAGACCCGGTCTTTCATGACTCTGTTCCTGATCTGGTGGCGTTTCCTTTCGTAAAAGTGCGCCAGCGGGGCCCCGCGTCAAGCGCCCGCGCTTCCTCACGTCGCGTAAGTGCGCTATGGCGGAGGTATGACGGATCTCGGCTCTTCTGACCGCCTTGCTGCGGCCCTCGCTCATCTCGGCAGCACAATCGACGCGCGCGCGAAGGAAGGTGATGCCTCAAAATCCTGGACGGCTAAGCTGCTGGCCAAGGGGCCGGAATCCTGCGCGGAAAAGGTGCATGAGGAAGGCATGGAGCTGGCCGAAGCGGTGCGCCGCGAGAGTGATGCGAACGTCGCCAGCGAGGCGGCAGATGTCCTCTACCACGCTTTCGTCGCGCTGCGCTCCCGCGGTGTGAGCCTCGATGATGTGGCCGCCGCATTGGAAAAGCGGCAGGGCATCAGCGGGATTGACGAGAAGGCCAGTCGCTAGACGTTGAACGCCCGGCGAACGAGCGAGGGCGCAAGCGGGGACACGGTGTGCCCGATCATCGAAAGCCCATAATAGGTGGTCGCGAGCCCCTTGGCGACGAGACGCCCCCGCGCGCCGAGCTTCATACCATCGGCCCCTTCGTCGATGCGCCTGAACGCACCTGAGAGATTCCACTTCGCCTTGCGCAGCGGGAACAGCGACGGACGCGGATCAGACTGCGGCCGGAGCGTCTGGTCCATCAACCAGGCATCATGGCCATCAATGACGGCACGCTTCAGAAAGTGGCCGAGGCCATTTGGCGGCGGATGGGAAACGCGCGCGGCCGGACAGATCTCGATCTGTTCTCCTGTCTTGCGCAACTGGTCGGCCAGCACATAGCAGCGCCCCCGCACCAGGTCGCTGTCCGGGAACGGTGCGCGGAGAAAGGTTTCCCGCTCGATCAGGAAATTGTTGGCAAAGAAGCGATCGCTTTCAAAAGCCTCTGTCGCAGGCGACCGCGGCGGGAAGAACCAGAACAGGGCGAAGGCCCGGTCCAGCAGGCTGACAGGTTCGACATAGGTCTGGCCGCCGACAATGACCGCATTGCTGGTGCGACGAGCTTCCAGCAACGTTTCGAGCCAAGCCTCTTCCGGCACGACATCACTGTCGATGAAACATAACCAGGGCCGCGTCGCGAGGGTCGCGCCAAGATTCTTCTGCTCGTAATATTCCAGATCGTGGGCGGCTTCGATGCGGATCTCGGCGCGCGCCTCCGGATTCCAGGCCGAGTCCACGAATTGCTTCAGGGCGCTTGAATCAATGGCCTCTGGATCATGCAGAATCAGGATTTCGGCAGGGTCCGCAAACCGGTCAGCCAGGGCCGCAATCTGTCCGGACACACATTCGAGCATGCCTGCGGCGCGATCCGCCTCCGCGAGCTTGGCGTTCTCCCATTCCATGATGACCGAAAGGCCGGGATACCTTGTCATAAAATCTGTTCCTGCCTGCCGGGACACCTTATCGCGAAAGCAATATCCGCGCCAAGCAAGGCGAATGTGCCAGCGAGGCGGGAAATCCGGACACATGCGCGAATATTCAGCGCGCTACACCTCTCTCGGCGGTTTCAGGCGGCGTTTGGTCTGGTGGGTGTCGGCCTTGTCGCCGGTGGGTTTTTCGCCGCGCATATAGTGGCGCTGCCAGCGTTCTTTCATGGCGTTTTCCTCGCCACCCGCGAGACGCGTATTGAAATCAGCGCGGCTGTCGCGCCACGCGTCATATTCCTTCACCAGTTCCTCATTCGAGCGTAACAGTTTCCGCTCCGGCTCGATCTCTTCCAGCTTCTTGTGTTCCATCAGCGTGATGAAGGCGAAGGGCTCGCCCTTTTCGAAGATCACCTCGCCAGGGCGGGTCATCTGCCAGTTCATCGTGAACGGAAACGGTAGCCAGTCTGTCTCAACGAGGCCTGTCAGCGGGTAGATGCCATCCTTCGGCCAGTTTGGCGGGCCGGTGACCCAGACGCCCCAGCCGGGCGGCGTGCGGAACAGATGGCCTGTATGGAAAGTGACGATTCCGCGCATGAAATGAGCATCCGCAAAGCTGGCGATGGCGTTCGGATCGCCGCGGGTCAGCAACTGGATGTCTTCATTCCGGTTGCCGCCATTCCACTTGATCTTGATGTCCATCGGGCACAGCAATTCCCAGCCGGTGGCGTTTGCCATGGTCAGCGGCAGGCACCGATAGGGGTGGCGATCCGTGAACGCATCCATCCAGTCGCGATTGGAGCGCGCGGGCACAAGGTCTGGCGCGACATCATAGATCTTGTAGCAGTCGAGGTGCATGGAAGCGGTATCCGGGGCAAAGCTTGACGAGGCCTCAAGTCTTGGCCCAAAGGGCGCCATGACCGCAACCCCCGATGATCTGTTCGCCTATTTGGATGAGTTGGGCATTGCCCACACCACGCACTGGCACGCGCCCGTCTTCACCGTGGAGGAAGGCCGGGACCTGAAAGCGTCGATGCCGGGCGGGCATACGAAGAACCTGTTCCTGACCGACAAGGATGGCACCATCATCCTGATTGCAGCGGAGGCGCACTCACAGTTGAAGCTGAACCGGCTGCACCGGCTGATCGGCACGCGGCGGCTTTCCTTTGGCGCGCCGGAATTGATGGAAGAGGTTCTGGGCGTCACACCGGGATCCGTTACGGCGTTCGCATTGATGAATGACCGGGAAGGACGCGTGCGCTTTCTGGTGGATGCGGCCCTGATGGCGCATGATCCGGTGAACTTCCACCCGCTGACCAATACAGGCACAACGGCCATCGCGCGGGACGACCTGGAAGTATTCGCGCGCGCAACGGGACACGGGTTCGAAGTGGTGGACTTCACTCAATTGCTGGACGAGGGCTGATCCCATGCCCCAAAAAAGGGAGGGGCCGCCCATGACAGGCGACCCCGGGGATTGACTTGCTGAGAAGTCTTTTGACTGACTAATCGAATGTATATTTCAGACGCACACCCATCGAGCGCGGTGCGCCGACGTGCGTGTAGTAGGTACGCTGATAGACTGGACCGCCGAGATCATCGGACAGAACCTGATTGTAGAGATTCGTGCCGACGACGCCGGTTTCGTAGAACTCATCGAACAGATTGTTCACGAAGAAGGTCGCCTGCCAGTCACCCGTGTCATACACCGCGGAGACGTTGGCAAGGCCGAAGGAATCCAACGTCAGGCCATCGCCAAGTCCGCCGGTCCGGCTGAGCACGTCGCCCTGCCATGTGTAGCCAGCATTGAAGGCGAGTTCGCCATCAGCAAACGGCATGACATAGGTACCAAACACGGACAGCTGGTCTTCAGGAGAGCCCGGCAGGCGGTCGCCATCGCTGCCGTCCAGAAGGACTGTGCCAAAGCCTGGAGGCGAAATGGTACCGACAAGACCCGGCGCGTCAGCGGTCAGTTTGGCCTCAGTGTGACTGTAGCTGCCGCGGACAGACAGGTTTTCGTTTACAGCCCAGGCTCCACTGACTTCGAAGCCTTTTGATTCCGCACCTTCGGCGTTCACCGTGATCGGAATAGATGCGTTGATCGTGGCGGAGGTGAGCTGCGGATCGGACCATTCGATGAAGTAGACGGCACCGTTCAGCGTCACCCGGCCATCCATGAGTGTTGATTTGAATCCGAGCTCATAATTGGTTGTGGTGTCAGGACCGTACTGCGACTCATCCCGTGTGGAGATATCGCCCGCACCCGGCCCGAACTGCTGCCCCGGCAACAGCGCACAGGCGCCCTGCTGGTTGTCTGTCGGATCATAATCCGGGCAAACGCCGATACCGTTTGAGTTACCGATACGATAGCCTTCACTGACTGTGAAATAGCCAAGAATATCGTCAGTGAACTCATAAGACGTGTTGAACTTGAAAAGTGTTCCGTCGTCTGACTGGCTGGTGCGTTCGGTACCGTTGGGGCTGCCGGCCGCAAAGTCAGACTTCAGGCTGTTTTCCAGATCATTGATGCCGACCGGCTGCAGATAGTCCGGGCCACTGTCAAACAAGGGGAAATCCACATCACTGAAGGATTCAAGATCGTACTCATAGTAGCGACCGCCAACCGTGACGGTCCACTTGTCTGTGATCTCAAACCCGATTTCACCGAACAGAGCCATTTCCTCAAGCTCGGAGAAGAACTGGGAATAGTATTCCAGATCGTCCGGACGGTCGAAACCAACATAGTCCGCATAGCCCGGCGTGTATTCCTGTGAATACGACGTGACGTCTGAGTTGTTGTAGAACGCGCCAATGATCCAGTTGAATCGGCTTTCCGTCGTCGAGACGAGGCGGACCTCCTGGTTGAAGGTGTTTTCACGTCCCTTCTCATGCGTGAAGGAGGTGAAGGTCGGGAACAACTCATAGCTGTATTCCAGAGAGATCAGCAGATCTGTCTGGTCGCGCTGGCCGTCATCATCAAAGCGGGAATAGCCGGTGGCAGAGGTCAGTTCGGCAAAGCCGAGATCGGCTGTCAGCTCAAGCGCGAGCAGCTGGTTCGTGATCTCGTTCGGCTCTTCGACGCGCTTGGCCAGTTCATACTTGCCGGTGTTGAGCGTATTGCGCCAGCTGGAGCCTTGGCGGCCATCAATGTCCGACTTCTGATAGTAATAGGTTGCCGTACCATCGAGCCAGTCGAGCGGCTCCCAGCGCGCAGCAAGGCGTCCCGACACCGTCCGTTCACCATTCGCATCTGTCACGCCGCGCAGGTTTGCGGCCACATCAGACGGATCGGAAAAATCCGGATCCGGGTCAGACACGCCGATTTCCTGAACGATATAAGGATAATCGATGAAGCCGGAATCATCTTCAAAGTCGATCGAGCCTCGGATGGCAAAGTTCGGGGCCAGCGCCTTGTTGAAGGTCAGGCCGGTCTCGTAGCTGAGCGAGCTGGCTTCGGAATATTTCGAAACCTCGGAGCGGACTTCGAGAAGATCGCCCCCGAAATCCGGCTTGTTCGGAATGTAGCGGATGGCGCCGCCCAGCGTGCCGGCACCATAGAGTGTGCCCTGTGGCCCAAGCAGAACCTCGACACGCTGCATGTCGTTCAGCTTCAGGTCCACGAACAACGGAATTTCGCCAATATAGGTTGCGACCGTGCCGCCGCCGTCATTGTTGCCATCGCCGGAGCCGAGGCCATCCGCATTCAGGCCGCGCACGATCAACGGGTTGCCCTGACGGCCCCCGCGATCCACCACGTTGATACCGGGCACGTAGGACAGCATATCGGACAGTTCGTCGAAGCCCTGCTCCTCGATCTGTTCGCCGCCAACCGCTGCAATGTTCAACGGAATGTCCTGAACGCTTTCGGCGCGGCGAGTTGCCGTTACAGTGATTGTCTGCGCACGCAGTTCGCTGTCGCCTGAGGCGTCTTCCTGGGCATTGGCGCCCATGACCAGGCCCGTCGCAAGAACGGCGAGGCTGGTCTGTCTTAACAAGCTGGATTTCGACATAAAATTCTCCTTAAGTTCCTACCTCACCTTCCTGAGCAGGACATCGGAGGGACCCCTCCCTCACGCCGCCATCCCATACGGCAGCACGATTGTTCCCAAGGAGTAAGATTTTTGGCACGCCTGTGCGTCACCCGTCTGCAGAACAGGATGAAAGGAGCACAGCTCTGACCAATAATTGGGCAAATTCACCGCAAAGCGCCCTGCTAGACGAGGCAGCCGCCATGCTGGCCAGACGGGAATACCGGGAGGCGCATGGATTGTGCATGAAAGCGCTGCAGGCTGACCCGGCAGAGATGCGCGCCTTTTACCTGCTTGGTATTCTCACGGCGGACCATTCAAATCATTCAAAAGCAATTGAGCTGTTTGACCGGGCCCTGGCGGTGGGGACACCCCGTTCGGACATTCTGGCGCAGAAGGCCCGGTGCCAGATCGCCCTGCTCCAGCGGGAAAAAGCTGTACAGAGCGCTGAGGCGGCGGCGAAGCTGGAACCGGATGACGCGTTCACGCTGGACACGCTTGGTGTTGTCTTCAGCCGGGCCGGCCTGCACGCGCGGTCCCTAGGTTTTTACCAGCGTGCCACAGATGCGGCGTCGGATGTGGCGGCCTATCACTACAATCATGGCGCGGCACTACAGTTTGCCGGGCGTATGGATGAAGCGCGCGATGCCTACCGCACATGTCTTGCGCTGGACCCGTCCGATACGCGGGCGCGCGCAGCCATTGTGCAGATCACGAAACAGACAGAAAGTCAGAACGAGATCGCTCAGCTGGAGCAGGTTTTCCCGTCGATTGCGGACGATGCCGATGACGCCCTGCGCATCGGCCATGCACTCGCCAAGGCGCATGAAGACCTCAACCGTCCGGCAGATGCGATGCACTGGCTAGCGCGCGCGAAGGCCGTAAAATGGGCGGGCCTGCACCATGACGAGGCGTTCGATGCGGCTGTGTTCGAGGCCGCAAAGCGCGCGGCGGATGAGCCGGGAGCTGGCGGTTTTACAGATGCCGCGCCGATCTTCATCGTGGGGATGCCCCGCACCGGCACAACTTTGGTCGACCGGATCCTCTCCAGTCACAGCGAGGTCACCTCAGCCGGGGAATTGGCTGATTTCGGCCTCGCCCTGAAACAATTGTCAGGCACGCGGTCGAACTATGTGCTGGATGCGGAAACACTGAATGCCGCCGCTCGGGTGGATGCCGCGACGGTGGGCCAGACCTATATGGCGCGGGTGAAGGCCACGCTCGGCCTGTCGGGTCGGTTCATCGACAAGCTGCCGCTAAACGCGATCTATGCGCCGATTATCCTGTCCGCATTGCCAAACGCGCGGATCATCTGCCTGCGGCGGCATCCGGCCGATACGGTGCTCAGCAATTACCGCCAACTGTTCGCGACGCGGTATCCGTATTATGATTACGCGCTGAACCTGGAAGCGACAGCGAACTATTATGTGGGCTTCGATCGCATGATCCGCCATTTCTCGGACACACTGCCCGCTGACCGGTTTACGCAAGTGCATTATGAGGACGTGGTGGCAGACATTGAGGGCGAAGCCCGGCGCCTGCTTGACTTCTGCGGGCTTGCCTTTGAGCCGCAATGTATTGATTTCCATCGGAATGCTGCGCCTGTCGCGACGGCCAGTTCCGCTCAGGTACGTGAGCCGCTCTACACACGCGCGCTGGCCCGGTGGAAACGCTACAAAGCCTATCTCGGCCCGGCGCTGGACATATTGGAAGCGGCTGACTGCATCCAGCCAAGCGAGCGCGCTGCCCCTTAGGCAACTCTGGTCATAGCTGAGCGAGGCATTAGACTTGTCCCTGACAGAGGGAGTCACACGCCATGAAACACCGCCGCCTCGGCAAGAGCGCCATTTACGTGTCCGATATCTGCATGGGCACAATGACTTTCGGGTCGCAAACCGATGAAGCCGAATCTCACAAGATCCTGGATGCCTGCTTCGACGCCGGGATCAACTTCTATGACACGGCAGAAAACTACCCCGTGCCGCCAAAGGTGGACTGGGCCGGGCGGACGGAAGAGATCTTTGGCCGCTGGATGAAGACCAAGGATCGCGACCGGATCATCGTCGCCACGAAAGTGTGCGGCCCGTCTCATGGATGGATCAAGGGCTCTCAGCGCGGGGAAATGACGGCGCTGGACCGACACAATATCCGCCGCGCGATCGAGGCCAGCCTGACACGCCTGCAGACGGACTATGTCGACCTGTACCAGACGCACTGGCCAGATCATGGCACCGATTTCGAAGAGACGATGGAAACGCTGGACGACTTGGTCCGCGAGGGAAAAGTTCGCGTCGTCGGCTGCAGCAATGAAGACGCCTGGGGCCTGATGAAAAGTATCGAGACGTCCAACCGTCTGGGCACGGTGCGCTATCATACCATTCAGAACAATTTTAGCCTGAACAATCGGCGCTTCGAAGATGCGCTCGCCAAAGTGTGTCGGCGCGAAGGCGTTAGCCTGATCCCGTACTCACCACTTGCGGGTGGTGTTCTGTCTGGCAAGTATCAGGACGGCGCGCTTCCGGAAGGCGCACGTTTTTCCAGCTATCTTCAGCATGGCGGGCGCCAGACACTGATGGCTGGACGCTTCGTGAATGAGAAGTCTCTGGAAGCAACGCGCCGATACATGGACATCGCGAAGGACGCGGGCATGGCTCCGGTGACGCTTGCCACAGCGTGGTCAAAACAGCATGATTTCGTTGCCTCCACCATTGTTGGCGTTTCCAAATTCGATCAGCTGGCGGATATACTGGCGGCAACTGACTTGGAGTTGTCAGACGATGTCATGAAAGCGTGTGATGCGGTTGCCAAGGATGTCATGTATCCGATGGGCTGAGGTTTAAAAAGGTCGAGCCCCCACCCGCTTCTGTGTCGGATGGAGGCTCTTCCTTTGTGACCCACCAAAGCTTGTGGGACTATTCCGGGCTTGGCCGTGCGCTGGCGAGAACTTCCCTCTTGCCAGCATGGTTCGGCGCAGAGATCGCGCCTTCTTCTTCCAGTCTGTCGATAACACCAGCAGCCTTGTTGTAGCCAATCTTCAGGCGACGTTGGAGATATGAGGTCGAGGCGCGCTGGTCACGCACAACAATGGCAAGCGCCTGGGCGTAGAGGTCATCCTCTTCGTCGCCGGAACTGGTGCCGAGCATCGCATCCATGACAGCTGATCCTGTGGAACCATCGTCAGGCGCTTCGAGCACATCCATGACATAGTCAGGCTCACCTTGCTCCTTGAGCCAATCGACAACAGATCCAACTTCCTCATCCGACACAAACGGGCCATGAAGACGTTGCGATTTCTTGCCGGGAGCCTGATAGAGCAAGTCACCCATGCCGAGCAATTGTTCCGCACCCTGCTCACCAAGAATCGTCCGGGAGTCGATCTTCGTGGTGACCATATAGGAAATCCGTGTCGGGAAGTTCGCTTTGATCGTACCCGTAATAACGTCTACAGATGGACGCTGCGTAGCCGTGATCAGGTGAATGCCCGCGGCACGCGCCATCTGTGCAAGTCGCTGAACACAGCCCTCAATTTCCTTGCCGGCAACCATCATGAGGTCTGCCATCTCGTCGATTACAACAACAATGTTAGGAATATGATCTGTAGGCAGAACTTCTGATTCATAAACCGGCTTGCCGTGTTCGTCGAAGCCTGTTTGCACCTTGCGGATCAGTTCGTCGCCATTGTTACGATACTTGGCGGCCTTGTCGTTGAAGCCAGCCAGGTTCCGAACACCTGCCTTGGACATCAGCTCATACCGGCTTTCCATCTCGCGCACAGTCCACTGCAGCGCGTTCACGGCCTTCTTCGGATCGGTCACAACCGGGGCCAGCAGGTGTGGAATGCCCTCATAGATCGACAGTTCGAGCATTTTCGGGTCGATCATGATAAAGCGGCACTGCTCTGGCGAATGGCGGTAGAGCAGTGACAGGATCATCGCATTCACGCCGACGGATTTACCGGATCCGGTTGTACCCGCGATCAGCAAGTGAGGCATCTTGGACAGGTCGACCACGGTGGGCACACCGCCAATGTCTTCGCCCAGCGCCATAGGCAGGCTGGCCCGCGTTCCGACATAGGCTTCGGACTGGAGCAGTGTGCGCAGGAAGACCGTATCGCGATCCTCGTTCGGCAGCTCGATCCCGATGGCATTCTTGCCGGGCACGACGGCCACACGGGCAGAGATAGCGCTCATTGACCGGGCAATATCGTCTGCAAGAGAGATCACGCGAGATGACTTGACGCCGGGGGCGGGTTCCATCTCGAACAAAGTAATCACCGGGCCTGGGCGCACTTCCTTGATACGGCCGCGCACGCCGAACTCTTTCAGCACATCTGTCAGGCGCGCAGCCTTTTCGAGCAAGGCATCCTCGTCCACCGTGTCGCCGCGCTCCTCTGGCATCTGGAGCAGGTCGATGGAAGGCAGGCGTGTTGATTTGCGGCGACGTTCGGATTTGGTCACGCGCGGCTGGCTCGGCGCCTTTGGTTTCGACACAGGTACAGACAGGCGACGCGTCTGGATGGGTTCGAAATCGTCGTCCTCATCTTCATACATCTCATCCTCATCGAGGGACGTCTCGTCTTCCTCATAGGACTCGTCGTCTTCCTCGTCAAAGTCGACATCATAGGAGTCTGCATCGGCGTACTCCTCATCTCCTTTGACGACGCGTGCGCCGCGGTTGACGCGTTCCACCTCTTCCTCATCCACTTCCTGGGCCTTTGGCTTGAAGTGCGAAGCGACAGAAACAAGGAAGCCACCAATACCGGTTGCCTTGCGCGCGGCATGACGCCCGGACTGTGTCGCGGCATGCTGCAACAATTGCGCATCGCGGCGACGGAAACCCATGGCCGACAAGGCGGCCCACATGGAGGCCGCGCCGAGCAAGGCCCCCGCCCAAGTGTTCGGTGATGGCAAGAGCAAGGCGCGGAAAGGCATGGAGGCATAATAGAATAGCGCATCCCCGACCATGCCGCCGAGCCCGGCGGACAATGGCCAGGATTCCGGGACGGGCCATGCCGCGAAGAATGCAGCCGAAAGCGGCACGAACGCAAAACCCATGAGCCAGCGGCGCACGCGCGGCATGCCGATCAACACAGTACGCATGGCACCGCCAATCATCATGGCAAGACCCGCCGCCCAGGCCGACCAGCCGAGCATCTGCCGCGACAAGTCCGCAAAGATCGCGCCGGGCCCGCCGAACAGGTTCTGCACTTCCGCGTCTGTTGCTGCATTCCAGCTGGGATCGCTGGGCATGTAAGAGCCAACGCTTCCGCAGATGAATACGCCCAGACCGAAGGCCGCCGCCCCTGTCAGGATCCGCCAGATCGGGTCACTAACACTTGGGAGGTCGTCTTCAGTGTAAACGTAATCTGTCATGGGGTGAGGCATCTCCACTGGGGTCGCGGGGGAGCCCTCACTCTGCCGCAACACGCTTAACGCCCGGCAAACGCGCGTAAAACTTTTGCAGCGCGCAAATTAACTTTTCGGAGACCATGAGTGCCTGGACCTTGATGATTTTGAAGACCGAATTGATCCAGATCAAGAAGGCTGATCGCGTGTGCGGAATCGCGTGTATTCTCTGTAACCTTGGGAACTCTCAGGCCGGGGGCGCCATTGATCGAGCGAGACCAACCCCAAAGGAGAGCTCGATATGAAACGCACACTGATCGTTCCCGCAACCATCGCCCTGTTAACCGGTATGGCCGCTACGGCGCAGGAAACTAACGAATCCGCCGCAGAAATTAACACCTCGGCCGCAATCGAGGCAGAGGCAGACGTAAACACTGATGAAATGTCTGTTGAAGAGCTGAACGCGCTTCAGCTGGATGTTCTTGAATCATCTGACACGACCGAGGCCAGCGAAGAGCAGATATTCACCGCGCAGGCAGACACCGACACGATGACGGCCGATGCTGATCGCACACATCCGACCGGCGACACCAAGTCCCATGAATGGGACAAGGCCGACATGGACAAGCAGGTCACTGCAGAGGCTGATCTGGAAGCCGATACAGAAATGGGTATGGGCGGACCTGATTACGCGTCTGAAACCGCCGCGATGACCGATACCGCGATGCAGGGCACTATCGCCCAGCTTGCCTCCGAAGACGCCCGCTTCACGACCCTCGTTGCACTGGTTGAGCAGGCTGGCCTGAGTGAAAAACTGGACGCCGACGGCGAATACACTGTCTTCGCGCCGACGAATGCCGCCTTTGAAAAGCTTGACCCTGAACTGGTCACCAAGCTGAAATCCGGTGAAGCCAACGACACGCTGAAATCAATTCTGAAGACGCATGTTGTCGAGGGTGAAACCATGAGCAGCGCGCTGGTCGAAGGCGACAACACAGTCGCTACGATGGCAGACGCAGACCTGATTGTCCGCAAGACAGGCGACAGCGTTACAATTGGCAATGCGACGGTCGTCGCTGCTGACATCGACGCATCAAATGGTGTGATCCACGCAGTCGATACGGTCATCATTCCAGTTGATCTGGATCTGACCGACGAAGAAGAGACAGAGTCATAAGGCTCCTCCCCTTCTGGCCATGTGCCAAGGAAAAAGCCCCGGCAGATCGCTCTGCCGGGGCTTCTTTCTTGGGAGGTTACGCAGTTTAGTTTGCAAACTCCGGATAGGCTTCCAGGCCGATCTCGGACTTGTCGAGACCGAGTTCCTCTTCCTCGGCCGTCGGACGCACGCCGATGGTGAGCTTGAGAACATACCAGATGATGGCAGACACGATCATCACGAAGACACCGGTCAGAACCACGCCGACCAACTGGCCGATATAGTTCGGGTCACCAGCTTCGTTCGGCATGATGGCGTTCGTGTAGGAGAACGGAACCACCATTGTGCCCCAGATGCCGCAGACCAGGTGAGCCGGGATAGCGCCGACCACATCGTCGATCTTGAACTTGTCGAGCAGCGGTACGGAGACAACAACCAGGATACCACCGACAGCGCCGATGAGGATGGACGCACCCATGCTTGGTGCCAGCGGCTCAGCCGTGATGGACACCAGACCACCGATCGCACCATTGAAGACCATCGTGGCGTCGATCTTGCCCTTGTACAGGATAGCTGTCGTGAACATTGCCGCGATTACGCCACCTGCTGCAGCGAGGTTCGTGTTGGCGAAGATCTGGCTGACGGAGTTGATGTCAGCGATAGAGCCAGCGGCCAACTGGGACGCACCGTTGAAGCCGAACCAACCGAACCAGAGGATAAACGTACCGAGAGCGGCGAGCGGGATGTTGTTGCCCGGCATCGGATTTACCTGCTTGCCGAAATACTTGCCGATACGTGGCCCGATGATGATGGCGCCTGCCAGAGCTGCCCAGCCACCGGTTGAGTGAACCAGAGTGGAGCCAGCAAAGTCAGAGAAGTCCCAAGCGGAGTCGAGGTAACCACCACCCCACTCCCAGGATGCCACGATCGGATAGATGAACGCGGTCAGCAGGGCTGTGAAGATCAGGAATGGCCAGATTTTCACGCGTTCAGCGATCGTACCTGACACAATGGATGCGGCCGTTGCCACAAAGACCATCTGGAAGAACCAGTCAGAAGCAGCCGCATAATCCCCGTGCGACTCTTCAAGTGGTGCGCTGGACCAGATGAAATCCGGAATGCCGAACAGGCCGGCGGCGACTGTGGCGGATGGGTAGGCCATATTATAGCCGATCAGCCAGAACATGATGCCCGCAACAGAGAACAGGGCGACGTTCTTGGTCGACTGCATTGCTGCGTTCTTGGAGCGGACAAGGCCTGCCTCCAGCATGCAGAAACCGGCGGCCATGAACATCACGATGATGCCGCCAATCAGGAACAGATAGCTGTTGTCGACATAGGCGCTGGCACTTCCAGCAACGCTCTCTTCGAGCGCCGCAAGCCGGGCTTCCATGTCAGCATCCTGGGCATAAGCTGCTGCGCTTGCCATGATAGCGGCTGGCAGCAACGCTGCTCCGCGTATTGTATTTTTTAATGTTTGGCCCATCGGCCCCTCCTTCGTCACGAGACTGCAGAGCTCGGGACCCCCCGCGCTCTCCCAGAACCGATATGATTGCGGGCCCGTGCGAATGTCGCACCAGCATGGGGGATGACCGGTCTTTCTGGGGGGGCATGGTCAAAGCATGGGCAGTGATGCGGCGAATCGCCTAAAACTCCATCATCGCTGGACGATTGCTAACAGCGTCACTAGCTAAGGCTCATGACTCAAACGCACCCCCGGTCTGACCAGACGTATGACCTCGCCATCATCGGCGCTGGCCCCGTAGGTACGACGCTTGCCATCTTGGCAGCGCAGCGAGGATTTTCGGTCGCGCTTGTTGATGCGCGCGACCCGGACGTCGCGCCACGCCCGGATACTCGCACCTTTGCGATTGTGCGCGGCAGCTGGCGTTTGCTGGGCGCAGCTGGCGTTACAGACGCGCTCTGCGGATCGACTGAACCCCTCAACGGTCTTGAAGCAGTCGATGGCGGAACCCATTGGTTCGGTGCGCCCGGCGTGTTGTTCGGCAATGAAGACCTGCCCGACGATCCGGACGGCCAACCCCTCGGGCAGATGGTACCCGCCGCCGCGCTGCAGGCGGCGCTAGATGGCACATGCGCAGACATGGACCAGATCCACTGGATCCGCGGAAAACTGTTCCGGGACATGGAAACGGGCAATGCCGGGGCGATTCTCACCCTGTCCGACGAAACACAAATCAGCGCGCGCCTTGTCGCGGCCTGTGACGGCATGAAATCGGCGGTGCGCGAGTCGGTGGGGATCACGACCGAAGGACACGATTACAATCAGTCTGTCTTTGCGGCGAACGTGAAGCTGGATCGCCCGCATGAAGGCATTGCGCGCCAATTGTTCACGCCCGAAGGCCCATTCGCCACGCTGCCTATGCCTGACAATCGCGCCAATCTTGCCTGGTACATGAAACGCGGCGCGGCAGAGGCAATTGCTGCCATGCCTGTTGAAGACATCAATGCCGAATTGAATGCCCGCTTTGCTGACTTTGCCGGTCCCATGGAAATTGATGGTCCCTATTCCGCCTATCCACTTGTCATGCAATTGGCGACGCGGATGGTAGGGCCTCGCACCGCGCTGGTCGGCGATGCTGCACACCGAATCAATCCGCTGGCAGGACAGGGGCTTAATCTGGGCTTCAAGGATGTTGGTGCGCTGATTGATGTCATGTGTGACGCGCGGGATGTGGGCTTGGATCCGGGATCGGATGTGAGCTTGGAGCGTTACGAGAAATGGCGCCGGTTTGATGCAACGGCGGCCGCCATGTTCATGGATGGTATCGACAAGGCCTTCACGAATGACAGCGCGGTTCTTAAGCCCCTTCGGGGTCTTGCGCTTTCCCTCGCGCAAAAAATCACCCCACTACGTCAAGCACTCGCCCGCCAGGCAAGCGCCGATCAGGCCCATCTGCCGAGTTTGATGCGCTAGTCCGGCTTTGCAAGCTCCCGCAGGAGTTTCCAAGTATAGAGCCCGGAATCATGCCCGTCTGAAAACCTTATACGGATGGCATAGCGCCCAACTGGCTCTGCTCCGACGACAGAGATATCTTCCGGCACAGGTGCCTGTGGCGGCTTGGGTCCGCTGCCATGTCCTCGCACCTCTGCAGACGGGCTCTCTTCACGCAGGCGCTTGTAGGCAATCGTACCGGATACCCCGTCCTCGAAGGCAATGGCCAATTCCTGGGCTGATTTTCTGAATGCCAATTTCGTGGGCCAGGATGGTTCGCTCATGTGGTGGGCTCGTCGTCGGCTTCCACAGCATCCAGGTCTCGCGCCTCATCCGCGAGCATGATCGGAATTCCATTGCGGATCGGATAGGCAAGCCGGGCCTTCGGGGAGACGAGCTCATCTTCTGACCGGTCATAACTGAGCGGCTGGCGGCTGACCGGGCAGATCAGGATTTCCAGTAGGCGCGGATCAACCCCGGAAGGGCCCAGGCGCTGTGGCGCGGATTCGTCGGACATGAGAGCCTCTATTGCAGCGTGCCGCCGTCTTCGCCGGACACATCCATTTCAAGCAGGGTGATGAGCGTTTCAGTGCGATCTTTCAAGGTAGGCGCTTCAACGAGCGCCTGTTTTTCCATTACGGAGAACGGACATCCGGAGCAGAGGGCATTGACCAATGTTTCCAGCGGCGCTTCTTCCACAGCGCTCCAATCCGTCGACATGTCGTGCGCCTCAGTATAGTCGTGCAGCGCAGATACCAGACGAGACCGGTCAGGAAGTTTGGAATCTGGAACGTCTTTCAGGTCCGCTTCATAGGGTGCCCAGTCTGGCACGACCTGACGGTAGGGCGTCATCACGGAAAGTTCTTCCTTCACATCAAACCGGGCAATACCGGTCAGCGTGATCAGGTAGCGCCCATCGCCGGTTTCCGACCACGCGGTGATCCGTCCAGCACATCCTGTATGGGCAACATCCGGTTTTGCCTTGGAGCCGCCCACAGACTGGATCATGCCAATCATCCGCATATCCTGAATGACGTCATCAATCATGTTCAGATAGCGCGGTTCGAAAATGTTGAGCGGCAATTGCCAGCGCGGGAACAGCAACGCCCCCGGCAGCGGAAAGATAGCCAGCTCCTCGGGCAATTCGGAAAGGCGCGTGAAGCTGGGCTGTGACATATACTCGATCTCTTTCTGGTGTTGCCTGAAAGAGGGATGTGGCGCGCCTACGCCATCAGGCAAACATGAGCGACGCCAGACGACGCCGACCGCTGACGGTTGCTGGGTCAGTTGCGCCAGCCGCTTCAAACATTTGTAGCAGCTTTTCCTTGGCCTTGCCCTCTTTCCAGTCGAGGCCGGCGCTGAGGATAATCAGCAGATGATCAATGGCGTCCCCAAAACGCCCTGCCGCGGCGTACTTTTCGGCAAGGTCGAAGCGCTGGTCATGATTGTCCGGATCAGCGAGTACAGCTGACAGCGCCTCTTCAAACTCATCCGGAGCGGCCGCATCATCGCCCATCATGTCAATCGCCGTTCGGACGCCTTTGACGGCACTGTCATTGCGCTTGTCTTCCGGCACCATTTCCAGCGTGGCTTCGGCGCGCTCCTTGTCACCATTGGCAAGATAACACCGAGCAAGGCCTGCCAGCGCGGTAACGTTTTCAGGCTCCTGCTGGAGAATTGCTGCATAGATTTGGGCGGCCGTACCGATATCGCCAGCCTGGCTTGCCGCTTCTGCCTGTTCGAGCGCCTCGGCCAGCATCTTTCCGGCATCGGTGCCACTCAGCAGCTTGTCGATAAAGGCGTTGATCTGTCCTTCCGGAAGCGCGCCCATGAATGCATCAACCGGGCGGCCCTTGTCGAAGGCGTAAACCGCCGGGATAGAGCGCACGCCGAGCTGACCGGCATAGGCGGGGTTCTCATCAATGTTGATCTTGACCAGCTTGACCTGACCGCCGCGCGCGTCGACCGCCTTTTCGATGATCGGGCCCAGCGTGCGGCAAGGACCGCACCAGGGCGCCCAGAAATCAACGATAACCGGTTGGTTCTCCGACGCCTCCACGACGTCTGCCATGAAGTCCTGATCGGTCGTGTCCTTGATGTTCAGCGATGCCGTATCGGTCATAGGTATTGTGTCCCTTGAATATCTGCACGGAACATGGGCCGCAGCATCCCATTTCGCAAGGCAGCGGCCTGACACCGAAGCGCGCGGTCTACGTTCATCTGACAGTCAATTCCGGTGTTGCACTTGTTGAAGGTGAACCGCGCGCAACGAAAAGCGACGAAAATACCTTTTTCGCGCCCTGTTTCTGCAAGGCCCGCGCGCTTAAGTACAAGGCCATTGGTCAACGAACTGAGGAGACCGCAAAATGTTGAATATCCTTGCAAGCCTTGGAGCGATCACCGCAATCGCAACGTCGCCGCTCCCACTCAGCCTGCAGGCCACTGAGGCCGCAGCGCCAGCACCGCAAGTTTCCGAGCCGGCCGGCCTGAGCGAGGCCGATCGTCAGCGCCTTCTGAACCGAGCATCTACGGCCCTGGCCAAGGTTAAGACAGCCAGCGGCACGTTTGAGCAATTGTCACCGGACTATAGCGAATCCACTGGCCGATTTGCGTTGTCGCGCCCCGGTAAGGTTCGGTTTGAATATGATGACCCAAGCCCCCTGCTCGTCGTGAGCGATGGCACAACCGTCGGTCTTCAGGATTCCGAGCTGGAAACCACTGATCGGGTTCCCCTCGGAACCACACCGCTCGCCTTGCTGCTGGATGATGACATCGATTTCGCCACAGAGGCGGATGTGTTGGACGTAACCAACCGAAATGGCCGGGTGGAAATCACCCTGCGCGACAAGTCTGGCGAAATGGATGGCACGCTGACTCTCGTCATGCAAGAAAGCGATATGAGCCTGACCGGATGGCACACGCTGGACAGCGGTGGAAACCTGACACAGGTCCAGCTGACCGATGTTTCTTACGGTCAGCGCCTCAATCCGCGTCTGTTCGTTTTGAAGGATTTCGATGAGAACTGACGTGTTTGCACCACACCCAAGGACATAACACATTATTCACTTGATTTTTTTCTGTGGAGTGACATCTTTGCAACTGTCGATGACGAAGCAATTCGAGCGCAGCAACTGACCCCCCGCTGCAATCCTTGTGTCATCCACCGTCGGAGCCTTCCCCTCCCGACGAGACGTGTAAAGCAAGCGTCTGGCGCGCCCGAACTTCCCCGCGTTCGGGCGCGTTGACGTTTCAGGAAACACTGCTACGCAGCCTGAATGTCTAATTCTCTCAAAATCGTCAGCTGGAACATCAACTCTGTTCGCCTGCGTGCGCCAAACGTCGCCGCCTTCGTGGAGGAGGAGCAACCGGATGTTGTTTGCCTGCAGGAAACAAAGTGCCAGGACGGCGAATTTCCCGAAAAGGCCTTCAAGGAAATGGGATTGCCGCATCTCGTGCTGAACGGCCAGAAGGGCGGCCATCATGGCGTGGCCATCGCCTCGCGTTTGCCCATCGAGCGCATCGAGGCACCAGACCTGTGCCGCCACGGACATTCGCGCGTGATCGCGGCGAAAGTGGCCGGCGTGGAAGTCCACAACATCTACTTGCCAGCTGGCGGCGATGAGCCGGATCCCGAGGTGAATGACAAGTTTGCCCACAAACTCGATTTTCTGGAGCGACTGGGACCTGCCTACAAGAAGCAGTCAAAGACGCCGCGCGTCTTGGTGGGCGATCTGAACGTTGCGCCGCACGAAAACGATGTCTGGTCACACAAGCAGTTGCTGAAGATCGTATCCCACACGCCGGGAGAAACCGAACGTCTGGAAGACTCCCGCAACCAGGCCGCGTTTGCGGACATTGCTCGCCTGGCGGTAGAGGACCACCAGAAACTCTATTCTTGGTGGAGCTATCGCGCGAAGGACTGGGCCAAGAGCAATCGCGGACGCCGGCTCGACCATATTTGGATGAACCCCGCTGCACTGCCCGATACGAAGATCGACACCTTCAAGATCCACCTCGCATGGCGTGGAGGCTGGAAACCCTCGGACCACGCGCCAATAAGCGTCGAAATGAAGGTTTAAGGTTGCAGGCGATAACCGCCAGCATCTGTCAGCAACAAGCGGGCATTAGCCGGGTCCGGCTCCACTTTCTGGCGCAGGCGATAGATGTGCGTTTCCAGCGTGTGGGTTGTGACGGTTGCATTGTAACCCCACACCTCTGACAAGAGCTCGTCCCGCGCAACAGGCTTGCCCTGCGCGCGATAGAGATATTTCAGGATGTTGGTTTCCTTCTCGGTCAGGCGCACTTTTCGGCCGTCTTCCGTGACCAGCAACTTCATCGATGGGCGAAACTCATAAGGCCCCACCTGAAATGTAGCGTCCTCGGATTGCTCAAAGCTGCGAAGATGTGCACGCACGCGCGCCAGCAATACCGAGAATTTGAACGGCTTGGTGACATAGTCATTCGCGCCGGATTCGAGCCCGAGGATCGTATCGGCGTCGCCATCCTGTCCTGTCAGCATGATGATCGGCGCGCGGACGCCTTTCTGCCGCATCTGTTTGCAGGCTTCGCGGCCATCCATGTCCGGCATGTCGACATCCAGCAAGATCAGGTCGATCCGCTCCGCCAGCGCGTGGGTGATCCCCTCATGCGCGTTTGCTGCCTGTAGCGTGTCGAACCCGTCATGCAGATCGAACTGTTCCGCGAGTGCTTCGCGCAGGTCTTCATCGTCATCTACCAGCAGAATGGTCTTCTTGCCTGTCACGGGCGTCTCCTTCGAATTCGAACGTCGCTGTGTATTGCGACTGGCGACAGATGCCATATGACTTTGCATGACGCGTGATCACAAGTCTGGGAGCATTTGGTGAGCCTGAAATTTACCGCAAGCCCGACGGGGAAATTCTCAGGCCCGGGCTTCACCGCCCGCTGCGCGCTGGGAAAGGGCGGGGTCGTTACCGCTTCACAGAAGCGCGAAGGGGACGGGGCCTCTCCTGCCGGGGTGTGGCCGGTACGCAATGTTTTCTACAGGCCCGACCGGGTAGAAACGCCCGTGACCAGCCTGCCAATGGTACCGCTCAAGCCACATGATGGCTGGTGCGACGCCTCGAACCATCCGCTTTACAATCGTCCGGTCTCGCTGCCCTTCGCGGCCAGTCACGAAAAACTCTGGCGCGATGACCACGTCTACGATGTGATCGTCGAGCTGGGTTACAATGATGATCCGGTCGAAGCCGGACGCGGAAGCGCGATTTTCCTGCACATTGCCCGGCCGAACTATGAGCCGACGGAGGGCTGTATCGCGCTCGAAAAAAGCGACCTGCTTGCGGCTCTGGAACTGATGCTTCCGGGTACCGAAATCGAAATCTCGTTCTAGGCTGAATTATCGCGAGGCCCGAACAGGGCGGTTCCGATGCGCACATGGGTCGCGCCGAACTGCGCGCCTGTCTCGTAATCGGAGCTCATGCCCATGGAGAGCTGCTCCAAACCAAGGCGCCCCGCTATTCTGGCCAGAAGGGCAAAGTGAGGACCGGCGGGTTCTTCGACAGGCGGAATGCACATCAGGCCGACCACATCCAGCGCTGCCTCACGTGCTGTCTGGAGCAGACTTTCCACTCCATCGGGTGAAACACCCGCCTTTTGTGGCTCTTCACCCGTATTGACCTGGATCAGATATTTCCGACGCAGCCCTGTTTTCTCTTCAGCCTTGGCCAACTCCCGGCACAGTTTCGGCCGATCGATCGTTTCAATGACGTCGAACAAGCGCACAGCGTCCTCCGCCTTGTTTGATTGAAGCGGCCCGATCAATCGAAGTTCCAGATCTGGATAGTCTGCCTTGCGGTCCTCCCAATGCTGGTAGGCTTCTTGAACGAGGTTCTCACCGAATACTCGGTGGCCCGTCGCCAGAATCTCTTTCAGTGCTTCGTCAGGTTGGGTTTTGGTCACTGCAACCAGTGTCGGCGCCGTATCACACAGGCGCTCCAGATCGCTCAGGATCTCTGCGCGGCGCTTGGCAATTCCGGGGAAGTCCGTATCAGTCATCGTGATGGTGCAGAAACCCCAATCCGATGCGAGACGCAAGCTGATCTCTGCGGCGCGATGCGCTGGTCATCATTTGCCTTCATGGTTGCCACTTGCCCTGTTTCTCACCGATCCGAAGCGCACACCGGACCCGATCTCAGTGGCGGAAAACCTTCCTGCCGGGTGGGGAATTGTTTATCGGCACTTCGGTGCAAAGCATCGGTTGTGGCAGGCGCGGCAGTTGGCGGAGATTGCGAACCGGCGGGGACTGGCCTTGCTGATCGCGGCAGACCCCGTACTTGCCGTAAAGGTCGGTGCAGCAGGCGTGCACTGGCCCTTCGCGCAAAGGTACGCTGCCCGGAAATGGCGAGCGCGGTTCGACCTGATGAGTGTCAGTGCGCACGGTGGCGACGAATTGCGACAGGTGAAGCCGGATGTGTTTGATGCGGCACTCGTTTCCGCGGTCTTTCCATCAACCAGCCCATCAGCTGGTACCCCGATTGGTTCCCATCAGATTCGCGTTTTGTCGCGGCAAAGCGGTATTCCGGTCTATGCGCTGGGGGGCATAAATTCACGCAATGCGGCCTGCGTCAGTGGATCAGCGGGTCTTGCGGCGATTGAAGGTATTCAGGACGCGTTTGGGCCCTAGAACTTGAACGCAGACTTCAGCCGGATACCGGCTTCGACTTCGCGGGATTCCCACGTTGAGGTGTCATTCAGCTCGTCTGCGCCAACACTGACCTCACCCCCGACCGAAAAGCGCGGCGTGATGCGGAATGTCGCGCCAGCCTGCATTTCCTCGCGTGGCAGGGGAGACAAATCTGTGCGGGACACCTTGTCCAGATTCAGTTGCCACCGCGTATTGCTGCCAAACTGCATCGAGAATTCGCGATCTGGCTTTGCCTGCCATACCGGCTCAGCGCTGGCGGGTTTGGACTGCGCAAATTGACGGTACCATTCAGACTGCGCGGCAGAGGTCTCTGAAATGCTGGGGGCTGCCAATTCCATTTCGGGCGCAGGCACGGAATCTTGCGCAGCAGCTGGCATAGCCAACGCAGCGCACAGCGCGATCCCAAAAGTTACAAAGCCCAACTTCATTTCTTGCACCTCTGAACACAGAAATAGTCAGATGGGCGGGTAAAGAGAAGATTAAGAATCTGACAGGGCCGCGATTCTAACGCGATAGTGTGATTTCTATCACAATGCCGTCGGGTGAATTGTTCCACTCGGCGGCGATATTCTCTTCGGATGCTACACGATCCAGGCTGTTTTCGCCATATCCGAGAGAGATTCTTGCAAATTCTGTAACATCGTGAGCGATGCCAATTTTCCATGCATCTCCTTCAAGTGACGTGAGTCCGTCTTCCGCGGCCCCAAATTCAAGCCCGATCCGAGTTTTTCCGAATGTCTTGGTCACTCCGGCAGTCCATGATTCGTAGTCCGCGCTTTGGGCAAGGCCGTTATCCGACTGCAGCCAGGTGAAGCCGAGGGATATGGTTTCGAACTCTGCCCTGGCACCTGCCGAGAATGTGGTGACGCGATCATAAACGGATGTCGCGTAGAACGGCGTGTCCACGTCCGCCGTGCTGGCGGCCAGCGCCGCACTTACCCGCACCCCTTGGTCCCGCAACAATCGAGAGACGTTTACTGAACCCTCGACTGCGTTCGTCAGCGTGATCGGCGCGACACCCGGCAGGTTCCGGTCCGCATCGCGATCAAGGCCCCTGACGTCTGCTTTGGGGGTAAAACTCAGCCCTGCACGGATTCCGACAAGGCGGGGTGTAGCATAACTCAGTTTGGCCGATGGCCCCGTTAGATCATGCCGCGTGGTAACCATGTCGATGCCTGTCGGATCAAGGGATTGGCGGCCAAGTGCCAACGTGCTGAAAACCGACGGTGCATTTTCCTGAAAGCGTGCGGCAACACCCTCATCCCTACCGAGGCGGACTTCACCATAACCGCCGCCTATATAGACGTAAGCCTCTTCCAGCTCGGCCCGTAAATCGACCTCGTCCGGCGCCGGCCCTGAGGCGAGACCCGTGTAGGCGCCCTGAAAGCCAGTTTGCGAACTGTCCCCAGGAATGAAGATACCGCTAAATCCTGCGCGCTGGGGATGATCCTTTTGCGCTTCAACGCGGCCGGAAACACCAATCTCCAAACCATTTTCCAAAATTCGGTTCGTGGATGCGCCGGCCCAGATCCTGCCGAGCGCCTGCTCATCCGCATCGGGCGCCAGAACTATTGTAGCCCCGAATTCGGTTTCCGTTTCCCACGGGTTCCAGTCCTCTTCCCATTGGGCGTGCGCAGCAGGCATCGCGAACAGGACCGTCAGCAGCGAGATTCCCACGACTTTCATTCCGATCCTCCATCCGCCACCACGCGCAGATCAGCACTGGCGAGCCTGTAAACCCCTTGTTATACAAACGCCCGTCAACAAGGTCTTGCACTCAGGAACTTTCTTCATGGTCAAATATGTTTTCTCTGCGGCGGTTGCCGGCATGCTGATGGTTTCAGGCTGCCAGTCCAGTTCAGGGCCCAGCGCCGAGGCGCGCGTCGTTCAACAGAATATCGGCAGCGTGAATCCATATCTCTGGCGCGCATCGCTCGACACGTTCGAGAACATGCCTGTTGCAACGGCTGATCCAATCGGCGGCCTAATCAATTATGACTGGAAGTCTTTTGAGACCGCGCCGAACGAGCGCATCAAGGCAACGGTCTACATTCTCGATACCCGCCTGCGCGCAGATGGCGTGAAAGTCTCGGTATTCCGTCAGGAAAAGAATGAATCGGGCGAATGGGTTGATGTCAGCATCGATCCGGAAACAGCGCTTCAGCTTGAGAACAAGATTCTGGATCGCGCGCGCTTGCTGAAGAATTCCCAGCTGGGCTAAGCCCGGCCGACACATTTATCCAGAAAGGTCAGGGCCATGGCGACCCGTTACGATCCGCAAATTGCGGAACAGAAATGGCGTGCAGCCTGGGACAAGGCCGCGCTATTCACCGCGAAATCTCCAGCCGAAGCTGGCGATGCACCGAAGGCTTACGTGTTGGAGATGTTCCCGTATCCGTCGGGTCGCCTTCACATGGGTCATGTGCGCAACTACGCGATGGGCGATGTTGTTGCGCGTCACAAGCGCGCCAAAGGCTATAACGTCCTGCACCCGATGGGATGGGACGCCTTCGGCATGCCGGCAGAGAACGCCGCAATGGAGCGGAACGTCCATCCGGGCGAATGGACCTATCAGAATATCGCCGCCATGAAGGCCCAGTTCATGAAGCTCGGCCTGTCGCTGGACTGGAGCCGTGAGTTTGCAACGTGCGATCCTGAATATTACGGCGCACAGCAGGGACTATTCCTGAAATTCCTGGAAAAGGGCCTTGTCTATCGCAAGGCCTCCAAAGTGAATTGGGACCCTGTCGACAATACTGTGCTGGCCAATGAGCAGGTGATTGACGGCCGTGGCTGGCGCTCTGGCGCATTGGTCGAGCAGCGCGAACTGACACAATGGTTCTTCCGCATCACCGACTATGCCGAAGACCTGCTGGAAGAAGTGAAAAAACTGGAACGCTGGCCTGAGAAAGTCCGAACGATGCAGGCGAACTGGATCGGCCGGTCGGAAGGCCTGCAGATGCGGTTCGAGTTCGACTCGGCAGCACCAGCTGGCTTCGATGACGGCATCGAAATCTTCACGACTCGTCCTGATACGCTGTTCGGCGCAAGCTTTATCGCCTTGTCGCCAGATCACCCACTGACGATTCAATTGGCTGATAGATCCGACGAGCTGAAGGCTTTCCGTGCAAAATGCGCCCAGATCGGAACGAGCGAAGAAGCCATCGAGAAAGCCGAGAAGCTCGGCTTCGACACCGGTCTGACCGTTAAACATCCATTTGATGACACGAAGACATTACCCGTTTGGATCGCGAACTTTGTACTGATGGGCTACGGCACTGGCGCGATTTTTGGCTGCCCGGCGCATGACCAGCGCGACATTGATTTTGCCCGGAAGTATGATCTCAACGTCACCCCAGTCGTTCTGCCTCCAGATGCCGATCCGGCCGTGTTCGATGTCGAAAGTGAAGCCTATACCGGCCCCGGCAGTATCTTCAATTCAGGCTTCCTCGATGGTTTGTCGATCGAAGACGCAAAGCGCGCGGCGATAGAAAGAATCGAAGCGATGGGCCTCGGCGAAGGGACGGTAAATTACCGCCTGCGCGACTGGGGTGTTTCCCGCCAGCGCTACTGGGGCTGTCCAATTCCAGTGGTGCATTGCGACAGCTGCGGCGTCGTGCCGGTGCCTGAAGCTGATCTGCCTGTGAAGCTTCCGGATGAAGTGTCATTCGACCAGCCCGGCAATCCGCTGGAGCGGCACCCAACCTGGAAACATGTTGACTGTCCGAGTTGCGGCAAGGCCGCACGGCGAGAGACTGACACGCTGGACACGTTTGTCGACAGTTCCTGGTACTATTCCCGCTTCGCCAGCACAAATGATCTTGAAGAGCGCGCCTACTGGATGCCGGTGGACCAGTATGTCGGCGGTGTCGAGCATGCGGTTCTTCACCTGCTCTATGCCCGATTCATTGCCCGTGCGATGCGCGATGTAGGCTTGCTTGACTTGCCGAACGGCGAACCCTTCGCCGGCCTCTTCACACAAGGCATGGTCACGCACGAAACCTACAAGTCTTCAGCTGGCAAATGGCTACAGCCGTCTGAAGTCACGCGCGATGGCGATACCTGGATTGAAACAGCAACGGGAGCGGTTGCTACGGCTGGGCCAATCGAGAAGATGTCCAAGTCGAAGAAGAACACGGTCGATCCGGATGCCATTATCGGCCAGTTCGGCGCGGACGTAGCGCGATGGTTCGTGCTGTCTGACTCTCCGCCTGAACGTGACGTCGAATGGACACAATCCGGGGTCGAAGGCGCAGCTCGATTCGCGCAGCGTTTCTGGAGTGTCTTTGACGGTTTGCCAGTAAACACTGAAATTGCACCCGGTGACGATGCTGAATCGACAGGTCTCCGCAAGACGAGCCACAAAGCCGTAGCGGCAATCGACAAGGCCATCGAAGAGTTCCGCTTCAACTCTGCCGTCGCAACGATTCATGAATGGGTCAGCGCATTGAAGAAGGCCGAGTCAGCGGGTGATGCTGTGCTCGGCGCGCGGGTTGAAGGGGCATCCATGTTGGCACGGTGTGTGACACCATTCATGCCACATCTGGCTGAAGCCTGTTGGGAACGGCTTGGACAACCGGCATTCGTGTCTTCGGCGCCGTGGCCCGTCGCAGATTCTGCACTGCTTGTTGATGATGAAGTGACAATGGCGGTGCAAGTCAACGGCAAGCGCCGTGGCGAAATCACTGTCCCGAAGAGCATGGAAAAATCAGATATCGAAGCCACCGCATCCGCTCTTCCGGAAGTGGTAAATTTCATTGAAGGCAAGTCCGTGAAGAAAATCATTGTTGTGCCCGGGCGCATCGTGAATATCGTAGTCGCATGAGACATTTGATTGCCATCGCTGCCCTAAGCCTGATCGCAGCTTGCGGTTTCCAGCCAGTCTATTCCAGCGGCTTTAATGAAGGCCGAGCAGGAAATATTACGGTCGAAAAAATTGATGGTCGCGCAGGATACGAGCTCCGCAGAACGCTGCTTCAGGAATTAGCGATTGGTCTTCCGAATGTATCTGAGCCTGCCACACTTTCTGTGAAACTCTCGGAGAGTCTGTCGCGCCTCACCTTCGAGACGGATGGCGCGGCGACCCGGTCCAGTATTGTGTCGAGTGGGTCATATGTCTTGAACTATGGTGGCAAGCGTCTTTCGGGACGACAAGAAGCTGAGATCAGCTTTTCTGTTCCTGATAGCCCATATGGCGATATTGCCAACCAAACTGGAGCAAGCACGCGAGCGGCGCGCCAACTTGGTAAGAAGATCGCGGATGATATCCGGCTGAAACTGTCGGCCGACTAATGTTATTAAAGGGCAAACAGGCCGCTGATTTTGCCCGCAAGCCCAAACCGTCGGTCTGGGCGGTTCTCGCATTCGGCGAAGATCCGGGGCTTTCATCAGACGCGGCCCACGCCCTGATCAAAGCCTGGACGCCCAAGGGCGCGACGATGGATGTCACCACACTGGATGATGATTCCATCAAGAAAGATCCCTCTCTCCTGTTTGATGGTCTTGAAGCCGTTTCCCTGCTGGGCGATCCGCGCGTCATTCGAGTGCGCACCAGCGGCGACAAGATTGCTGCTCTTCTTATAGAGGCAATTCAGAAAGGCGATTCTCAGGAAGAATACTATTCAGCCCGCCTGATCATCGAAGCCGGGGGCCTTCAAAAACGCTCGAAGCTGCGCGCGGCCGCCGAGTCCGCCCAGTCGACCGCCTGTCTTCAGCTGTTTGCAGATGATGCCGGCGACATTGAACAACGCGTGAAGTCTGTCCTGAAGGCGGAAGGCGTCGAGATCATTCCGGAAGCGCTCGCACTCTTTGTAGGCGACCTGCCCGGTCACCGAAATCTTGCAAACTCCGAAATAGAAAAACTCGCACTCTATGCTCGTGGACTGGGCCGCCCACTTGATTTGAACGACGTCCGGGCGTTGTCGGCCACAGATGTCGATCACAATCTTTCAGCTGCCATTCGCGCAGCGCTCGATGGAAAGCCCGCACTGGTTCACTCCACACTTGATCGCCTGGCAGTTGCGGGAACGAGTGGAATTTCGATTCTGCGCTCCCTCCAGTTTGAAACTATGCGAATGCTGGATGCCCAGTCCAGGATGGCTTCCGGGCAATCCAATCCCGGTATGAAATTACGGCCACCGGTCTGGCAAAGTGAATGGGGCATGTTCAGTGCACGACTCAGGAAATGGCCAACCAAGCGCCTGATGCGTGTCATGGAACGCATCTATGAGGCAGAGCAACAGGCAAAGTCCGGATCAGGTAGTGCAGATCCCGTGATACGTGTACTGATGAATGAGATCGCCCGAGCTGCAGAACTCGCCAGCTAGAAGATCAAAGCTTGTTCCGCTTGGCTGTGAGACGGCGACATACATCATCCAGCTGTTCAAGATCGCGGTACTTGATCCGCAATTCACCGCCATTCTTTCCGTGCCGGATATCCACATCAAGGCCAATGGACCGTGATAAATCCGCTTCAAGCGCCTCGGTGTCGACGTCTTTCTCATCAGGCTTCGGTCGTGCAGATTTCGTTTCAATCGGCGTATCTTCACGCGCAGCTTTGGCATGAGCCTCCACTTCGCGAACCGTCAGGCCCTTCTCTACTGCCAGCTCTACAAGTGCTTCGGGATCCGGCGCACCAAGAGCCGCACGTGCATGCCCCGCAGTTATGTGGCCAGCTCTCACACGCTCTCGTGCAGCTTCCGGCAGCTGAAGCAAGCGTAGCGTATTGGTAATGTGTACCCGGCTTTTTCCGACACTCGTTGCCAGGCTGTCCTGAGTGCGACCAAAGCGCTGCATCAGCGCATCATAGGCTTCGGCTTCTTCAATCGGGTTCAGGTCCGCCCTCTGGACGTTCTCGATAATCCCAATTTCCAGCAGCTCGAGCTCGTCGGTATCGCGCACGACGGCGGGAATACTGGTCAGACCGGCGAGCTTGGCGGCGCGCCAGCGGCGCTCACCCGCAATGATCTGGTAGTCATTCTTCTGCTTTGGATCGGGGCGCACCAGGATTGGCTGAAGCACGCCTTTCGTCTTCAGTGACTCTGCAAGTTCTTGCAGAGCTGTTTCGTCGAACGTCCGCCGCGGTTGCTTGGGATTCCGTCGAATTCGATCAATCGCAATCTCTGATGCGCCCTTTGCGCCACCCTCTTCCGATTTGGAATCGGGAGGCGATACCGCTTCGACTTCTCCAATCAAGGCAGACAGGCCGCGTCCGAGGCGGGAGGGTTTTGTCTTTCCGTCTTCGCTCATTGGGATCAGGCCGCGCGCGCTTTTTCACGTTGAAGAACTTCCGATGCGAGGCGGATATAGGCCTCACTTCCCGGACAACGATAATCGTATAGAAGCGCCGGCTTTCCAAATGACGGCGCCTCGGACAAACGCACATTCCGAGGAATGACCGTGTTATAGACCTTCGCACCAAAGAATGCCCGCACCTCGTCAGCCACCTGATCCGACAGATTGTTCCGGCGATCATACATGGTCAGGACAACGCCCTGGATTTCCAGATTCGGATTCAGGCCAGATCGGATAACTTCGACGGTGCGCAACAATTGGCTGAGACCCTCAAGCGCCAGAAACTCACACTGCAATGGTACAAGCAGCGCGTCAGCTGCGGTCATCGCGTTCATGGTCAGGGACGACAATGATGGTGGGCAATCAATCAGAATATAGTCGTATTCAACGAGTTCGCCCTGTTCTGCGCGAGCGATATATTGGTGAAGCGCATCACGCAATTTGTACGACCGGCGGGAATCGTTCGCGAGTTCGGTTTCAACACCGGACAGATTTTCATCCCCGGGAACGATGTCCAAGCGCGGCACGATGGTTGAGAGAACAGCATCCTCCAACGGAATCTGATCAACGACGATATCATAGGATGTTTGGTGGCGATCCTGACGCTCGATACCAAGTCCCGTGGACGCATTACCCTGAGCGTCGAAGTCGACAATCAGGACACGGCGTCCGACGGCGGCCAATGCGGTACCGAGATTGATAGAGGTCGTGGTCTTACCGACCCCGCCTTTTTGGTTCACAACAGCAAATATTCTGGGTTTACCGCCTGCCACGTTCGAGCTCCCTCACGATTAAGATGACGCCTGACCCACCAGTGCGACTTGGAATCGCCTCATACGCGAAGTTCCAACTTTGCTGGGCGTCCGTCAATTCTTCTTTCCAGCGTTCGCCTTTTAGAAAAACCCCTGTGGCGCCGTTTTCCATCCAGGGCGACGCGTATTCCAGAAGTTTTGGCATCGGTGCGAACGCTCGCGCCGTCACAATTTCCGCATCGGAATTTGGTGCCGCCTCTATTCGACCCTGATAAACGGCGGCATTCAGACTTGCTTCAGTAATCGCAGCGCGTAAATACGCGCACTTTTTTCCAACGCTCTCCATCATCGTCACGTGCCCACTTGGACGGGCTGCGGAAACAATGAGTCCCGGAAACCCGGCGCCTGATCCCAGATCCACACATTTTGCCGCCTCGGGAACGTATGGAAGGATTTGAAAGGAATCGGCCACGTGTCGCGTCCAGATCTGCGGCCATTCACGCGGTCCGATCAAGTTTGACCGTTTGCGCCAAGCGTCCAGGGTTAAGATTATCGCGTCCAATCTTTCCGATGTTTCACGTGAAACATCGAATTCGGCGTGAAACGCCGCGCGGTCGTCAGAATTCATCATGAATGTTAACCGGCTTTCTTCCGACGCTTAACAAATCCAAGCAACGCGGTCAGTGCGCCTGGTGTAACACCTTCGATACGCCCGGCTTGACCAAGAGTCGTCGGACGAACGGCTTCGAGCTTCTGGCGAACCTCGTTTGAGAGCCCTCCGACCTTGGAATAATCCAAATCCATCGGGATGGTCAGATCCTCATCCCGACGAAGCGCAGCCACATCCTCGGCTTGTCGTTCGAGATAAGAAGAATACAACGCTTCAATCTCAATCTGGGTTGCTATCTCATCGTCCAGATCGGCAAGTTCCGGCCAAACCGCCGACAGCGCGGTTAAATCGATATCCTTATAGGAGAGATACTCCCAAGCCGTGCGGACGCGTCCATCTTGATTGACGGCCCAGCCGGCTTGCGCCGCTTTAGCCGGTGACAAGGTCAAGGCATTCAATTGATCCCGGGTCTTTTGAAGCGCGGAGTGTTTCACGTGAAACACGTCTGCCCGGTGAGACCCGACACATCCGGCGGCAATACCCTTCTCGGTAAGCCTCTGGTCGGCATTGTCCGCTCGTAGTGCCAAACGGTACTCCGCCCGCGACGTGAACATTCGGTAGGGCTCCGTCACCCCGCGCGTGACGAGATCATCGATCAGAACGCCGATATAGGCTTCCGCCCGATCAAAAATGACTGGCTCCTGGCCGGAAGAGGCACGTGCCGCATTCAGACCGGCAACCAGGCCTTGAGCGCCGGCCTCTTCGTAACCGGTCGTGCCATTGATCTGGCCTGCCAGATACAAACCCGGAAGAGCCTGTACTTCCAACGAGGACGACAAAGCGCGGGGGTCGACATAGTCATATTCGATCGCATAGGCGTACTGCAGGATCTTCGCGTCCTCCAATCCAGGAATTGTGCGCAGAAAGCGCTCCTGGATTTCCTCCGGAAGCGATGTCGAAATGCCATTTGGGTAGACAGTATGATCGTCTAGTCCCTCTGGTTCTAGAAAAATCTGGTGGCGATCCTTGTCTGCGAACCGGTGAACCTTGTCTTCAATCGACGGACAATATCGCGGGCCGCGCCCTGCGATCGCGCCAGAATAAACGGCGGACTGGTCAATATTCTCCGCGATAATTGCGTGGGTCTCCGGCGTCGTCCATGTGATGCCGCACTGGACCTGAGGCACAGTAATTTCGTCTGTAAGATATGAAAACGGTATTGGCTCCGCGTCTGCAGGCTGCATCTCCAGCCGGTCCCACGCGATGGTCCGACCGTCGAGGCGGGCAGGAGTTCCCGTTTTCAAACGGCCCATCGGCAAACCCATACCATATAGCCGGTCTGACAATCCAATCGCCGGCGCTTCACCAACCCGTCCGGCGGGAATCCGCTTTTCCCCAATATGGATCATGCCTTTCAGGAAGGTGCCGGTCGTAATCACGACCGAAGCGGCGCGATACGCGTCGCCATTCAATCCGATCACACCGGCGACATGACTATCTTCAACAATCAGATCTTCGGCCCCATCCTCAATGATTGTCAGGTTGGGATAGTCTGACAATTCATCCTGCATGGCTTCACGATAGAGCTTGCGATCAATCTGGGACCGCGGACCCCAGACAGCAGGCCCTTTCGAACGGTTCAGCATGCGAAACTGAATGCCCGCCTTGTCAGCCAAGCGCCCCATCAAACCGTCGAGTGCGTCGATTTCCCGAACCAGATGGCCTTTTCCGAGCCCACCAATGGCCGGATTACAACTCATTTCGCCGATCGTCGCGCGCTTGTGAGTGACAAGTGCGGTTTGCGCACCCGTCCGCGCCGCGGCAGCTGCAGCCTCACAGCCAGCATGACCGCCGCCGACAACGATTACATCAAATTGGTTTGTGTCGCTCATGGCGCTACTTCAGATCCGGAGTTTCAGAAAGCCGCTATATAGCGGTTTGAGCCCCCAAACCCTAGGGGTCATTTGCCGATGCAGAATTCAGAGAACACGGCACCCAGCACATCCTCCACGCCGACTGCGCCAACCACAGCGCCCAGATGCCGGATCGCCATTCGAACATCTTCAGCCGCCAATTCGGGACCGGTACCCAGCTCAAGTGCATCGCGCGCAGCTATCAGACAGGCTAGGCCATCAACCAGACGCACTCGATGACGAGCTCGTGTAATCACAGGCGCTTCGACCGATGAAGCCTTACCGGATATGAATTCAGACAAAGCCGTTTCCAGCGCCGGAACGCCTTCGCCCTGTTTAGCAGAGATCTTGTAATCATACGCAGGAAGGTTTGCCGCCATATCGATGTCGGCCTTGTTTACCACAACTATATCGGTGGGCAGGCGGTAAGGGGAGGACAAGACACTCAGGTCGGGCGCGCTCCCATCAACCATGAAGACGCGCAAATCAGCCTCTGATGCTACCCGCTCCGCACGGCGAACGCCCTCGGCTTCGATCTCATCATCAGTTTCCCGAAGTCCAGCCGTATCGGAAATCCAGACCACTTGGCCACCCATGACACGACGAATTTCAATCACGTCTCGCGTGGTGCCAGGTCGCGACGTCACGATAGCTGCCTCACGACCTGCTAGACGATTGAGCAGCGTGGATTTGCCTGCATTGGGTGCCCCAATGATCGCGATACGAAAACCGTCGCGGATCTTCTCGCCAATACCCCGGTCGCCGAGTGCGGCTTCGATATCGCCAATCAAGTTATTGAGTTTGCGGAGCACTGGCGCCGTAGTTTCTTCTGGCGCATCGTCTTCATCAGGGAAATCAACAACAACTTCAATCAATGCAAGTATGCCGGTAAGTTCCGCACGCCAGCGGTCATACTGTTCGGTCAAACCACCCGACAATTGTCGGAGAGCTTGAGCCTTCTGGGCGTCGGTCTCTGCCTCGATAATATCAGCAACACCTTCAGCTTCAGTCAGATCAAGTTTGCCAGCTTCGAATGCACGGCGCGTGAACTCTCCGGGTTCAGCCAGACGAACACCGGGTTCACTTGTCAGTGTACTGATTGCATGGGAGATAACTGCGGGACCGCCATGAAGGTACAGTTCGAGCGTATCTTCACCAGTATATGAATGCGGTCCCGGCATGAAAACGACCAGGCCTTCATCGATCATGTTGCCGTCTTCATCGCGAAACCGGGTCAACGTTGCGCGACGAGGCTCGGGCAAGCCACAATCCAACAAGGCGCCTGCGATCTTCCAAATCCGGTCTCCGGATAGACGGATGATGCAGATCGCAGCGGGGGGCTGGCCCGAGGCGAGGGCGCAGATTGTATCGCGCTCGCTCATGGGCCAAGCGCTCCCTTAGTTTTTCATGGCTTCGAAGAACTCGGAATTGTTCTTCGTCTGGCGCAGCTTGTCGAGCAGGAAGTCAATCGCATCGTTCGTGCCCATTGGCCCGAGGATGCGGCGAAGAATGTAGATCTTCGACAATTGGTCAGCTGGAGTGATCAATTCCTCTTTCCGCGTACCGGACTTCATGATGTCGATAGCAGGGAAGGTACGTTTGTCGGCAATCTTGCGGTCAAGCACGACTTCAGAGTTACCCGTACCCTTGAATTCTTCGAAGATGACTTCATCCATGCGACTACCGGTATCGATCAGTGCGGTCGCGACAATGGTCAGCGACCCGCCATTTTCGACGTTGCGCGCGGCGCCGAAGAAACGCTTCGGACGCTGCAGGGCGTTTGCGTCAACACCACCGGTCAAGACTTTGCCAGAGGAAGGCACTGTTGTGTTGTAGGCACGGCCGAGACGCGTGATCGAATCCAGAAGGATGACAACATCCCGCTTGTGCTCGACGAGACGCTTGGCTTTCTCGATCACCATTTCAGCGACCTGAACGTGGCGGGTTGCCGGCTCGTCGAATGTTGACGCAACGACTTCGCCCTTCACGGTGCGGCGCATGTCGGTGACTTCTTCCGGGCGCTCATCGATCAGAAGAACGATCAGATAGCATTCCGGATGATTTTCCTCGATGGCAGACGCGATGTTCTGCAGCAGCACCGTCTTACCCGTCCGTGGCGGCGCAACGATCAGAGCGCGCTGGCCCTTACCAATTGGCGCAACAATATCGATAACGCGGCCGGAACGATCCTTGCGGGTCGGATCCTGGCTTTCCATGCGCAAGCGCTCTTCGGGATAGAGCGGTGTAAGGTTGTCGAAGTGGACCTTCTTGTTGGCCTTGTCCGGTTCCTCGAAGTTGATGCGGGACACATCGGTCAGCGCGAAGTAGCGCTCATTATCTTGCGGCGCGACGATTGGGCCTTCCACCGTATCGCCGGTGCGAATGTTGCCCTTCTTCAGAACTTCCGGGCTGACATAAATATCGTCAGGTCCTGGCAGATAGTTGGATTCCGGCGAGCGCAGGAAACCGAACCCATCTGTCAGAACTTCGAGCACGCCCTGGCCCGTGATTTCTACTTCACTGTCGGCAAGCTCTTTGAGGATCGCGAACAACATGTCCTGCGTCCGCATGGACGAAGCGTTCTCGATTTCCAGCTCTTCTGCATAGGCAAGCAGTTCCTCGGGCGACTTCGCCTTGAGATCGCTGAGTTTCACGCTGGTGATGTCGTCGAGCATGGAAGATGCCATGAGTGAATTCCGGATAAGGGGCCGCCGTCAGGTATTTCGAAGGCCGGATTTTGTCATTTGGGAGTTCTTCGCCTGCGCAAGGAGAGCGCCGCGGTTTCCGCGCATATGGAGCCAGAAGGCGCGAAACGTCAAGGGTTGCGGTGAATCCCGGCCTAGAACGGGCGGACAATCACCATGACGACAACACCTATCATCAAGATGAAAGGTACTTCGTTGAGCATGCGCAACCGTTTCGCAGTAACTGTGGTGACACCACGATCTATCTTCTTGCCGATCCCGATATAATAGCCGTGCATTCCGGATAGGATCAGGACGAGCAGCAATTTTACATGCATCCACGGCTGACTGAGCAGGCCCTGGTTCATCACCAACATGGTGATACCAAACACCCAGACGAGCACCAGGCTCGGGTTCAGAATAATCTTCCGCAGCTTGTTGGATGCATCCTTCATCGTCTCGAACAAGGGTTCTCCAGGCTGGCTTGAGAGCTGGTGGATTTTGTAGCGCGGGTAGATCAATAGCCCGCCCATGAGCGCGATTACGAAAATCACGTGTAGAGCTTTTATCCAGAGATAAGCCATCAGGCGAGTTCCTTGCTTGATGGGTTGACGCGTTGACCAACTTTCGGATGCGGCTGCTTGTGAGGGCAGTTCTTCCAATCGCTGGGACACAACCGAGAATTTGCACAGGACCGTATCGTCTGATCACTTTTGAGAGACGCCAAGACTTCATCCCGCAGCATGGAAATGAACTCTTCATGCACGCCCAAGGCTTCAACGCGCGTGTAACTGGCTGCACCATGCTCTTCGGCTACGAGCCTGTATTCTTCGCCAAGTTCAACCAGTGTTTCGATATGCTCAGATACAAACGCAATCGGCGCAATCAGGATGTTCTTCCCATCTTTCGCGGCCTTTTCGATCTCTTCTTCTGTGGGAGGCCCGATCCATTTGAGCGGCCCAACGCGGGATTGGTAGCAGGGAACCACTTCCCAATCGGCGGGTACACGGGCGGCGACCATCTCGCCCATTGTCTCGCACTGCCACTGATATGGATCGCCATCCTTCACAATCTTCTCGGGCAGACCGTGCGCGGACAGGAGAAGCCGGACATTGTCAGGCTCTCCTGCAGCCTTATGGGCCTGCATGATGCGATCGACATGCGCGGAAATAAGCCCTTCAGCGAAGGGATAGCAACAAATCGTCTTCGCGGGCCCCTTGTATGCCCTGCTCCAGGCCGTGAGCGATGAACCAGTCGTCGTCGTCGAAAATTGCGGATAGAGGGGCAAAAGGATGACTTCATCCGCACCCCAGGCTTTCACCTGCTCCGCGGCTTCTTCCGTAAAAGGGTGCCAGTATCTCATGCCAATGAAGCAACGAACCTGATCATCTGGCAGAGCTTTCTGCAAAGATGTCGTCAGGGCTTCAGCCTGCTTCTCCGTTTCAGGAAGAAGGGGGGATCCACCGCCCGCGTCCATCATCGCGTAATTCTTGATGACAGACGGTGCGCGTGTTGTCGAAATGAGTCGCGCAAGGAACCATCGAACGGGCAGGGGCGCTCCGATGATAGCCGGATCGCGGAACAGGTTTTTAAGGAATGGCCGTACCGTCTTGTCAGAATCCGGTCCGCCCAGATTAAACAGCACAATCGCGATCTTGCGGCCCATTTACCTAACCCTCCCGAATAATTTCCAACACGCGTTCTACATGCGCGATAGGTGTCTCCGGCCGGATGCCATGACCAAGATTGAAAATATGCGGCCGACCTTCGTAGGCAGAGATAAGTTCCCGAACGCGGGCGTCGAGTCTCTCACCGCCTTCAATCAGCAAAAGTGGGTCAAGATGTCCTTGAACCGGAAAGCCTTCAGGCAAGGCATTGTTCACGAATGATGGCACTGCTGCCGTATCGAGACCAACCGCAGTCACGCCAGTTGTCTCCACATATTCCGGGAGCTTCGCCGCGGCGCCGCGCGGAAAGCCGATGATCGGAACATCAATGCCCATCTTACGAAGACGGGCGACAAGTTTTTTTGTGGGCGCGATAATGACTTCCTGGAAGATATTGTCTGGAAGCCCTTCGGCCCAGCTGTCGAACAGCATGAGAGCATCCGCTCCAGCCTCTACCTGAGCCGCCAAATAATGCGCCGTCGCTTCACTGATCCGCTCCAGTACAGCCGCAAGTTCGTCTGGCTTCCCGTGCGCCCAGCGCCAAGCGAGGGATTTATCCGTCTTGCCACGGCCTTCGATCGCGTACAGCCCGACGGTCCAGGGAGACCCGGCAAACCCGATCAGCGCAGTCCCATCCGGAAGTGAGCTCTTCACTCGCGAAACTGTTTCGTAAACTGGCGACAAACGGTCAGCAGCTTGCTGGGGGGGCACTTTGTCCAGATCATTCGCTGACTCGATCTGCTGAACAATTGGGCCAATACCTTTCTCGAACTTCACGCCGAGACCCATTGTATCAAGGATCAACAGGATGTCTGCGAACAGGATGGCTCCGTCCATACCGTATCGACGTATGGGCTGGAGTGTGGCTTCAGCCGCCATCGACGGCGTGTAGCAGAAATCGAGGAAATTCTTCGCTCGCGCTCTCAACTCGAGATATTCGGGAAGGTGGCGTCCCGCTTGTCTCATCATCCATACCGGAGGCGTTGGGACCGTCTGTCCCTCAAGTACCTGAATCAGCTTAGGCTTGGCGCTCATGCCTCAGGCCCCTTCCATCCCAAAATCAAAACAAAGCCCGACAGGGCGCTTATAACTATTAGACCGTGTAATTCGTGGAGAAAGGCCACACACAGGAATTGTCCAGCTAAATCCACAGGCGAGTCACAGGGTGTCGCACCCCGGTAAGGTTTCGTTAACTGTCGATGCCACCGTGGTTAACGGCAGGTTAACACCCCCGCTGGAGTCACAGGAGCGAACGAAAGGGGATTCTCGCGGAGTCGAATTCCTGGCCTGTGACTCGATTGTGAATCCTTTTGGGGAAGATTGGTTATCCACAGAGGAGTCACAGGTCTTGTGTGTTACGCGAACCTCGGCAAGAGAGAAGACATGAACAAGCCACCCGCCCGCCTCAGCATCTACTTCAATGTCCACTTGGTTTCCGACAGTACGGGGGAAACGTTGAATGCCATCCAGCGCGCTGCTTGCGCGCAGTTCCAGAATGTCCAACCGCTGGAGCACAATTATTATCTCGTCCGATCCGAGCGTCAGCTTGAGCGCGTAATGCGAGAGATTGAAGCGGCGCCGGGAGTCGTCTGGTACACGATCTCCGATGAAAACCTCCGATCCAAGCTGGAAGCCTTCTGCCGAGAGCGCGGCGTGTCCACACTTCCGGTTCTGGATGCCTCTGTTGCCATGCTGGGCCGGCATCTGGGCGTCTCCGCAAACCGGGTCGTTGCAGGGCAGCATGCGCTGGACGATGATTATTTCGATCGGATGGAAGCCATCAATTTCACGCTGGCGCACGATGATGGCCAGAATGTCGATGGCCTTCGCAATGCCGACGTGATCTTGCTCGGCGTCAGTCGAACGTCGAAAACGCCCACCAGCGTTTACCTGGCAAACCGCAAGGTAAAAGCCGGCAATATTCCCCTGGTGCCCGGCGTGCCGCTTCCTGCCTTTGTGGAAGAACTCGGCCCGAGAGGACCTTTGATCGTAGGATTGAAAATCAGTGCCGAGCGACTTGTGCAGATCAGGCGACAAAGACTAATCTCACTTCAGGAAGATGAGCACACAATATACGCGGACGAAGCCGCCGTGCGGGATGAAGTGACTCAGGCGAACCGTTTGTTCCAACGCAACAGGTGGAAAACGATTGATGTGTCGCGTCGGTCTGTTGAGGAAACCGCTGCGGCCATTCTGAACCTGTTGAATGAGCGGAACGCACAATCATGAGCCATCGCATAGTCCTGGCCTCTGGCAGCCAGAGTCGCCGTGCCGTGCTGGCTGCGGCTGGCGTAGAGGCTGAAACGATCAAGCCGAATGTCGATGAAGATGCCGCCAAGGCCTCCTTTCGGGCAAGCGACATGAAAGTTCGCGATCAGGCAATGCAGCTTGCCGAGCTCAAATCAGTGAAAATCTCCATGCGGGAGCAAGGACTTGTCATCGGGTGCGACCAGATGCTGTCATTGGACGGTGGGCCCTTCGACAAGCCAGTCGATTTGGATGATGCTCGCAATCATCTGAAGAAACTTTCAGGTAAGTCGCATATTCTGGAAACCGCGATTGTCATCAGCGAGAATGGCAAGCCTGTCTGGCGTCATCTCGCGCGCCCGAAATTGACAGTCCGCAAGCTGAGCGATGAGTTCATCGACACATATGTCGACACGATTGGTGATCCTTTGCTGTCTACTGTCGGAGCCTATCAGCTTGAGGGGCTTGGCGCGCAATTGTTTACGCGGATAGACGGAGATTATTTCACCATTCTCGGTCTGCCACTTTTGCCATTGCTGGATTATCTGCGCACACGCGGAGTGTTGATGTCATGACGAAACTTTATGGTGTTGTCGGCGATCCGATCAGTCATTCCCTGTCACCTGTCATTCACAATGCGTGGATCCGCGAGCACGGAATTGATGCAAGCTATGAAGCCATGCACATTCCGAAGGGGGCCTTTGCTGAAGGTCTTGAGACGCTTGAGGATCGCAAGGCTCTTGGCTTGAATGTCACCTCTCCCCACAAGGAAGATGCAATAGAGCTCGCTGAGGGAACGAGTGATGTTGCCCGGCGAATTGGCGCGGCAAATACCCTGATCCGTTTGAAAACGGGCGGCTGGCTGGCAGAGAATACGGATGCGCCGGGATTTACCGAAGCGCTCAATCGAGCCTCCATTGAAATTGCGGGTCAGAATGTCTGTCTGCTCGGAGCAGGGGGCGCCGCGCGCGCGGTGGCACTGGCACTGTCTGATATGCGGGCCACACTGACGATCTGTAATCGGACTGAGTCCCGTGCGGAAGAACTGGTAAAGCATTTGAACATTGAGGCGGATATCAGAAGCCTTGATCATGCTGACGCCGAAATGGCGAAGGCGGATGTTGTTGTGAACACGCTCAGCCTGGGCCAGACCGGGCAATCGCTTGATCTTCCCCAAGGAAAGATGCGGACCTTCTATGATATTTCCTACGGCAAGCCGGCAAAAGCGATGCTGGGCAAAGCGGAAGATTCGGGCTGGAAAACGCTGGATGGGTTGAGCATGCTGGTTGCGCAGGCGGCTTTCAGTTTTGAAATGTGGTTCGGTATTCTGCCGGATATGGACTCTTCATTAGCCCGGTGCCGGAAGCTGGTGGAGGCAACCGAATGATCATCCTTGGTCTGACAGGCTCCATAGGCATGGGAAAATCTGCGACCGCAGGATTGTTCCGGGATGAAGGCGTTCCGGTTTATGACGCGGACGCCGCGGTACACGCACTTTATGCAAAGGGCGGCGCCGCAGTAGAACCAGTCGAGGCCGCCTTTCCGGGGGTAACGGTTGACGGAGCGATTGACCGTATGGCCCTTCGGGAACGTGTGCTGGATGATGCAGACGCCATGCGAAGGCTGGAAGGTATCGTGCATCCACTTGCCGGCGATGCCCAGAAGCACTTTCGAGACCAGGCCCGCGATGAGGGCGCACCCTTCGTGGTCCTGGACATTCCCTTGCTTTATGAAGCGGGTGGCTATGCCTATTGCGACTATGTTGCGGTGGTTACTGCGCCTGCTGAAGTCCAGCGCGAACGGGTTCTTTCGCGTCCGGGCATGGATGAAGACACCTTCACCTCCATCCTTGGTCGGCAGATGCCGGATGCAGAAAAGCGGGCGAGGGCTGACTTTGTAATCTCTACCGCGCATGGATTCGAGTATGCTGCGGATTGCGTCCGCGCGATTGTCGCGTTGATGGGGCGAAAGGTTGAAGAGGCAAATTCATGAGCGAAGACATCCGCGAGATTGCATTCGATACCGAGACCACGGGCCTTCATCATCTGGAAGGAGACCGGGTGATCGAACTCGGCGCAGTGGAGATGATAAACCACATCCCTACCGGTCGGACATTTCAGACCTTTATCAACCCCAAGAGATCCGTCTCTGAAGACACAATCCGGATTACTGGCATAACGGATGATCATCTGAAGGACGCGCCGTTTTTTGAAGACCCTGCCGTTGTTGATGCGTTCCTCGAGTTCGTCGGCGACGCCATTCTGGTTGCCCATAATGCGGGGTTTGACCGGAACTTCCTGAACATGGAGCTGGAGAAATGCGGCCGGGCGCCGATTCCCGAAGATCGCTGGATCGATACTGCCATGATGGCGCGAAAGAAGTACCCCGGCGCGCCTGCCAATCTGGATGCCTTGTGTCGTCGCTTCGATATCTCACTTGAAAGCCGGACATTCCACGGCGCTTTGCTGGATAGTCAGCTGCTTGCGGCCGTCTATCTCGAACTGCTTGGTGGCCGGGCCCATTCTTTCTCGTTCGAATCCGAAGAAGAGAGCAATCGGTCACAACGCACGCGGTCAGCGCGACAGCGGCCAGAACCCCTTCCGTCGCTCGTGACGGATGAAGAACGCGCCGCCCATGCAGCTTTCATTGAAAGCCTGGGTGAAGACGCAATCTGGAAAAAAGTCAGCTGATCAGGTTCAGGCCTGGCCAGTTTCGCCGTTCGGCGCGGCCGGAGCGGCAGGCGCATTTCCGCCGGCCGCTGCTGCGCGCTGGTATTGCGACTGGTACAGTTGAACAAAATCGACCGGATCAATCAGCAGGGGCGGGAAGCCGCCTTCGCGCGTGATTTCAGCGATGATGCGGCGCGCGAACGGGAAGAGAAGACGCGGGCATTCAATCAGCAGCATTGGCTCCATCTGGCCCTGCTGCGCATTCTGGATCTGGAACAGACCGGCATAATCAAGCTCGCAGATGAACAGGACAGACTGTTCAGCGGTCGCCTTGGCAGAGAGTTTCAACGACACTTCGTAGAGGCCGTTTCCGTCCGCGTGAGGGGTCGCGCCGACATCAATTCCAAGATCAATGTTTGGCTGGGACTGGGCCGGGCCAACGCCAGGATTTTCGAATGACAGGTCCTTGATGTATTGACCGAGGACGCGCATGGCTGGCCCTTGAGGCGGGTTGCCCTGTGGTTGAGGGTTTTGCGGTGCGCTGGCATCTGTCATGCTTATACTCCCTGAAACTCAAGCCGCGCGCCTAGCATGCGGCCCGTTAACGCGCAACGTATCACTGGCATGATGCGTTGGTTCGCTCTATCTATGTTACTACTCAATGCGTTGGAGGTCTTTGCGCGTACATGTTTGATCCTGTGATCGAGGTTGTCATTCTTGCAGCCATTGCCCTGTTTGTCCTGTTCCGTCTCTACACGGTGCTGGGTCGGGGTGAGGACAATTCTCCTGTGCAACGTACTGAGCCTAGCGCCAAGCCGCGTCCGGCGGATAGCAACGTGCATGAACTGCCTCAGTCCAGCAGGGAGAATGATCGTCCGATCTTTACCGGCCCCGCTGCAGGTGGGCTCGAAGACATTTACAATGCCGACAACAGTTTCAACGTCCCGACCTTCATGCGGGGGGCCAAGGCAGCCTATTCGATGATCGTGACCGCCTTTGCGGAAGGCGACCGCGACACGTTGCGGCCTTTGCTGGACGATGATGTGTATGAAGCGTGGGATCAGGCGATCGCAGAACGGGACGTCACCGGCGCTTCCGCCTTCGAATTGCTGCGTATCAGGCGCGCAGAGATCGAAAGCGCCGAAATGGATGGTGACATGGCCCGCATCTGGGTGCGCTATGAGGCGGAACTCGGTGATGGTGAAGTCACCCGCACCGCCAAAGAGCTCTGGGCTTATATGCGGAATGTGACCGCAAACGATCCGAACTGGATCCTGGATGATGTGGAAGAGGCCAAATAGGTCTCCACCCACAACAAAGCGCCTATCAGGGGCGTGACACTGCCCGTCATTCCATTCCATAAACGGCGTCATGCTTCGACGTTTCCTCCTGCTTGCCAGCGCGTGTGTTCTGGCCGCGTGCCAGTCTGCGCCGCCACCCGCCCCTGCACCGCGACCGGCACCGACCCGTCCGGTTGAACAGGCGCCCCTGCCACCTGCTGCCATTGAACACCCGGCCAGCTTCAGGGAGCTGCCGAATTGGGAGACAGCCCCGATAGAATTGCCGCTCAGCGCCTTCAAGCGGTCTTGCGTCAAGCTGAAGGACCGTTCCGCCGGTGATTATCTCGCCAGTGTTGCGCCGTGGGCAGGATATGTCGCTGAATGGCTGCCCGCCTGCAATCTGGTGGACGATGCCGTGGACGATGAAAGCGCCCGGCAGATCCTGGAATCCCTTTTCACGCCGGTCGAGATCATTGATCCGGCGGGCAAGAGCCGCTTCACCGGCTATTTCGAGCCCCTGTATGAAGCGCGCTACACGCCCACGCCGCCGTTTACAGAGCCCGTGCCAGCCTTGCCGACAGACCTGGTGCCGAATGGCGCAAGCCCGAAACAGCGCCTGCGCAATGGCGGGACGCGGCCCTATCCGGCGCGCGCGGACATCACGACCAATGGCGTATCGGCCATTGCCTATGCGCACCCCGCAGATGTGTTCTTCCTGCAGATTCAGGGATCTGGCCGGCTGAGATTCCCGGACGGGCGCACTGTGCGCGCGGCCTATGCGGCGCATAATGGCCATCCGTTCAAATCCACCGCCAACTGGCTGATGGAAACGGGCCGGATCACTCCGGGCGAAGCCAGCATGCAGGGCATCCGCGCCTGGATGGACCGGGCCGGGCCAATCGAGACGCGGCTGGCGATGAACCAGAACCCGCGCTTTGTGTTCTTCCGTGCCCTGCCGGAAGGGGACCCGAACCTTGGTCCGGAAGGGGCCCAGGGTGTTCCGCTGACGCCGCTATCCTCGATGGCGGTCGATACCGACATTCACCCGCTGGGTGTGCCGATGTATGTGCAGACCACGGCGCCCGGACTTGGCGGAGACTGGGCCGGTATGTTGATCGCGCAGGATACGGGCGGCGCGATCAAGGGCGCGGTGCGCGGGGACCTCTATTTTGGCACTGGCGTTGAGGCTGGCGAGCGCGCGGGCACAATGAATGCGCCGGGGCGGCTTTGGGTATTCCTGCCAAAAGGCGTGGCCGAGCGGCTTGAGCAGACTGACATCGCGGCGCTTGGGTTCCAGGCCGGGTCGCCCTAGATAGCGGCCATGACGAAACGCGGCCTGACCCCGGAAGAATCCCGTGCCTGGGCGCGTGTGGCGAAAACGATCAAGCCGATCGGGCCGGCGCAGGACAGTCTGGAAGATTTTGAGCGTGCGCTGGAGGCGGGTGAGCCGGTATCCCCGAACCGACCGCGCAAATCATCCGCCAGCGGCCTGATTGCTGCAGCCGGCCGGGCGACCGAAACGCCCAAGCAGTCCGCCCGGGCGGCTGACCGGAAGGGTGAAAAGCGCGTACGCCGCGGCCGACTGGAGCTGGCAGGCAAGATTGACCTGCACGGCCATACTCAGGCTTCAGCCGAAGCGATGCTGCACACATTCCTGAAACGCAGTCGGGCCGAAGGCGCGCGCTGCGTGCTGGTGATTACAGGTAAAGGACGCGGGGGCGAGGGGGTGCTTCGCCGGAATTTTCTGGACTGGGTTCAGGGGCCTGAGGCCAGTCATCTTGTGTCTGGCTATTCAGAGGCTCATGCGCGTCATGGAGGCTCTGGTGCATTCTATCTTTTTCTTCGTCGGTCATCTTCGCCCTGAGTTCCTCCGCCATCGCCTCCAGCCTACGCATGTCTTCTGCATACGCCTCGGCCAGAAGATCCGGATGCAGAGACTGCATGACACTTAGCGGCGTGTAGAGATTGTTGAGCGGGTCTTCCTCGAACGTGTCGACGTCCGCGTGCAGATAGGGATAGTTCTTTGTGATGCGCCGCAAATATTTCACCACGGTGCGAAAACTCTGCAAGTTATAGGTGCGCTGGAATTTCACGCGGAACGTGTTGCGGTGGCGGGCTTTGCGTCGGGGCATGATGAAGTCTCCTCTCAGCGCCCAAAGCCGGACTGGCCGCAACCATCCGGGTATCCTGTAGTCCAGCTCCGTCTGGCGAAGCCGTCGGCGCGGCGGGCGCCGTGGCGCTCCGCCTGATGATTTGTAGATGGCTACGGAATGGAGCGTTACCGCCCGCCGCGCCGGACAGGGTCTTCAGCGGACACCTCGAAAGGGCCCAAGGTCCCGGGTCTTCGTTACCGGCGCCGCGCGAACACTGCCTCCGTGCTTTTCACACGAAAGGCGCATCCGGGGAGGCCTGACTCCCGTGCGTCCGGACGAGGCGGATTCCCAACTTGCCTTCGCAAGCTCACCCTGGCCTGACCTGCCTAGGGCGTTGCGGGACCGTACACCTCCCGCAAAGCCCATCCTGTCCCTGACCCCACAACCAGAACGGCACCTGATCCGGCTCCTGTGAGGGCAGACGGCAAGTATGGGGTGGGGAGCTATCAGACGGATTGGGGGAGGCGCACAGGCCGCCACACACCGCCTCCCCGGCGCATGCCGGGGCCTCCCGCCGTTAGGGCGCAGAGCCAGCCGCAGGAGGCTCCGGCGCCCTGCGCCCCACGCTTGGGCCTGCTACGGGGCGAACGCAGTGCGTTCGCTTTATCCCTCCGCAGCGCCGGAGACACGGAGAGAGGAGACTGAATCCCGCAAACCGCGCAGGGGCCTGCGGGGCACTCTGGTCTCTCGAAGCGTGGCAGGGAAAGCACAATCCCTGAAAGATTTTGCAAGTGAATGTCAGATGCACATTGATCCCTGGCATCTGCTGCTCCTAATCAGGCGCAACTCAGTCTCAATTTCAAAACAGGTATCCCCTCATGCCGTTTTCCCACTTGTCTGTACTTCTGGCTTCCAGTGCGCTCGTGTCGCTTTCCGTCTATGCCGACACGGCCACAGAGCCGGGTGAGCAAAACCCCTACACGCTGCTGTCGACGATTGTCGTGACAGGGTCGAGCGAGGCGGTCGACGAGGTGGCAGGCTCTGTCTCTTTCCTCACAGATGCCGACCTCTCGGCACAGGCGCAGAGTGACATCCAGCGCGTGCTGCGCGTTGTGCCCGGCGTGAACATTCAGGAAGAAGACGGCTATGGCTTGCGCCCCAACATTGGCCTGCGCGGGTCCGGGTCTGACCGGTCATCCCGCATCGTACTGATGGAGGATGGCGTGCCGATTTCGCCCGCGCCCTATGCGTCTCCGTCCGCCTACTATTTCCCGACCACGGCTCGGATGAGCGCTGTGGAAGTGACCAAGGGGCCAGCAGCCATTCTGTATGGACCGCGCACGACAGGGGGCGCGCTGAACCTGTTCTCCACGCCTGTGCCAACAGAGATGAGCGGTTTTGCGCAGGCTTTCTTCGGCACGAATGACCGCCAGCGCGTACATGCCTGGACGGGCGGGCGCGCAGATGTGGGGGCAGGCTGGCAGCTTGGCGGCCTGATCGAGGTGTTCACTGACGAGACCGATGGCTTCAAGGAGCTGGACAATGGCGGCCCAACCGGGTTTGACGCTGCTGATCTGATGCTGAAGCTCGGCGCCTACAAGAGCGATGGCCCGATGCCGCAAAGCGTTGAGCTGAAATACCAGACGCGCGAAGAAACCTCCAACGAGACCTATCTGGGCCTGACTCTTCAGGATTTTCAGGCTGATCCCTATCGCCGCTATGATGCGAGCGCAGACGATACGTTCCGGGGTGAGAATGAGCTGTTCCAGCTGACCCACAAGATTGAGTTCTCACCGACGCTGAACCTGACGACGATTGCGTATCACCATGATTTCGCCCGCAACTGGTACAAGCTGCAGGGCATCAGCGCAGATGGTTCAGGCGCTAGCGGCGATACCGGCATTTCCTCCATTCTGGCCGATCCGGTGACCTATGCCGCCGAGTACAGCCTGGCGACCGGCGCGACGAGCCTCGACAATTCCATTGTGTATCGCGCCAACCGCCGCGCCTATTACAGCGAGGGCCTGCAAACGACGCTCAGCTGGCAGACGCAATTTGGCGGACTGGATCATGATCTCACAATTGGCGTGCGTGTGCATGAGGATGAAGAAGACCGGTTTCAGGAAGAAGACGCCTATCGCCTCGAAGGCGGGCGCCTGATCCTGACTGCCGCCGGTGCGGCAGGCAGCAATGCCAACCGGGTATCCAGTGGCGAGGCGGTTGCCCTGTTCGTTCAGGACCGCCTGACGCTGGACAGGCTGACCGTGACGGCGGGCGCGCGGTTTGAGGATTATGAGCTGACGCGCGAGGATTTCTCGACGGCGGACCCGACCCGTGCGGCTGGGCCGACACGGATTCGGACGCTGGATGATCAAGTGGTCGTACCGGGCCTGAGTGCGCTTTACGAACTGAATGAAAATCTGACCCTGCTGGCCGGCGTGCACCGCGGCTTTGCCATTGCCAGTCCGGGCGCGACCGATGCCGACGCCGAAGAAAGCGTGAACTGGGAAGCCGGTGGGCGTTTTTCCAGGGACGGACTGGATGTGGAGGCGATTGCCTTCTTCAATGATTATTCCAACCTGCTCGGCACCTGTACGGCGTCTTCGGGCGGCAATTGCACTATTGGCGACCAGTTCGATGGCGGCGATGTGGATGTGATGGGTCTGGAACTGACGGCCAGTTGGGACGCGGCGAAATTGTTCGACACCTCGCTCTCCCTGCCGGTCGGCGTCGTCTACACCTGGACCGATGCGGAGTTCCAGTCGGCCTTCGAGAGCAGCTATGAGCCCTGGGGCGATGTCGAGGCGGGCGATGAGCTGCCTTATGTCTCCGACCAGCAGATCACGCTGATGGCGGGCATCGAGGCAAGCCGCTGGGGTGTGGATCTTTCGGCCAATCATGTCTCCGAAGCGCGCGCGCGGGCCGGGCAGGGCGCCATTCCGGCGGCTGAGCGGATTGATGCGCGCTGGCTGGTCGATGCGGCGGCCTGGATGGATCTGACCGACACGCTGCGCCTGCGCGTAAAGGCCGAAAACCTGTTCGACGAAACCTATGTCGCCTCCATCGATCCCGCCGGCCTGCGCCCGGGCAAGCCGCAAGAGATTCTGGTCGGCCTTGAGGTGAAATTCTAGGGGGCGGCGCTTTTGCGCCAAACCTCACCTGAAGGCCTTTCATTTCGGGGGAAAATGAGCCATAAGCCGCCCCTTGTGGTGGGATATCGGGTTCTGACCCGGCTGGACGACATCCCGGCCGTGGCCTGGAGCTGCGGATACTCACCCGAAAACCCCGCCAATTCAGGCGTTTAGATGAAACCCGCCGCAAGGCGATCACATGAAAGATATTCGATGTCGATTACCGCTGAGAAGAAAAAAGAGCTGATCGAAAAGTTCGCCACCAAGCCTGGCGACACCGGCTCTCCTGAAGTGCAGGTCGCGATCCTGACCGAACGGATCAACAACCTCACTGAACACTTCAAGACGAACAAGAAAGACAATCACTCCCGCCGGGGCCTTCTGGCCATGGTTGCCACCCGCCGGAAGCTGCTTGATTATACCAAGAAAAAGGATGAGGCGCGTTACAAGACCCTCATCGAAGCCCTCGGCATCCGCCGCTAGGCTGACCAAACAAGCCCGCCGGGCAATAGGGCCACGGCGGGCTTTTCGTATGTGAAAAGAAAGACTGTTTGATGTTTGACAAGAAATCCGTGTCGCTGGAATGGGCCGGCCGCACACTGACGATTGAAACGGGCCAGGTGGCCCGCCAGGCCGATGGCGCCGTCATGGTGACCTATGGGGACACGAGCGTCCTCGCCACGGCTGTCTATGCCAAGGAAGCAAAACCGGGTCAGGACTTCTTCCCCCTGACCGTGAACTACCAGGAAAAATACTACGCATCGGGCCGCATCCCCGGCGGCTACTTCAAACGTGAAGGCCGCCCGACCGAGAAAGAGACGCTGACGTCTCGCCTCATCGACCGCCCGATCCGCCCGCTTTTCGTCAAGGGCTTCAAGCATGAAGTCCAGGTCGTGCTGACGGCTGTATCGTATGACCTTGAGAACGATCCGGACATTCTGGGCATGATCGGCGCCTCTGCGGCGCTCGTCCTGTCCGGCGCCCCGTTCATGGGCCCGATCGGCGCAGCCCGCGTTGGCTACAAGGATGGCGAATACATCATCAACCCGTCCGTGGTCGACCTTGAAGAGTCCGAACTGGACCTCGTCGTGGCCGGTACGGCGGACGCCGTGATGATGGTGGAATCCGAAGCGAAAGAACTCTCGGAAGAGGTCATGCTGGGCGCTGTGGTCGCTGGCCATGACGCCATGCAGCCAGTCATCGATGCGATCATCGAACTGGCAGAGCAGGCCGCCAAGGAGCCGTTCGACTTCGCACCAGTCGACAATTCCGACGCCGTTTCCGCGATTCAGAAGCTGGTCGGCGCAGACCTGTCCGCCGCCTACAAGATCACTGAAAAGCTGCAGCGCCAGGCCGCTGTCGGCGAAGCACGTGACAAGGCGAAAGAGGCTCTGGTCGGCACCGAGGAAGAGCCGGGCGAAATGACCGGCGAGACTTTCAAGGCCGCCTTCAAGGAAGCTGAAGCTGCTGTTGTCCGGGGTGATATCATCAAGACCGGCAAGCGGATTGATGGTCGTGACCTGGACCAGGTTCGCCCGATTCTGGCGGAGGCTGGCTTCCTGCCACGCACGCACGGGTCTTCCCTGTTCACGCGCGGTGAGACGCAGGCTATCTGTGTGGCCACGCTGGGCACGTCCGATGACGAACAATTCATCGACAGCCTGGACGGCACCCGCAAGGAACGTTTCCTGCTGCACTACAACTTCCCGCCATACTCTGTCGGCGAAACCGGCCGCATGGGCGGCGCTGGCCGCCGCGAGATCGGCCACGGCAAGCTCGCCTGGCGCGCGCTGCAGGCTGTCCTGCCGGATCATGCGGAATTCCCGTACACGATCCGTCTCGTGTCCGAGATCACCGAGTCCAACGGGTCGTCCTCGATGGCGACCGTGTGTGGCTGCTCTCTCGCCATGATGGATGCCGGCGTGCCGGTGAAGCGCCCGGTTTCGGGTATCGCCATGGGCCTGATCCTGGAAGGCGAAGACTTCGCCGTCCTGTCCGACATTCTCGGTGACGAGGATCACCTCGGCGACATGGATTTCAAGGTGGCCGGTACGGAAGCGGGTGTGACCAGCCTTCAGATGGACATCAAGGTGGCCGGTATCACCAAGGACATCATGGAAAAAGCCCTTGCTCAGGCAAGCGGTGGCCGCCTGCATATCCTCGGTGAAATGGCGAAAGCGCTGGATACGTCGCGCGACAGCCTGTCCGACAACGCCCCGCAGATGGAAATCATCAAGGTGCCAACCGACAAGATCCGTGACGTGATCGGATCCGGCGGCAAGGTCATCCGCGGTATCGTGGAAGAGTCCGGCGCCAAGGTGAACATCGATGATGACGGCACGGTTCAGGTTTCCGCGCTCGACAAGGAGTCGATCAACAAGGCGCTGAAGATGATCAAGGAGATCGTTGCAGAGCCGGAAGTTGGCGAAATCTATGAAGGCAAGGTTGTTGGCCTGAAGGATTTCGGCATCTTCGTGAACTTCTTCGGTCCGAAGGACGGTCTGGTGCACGTTTCGCAAATGGCGAACGAGCGCGTGAACCATCCGAAGGACATGGTGAAGGAAGGCGACACGGTCTGGGTCAAGCTGATGGGCTTCGACGATCGCGGCAAGGTTCGCCTGTCCATGAAAGTTGTCGATCAGGAGACCGGCAAGGAACTCACCAAGGACGAGGGCGGCGAAGAGGAATAGTCCTCTTCCCACTCACCAATTGCAGAAGGCCGCCCCACCGGGCGGCCTTTTTCGTTGCGGGCCTACAGGCCCTGACCGCCGGAAACCTCGATCCGCTGCGCGGTGATCCAGTGATTGTCCGGGGCCAGAAGATTGGCGATGACGGGGCCGATATCATCCGGCAGGCCAACCCGGCCGAGGGCGGTGATCGCGGCGATCTGCTGGTTCAGGCCGGGCGTGTCGCGCACCGCCCCGCCGCCGAAATCGGTTTCGACCGCGCCCGGCGCGACCGTGTTCACGGAAATGCCGCGCGGGCCAAGTTCCTTTGCCATGTAGCGGGTGAGCACTTCGACAGCGCCCTTGGCGGCGGCATAGGCGCCATAGCCGGGATATGTGAACCGGGTCAGCCCGGACGAGATGTTCACGATCCGCCCGCCATCCGCGATCAGGGGCAACAGGGCCTGGGTCAGGAAAAGGGGGCCTTTGACATGTACGGAGAAGAGCGTGACGAATTGTGCCTCACGGATCTCTGCCAGCGGCACATTGATGCCTTCGCCGGCATTGTTGACGAGGTGATCGAGGCTGGACCGGTTCCATGTCTCCTGCAGTGCTGCTTTCACGCTGTCTGCAAAGGCAGGGAAACGTGACGGTTCGCTCATGTCGAGTTGGAGCGCGCAGGCCTTCCGGCCGAGCGCCTCGATTTCGGCAATGACGGCATCTGCGGCATCAGCGCGGCTGCGATAGGTAATCAGCACATCGCCGCCCTTGCGTGCGATGCTGAGCGCGGTGTTGCGGCCAAGGCCGCGGCTGCCGCCAGTTACGAGGGTGAGAGGGGGCATGTCGGTCTCCTGTAGGGGGTGATCGCCTGAAGGTGGGAGCGAAGCCCGCCGCGCGGTTGCCGGAACCTCGCCAATTCTTGCCTGATCCTCCAAAATCGGATGCGGTGGCACGCTGGTTGGGGTAGGATACGGTCATGACCGACCCCCTGATTTCCGCCGCCCGGCATTATGCGGTTGACCATGCCGATGCAGATGGCACTGCTGAAACCCCGATCCCGGGCCTTGTCATCATGACGGCAACCCGGCCGACCGCGTTGCAGCGCCTGATCCTGCAGCCCGTGGTCTGCCTTGTCCTGCAGGGTAGCAAGCGGATGATGACGGGCCCGGATGTGTTCGACTTTTCGGCTGGCGATTCCCTGCTGATCACGACCGATGTGCCGACCCTGAGCCAGATCACGCAGGCGAGCCGGGAGAGGCCCTATCTGTCCCTGGCGCTGGATCTCAACCCGTCCGTGATCGCCGATTTGGCCGGGGACATGCCGCCGGCGCGCACTTCGGCCGGAGCGCCGGTACGAGTGGACCCGACGGATCGTGAAGTGGCCGATGCGGCAAGGCGGCTGGTCGGCTTGTTGGACCGGCCGGATACCTTGCCGGTCCTGCAGGACCAGCTGGTGCGGGAGATGCATTATTGGCTGATGGCCGGGCGTCATGGAGACGCGATCCGGCGGCTGGGCTGGCCGGATGGCCATGTGGAGCGGATCGGGCGGGCTGTTGCCATCCTGCGCAGGGATTATGCGCAGGCCCTGCCGGTGACGGATCTGGCCGCGATTGCCGGAATGAGCGTGTCCTCCTTCCACCAGCATTTCCGGGCTGTCACATCCTTGTCGCCCCACCAGTTCCAGAAGCAATTGCGCCTGATCGAGGCGCGCCGCCTGATGCAGGTGGATGGACGCACTGCCAGTCAGGCCGCCCATGCCGTTGGCTATGAAAGCGTGCCGCAATTCACGCGGGAATATGGACGTCTGTTCGGCCGTCCGCCCGCGCAGGATGCCCGGACCGTGCGGGCGCGGCCTGATGCTGTGGCGGGCTGACTGCGTTCCGGGCGTGGCCCGCCGCAATAATCCGTTGAAAGGCTAAGGGGTTTGCCGGTAGACCACGGGCCATCATGGCAAAGAAAAAACCCTTCCTAGTCGCAATGTCCGGCGGTTCGGGGTCCGGCAAGTCCACGCTGGCCGAAGCCCTTCTGGACCATCTGGAGCCCGGACAGGCTGTCCTGTTCGGCGAAGACGCCTATTACTATCCGATGAGCCATTATGGCGAGCCGACCACAAAGGAAGAGTGGACCGAGCTGGTGGCGGGCATCAACTATGATGCGCCACGCTCGAAGGAGGCCGATCGGCTGGTTAAGGATCTGCGCGCGCTGAAGGCGGGCGAGACGATCCAGCAGCCGATCTATGACTATGAGCGCCATGACCGCAGCGAGAAGACGCGCCAAATCAAGTCTGCGCCGATCCTGATCCTTGAGGGCATTCACGCGCTGTCCTTCCCGAAAATCAGCTCCCTGATCGATTTGTCGGTCTATGTGGATACGCCGGATGATTTGCGCCTGGCGCGCCGAATTCGCCGTGATGTGACGGAGCGGGGCCGCAGCCTGGAGAGCGTTCTGCAGCAATATCTCGGCACGGTCCGCGCCGCGCACTACCAATGGACGTATCCTGCAAAGTTTGAAGCTGATCTCGTGATTGCGGATGAGGGGCTGCCCGCCTATGGCAATGTGCGCCCGACCGAGGAAGCGATTGAGCGCATGATTGCACCCGTTCTGGCGCGCTTGCAGAATTGCGGGGCCATCTAGGCGCTTTTCGGCATGGAAGCCGTCTGGTAGAAATCAGGCCATCGCAACGGGAGATGGCCATGACACGCATAAATTCACTTTTCATGGCGGGCTTGCTCGCACCGCTGGCTATCTCGGCCTGTGTGTATGTTGACGAAGGGTCTGCGCCGGTGCGCGAAGTGGTGGTGGAGCAGGAAGTGCTCGTCACCGAGGCCGTGCCGCAGGATGACCGGCTGAACGCTGTGCTCTGGGCGCAGCAGGCGGTTGAGTACAAGGCGACGACCGATGGCATCTACGCGCTGGCGGCGATGCGTCTGGATCAGGCGCTGGCCGATCCGGACTGGACCGCCGCGCCGGATTTGCAGGGCGCAGGGTATCAGGATCTGCCCCCGGCAATCATTCTGGACGCAGACGAGACCGTTCTGGACAATACGCCCTATGCGGCGGACGACATTCTGGCGGGCGAACAATTCGATCCGGACCGCTGGAACGATTGGGCGAGCGCTGGCGTGGCAAACGCTGTTCCCGGCGCTGTTGAATTTACCCGCGCAGCAGCGGCCAAAGGCGTGAAAGTGTTTTACGTGACCAATCGCGACGCGGTGACAGAAGAGGGCACGGCCCGCAATCTGGCGGCGCTGGGCTTTCCGATGGGCGGCAACGTCGACACGTTGCTGACCAAGAAAGAGAAGCCGGACTGGGGTTCTGCCAAGTCTTCGCGCTGGAGCGTGGTGGCGAAGGATTACCGCATCCTGTTGATGATCGGCGACAATCTTGGTGACTTTACGGACGACTACAAGACCAGCCCGGCAGACCGTCAGGCTGTGTATGATGCAAATGCAGATAAATGGGGCCGTGAATGGATCGCCCTGCCCAATCCTGGCTATGGCAGCTGGGAAAGCGCGCCGTTTGATCATGATTACAGCCATTCGGTGGAAGATCTTCGCCAATTGAAGCGCGAACAGCTGCAGCCCTGGCCGCCGAAACCGTAACTGTCCTGTTCATCTTCGCCGGGATATAGTTCCTGTGAGATGATGTTGAGATCGCTGATTATCGGCCTGATGCCTGTGCTGCTGGGCTTGCCCGCCCTGGCTTGCGATCTGGGCCTGTCTGATCGAGGCGAAGCTGTGGCGGACTATGTGGAACAGGTGCGGCCCTGTTTCGTCAGCCTGCCAGAGGGCTATACGTTCGATGCGCGCATGGAGCGGGAGTTCCTGCGACTGACGAATGCTGCGCGGAAAGAGGCGGGGCTCGCTCCGCTGGTTTACCGCGCTCACCTCCGCAACACAGCGCGGTTTCATAGTCTCGACATGGCGTATAATGACTTCTTTGGACATGTCGGCCCGGATGGGCGCGAGCCGCAGGATCGGATTGCGGCCTTTGATCGGCGGGCGCTGGTGGAATATTCTGCCGAGAATGTCGCGATGCTGGAAGTGGTTCAGGGGCGGTGGAATCTGGAGCGGGAAGCCGTGCGCCGCCTGCATCAGAACCTGATGGACAGTCCCGGCCACAGGGCAAATATCCTGAGCGAAGAGGCCACTCATGTCGCAATGGGCGTCGCACGGACAGACAAGGGTGTCTGGCTAACGCAGAATTTCCTGAACTTGTCCGGCAGCCTCGCGCGGGATGTGCCGGTGCGCATGAAGGCGGGCGATCGGCTGCGGCAGATGCCGGTACTGGAAGGCTGGAATTTCCGTCAGTTTACAGCGGAACTGCCCGGCGGCGATATTCGCTCCATTAGCAATGGAATTCCGCCGGACCTTCGCGGGGATATTTATATTGCGGCTGAAGGCCGAAAGCCCGGCGAAAAGCCACTCAGCTTCTATACGATCCACCTGCCCGGACCTGCCGTGACGGTGGGCGGCTAAAGCACGCTCATGATCTGCTCCAGCGGCTTTTTCACCAGTGCGTGTTTCGGCACCTTGGCGCCGTCTGCCGGGTAACCCGCGACGAGGATCAGGAAAGGCTTTTCCGTTTCCGGACGATCACAAATTCCGTTCAGGAACTTCATAGGATTGGGCGTGTGGACGAGGGTGGCCAGCCCGGCCTGATGGCAGGCCGCCATCAGCATGCCAGTGGCGATGCCGACGCTTTCATGGATGTAGTAATTCTTGCGGTCTTCACCCTCATGTGCGCCGCCACGCCGCTGCGCGAAGATGCAGATCAGCCAAGGCGCTGTTTCCATATAGGGTTTGTCCGCATCCGTGCCGATGGGCGCGAGCGCGTCGAGCCAGTCTTCCCCGGCGCGCCCTGAATAGAATTCGCGTTCCTCGGCCTCGGCCGCTTCGCGGATCTCGCGCTTCTTTTCGGCGCTGTTCACACAAGCGAAGAACCAGGGCTGGTGGTTTGCGCCGGACGGGGCGGAGCCGGCCGTGGCGATGCAGGCCTCGATGATTTCGCGCGGGACGGGCGCGTCCGAGAATTCCCTGACCGATCGGCGGGTGGCCAGGGAGTCATGAAACGCCACTGCCCGGTGCAGCATTTCCTCTTCAGGATAATGCGGGAAACCGCTGAGCGGGACGTGGGTGTCGGTGCTGGTTTTCATAACGCCCGTGTTAGCAGGCTGACGGGCGGACGCAATTCACATCAGCGGGACCGGCGGGCAGCATCAGCGCCGCGCCGTTCGGCCCGCTTCAACCATTTTGCGAGCGTCGCCTCCTTGGCCGTCTTCACCGGTCCAACCTGCAGGATGCGTGCGGGCCGTATGCCGACAAATTTCATGACGGGCTTCTGCACCTGTAGCTTGGCGGCGCGACCATTGGATAGCCGGTCAAACCAGACCGGCGCGTCGGAAGTCATCAGCACGTCACCCCGTCGTCCGGCCAGAAGGCGATCCCAGAATGGGTCTTTCTCGTGATATTTCATGGCAAAGCCCGGCAGGAAACTGCGGTCGATCACACCTTTCATCTTTGCGGGCATCCCGCCCCACCATTGCGGATAGGCCCAACAGACATGATTGGCCCAGAGCAAGTCTTCCCGCCACGCTTCAAGGCTTGGCTCAAGTGTCTTGCGGGCGTGGTAGCCTTCGGTGAGATCCGGGTCGAAGACCATGTCCGACAAATTCATGCGGCGGGTTTCAGCACCGTTTGCTTCGGCCCCGCGCTGATAGGCATCGGCCATACCATGACTGAGCGATGCGGCACGTGGATGGCCGACCCAGATAAAGATACGTGCTGGCATAGAGCCTCCAATAAATCATTGAACAAAACATTTATTGTTCAATGATTGCATGTTGGCAAGGCCAGAAGTCGTAGAGCGCGAATTGCCAGTGTGGGCTTCGCCCTGCGTGTCAGCCCCGTTTCAGGCTGGCCACTGCCTCTGCAATCGGAGTGTCGCCATTGGTCAGCTCGATGATCTCATTGGTGATCTCGGGCGTGTTAATCAGTTCGGCCAGCGTCGCCGCAACATTGCCGCGGGCCACGTCTCCATAGGTGATGGCGCGCCCGGCGCTGACTTTGCCGTCGCCGTCATCATCTTTCAGCGTTCCGGGGCGCAGGATGACATAGTCGATGCCGCTGGTGGCCAGGGCCGCATCGGCGCGGCGCTTCATGGCCATATAGTGCTCGAAATCATCGCTCGTGTTGCGGTCGCGTCCGGCATCCATGATGACGGAAACCATGTAGATGCGGTTCACGCCCGTGGCGCGCGCAGCCTCGATCAGCTTTTCCGGGCCTTCGCCATCAATTGCCGTGGTCTTGTCGCGGCCTGATCCGGCCGCCCCAGCGGAGAAGATGGCTGTGTCGCACCCAGTCATCGCGCTGGCGATGTCATCAGCCGTCATGTCGATGATGTTGCCATAGACCGGCTCGACGCCGTGTTCGCGCAGATCGCCCGCCTGTTCAGGCTTGCGGTGCAGGCCTTTGACCGCGTGGCCGGCGCCCACGAGTTTCGGGCCGAGGCGGCTGCCGACGCCGCCCGTGGCGCCGATAAGAAAGATGTTGGACATGGAAGTCTCCTGTCAGAATGGGTTCGCCAGACCAACAGGGCAGACGGGCAGGAGTTCCGGGCGATTACAGAAGCGTGATCGCTATTGTACAACTTCAACCGGTTCGATTTCAAAGAACCGATTGCCTTCGCAATTGATCACGATTGAGCGGAGTTCCGGCTCAGGAAAGTCCGACTGAGTGTATCCAACGGACGTTTCGGTGATGACGCGGAGCATGCCTGTTTCAGTGCGCTTAAGATCGAAGACGTAGCTCGGAGGCGCTGACTCTTGGATGCTCTCAAATTCGAGTTCGTACGCGTCGCCGTCATTCGGTGCATCGACCAGAAACTGGATCTTCAGCACTGGAGGTTTAACGATGCCGGGCATGAAGTCGATCACGGCGCTTCCGTTGCGTGGATCGTAGGCCGGACACGTCGGACTTTCCTCCGCCGAGGCATCAGGTTCGGGGTTCTCTGCGGCAGTCTCTCCACACCCTGCCAAAAGCAGCGCCGCTGTCATGGCTGAACACGCGATACGTAACATGGTTATCTCCCTCCCAGCTTGAGGGAGAAGCATAGCACAACACGCTTAGGTTTAGGAGTCCGCTCCCCAAGATTGGGCCAGCGCGTACTACTCTTCCGGCAGATCCGGGACGCCGACGACGTGGAAGCCGGCGTCGACATGGTGGACTTCACCGGCGACGGAGTGGCCGAGTTCTGAGAGCAGGTAGAGCGCTGCACCTGCAACGCCTTCCATGCGCGTGTCTTCCTTCAGCAGAGACCAGTCGCGGCCCGTGCCCATCAGGCTCTTGCCGCCGCGGATACCGGCGAGGGAGAGCGTGCGCATCGCGCCGGCCGAGATCGCATTGACGCGGATGCCCTGCGGGCCGAGATCGCGCGCGGCATAGCGGGTTGCGGCTTCGAGCGCGGCCTTGGCAACGCCCATGACATTGTAGGAGGGCACGGTGCGCTCTGCGCCGAGATAGGTCATGCAGATCATCGCGCCGCCATCAGGCATGATCTCGCTGGCGCGGCGGGCTGTGTCGATGAAGCTGAAGACTGAAATGTCCATCGCGCGGCGGAAGCCTTCGCGCGTCGTGTTGGCGACCATCGAGCCTTGCAGCTCGTCCTTGCCGGCAAAGGCGATGGAGTGAACGAGGAAATCGATCTTACCCCATTTGTCTTTCACGGCGTCGAAGGCGGCATCCATCGAGGCGTCATCGGTCACGTCAGCGGGGATCATGAAATCCATGCCGATGCTTTCGACCAGCGGGCGGACGCGGCGCTCAAGGTTCTCGCCCTGATAGGTGAAGGCGATGTCGGCGCCCTGCGCGGCGAGCTGGCGGGCAATGCCCCAGGCGATGGAATTCTGGTTCGCGACGCCCATTACGATGCCGCGCTTGCCTTTCATCAGATCGCCTGCCGGCGGGGTCCAGTCATCAGCCATGTGGGAAAGCCTCTCTTGGTGAATGTCTCTACGGGAAACCGCTAGGCATCCCCGCTTTGCCCGTCAAGTTTCGGGCGGTGTTTTGCGCGGATCGGACAGTCTGCTGGACCAAATCAATCAGAGCCGCATCAGGTCTGGTGTGGTGCCGCGCTTCCCCATCCATGCCTTCTTGAACAGGTGTTTGGCGTAGCGCGCAGACCGGCGGTCGCCCGTTGCCTTGTAGGTCTGCCACAGGCCGTAAAGGGCATGGGCATTGTTCGGGGATTTCAGCAGGGCGCGATGGAACATGCGCTCGGCCCGATCCGTCTGACCATCCTGAAGCAGCATCGCGGCGAGGGTCTGGCGGGCGGGATAGTACCAGATTGGCGGCTCGCTATAGGGCAGCGCATCCTGCAGGTGTGCGGCGCGCTCCATCAGCGAAATGGCGGAAGGCAAATCGCCATCCTGAGCGGCGATCCGAGCGGATATGACCAGAGATGAGATCCGGGCGATGTCGCCCGCCGGAAGGTATTGTGCTTCCAGTTCCGCCACGCCCTCGCTGGAGACTAGAGCATCAATCTGGTCGGTTTCGGACTGTGCGCTGGCGGTGTCGCCTTCAGCTGCGAAGGCCAGCCCCCGCGCATAGTGCCAGGCAATCTTGTCCATGACGGACTCTGTGCCCGGATCGGGCAGTCTCAACACAGTTTCCGGGGCCGAGAACTGCGCGTGGGCATAGTAGGCGGACGGACGGATCAGGGTGATCCACGGCGCAAGCGAGGACATGTCCTGTGGCAGTGCTGCGTCCAGTTTGGAGGCTGTCGACAAAGCGGTCATTCCGTCCCCGGCCATCATCGCCGATGTCAGGATGAAATGGAGATTGTGAGGATAGTATCCATACTCATAGAGCGGCGGGGCGTTGCCGCTCGCAATATAGAGCTCGTCAGCCTGCGCGGCCGCCAGATTGGACTCCATCGACCGCTTCCACTGGCCGGTCAGGTACCAGAGATGTGAAGGCATGTGGACGAGATGGCCGGATTGCGGGGCAAGCTGCGGCAGGTGTTCAGCGGTCTCGATTGCACGCCAGGGATCATCGGACGCCTCGGTGGCATGGATGTAGAGGTGGATGGCATGGACGAATTCCGGATTTCTGTTCAGCACGGTTTCCAGCGTCGTGATGACATCTGCTGTCCGGCCTTTCGGCGTGTGCCCATCCGCCTCCCAATAGTCCCAAGGCTGGGTGTTCATGCCCGCTTCGGCGGCGAGGGAGAGAACGAGATCATCATTGGGAAATCCCACCGCTGCCAGCGCCATTGCGTCCGCGAAGGCTATCGGGTCTTCCGCGACACCGCCCTCTTCGGTGAGCGGATACCGGGCGATCGTTGCGTCGATAAGCACCTGCTCAAGAACGGGTGTGTCGGAGGCCCGAAGCTTGGCAGCCTGCGCCGCATCGTGTGCCAACTGAAGGGCATCCTCGCCAACCGCCATGTTCAGGTTGCTGCCCCGCGCAAACGCCTCGCCCCAATGGCACATCGCGCAGTTCGGGTCAGCCGCCTGCGCCTGACGAAATACATCAATTGCGGCGTCATGATTGAAGCTGATCACAAGGGACAGACCAAGGTCGAAAAGATGCTGCGCGTCTGCGGATTTGGTGGTGATGGGATAGGTGATCACCGGCGCGGTCAAACCTGCGGCCAAATTGTTGCCGATCACTCCGGACTCCGCATAGGCGCGCGCTGCGCCCAGAAACAGGCCCAGGCGCCGAGCACTGCTTTCGCTGCCGAGACAGGACTCGCCTGACAGAAGGACGGGATCCGGGAAAGGGGCCTGCTGAGGCCGCTCCGCCAGGTCAACGCCGCCGAGCGCCAGCACAGCAGCTGTAAGAATCGTGCCTGTTTTCCAATAGGCCATGCGGAGTCCCCTTTTCTCCCAAGAGGGGAAAGTACCGCAGGTCCGTCAATCTGTCATGGGGCAGGCTTGTTGTGCGCATTTTGTGCAATGCGCATGAAGGCCTGCGCGCTAGAGCACGTTCTTCAAGCCGACCTTCATGTCGAGGGCGGTGTAGACGTGTTCGCCATCGACATAGACGCGACCGTCAGCGATCCCGAGGTTCAGCTTGCCGCGGCGCACGCGTTTGATGTCGATGACATATTTCACGAGTTTCTTGTCGGGCGTGATTTCCCCGGTGAACTTCACTTCGCCCACGCCGAGCGCGCGTCCCTTGCCGGGGCTGCCGGACCAGCCGAGCCAGTAGCCTACGGCCTGCCACATTGCGTCCAGCCCGAGACAGCCGGGCATCACAGGGTCGCCGGGAAAGTGGCATTCGAAGAACCAGAGGTCCGGCGTAATATCGAGCTCGCCGATCACGCTGCCCTTGCCGTACTCGCCACCATCCATGGTGATTTCGGTGATCCGGTCCATCATCAGCATCGGCGGGATCGGCAATTGGGCATTGCCAGGTCCGAAATAGCCGCCCGCGCCGGATTTCAGCAGGTCTTCCTTGGAATAGGAGGATTGGGGCGTGTGGTAATCGTGCGGTCCGGACATGGCGGTTCCCTTGTTCATTCAAGCGCAAGTCGCCGTTCGAGCCTGTGCGGCCCGGATTGTCAACTCTGATGGGGTGTCGGAGTGTGTTGGCTTACAGCGCAGCGGCGCTGGTATTGTCGCCCCAGAGCGCGGTCGTCGGGACAAAGCCCTTGTAGTGCTTGGCCGTTACCTTGCACCAACCCTGGCCACATCCGTCGAGTTCGACCAGCACGGTGGCCTCAAGGCGCGCAACTTTCGGGCTCATCGCGTCCGGTGCCTTGTGCATGACCGTGTCGGACTGGACCATCGCGATCGTGTCAGGCTCCAGCATGCGGGCGTGAACCCAGACTTCGGCCCCTTCCGGGTCGCGCACGCGGCGCCAGTTCTGGCTTTCCTTGATGATCAGCAGAGGCAGGCCCTTGCGCTCATACCGCCAGACAATGGGGTGGTCCCGGCTTGGGCCGGCGCGGCCATTCACGGCGTTGTATTTCAGCGTTTCGAAACGCGGTACTTCCTTACCGGAAAATTTGCTGACGCGGACATAGTCGGCCCCTTGCGCAAACGCCGCAGCGCTCGCGACGAGAAAGCCCGTTAAGATGACCACTGCCCGCTTCATGTGCAGTCTTTTCCCATGTCTGCGAGGGGCTAGAATTCCATACGCAAATGAATCTTGTGTAAAACATGAAGCGTTGGCGTGTCCCGATCCCTCTGCTAAGGCCCGATTGAGAATATTTGCAAAAAGAGTCCCTATGTCCGCGAAGAAGCTGAAAGTTGTCGTCACCCGCAAGCTGCCCGCCCCAGTCGAATTGCGCTTGAAAGAGCTGTTCGATGCGAAGCTGAATGATGATGATCACCCCTTCACGCAGGAAGAACTGGTTGAGGCGATGCAGAGCGCGGACGTTCTGGTGCCCACGGTGACAGACCGCCTGGATGGGCGCGTCATGGCCCGCGCGGGAGAGCAGCTGCGCCTGATTGCCCAGTTTGGGGCAGGGGTCGACAATATCGACGTGCAGAGCGCGGTGCAGCGAGGCATCACGGTGACCAATACGCCCGGCGTGCTAACCGATGACACGGCAGATGTGGCCATGGCGCTGATCCTGTCTGTGCCCCGCCGCCTGTTCGAGGGCGCCGACGTGATGAATTCAGGCGGCTTTGATGGCTGGACCCCAACCTGGATGATGGGCCGGCGCCTGGCCGGCAAGCGGCTAGGCATCATCGGCATGGGCCGGATTGGCCAAGCCGTTGCGCGCCGCGCCAAGGCGTTCGGCCTGCAAATTCACTATCACAACCGCAAGCCGGTCAGTCCGCGCATCGAGGAATTGCTGGAAGCGACCTATTGGGACAGCCTCGACCAGATGCTGTCGCGCATGGACATTGTTTCGGTAAACTGCCCGCACACGCCGGCGACCTTCCACCTCATGAATGCGCGGCGGATCGAACTGATGAAGCCGGAAGCCTATATCGTGAATACGGCGCGCGGTGAGGTGATCGACGAAGCAGCGCTGGCCCGCGCGCTGAAGGCGGGCAAGATTGCCGGAGCGGGCCTCGACGTGTTCGAGCGCGAGCCGACAGTGAACGAGGAATTGTTCGGCCTGCCGAATGTCGTGCTTCTGCCGCACATGGGCTCGGCCACGATCGAAGGCCGCACGGAGATGGGCGAGAAGGTCATCATCAACATCAAGACCTTCGCCGACGGCCACCGCCCACCAGACCGCGTGATTCCGTCAATTCTGTAATTTCGACGGAAACCGGTCCAATCCGGCCTAGTCCAGTGCGCCGATATAGGGCAGGCCGCGATATTTGCCGGCATCGTCCATGCCATAGCCGACAAGGTAGCGCCCGGGTGCATCAATGGCGCAATAATCGACACCGTTTTCGCCGCGCGGGGCCCAGGGTTTCTGGGTGAGGGCGCAGGTGATGACTTCGCGCGCACCCTTGGCCAGCATGTGTGTCTTGGCAAAGGCGAGCGTGCGGCCCGTATCGAACACGTCGTCCAGAATGATTACGCCCTTGTCCTTCACGGAGCGGGCGAGGTCTGCGCGCACAACGACGCGGCCCGAGCTTTCCCGCGCATCGCGATAGGATTCCAGCCAGATCACGTCGAGCGTGGGGTGAATGTCGCGCCGAGCGAGGGCTTTCATCAGGTCGGATGTGAAGGGGGTGGCGCCAATCAGGATGGAAACAACAGTCCATTCGCCCGTCAGGCGCGGGGCCAGCGTTTCGGCCAGTTTATCGATCTCCGCCAGAAGTTCGTCTTCTGGCACGATCACCTCGATTTTCGGCATGTCGGTCATTCTTCGGCGGCGTCCATTTCAGCTGAATTTGCAGGCTCGCTTGGCATGTCAGGTTCAGGCGCCTCTGCCGGAATTTCAGACAAGTCGACAAATTTGAGTTCGATTTCGAAGCTCTCCATCGGCGCTTGTTCCACGACCACGCGGAAGCTGCCAGATTCGCCTGCGCCCAGCTGCGCCGGGCTGATGCGGCCGTAAGTGGTAGCGACCACGAGTCCGATTTCGTCTTTCAGGTCCACACGCACAGCGGGCGAATCGACGGTTGAGTGGGACACGTTCAACGCCTTGCCGGACACTGTGACGATCGGGATGGTGTCATTGAAGGTGCGGCTGCGCTCGATGTCTTCGAATTCCAGCCCGAACCGGTTCACCTTGAAGCCGATCTGCTTGTAGGCGCTGCCCGCTTCCGGCCAGAGTTTCACCACTTCATTGCGGTAAACGATGGCGCCGACGCCTAGCGCAAAAAAGATGGCGGCTGTGATGAGCCAGGAGAGCAGGGCGGCGGTCCGGCTGCGCCGACGACGCTGGGCGCGGACCTTCTCGCGGTAGATTTCGTGCGCGGCGGCAGGGGTTCGGCGCACGGTTTCGTCAAGGTTTTTCGGCTCAACAAACCATGATCCACCACATGCGGCACACTTCACGGTGCGGCCACTTTCACCGATTGTTGAGTCATCGGCGAAATACTGGGTTTCACAATGGGGACAAGTGAGGATCATGACTTGGTGTTTCCCGCAATTCGCCCCAATAATCCACTCGAACGAGCACAGGATAGGAGCTGATGACCCTTCCCCGCCATGACCTTTTTGACGATGTCGCCGTGCGCCTTGATGGCGTCTCGCTGCGTTACGACACGTCGGAAGACATCCTTAGCGGGATTGATCTTGTCCTGAAACCCGGATCGTTCAGCTTTCTGACCGGAGCCTCCGGCGCGGGCAAGACCAGCCTGCTGAAACTGCTTTATCTGGCACTGAAGCCGACACGTGGCGAAGTTTCACTGTTCGGCCGACCAACCAGCCGCCTGACGCGCGACCAGTTGTCTGCGCTGCGTCGGCGGGTTGGGGTCGTGTTCCAGGAGTTCCGCCTGCTGGATCATCTGACTGCGTACGAGAATGTTGCGCTGCCCCTGCGCGTTCTGGGGCGCAAGGAAGCGAGCTATCGCCATGATGTCGAGGAGCTGCTGGCCTGGGTCGGCCTTGGAGAACGCATGCATTCGCGGCCGCCAACCCTGTCCGGCGGGGAGCAGCAGCGCGTTGCCATCGCCCGTGCCGTGGTGACCCAGCCGGATATCCTGATCGCAGACGAACCGACCGGGAATGTTGATCCGGAAATGGGCGCGCGCCTGATGCGCCTCTTCCTTGAGCTTAACAAGCGACGAGCGACTACAGTCATCATCGCCACGCATGATTTGGGCCTCGTGCGGCAGGTCGATGCGCCGGTTTTCCGGCTCCAGCATGGCCTGCTGGTCCAGGATGTCGAATATGGCCCGGCGGCGCGTCGCCGGACCGATATCGTGAAGACGGTGGATTAGGCATGGCAAAGGAAACCCCGCTTCTGCCTGTAGAGGATGCGCGCGAAATGGCGCTGTTCTTCGTCGTCGGTGCGCTCTGCTTCCTGGCCGCACTGGCAACGCTCTCGGCGAAGTCGACTTATGGCGCTGCGCGCAGCTGGACGGCTGAGGTTGAGGGGGAACTGACAGTGTCCCTGCCGGATGCAGACCGGCGCGGCGCCGAAGAGGCGCGGCAATTGATTGAGGCAACCGAAGGCGTGCGCGAAGCGCGGCTTCTGTCCAAACAGGAAATCGATGCGCTTTTGGAGCCGAACTTTGGCAGCCGGGGCCTGCCGGAAAGCCTGCCCTTGCCACAGCTGATCGCCGTCACCGCTGAACCGAACACGCAATTCATGGGGCCAACGCTTGAACGGCGTCTGACGGAGGCCGGATATGCACATGCCGTGGACGAACATGCCGATTGGGCAGGGGATGTCCGAAGGATGCTGGCGATCGCGCGTCTTGTGGCGCTGACTGCCGTAGCTCTGTTGGCGTCAACGGCCGTGGCCGTCATCGCGTTTGCAACGCATGCGGCGCTGTTGGCGCGGAGGGATATTGTTGATGTGCTGCATCTGGCCGGCGCGCGCGATCGCTACATTGCCGGGCTGTTCGAGCGCCGTTTCTGGCTTCTGGGGCTGAGGGCAGGGGCAGTTGGCGCTTTGCTCGCGCTTGGCGCGGCGGCGGCGATGATCTTCGGGGTGCATTCCAGCGGAGCGCGATCAGGTCTTTTGCCCGTACTGAGTCTCGATATTGTTGATCTCCTGATCCTGGTGCTGACCCCGGTGATCGCGGGGCTGGCCGCGCGCATTGCGGCGCGTGTTACAGTTATCCGTTCCCTGAAGAGTGTGATGTGAGCGGCGAGCAACGATTGCGGAAACGACGTATCGGCGTGGTGCCGGCCCTGTTCCTGGCGGGGCTGGTTCTGGCGATTGCTGATTTTGTGCTGTTTGCAAATCGCGCGGCCAATGCAGACCGTTCGCCGGACGTGACGGCCGATGCGATTGTCGCGCTGACGGGGGGATCAGGTCTCAGGATCGCCGCGGGCGTGGAACTCGTCGGAAAAGGTCGGGGCAGAAGGATGCTGATTTCAGGCGTGAACCCCGATGTGCCGAAAGCGGACTTGATCGCGCTGGCAGGCGGATCCGAGGAGGTCTGGGCATGCTGCGTCGATATTGGCTATATGGCCGAGACCACGCTGGGCAATGCAGATGAGACGGCGGCCTGGGCCTATGAGCGAGGTTACAAGAGACTGATCATCGTCACCTCCGATTATCACATGCCGCGCAGCCTGATCGTGCTGAAGAAGGCCATGCCGGATCTGGAACTGATCGCCTGGCCTGTGCGCACGGTGAATGACCCGTCTCGTATCTGGAGCGATCCGGGGTCATTTAGAGGTGTCTTCCTCGAATGGGCGAAGTGGCGGGTGACGACTCTCGAAGTTTGACCTATCTGATACCCGCATGATGATGTTTCGCTCGCTCCTCTTCGTGATCTGGATGTATGGCCTGATGGCCGTGCTGGGCATCCTGTTCCTGCCGGCACTGCTTCTGCCGAAATCCGTGACGTTCTGGGCAATCAGCGTATATGCGCGCGGATTGATCTTCGGACTTCGGGTGATCTGCGGAATCGAAGTGGAGATCCGGGGGCGCCAGCACATGCCGCGCGGCACGATGCTGTATGCTGGCAAGCACAATTGCATGCTGGATGTGTTCGTTCCGTTCCTTGTCATGCCTGCCCCGGCGATCATTCTGAAACAGGAGCTGCTCTGGTATCCGTTTCTGGGCTGGTACGCGCTGAAGACGGCGATGATTCCGATCGACCGGGCCGGGAATACGCGAACGCTGAAGAAGATGGTTGCAACTGCTAAAGTGCGCGCGGAAGACGGTCGGCAGATCGTGATCTTCCCGGAAGGGACACGCACGGAGCCGGGCGCTGCGCCTGCCTATCATGCTGCTGGAATTTCTGGCCTCGCCAAGGCGATCGAGGCGCCAATCGTGCCCGTCGCAACGAATGCGGGCCTGTGCTGGCCCGGCCGAGGCCTGAAGCGGAACAAGGGACGTATCGTTTACGAGATTCTGCCGCCCATTCCGGCTGGTTTGCCCCGTAGGGAATTGATGGCACGGCTGCAGGCCGATCTGGAAACAGCCTCTGACGCTCTTGTCGATGAGGGCCGCGACGTGCAGAAACACCTCGCTTCCTAATACCTTTCAGGGCTCCCTATGGTCGAACCGTCCTCCGCGCAGAAGAAATCCCGTTTCTGGCTGTATCTGCCTTTCGTCCTGCTGCTGATCGCAATCGGTGCATGGACGGCTTATTGGTTCATTGCGAAGTCTCAGCTGGACAAGGGCATTGACCAGTGGATCGCTGAGCAAAGAGCGCTTGGCGCCGAGATTGAATATTCCAGCAAGTCTCTTGGAGGCTTTCCCTACCGGTTCGAGTTGGTGGTTGATGACCCGGTTTATGCTGCGCCCGCTGCGCCTCGATGGGAAGGCGAACAATTGCGGCTCGTCATGCAGCCCTGGAACTGGCAGCACGTTATTGCCTATTCGCCCGGGCGGAATGTGCTGACAGAGGCAGATGGCCTTCGGCAGACACTGACCCTGGACAAATCCTCTGCGGTCAGTGTGTCATGGAATTCCGATACATTCCGCCGGATCGGCGTGCAGATGGGCAGCGCAACGGCGCTCATCGAAGGGGAATCCTATGAGGCAGCGAATTTCTCCTTGAACCTGGCGCCTCGCAACGGCGCTGAGACTGATTTGATGATCGCGCTGCAATGGGATCGCTTGACGATCAATGGCGCGCCAGAGGGGGCGGAATTTCTTGGTGACACGTTGGGCCCTTCCCGCCTGATCGGTGAAGTGCGCGAATTCTTCCCGGCATGGGTCCGAAGCGGTGGCAATCCAGAGAGGCTGCATCGTGCGCTGATTCAACAGGATGGGGGTGTGGAGATTGCGCAAGGCTTGCTGAATTGGGGGCCGCTCGACCTCGGTGTGAAGGGCGATCTGGCATATGAGGATGGCGCGGCCAATGGCTCGATGGGTGTGCGGATCGACAATGCCGACGCATTGCGTGACGCACTGGAATCGTCCGGGCGGCTCGGCCAGCAGGAAAACGCCATGCTGACAATGCTGGAGACGTCCTCTGCCGATGGCGGCTTCCTCACCTTCACCATCAAGGATGATGAAGTGAAGATGGGATTGGTGCCTCTGGGCCGTTTGCCGGAACCGGGGTATTGACCGCGCCCTCGCGGCGGAAGCTGAAGGCGGCCTGCGAAACTCTGGCTGCCGCGGATCCTGCGCTGTCCCGGGCATATGACGAATTGGGCGTTCCGACATGGCGGGTGGGTGAGCCTTGCTATGCCGCGCTTTGCCGACTGATTGCGTATCAGCAATTGTCGACGAAAGCGGCCGGGTCGATCTGGGCGCGAACCGAAACCTATTTCGGGGAGGTCACACCAGACGCCGTGCTGGCGGCGGACCCGGAAGACATTCGCGCATGTGGAATGTCCCGCCCCAAGGTGCGGCACATGGTGTCCATTGCAGAGGCGATCACATCCGGTGCGTTGGATCTGGAGCGGGTGTGTGCCTCCGATCTCGACCTTGCGCGCAAGGAACTGGTTTCGGTGAAGGGAATCGGCCCCTGGACTGCAGAATTGTTTCTGCTCTATTCGGTCGGTGCGATGGACGCATTTCCTGTCGGCGATGTCGGCCTGATGGAGGCGCACAAACTGTTGTCCGAAGTCGAAACCCGTATGGAAATCAAGGAATTCTCTGCCCATGCCGAAGTGTGGAGACCCTATCGGGGCGTGGCGGCACACATGTTGTGGGGCTGGATCAACGATCAACGCGCCAAAGCATCGCAGGCCAGTCCGCAGGCCTGATTGCCCGGAAAGCGTTGCAAAACGCCGTTTCTGTCATAATCTGATGATGTGAATCACCTAGATCAGGGGCGAGACGAAAAGGAGCTACGCCTTCAGTCGGTTCGAGCAAGCATATGTTCTCTGCTTCATGGAGGTGATCCATGGCTGAGATTCTTTCGGCCCCTCCGAGCGGTCGGCCCGCTCTGGTATTGAACGCTGATTTCAGGCCGCTCTCCTACTATCCCTTGTCCTTGTGGCCCTGGCAGGAAGTGGTGAAGGCCGTATTCCTCGACCGTGTCGATATCATTGCAGAATATGACTATGTCGTGCGCAGCCCGAGTACGGAATTCCGTTTGCCGAGCGTTATCGCGCTGAGGGATTTTGTCCGGCAGGATCGGCCACCTGCGTTTACGCGCTTCAATGTGTTCCTCAGAGATGGATTCGAGTGTGCCTATTGCGGTGCAACCGACAATCTGACGTTCGATCACGTCATTCCGCGCTCACGGGGTGGACGGACGACTTGGGAAAACATCGTCGCGGCGTGCAGCCCCTGCAATCTGCGCAAGGGCGGAAAGATGTTGCACCATACGGATTTGCAGCTCAAATCACGGCCGGCGCGCCCGAACAATTACCAGCTACAGGAAATCGGGCGAAAGTTCCCGCCAAACCATCTGCATGAAACATGGATGGATTATCTTTATTGGGATGTCGAACTGGAAGGCTGATTTGTCAGGCCCAGTCATAGGCAAGGTGCGCCTGCTCGATGTGATCCAGCTTCGCGTGCAGCGCCGACCAGTCGTCCGAGTTTGCGATGGGATCCCAGACGGCCTCTACCTCATCAATCAGTAGGTTGACTGGAGCAGGGCCTTTGAAATAGGCATGTTTGAGCCGTTCCGAGCGAACGGGATCCCGTAAGAACAGGCTTTCACGAACAGGCGCGAAAGCCTCCTCTGAATAGAGCGGTGCTTGTGGGGACGCTGCTGCCCGCGTTTCGCTGTCTCGTCCGCCGAACCAGTCGAAGAATGTGTGCGGCCAGCTGGCGCCTGAGTTTGTCATCCAGGCATAGAAAGCCTGTAGAAATTCTGTGTCCGCCTGCATGTCTTTCAGCGGTTCCAGACCGAGTAGAGCGTGGGTGTGGGCGACGAAGCTTTCCTGATAAGCGCGTTCGTAAGGCTTCAGCCCGGTGGCAAGAGCCTCGGCAGTCGCAAGTGGGAGGAGGGCAGAGGCAAGCTGCTGTAGCGCCCAGCCACCTTGCAGCGGTTGCCGGCCGAAACGATAGAGACCCTGCTGGTCGAAATAGGCTGCTGTGAAGTTCGGGTCAGATACGGGCAGGAAGCGCCACGGCCCGAAATCGAAAGTCTCCCCGGTGATGTTGAAATTATCCGTGTTCATCACACCGTGGACGAAGCCAGCAGCCATCCATTGGCCGATCATATGACCCGTCGCGGACGAAATGGCCGATAACATGTTGACCGCTTTCCGAGCCACGTCGTCATCATCGGCATTCGGATGGAAGTTCGCCACCACATAGTCCACCAGCCGGGCGAGCTCCCTGTCCTGTTCCAGATAGGCGAGCCGCTGGAAGCTGCCGAAGCGGATATGACTATGGGACAGGCGGGTAAGAACGGCCGAGCGTGTGGGCGAGGGCTCATCATTCCGCGCCAGCTGTTCACCCGTTTCCACAACGGCGAAGGGTTTGGATGTGTTGACGCCAAGGGCTTCAAGATAGTTGGCGGCCAGGATCTCACGGACGGCGCCTTTCAGCGTCAAGCGGCCGTCTCCTTGCCGGCTCCAGGGAGTCTGGCCAGACCCTTTCGTGCCGAGATCGAGAAGGCGTGAATTATCATCGCGCAGCTGCGCGAACAGGAAACCACGACCATCACCCAGTTGCGGATTGTAGGTGCCGAATTGGTGGCCGTGATACCGCAAGGCCAAAGGGCGCTCGAGATTGTTGGGCAATGGTTCGAACCGACCGAAATGGGCAACGCGTTCCTCGGCACTGAGTGTGTCGAGACCAATCGCGGAAGCCCAGCGATCATTCCAGTACCGCAATTTGTGCAGAGGGAAATCGGCCGAGTCGACCGGGTCGGCGATGAAGTCGGCAATGTCGAGGATGGGCGGGGAATATGTCATGGCCGCTACATAGGCGCTGAAAGCAAAAAGGGCGACCCGCGGGCCGCCCTTTCCGGAGATTCTCTATGAGAGATCGATCCTAGTATTCGTAGGTCAGCTCCAGACCGACGAGACGGCCTTTCTTCAGCGGCGAGAACGTGCCACCTGCCGGCAGACCCATGTACGGGTAGTTGTTGCCGGTCGAGAGTGGGCCCGGGAATGGCAGTTGGGTTTCGTTACCCGCCTGCACTTCGTCGAGCAAGTTCTTGCCGTAGATGGAAGCCGCAAGACCATCAACCGGGGTTTCCCAGGTCAGGTTTGCGTCCAGCATATTGGCGGACTGGATCCAGCCGAAATTGCTGTCAGTGTAAGCAATGCGGTCACGGAACTGGTAGTTCACCTGTCCAACCAGCGCGCCGCCATCACCAAGGTCAACATCCTTGATCAGGCCGACACCCCAAGTTGCTTGCGGTACGCGCGGCAGGTCGAGTGCCAGGTCGCTGGAGCCAACAACACCGTCGGCATCCAGATCGAAGAAGACGTCGTCATAAGACGCATCGATCATGCCGACATTGAACGTGGCGAGCCAGGATTCGCCGATGGCGACGCGGCCGTCCACTTCAACACCCGTAATGGATGCGTCTGCGGTGTTGATGATGTTCTGGACCACGCCGGAAGCACCAGCTGTGTTGACCTCACGCTGCATGTTCTGGATCGCTGTGTGGAACAGGGCACCATTGACCTGAACGCGGCCATCTTCGCTGCTGGTTTTGAAACCGACTTCGAACGCGTCGACTTCTTCTTCGTCAAAGCCAAATTCACCGGTTTCAGCCACGAACTGATAGAAGATCGGGATGTCGGTGATGCGGAAGTTGTAGCCGCCAGACCGGAAGCCCTTGGTATAGTGGGCATAGGTCTGCAGATTGTCTGTCCAGAAATACTGCAGGCCGAGTTTTGGCGTCCAGTTTGACCACTCATTGCCGTCGCTGAAGCCGTTTGGCTCCTGAGCCGCACCGCCGGTGATCAGCGAGATCAGGGCGTTCGTACCGTCAGGCGAACAGGTGCCGCTTACGACAGAGCACTCATTACGCGGACGGATGTAGATCACGTCTGCGTCCTTTTCCTCATTGGAGTAGCGCAGGCCGAATGTTGCGACGAGCTTGTCCGTGAAGGAATAGTCCACATTGGCGAAAGCACCCCAGACCGTGTGGTCCTGACGACCGCCACCATAGAAGCCCCACGGAATGGAGGCTGGCAGTGTGGCCGGACGGGTTGTCGGCAAGTTGCGGGTTTCAGTGTACGCAATTTCCTGTTCGAAATAGTACAGGCCAGTGGTCACGTCCGCCTTGCCGAAGGTGCCGGCATAGCGCAGTTCGTTGGAGATTTGCTCCTGCGTGAACTCAGAGCCTGAATGGAACAGGGTGAATGGCGTGGCGTCGATGTCGCCTACCGTGCCGGAGTCTAGATCGCGATAGCCGAAGATGTTGGTAATCCGGCCATTGCCGAAATCAACATCATAGTCTGTACGGATGGAGCCGAAGATCGTCTCGGCTTCAGCCAGGCCTGGCTCGTTGATCGAGAAGTCGAAGGTTTCGCGATCAAAATAGGAGCGGTTCTGGCCGCTTGGGCCATCGCCGCGGCTATCGGTATATTCCAGCTTGCCGAGCACGCTGAGGCGTTCGGTTGGTGTAAACTCCAGGGCGCCGCGATAGGTTGCGATCTGCAGCTCGCCATGATTGTCGCCATTGAACTGGTTTTCAAAGTAACCGGCGTCAGACGTGTAGGACGCCCCGATCTTACCATTCAGCAGGCCTTCGATCAGCGGTCCGGAGACATAGCCTTGTACGGTTGCGCTTGCGCCGCCACGGTCTTCATCAACCGGGCCGTCGACTTTGGCGCCAACCTTGAAGGTAAATTCGTCCGTTGGATTGCCCGAGTTCAGCACGACAGCACCACCGGTCGTGTTCCGACCGAACAGAAGGCCCTGCGGTCCGCGAAGGATCTCGATGCTGTCCACATCGAACAGGTCGACCACGACGCCTGTGTTGACGCCGATATACACGCCATCAATGAACACGCCCACGGCAGGGTCGATGGACGGAATGGACGAGTTCACGCCGAGGCCACGGATGGCGAAGTTGGCCGTGCCGCGAGAGGTGCCAACATCATCCAGAGACACGTTTGGCGAGGAATAGGACAGGCTTTCCAGCGTGGTGACATTCAGTGCGTCCAACGTGTCAGAGTTGAAAGCGGTGACGGCCACAGGCACGTCCTGGACGTTCTCGACGTCCTTTTTCTTGGTGGCGGTCACGGTGACCGTACCAAGGACGCGGTCGATCGCTGACTGGCGATCTGCTTCAGTTTCGGGCGCAGTTTGAGCGTCTTGGGCCTGAGCGTTGGCCGCAATTAAGAGGACGGCAGAAGCCGTCGCAAACAAAGAGTGTTTGAGATGCATAGCAGTTTCCTGATTGTACTTATTCTAGTTCCGGGAGGGTATTTCGGAGCCCGCTCTTTTTGGCGGGTTGGCTATGAAGCTAATCATTTCACGTAGAGATTCAGCCTCAATTTCTGGTGAGACAGCGGGATTCTTGCCGACTGTAACATTTACGCCACAATCCAAGCGATTCTGACCAAATGTGTGCAGTTCGTGGCATATCTGAGGTGCACTCACATATCCCCGACAACGTTGGCATGAGCAAACCATTGCAATTCGGTTTCAAGATTTGCTGCGGCGCACAACATTATACCCCTATTCCGCTGGGTCTCTCGGCATATTCTGATCGTGAGTGAGACATGAACCGGACACCCAGATACCGGTCGCTCACAACACGGGAGGAAATATATGAAGAACCAATTCAAACTGTGGCTCAGTGCGTCTTGCGTTGCGGTGGCTGTCGGCATGCCGGCGGTCGCGCAGGAGGTGGCGGACGGCAGCGAGCTGCGGCAGTCGACGGTCACGGTGACCGGATCGATGATCGCGGGCACGCCGGAAGATGCTGCCCTGCCGGTAGACGTGTTGACGGCCGGTGAGCTGAAACTCGAAGGCTCTCCCTCGATCACGGAGCTGATCCGGAATCTCGGCGTGTCGTCAGGTGTCGACGGCCAGACCAACCAGTTCGCCTCGAACGGGCTGGAAGGCACATCCAACGTCAACTTGCGGGGCCTGGGCCCGGCACGGACGCTGGTGCTGATCAATGGACGCCGCCAGACCTATCACCCCTATGCAATCGGCGAGCAGGCGCAGCTGTTCATTGACACCAACATGATCCCGAGTGCTGCTGTCGGCCGGATCGAGGTGCTGAAGGATGGCGCGGCCGCGATCTATGGTTCGGACGCGATTGCCGGTGTCGTGAACTTCATCACACGGTCGGACCTCGACGGGTTTGAAATCGGCGCTGACTTCCAGCAATTCGACGGCACCGACGGCGAGTACAACATCAATGCCTCCTACGGCATGCAGGGCGGCAACTGGAACTGGGCACCTCGGTGGGCTACAATTTCCGACCTGAAGTGAAATTGCTCGAGAAGGACTGGGCGATCCTGCCTTATGCCGATAACCCGGTCGGCGGCTGGTCCACCCTGTCCAATCCCGGCTATTATGTGCCGCTGGGCTTCAACGGCACCAGCGTCGGACCGATCCAGGGTGCAACCGGCGACCTTGGCTGTGCGGATGTCGGCGGCTTCGTCAATCCGACCAGCGGCCTGTGCAACTTCAACTTCACCCAGTATGACAACCTGGTCGAGGAAGAGGAACGCTACCAGGTCTTCTCCGAGTACAACCGGACCTTCGGCAATGGCGTCGAGTTCCACATCGAGGGCCTGTACGGCTACAGCGATGTTCCGGAATGGAAGACGTCTCCATCCTATCCGCCGCAGGAGCTGACCACGCAGGTCGTGCCAGCCTCGCATCCCGGCTTCCAGCAATACATGGCCGACAATCCGGGCCAGTTCCCGGCCGGCACGCTGGCGGCGCTGTATATCGGCCGTTCGTTCGGCTGGGGCGGCTTCCCCGGATCGGATGGCGGACCGCAGGAAGGTTTCCGTACCTATGAAAGCTATCGCGTGGCCAGTGACCTGGCCGGGCAGTTCGACAATGGCATCAATTGGGATGCCGCGCTGAGCTGGTCGACCACGGAAGGCGAACGGATAACGAACGACACTTATATCGCCGGCTTCACCGCTGCGCTGAACGGATTTGGTGTCTGTACGGACCCGATCACCGGGAACGACCCGGCGACCGGAACCCAGCCCTATGCGGCCGGCTATGCCGGATCGCTGACGGCCGGTGCCGGCGGGTGTGAATACTACAACCCGTTCTCGAACGCGATTCCGGCCAATGGCATCACCGGGGCGGCAAACCCGAACTATGTTCCGGGCCTCGAAAACACCACTACGCTGGCCGACTGGCTGACGGATGGTGTCGGCACCGTGGTGACCACGGACCTGCTGGTATTTGATGCCTCCATGTCCGGCATGAGCGGTATTCAGGCCGCTGGTGGCGAAGTGGGCTGGGGCATCGGCATGCAGGTGCGTCGGGAAGGCTATGAAGTCGACCCGAACGAAGTGACGGACCTGACCATCAATCCGGGCCCGGGCGGCACGGGGCCATTCTCCTTCCTCGCCGGTACAACGCCAACGGATGAGGACCAGACCATCTATGCCATCTTCGGCGAACTGCAGGTGCCCCTCTATGAGGACATCGATATGCAGGTGGCCATGCGCTACGAGGATTATGGTGGCGATGTCGGCTCGACCTTCGACCCGAAGGTGGCGATCAAGTGGCAGGCCAATGACAACCTCGCCCTGCGCGGTTCGGCCCAGACCTCGTTCCGCGGGCCAACCCTGAACCAGCTGTCCGGCCAGGTCACGACCTTGCAGTTCGTTGGTGCAGCCTCGGCCTTCAAGGCGGTTGACCAGTTCGGCGATCCGGCCCTCAGCCCGGAATCGGCGTTCAGCTTCAATGTCGGCGCCCTGTATGACAACCAGAACGGATTCACCGCGTCGATCGACTACTACAATTTCGACTTCTCGGATCCGATCATTGTCGAAGACCAGTCCTCGATCGTGAATGCCGCCGTCGCGGCCCTGTCGGCCGGGGATACGGAAAACCCGATCCTGTCGCGGATCACCTTCACCGACAACAATGGTGACGGCGTCAATACGGCCGACGAGATTGCCCGTATCCGGACAGATGTCGTGAACGGCCCGGACATTCAGACGTCCGGCGTGGATATCCGCGCCGAACAGGTCTGGGACATGAACACGGCAAGCTTCACCTTGGGCGGAGAAGCCACTTATACGATCGAGTATGATGTGGACGACTTCGACATCGAAGGCGTGATGATTGCGGGCGGAGACCGGGTTGGCCAGTTCAACCGGTCCAACTTCTCCCGTTCGCTGCCGCAACTGAAAGCCAACATCTTTGGCAACTATCAGTTCGGTGATCACAACTTCCGCGCCGTGATGCGCTACATGGACTCCTATGATGACGAGCGGGGCGACCTGACGGGGAATGGCACGACCGAGATCGATAGCCAGACCACGTTCGACCTGTTCTACACCTGGCAGTCGACCGCCTGGGATCTCGACCTCGGCCTGTCTGTGGTCAACGTGACGGACGAAGACCCGCCGTTCGCCCAGTTCGACCTGAACTATGATCCATATACGCACAACCCGTTCGGGCGTACGTTCAAGATCAGCGTGACCAAGCGTTTCGGCGGCAGCAACTGATTGCCACCGGATGCAGCACTGGGGGCGGCCTTCGGGTCGCCTCCTTTTTTATGCGTGATCAGATCGAACCGAGCGCTCTGCCAGCCTCAACACCGGCATCGCGAATGGCGTCCCGCACGGTATCGGACAAGGCAGTCATGTTCATGAAGCCATGCACCATACCCGGATGCTCCCGCACGCTGACCTTCACACCGAAGCTTGCCATCTTGTCGGCATAGGCGAGCCCCTCATCCTTTAGGGGGTCCCAGCCACACAGAACGAAATGCGCAGGCGGAAGACCCTTGAAAGAGGCAGGGTCAGCGAACAGGGGAGACACACGCGGATCCATTCGCTGCGTATCCTCGCCGATATAAGCATCACGAAAATACTCAAACAGATTTGCAGAAATGAAGAATCCACCCTCCTGAAAGGTCATCTTCTTTGTTCGTATGTCCACGAACTGCACCAATGGATAAAGCAGTAGCTGGAACTTTGGACCAGGCTTTCCGGTGCGCAGTAATTCCTGTGCAAGAAAGGCCGAAAGATTTCCGCCTGCGCTGTCTCCGCAAACGGCGAGCCGGTTCGGATCCACCCCGCAAGCGTCGGCATGCGTGGTGACCCAATTCCAGGCAGCAAGCGCATCATCATGCGCCGCGGGAAACTTGTGCTCTGGGGCAAGACGATAGTCGATCGCGATCACCCGCGCTCTCGCCCCCTCGGCCAGCCGCCGACAGATCATGTCATGACTGTCCAGGTCGCCGAGAACAAACCCGCCGCCATGAAAGAAGACGATGCCGGGGCCGGGCGGTATTCCCGCACCCAGCGGTGTGTACAGGCGGGCTTTCATCGGTCCGGCGGGGCCGGGCAGGGTGACCAGAGAGATATTGGCCATTTCCGGCGCATCTCGCTCAATCGCGCGGCTGGCAACGAAGAATTGCTGGCGCAGGCGATCAACCGATCCTTTCCAGTCCATCGCGGAAAAGTCCGGCATCTGGAATTTGTCCATGAACTGGCGGAAGGAGTTATCGAGGCCCATGCCGAATTAGATGGGCCTAAAATCAGTTCTTGTGAAGGCATCAATACGCCGCCAAAGTGTCGCCATGAAAACTGTCGACGTCTTCTGGTCTTTTCGGTCGCCATATTCCTATCTGGCGACGAAGCGGCTTCGCGCCCTCAGCTCCAAATGGGATGTGCGCGTGCGGCCTCGGCCAGTGTATCCAATTGCCATACGAACGCCTGAATTCTTCTCGGAAATCCGACCGCAATGGGTGCCGTATCTGGTGCGAGACATCGTGCGACTGGCACAGTATCTGGAGCTGCCATTCGGACCGCTGAACCCTGATCCTGTGGTCATGAATATGGTCACGCGGGAAATCTCTCCGGAGCAGCCCTATATCGGTCGTCTGACACGGCTCGGCATTCTGGCCTGCGAGGCGGGCGATGATGCGGGCTGGGCTTTCATGGATGAAGTTTCAACCCTGATCTGGTCCGGCGGGGCATGGACAGAGGGCACTGCGCTGGCCGATGCGGCGGCGCGAGCCGGATTCGATCTTGCCAATTTGGATGTTCGGCAAGAGGCCGAGGCTGACCGGCTGGAAGCAGTCATCGCCGAAAACCAGACGGCCCAGGATCCGCATCATTGGGGCGTTCCGCTCATGGTGTTCGAGGGAGAGGCGTTTTTCGGGCAGGATCGGCTGGACGTGCTGGAATGGCGGCTTGGAGAATCCGGCATCGCGCGACGTTGATTGTCAGAGGCGGGATAGTTTTTCCAATTGGCTGAGATCCCCAGAATCAAAGTCGGCGGACATCACGAATTCCGAGAAAGCACGTCCTTTCGTCCCCTGAGGCAGAGTTTTCAGTGCGGTCACAGCCGTAACGCCCAAATCGCACATATCCAGAGATTCCAGCATGGTCGGCGACGGCCCGCCCGAGTTCGCGGCGAGCATGAGCGGCATGATCTGCGGATCGGAGATAATCGACATGGCGACGCCCTGCAGGGCCGATTCATCCTGATGGGTGAGCTTTCCGTGGTTTACCGGGCTGGTTCGCGCATCTTCAATGGCGGCGAAAGCGATGCTGATAGAGGCGAATGAATAGTCGGTCAGTTCGCTACCAAGATCCGCAAGGTCTGAAGCTGCGGCCATCTGGCTGGATAATCCGGAGGCCGCGTCGAAGTTCTGATAGCGAATTCCAGAGCACCAACGGTGATTGCGGCGTGATGCGCTTCGCAATTCCTTGCGGGTCATGTCCAGCCAGTCGTCCACATGGCGCGTATTGGCATTGGCGAGCGTGGTCTGATGCTGGCTAAGCACTTTGCCTGCGGCCGCCAGCGCTATTCGGGCATGATCGTGCTGATCCGACTTCGAAAGGCGGCGGTCCAGATCAGCGCGTGCATTCGGGTCAATTCGCCCAAGTGCAGAGAGGAAGGCTTTGGCTGATTTACCTTCAAGACCTGCATGCTGGACCGAATTTACTTGAGCGGAAGCAATCGGAAACGGCCCATCAGAAGCGCTTTTCTTTGGCAGGTTAAGCACCGCAAAGAAGGCGCCAGCGACGACAAGAATTGTGATCGCGCCGAAGGTCAGCGTGTTGCCATCTTTCGGTTTACTGCCACCTCGTGCGTCAAACGTCATAGTCTGCCCCCCATTTCACCCGAAAGTGTGGAGGACAATTCCTGACAAAGCCTTATCAGGCGGCCGCTTCTACCGCGCTGACCACATGGGCCAGAGCACGCAACATCAGGTCTTCTTCCAATGCTTCCGCCATGACGCGGATCAATGGCTCGGTGCCGGATTTGCGGACAACCATGCGTCCGCGTTTGCCCAACATGTCGTCTGCGTCCGACAGCGCAGCTTTCACAGTGTCTGCGTCCAGCGGGTTTGATCCGTTGAAACGTATATTGACCAGTTTTTGCGGAGCTGGGTCGAAGACATGCAACAATTCAGAGGCAGGGCGATCGCTGTTTGAGAGTGTTTTCAGAACCTGAAGGGCTGCCAGCAGGCCATCGCCGGTGGTGGATACATCCGACAGAATGATGTGCCCGGATTGTTCGCCGCCCAGATTGAAACCGTGCTGGCGCATGTGCTCGCCGACATAGCGGTCGCCAACTTTCGTGCGCGCCAGCGTCAGATCAAGTTCCTTGAGGTATTCTGCCAGACCCATATTCGACATGACAGTGGCAACCATGCCCCCGCCAGTCAGCTTTCCGGCCCGGTGCAATTCGCCAGCGATGAGCGCCATGACCTGGTCGCCGTCAACTTCCTCTCCGGTTTCATCCACCACGACGACCCGGTCGGCATCGCCATCAAATGCGATTCCGATATCAGCCCCGGTGTCGACGACTGTCGTTTTCAGAAGGTCCGTTGCGGTAGAGCCAACACCAGCATTTATATTCAGACCGTCCGGTTGATCGCCAATGATCGTCAGGTTCGCGCCGAGCTGGCGTAGCGCTGCGGGCCCTACTTCGAACGCGGCACCGTGAGCGCAATCCAGCACAATCTTCAGCGCGGACAGGTCCATGTCTGCGCCAACCGCTTGCAGGCAGCGGTCCAGATAGAGCGTTGTGGCGCCGGTGAGTGAGTGGGGCGTCGAAACCGTGGAAGGAGCGGGATACTCTCCCTCGAAGGCCGACGCCATGGCGGATTCAAGTGCCTCCTCGGTTTCATCCGTCAGCTTGATGCCTTCGGGGCTGAAGAGTTTGACGCCATTGTCATCTGCCTTGTTGTGAGAGGCAGACACCATCAGGCCGAGCGCGGCGCCGGTTTCCCGTGTCATCAGGGCGACATTCGGTGTTGGCACAACGCCAAGCAGGACAGGTTTGAGGCCCATACTGGTCAGGCCAGCAATCAGGGCAGCTTCGATCATTTCTCCAGACCGACGGGTATCGCGGCCAATGACCACTTCACGCCCGCCATTTGGTGCGAATGTCCGGGCAGCCGCAATTGCCAGCCGAAGGGCGGTCTCTGCCGTCATCGGGTGTGCGTTTACCCGGCCACGAATGCCGTCCGTTCCAAAGTACTGCCGTGCCATACGCTACATCCTCCTCACATGCTTGTGGCAGGACTTAGCGAAAAAATCGAGATCGTGCCTCAGGCGGGGGTGACATCGCCATAAACGATGAAATGGGGATTGTCGTAGCCGCGTTCTTTCTTGCCGTAGAGAAGAGGTTTTGCCTCTTCTGTCAGTACGCGGCCACCTGCAGCCTCCACGACCGAATGACCTGCCGCTGTATCCCATTCCATGGTGCGGCCCATGCGAGGGTAGAGGTCTGCCTCTCCTGCAGCGATCAGGCAGAATTTCAGCGACGAACCGGCCCCGACGGTTTCGGCGACGTCGAACTTGCCGAGCCAGTCATCTGTTTCCGCGGACCGGTGCGATTTTGAGGCGACAGCTGTCAGGCCCGCTTCAGGGGCAGGGCGGATTTTCAATGCGGTGCGTTCGGTTGGTACATCCCCACCTGGCTCGACCGTGGCCTGCCAGGCTGAATTGTGGCTCTCAGCCACGAACAGGCGATCACGCGCTGGAGCGTACACAACCCCCATGACCGGGCGGCCGTGTTCGATAATCGCGATGTTTACGGTGAACTCACCATTCTTGTTTACGAATTCCTTTGTGCCATCCAGCGGATCGACCAGTGCGAACCGATGACCGTGCTCGGGCACTTTTCCATCGCTGAAGGATTCCTCAGCGACGACCGGCAGGCTTGGCTCAGCTTCGGCCAAGCCTTTCAGGATCAGGACTTCGGCACGTTGGTCCGCTTCTGTTACCGGAGAGGCGTCGCCTTTCCGGTCCACATCGAAATCACTTTCATAGATCTCCATGATGAGTTTTCCGGCGTCGAGGGCAATCCGGGCGAGTTGGTCGGCGGAAATGGTCAAGTGTGCGATCCTTTGTGTAATTCCGAGGCTCTTCCTGTCAGCGCTCTCATGGGATGACAACCCATACGATTGGGTTGTGTTGACGAGGTAGGATTGCATGGGCAAGAAATGGGCGTTGCTTTCGTCGGAGGGTCAAGATGATCTCACGTCGCCATATGCTGCTGATCGGTGGCGCGGCGGCCATGCCTTGGCCCGGCCGCGCACAACAGACACCTGCAAAAAAGCGAATTGCGCTGATCATCGGCAATGCGTCCTATTCAGAGGGCATCGGAACGCTTTCCAATCCGATCAATGACGCCACTGTGGTGGCCGAAGGCGTGCGCAATTGCGGGTTCCGGCTCGTTTCTGGCGACATCGTTCAGAATGCCGGGCGATCTGCCATGATGAGCGCGATCCGAGATTATGTGGCAGAGTTGAAGGCCGCCGGGCCTGAGGCCATGGGATTTTTCTACTATTCCGGACACGGCGCAGCGCGAGAGACCGGCGGCAATTACCTGATCCCGGTAGGTGAAGCAGATGAACTGAACGAAGCACTCTGGGACGATTCTGTGGAACTGGATTGGGTGATGGAACGGCTGGACGCGTTGGAAGCTCCAAGCGTTGTCGCCATCGACGCCTGTCGGAACGTTTTAAAACTGCCAGAGGCCCAACGCTCGCTTGGCGGAGGAGAGGCTTTCCGGGGCCTCAGGCGCACGGCGGGCGGCGCTGGCGAGCGCAACATGTTCCTCTCCTTCGCAACCTGGGAAGGGGAGACGGCAAGCGATGGCCGTGCCGATGACGGGAACGGACCCTACGCACGGGCACTTGGCATTCGTCTCAATGAGCCTGCGACCACTGTCCGTGACATGTTCGAGCAGGTACGTCTGGATGTACTTGAACAAACGCTTCAACGGCAGGAGCCCATGAATCTCTCCCGGCTTCAGCGCAGGTCTTCCGACATCAAGATTGGTTCCTGGACCAGGGATCCGTCGGAATCGAGCGCCGAGACGTCACGCTACCCACTCAGGCATGCCCTCATTATTGCGAATTCCTATTCCGATGCCCGAGACCTCAGCCTGCCAAATGTCCATCATGACGGGGAGATTGTTCGAAGTGCGCTGGCTTCTGCAGGCTATGAGACCGTTTATCTCCCAGACGGAAATGATCGCGAAACCCGGGATCAGGTCGACCTTTTCGTGCAGCGTCTCGACGCGGCGGGTCCGGCATCTGTCGGGTTGGTCTATTTCGCAGGATATGGAACAGCCCTGGACGGAGAGAATGTGCTGTTGCCGCAGGGCCCGATCCCCCGGTCCAAATCTGAGTTGCGAGACCAGGGAATCTGGATTTCTGATCTTGTGGCGCAGATGGAAGCAGCGTCGTCACAAGCGATCATGATGCTGGTCGACTGCGGCAGGCCATTTTCGCTTGGCGGCGAAAAGGGAGAGGGTCGCGGTTTTTCAGAGAGCTTCGGCAAAGATCGGGTCGTTGTTGCCTATGCGGATGCGCCGGGAACGTATCATCCAGACGGCAAAGCCCCGTCATTGTTCGCGGACGCATTTGCCCGGAATGTCGTGACGCCAGACCGGATAAGCATTCAATCTGTGCTGCGCCGGGTGAATGACGATGTCATGCATGCGTCTGAGGGTCAGCAGCGCCCGTGGTTTCAAACGTCACTGGACCTGCCAATCTACTTCAGGGCCGATTTGCTTCCCGAAGAAGCAGGCGAACCGAGCGCGGAGGATTCGTCGCCGAACTCTCCACGCCGGTACAAGAGACGCTAGTTCATCACGTCCAGAAGTTCGACTTCAAACATCAGATCCGCATTCGGAGGAATGGGGCCGCCCGGCGTGCCTTGGGCACCATAGGCAATGTCCGATGGAATATACATCAGCCAGCGATCTCCCGGCTTCATCATGGCAAGCGCTTCGACCCAGCCCGGGATCAGGCGGTCTGAGGGAAAGAGTTCCGGCTGACCCCGCTGGAAGGCGCTGTCGAACATTTCGCCGTTCTCTGCGAGCCGGCCTTCATAATAGACAGCAACCATTTGTCCGTTTACGGGGCTGGCACCAGATGCATCGCCGCTTTCCAGAACAACATATTGCAGTCCGGACTCAGTTTTCTGGACTTCCGGAAGGTCCGAATTCCACGGCGTGTATTTCTCCCAGGCTTCCGCATCAGCCGATTTCGGCTCCATCACTTCAACCAGCTCCACTTGGAAAACGAGATCGTCGCCCGCCTTGATGACGTCGCCGCGATTGGAATTTCCATAGGCGAGAGCGTTTGGAATATAGAAGAGGTAGGTGTCGCCCTCGCTCATCAATTGGAGCCCCTGCGTCCAGCCCGGAATCACCTGATTCAGGCGAAACATTGAGGGAGATCCGCGATCATAGGAGGAGTCGAATTTCTCGCCGTCCGCGGTACGACCTTCATAGTGGACACGGACCATATCGGTTGGCACAGGGCTCGCGCCGTCCTCTGGTCCTTCCTTCAGGACGATATATTCGAGGCCGGCAAGCCCAGTTTCGACGTCCGCACTTTCTGAGTTCCAGGGCAGATGCTTGTCGAACGTTGCGTCGAGGTCAGCGGTATCGGTGCCGCTGCTACACGCTGTGGCGAGGATTGTAGCGGTAAGAGCCGCGAGCATAGTCCGGATCATGTGTCTCTCCAGTGATCAGGTGGGATCAGTCTCGTTTAAGCAGGACAAGCAGCAAAGTCACCTCGGCAGCTGACGCAGCGGTCAGAGTGAGCGTGGCGGATAGCCAGCTTGGGCGAGTGCATCGATGACTTCCTGTGTGTGCTGGGCATCGCGCGTTTCGATCAGAATATCGAATTCTGCGCCTTTTGCGGGTACATCCAGCGCGATGCGATTGTGGGCGACTTCCATGATGTTGGCGCCCTGATCGCCGATGATCTTGGAAACAAGCGCCAGGAGGCCGGGCCGATCATCGCCGATAATACGGATGGAGGTCAGGCGGTTTTCGCGAACAAGTGCCCGTGTGAGCACTGAAGATAGCAAGCGCGTATCGATGTTGCCGCCACACAGGACAAGGCCGACATTGCGGCCCTGAAAGCGCGAGGGATGTGCCAGAAGGGCAGCAAGCCCAGCTGCACCCGCGCCTTCGGCGATGGTTTTCTCGACCTCCGCATATAGCGTGATGGCGCGCTCCAGATGCTCTTCCTCTACCAGGACGATGTCATCAACCAGCTCAGCGCAAATCTGGCGGGTCAGCTCCCCCGCCTCTTTCACGGCAATGCCCTCAGCGATTGTTGCACCGCCGGTTTTTGGTGTTTCACCGCGCAGGGCGGCGTGCATGCAGGGATACATTGCCGCCTCGACGCCAATGATCTTGATTTCAGGCTTCAGGGTCTTGGCCGCAATCGCGATGCCGCTGATCAGGCCGCCACCACCAATCGGCACGACCAGCGTGTCGAGCTCTGGATTGGCCTCCAGCATTTCCAGCGCAATCGTACCTTGCCCGGCGATGATGTCAGGATCGTCGAACGGGTGCAGGAAGGTGAGATTGTCCCGCTCACACACTTCCATCGCATAGCTCTTGGCTTCGTCGAAGATCAGCCCTTCCAACAGGACACGTGCGCCGTGACTGCGGGTATGCTCGACCTTGCTGAAAGGGGTGGTCTTGGCCATCACGATCGTGGCCGGAATGCCAAGGCGGCGCGCATGGTAGGCGACGCCCTGCGAATGGTTGCCGGCGGAAGCGGCGATAACCCCGCGCTTCTTCTGGTCATCCGTCAGTTTCGACAGCCGGTTCAAAGCGCCGCGTTCCTTGAACGCAGCGGTAAATTGCTGGTTCTCGAACTTCACCCAGACTTCTGCGCCCGTAATGCTCGACAGCGTCCGTGACTTGTTCATCGGCGTATGAACGATCTGGCCATCCAGCACTTCAGCGGCAGCTTTGATATCGTCCAGGGTCACGGGCAGGTCGGATGTGTGTGTGTCGGGCATAATGTGGGGGTCCGGGGGGTGAAAACGCGCGCACCCTATGCCTGCGCCCCCCCAAGGGCAAGGCCGGATGGCTGGTTCCTGCAGGCGCAACAAGCTGGATCAGAAAAAACCCCTCCGAACCGAGTTCGAAGGGGATTTCCAATGGGGCCTGTTTGAAAGCGTATCAGTGTACGCTGAGCGGCTTCAGATCGTGAGACCGGGCAGCGGCAAAGGCGGCTTCGCGGCCTTGTACCACAGCCAGGCGCACGCCGTCGACCGACGCCACAACGAACAAATCGTCGGGTTCGTCGATCTGATCAATCGCATTCTCGGGAAGAATTCCCGAAAGCTCTCCGGCATCAAGATGGCGGATATACACGAAGGCGTCGCTTTCAAACGGGTTCGTTTTCAGGTCTGTAGTCATCGTTCCAATCCTTTCCGTCACAAGAGACAGACATGCCGAACGCGGGAAGCATGTGTTCCACTGTTCATAATAAAGGTGGGGAACAAAGGTTCCGGTTCAAGGACCGGATTGGGGCATCTTCGGGGCACATAGTCACGTTTATGTGCACCAGATGGCGCGTGTATTCAGGCAAGGTTCAGGAATGACGATAACGACAGAAATTCGTTGAATGTGCAGGAAATGGTGGAGCCAGACGGAATCGAACCGACGACCTCTTGCATGCCATGCAAGCGCTCTCCCAACTGAGCTATGGCCCCGAACCGGAAGCGACGCAGTTACATCCGCCGCTTCCGGGTTTCAAGTCTATTTTTCATCTTCCTCATCATCGAGAGTCAGATCGTCGTCGTCATCGTCGGCGTCTGCATCGATTTCGAAGTCAGTGTCATCATCGTCATCCAGCAGGATGTCGTCATCATCATCGTCATCCACGCCGTCTTCATTGAATCCGGCCGGGACTTTCGCTGGCGTATCGCCGTCTTCGTCCTCATCGGACGAACCTTCGAGGATAACTTCTTCCTCGTCGCCACCAAGTTCCTTGGCTTCTTCCTCGTCGGATTCGTCGTCCTCATCATCAATGTCGTCATTGGTGCGGGCGGCGGCATCCTCTTCGTCGTCATCTTCATCATCATCCTCGGTCTTGACCGCGGCCTTTGCGGCCTTGGCTTTTACCTTGGTGATGGTGGTGCGGATGACTTCGTCTTCCGGATCAAATTCCTCGCCGCATTTCGGGCAGACGCAGGGGCGCTTGTTCAGGTCGTAGAAGCGTGCCTCGCAGGAAGGGCAGACCTGTTTGGTTCCAAGTTTGTCTTTCGACACGGGAGACAGCCTCCTTATGGTCTTCTCTGATTTTGATATGGGCGGGCGCTTGCCATGAACGCCGCACGCTGTCAAAGCCCCATTTCACGTGATCAATCAAGCAGGGAATGTACCTGAAATGGTCTGGACCAGCCGACCCGTTAAAGCTCTCAAAGGCAACATCCGCGCGCCGGGTGACAAATCTTGTTCACATCGTGCCCTCATCTTTGGCGGACTTGCAGCAGGAACCAGCCGATTTACCGGCCTTCTCGAAGGCGAAGATGTCCTGCGTACAGGCTGGGCCATGGAAGCGCTCGGCGCGACTGTAAAGCAGACTGGCCCCGGTGCATGGGAAGTGATCGGTGTGGGCGAAAAAGGACTGAGCCAGCCGGAAAAAGATCTCGACTTCGGCAATTCAGGCACAGGCTCTCGCCTGATGATGGGCCTGGTGTCTGGCTATCCCATCAATGTCGAGATGACCGGAGACGAAAGCCTTCGCTCACGCCCGATGAATCGGATCCTGAAACCGCTGCGCATGATGCGCGGGCTCGATACGGCAGGACCGGATGGCCAGTTGCCCTTCGCAATTGTTGGCACAGAAAGCCTGAAGGCGATCACCTATGTACCGCCGGTCGCATCTGCTCAGGTGAAATCGGCCGTGTTGCTTGCGGGCCTGAACGCAGATGGCACAACGATTGTTGAAGAGGCTCGTCAGACCCGAGACCATACGGAACGCATGCTGCGCGGATTTGGTGTCACTGTGGGAACAGAGCGGTTGGGGGCCGAAGGCGTTCGCGTGTCCCTGGAAGGTGGGCAAAAGCTGACTGCGATTGACGCTGCCATCCCCGGCGATCCCTCCTCCGCAGCATTTCTTGTCGCGGCGGGCATTCTGTCACCGCAAGGGGACGTCATGGTCGAGGGCATCATGTCCAATTCGACCCGGTCGGGTTTCTATGATGTGGTCAACCTGATGGGCGCACATCTGGGCGCAGAAGAGATGGGCGATGCGGCAGGGGAGCGGCTGATCAATGTGCATGCCGGATCAGCGCAATTGAGCGGAAAACCCGTGCCTGAGCGTCTGGTCCCTTCAATGATCGACGAATTCCCGATCCTTGGTGTGCTGGCTGCCTTTGCTGAAGGTGAGACGGTTGTTACCGGCGCGGAGGAATTGCGCGTAAAGGAATCCGACCGCATTGGCGCTGTGGTCGCCATGCTGCGGGCCAATGGCGTTGACGCCGAAGAGCGCCCGGATGGATTTGCCGTTCAGGGCTGTGGTGGCCCTCCGCCAGGGGGTGGCCTTGTGGAAACGCGGCACGACCATCGGATCGCCATGAGCGCGCTGGTCATGGGCACAGCCTCACAGAACCCGGTCAGCGTGGACGATATCTCCATGATCGCGACCAGCTATCCGGACTTCCTCAGTCACATGGCAGAGCTTGGCGCGGATATTTCGGAAGGCTGATTTCCGCTAGGTCAAAATTGACGAGAGAGCGCGGGGCGGCAAAGTGCGGGTCATGACTGATCTGACTTCTCCCCTCGCGTTTTCTCTGGGGCCTGCCCTCAAGAACCGTTTCGTACTTGCTCCTCTCACCAACCAGCAGAGCCATGCCGACGGCACGCTCAGTGCAGACGAGATCCGCTGGCTCTCCATGCGGGCTGAGGGCGGCTTTGGTCTGACCATGACCGCAGCGGCCCAGATTGATCCGCACGGAATCGGCTTTCCGGGCCAGCTTGGATGTTTTGATGACGCCCACCTTCCCGGCCTGCGGGAGCTTGCGGCCAGGATTAGCGCGGAAGGCAGTCACTCGGTCGTCCAGCTTCACCATGCAGGTATGCGCACGCCGCACGATCTGATTGAGGGCAAGCCGGTTTGTCCGTCGGACAATGAAGAGTTCGATGCTCGGGCGATGACCCTCGCTGAGGTCGAGAAAGTTCGCGATGATTTCATTGCGGCGGCTGTGCGCTGTGAAGCTGCTGGGTTCCACGGCGTTGAGGTGCATGGTGCCCACGGGTACCTGCTGTGCCAGTTCCTGAGCGCCGAGATCAACAAGCGCGATGACGCCTATGGCGGCAGCCTGGATAATCGTGCCCGGCTCACCTTCGAGATTATTGATGGCATCCGCGCCGCTTGCGGTGAGAATTTCTCGTTGGGCCTGCGCCTGTCGCCGGAGCGGTTCGGTATGGATCTCGGCGAGGTGCGCGAAGTGGCGCGCCGCGTGATGGCAGATGGAAAGATCGATTATCTCGACATGTCCTTGTGGGATGTCTTCAAGATGCCGGCTGACGAGGCGTATCAGGAGCGCCGTCTTGTGGACTGGTTCACGGATTTGCCGCGCGGAAATGTTCGCCTTGGCGCAGCTGGAAAGCTGCTGACCGGCGCGAAATGTCACGCAGCGATAGAGGCAGGACTGGATTTCGTCGTGATTGGTCGCGGCGCGATCCTGCATCATGACTTTCCAGAGAAAGTCGCCGCGGATCCGGATTTTGAGCCTGCAACGCTTCCGGTGTCACGTGATCATCTCCGCCGCGAGGGGCTTGGGGAAAGCTTCATTGACTATATGAGCGGTTGGAAAGGCTTTGTGGAAGCGCCAGCGGCTGAGCCTGCTTGACTTGACTGGCGGGATCGCTCACTTCCCGCCCCCATGATTATTGCGATTGATGGAACTACCGCTTCAGGCAAGGGCACTATTTCCAAGCGTCTGTCGGCTCATTACGGTTTGCCGCACATGGATACCGGACGGCTGTACCGGGCGACGGGCGTCGCCGCGCTTCGCGCTGGCGTCGATCTCACGGACCCGGACGCAGTCGCTCATGTTGCGCGCCATCTGGATCTTGCCAGCTTCGACGAAGCGGATCTGCGTACGGCTGACGCGGGCAAGGCAGCGAGTGTGGTTGCCGCAATTCCGGATGTAAGACAGGCATTGTTCGAACTGCAACGGGCATTCGCCACCCAGCCCATCGGGGCGCTTCTGGATGGCCGCGACATCGGGACAGTGATTGCGCCGGAGGCCGATGCAAAGCTCTGGGTGGATGCCCGCGTTGAAGTGCGTGGAGAGCGGCGCTGGAAGGAATTGCAGGGGCAGGGAAGTGACCTGACTCTCGAAGAAGTCATCGAACAGTTGCGCGCGCGCGACCAGCGAGACCAGTCCCGCAAGGACGCCCCTGCGGAAATGGCGGCAGATGCTGTCTTGATCGATACAAGCGACCTGACTATAGAGGCCGCAGTGGAAAAGGCGATTGCGGCTGTTGAGGCAGCGATTGCCCGTGGAAACCGCGCCTGAAGGGGCTGCTCCTCCAAATTGGGGGCACCTCAAATCCAAACAGGCCGCACCACTTCAAATTCAAAGAGACCACGCTCTCGGGTCGTTCTGAGCAGGCTGCAATAGTGCACGTCTGCCTTGAGCCGTTCGACCCGCCCGAAGGAACCCAAATGTCTGATAGTTTCAATCCAACGACCGACGATTTCGCAGCGATGTTCGAATCGTCCACGGCCGCCAGCGCAATGCAGGAAGGTCAGGTCATCCCGGCAACCGTTATTCGTATCGATAATGACGCGGTGCTGGTTGATATCGGTCTGAAGACCGAAGGCCGTATTCCGGTCAAAGAATTCTCGATGGAAGACAAGGAGCCGGCCCCCGGCGACATCGTCGATGTCTACCTTGATCGCATCGAAAACGCCCTTGGCGACGCTGTCCTGTCCCGTGACAAGGCTCGCCGCGAAGAGCGTTGGATCAAGCTCGAGAAGAGCTTCAACGCCGAAGAGCCCGTCAAAGGTGCAATTTCTGGCCGCGTCAAAGGTGGCTTCACGGTCGACCTGGGCGGCGTGAATGCGTTCCTGCCGGGCAGCCAGGTGGACATCCGCCCGGTTCGCGACGTAGGTCCGCTCATGGGCGAAATTCAGCCCTTCCAGATCCTCAAGCTGGACCGCGCACGTGGCAACATCGTTGTTTCCCGCCGCGCCATCCTCGAAGAGAGCCGCGCCGAACAGCGCGCAGAAATCGTTTCCGACATGGCGGAAGGCGACGTTCGCAAGGGTATCGTCAAGAACATCACCGATTACGGTGCGTTCGTTGATCTCGGCGGCATCGATGGCCTGCTGCACGTTACGGACATGAGCTGGAAGCGCATCAACCATCCGAGCCAGGTTGTGGAAGTTGGTCAGGAAGTTGAAGTCCAGATCATCAAGATCAACCCGGAAACCCAGCGTATTTCGCTTGGCATGAAGCAACTCGGTTCCGACCCGTGGGACGGCATCGACGTCCGCTATCCGGTCGGCGCACGCCTCAAGGGCCAGGTCACCAACATCACCGATTACGGCGCCTTCGTGGAGCTGGAAGATGGTGTCGAAGGCCTAATCCACGTTTCCGAAATGAGTTGGACCAAGAAAAACGTCCATCCGGGCAAGATCCTGTCGACCTCTCAGGAAGTCGATGTGGAAGTCCTGGACGTCGATTCCGAGAAGCGCCGCATCTCGCTCGGCCTGAAGCAGACCATGGACAACCCGTGGACCGCCTTCCTTGCAGAGCATCCGGTCGGCACGGAAATCGAAGGCGAAGTTCGTGGCATCACCGAATTCGGTCTGTTCGTTGGCCTCGGCCCGGACCTCGACGGCATGGTGCACATCAACGACATCGCTTGGGACAAATCCGGCGAGCAAGCCATCGAAGCCTTCAACAAGGGCGACATCGTCAAGGCGAAAGTCCTCGACGTTGACGTTGACAAAGAGCGCATCTCGCTCGGCATCAAGCAACTGTCTGGTGACCCGATCGAGGCCCCGGCAGATGGCGGTGCAGGCGTGAAACGCGGTTCGACCGTCACCTGTACGGTTACGGAAGTCACCTCTGGCGGTGTCGAAGTCGAATTCGGCTCCCCGGCGATGAAATCCTTCATCCGTCGCTCTGACCTGTCCCGTGATCGCGCGGACCAGCGTCCGGAACGCTTCGCTGTAGGCGACAAGGTCGACGCAAAAGTGATCTCGGTGGACCGTTCGTCCCGCCGCGTATCCCTGTCGATCAAGGCCCTCGAAATCGCGGAAGAGGCAGAAGCCGTTGCACAATACGGATCGGCAGACGCCGGTGCGTCGCTCGGCGACATCCTCGGCGCAGCCCTGGCTTCGTCCGGCGGTGCCAAGGAAACTTCCGAGAAGGTTACGCCAACTCCGCCAAGCACAGATGGCAAGGCAACTGCCGACGCGTCTGCGCTCGACGAGAATGGCCGCCTGTCCGCAGCCCAGGGCGATGCTGACGATCTGAAGCAGATCAAAGGCGTCGGACCGGCCTTCGAGAAGAAGCTGAACGAAGCTGGCATCTACCATTTCTGGCAGATCGCTGCGCTGACAGACGCTCAGCTGGCGACCCTCGAAGAGGAAGTTGGCACGTCTGGAAAAGGCGCTGAGTGGAAAGCTCAATCCGCTGAACTGGCTGACAGCTGAGGTGATTGATCCGACCGTCGGATCATAATCTAAAATTGATGAAATGTTTGCGGCGGGGGCCTAGCGCTCCCGCCGCAAATGCGTTTAATATCAACGACATGCTGAAGTCCGAATTGATTGCAAAACTCGCTGTCGAATACAGTCACCTGCGCCAGGAAGATCTGGAGCGGGTGGTCAATGTTATTCTTGACGAGATCGGCTCTGCGCTCGCACGGGGGGATCGTGTCGAGCTGAGGGGCTTTGGTGCATTCTCGGTCCGGCAACGAGAGGCCCGCAAGGGGCGTAATCCCCGCACGGGTGAGTCTGTCGAAGTGCCGGCGAAATCGGTCCCGTTCTTCAAGGCTGGCAAGGAGCTTCGCGCCCGCGTGAATGGCGGCGAAGACCCCGAAGCGCGCTAAGCCCCATAGCAGCGTTAACTGAGTGTGGCGTCTTGACGCGCCCGGCAAATTCTCTGCCTATTTGCGTCTACGCTGAAATATCCAAGGCAAGGGAAAGGGGCGCACAATGCTTAAGGAATTCAAAGAGTTTGCCATGAAAGGCAATCTGGTCGACATGGCGGTTGGCTTCGTCATGGGCGGTGCATTCGCTACGGTTGTCACAGCTTTCATTCAGGGCGTGTTTCTGCCGATTCTGGCGCCGGTCATGGGCGGCATCGACCTGTCGGCTCTGACCTACACGATTTCCCCGGCCGAGCTGAACGAAGCTGGCGAAGTGGTCAAAGAGGCCGCGATTGTTGAGCTAGGCGCATTCATCGCCGCGCTGATCTCGTTCATCATCGTTGCGTTCGTCATGTTCCTTATTATCAAGGGCATGAACAGCATGCAGAAAAAGGAAGAGGAAGCTGCACCGGCTGCGCCACCGCGCCAGGAAGTGCTTCTGGAAGAAATTCGCAACCTGCTCGCCAAACAGAGCTAAGGGTTCGCGTTATCTCATTCATGAAGGGTTAAGCTCAGTATGCTTATCTTCATGGATAGTAGAGTACAGGTAGAGTAGTGAAGGGCGGCCTGATTGGTCGCCCTTCTTTTTTGCCTCCACGCCTTCGCACTCTAGATCCGACTGCATGAACGCAATTGTATTCGGATCGAATGGCGGGATCGGCCGCGCCCTGACAGAACAGCTTGTTCATCGAGGTCAGCACGACACGGTATTCGGCGTGTCCCGCACAGGCACCGCGCCGGATGGGGCGCTCGGGGTGACGGCTGACGCGCTGGACGAAGGCTCCCTGAGGACAGCCCTCAAGGAGATTGCAGGCGCAGGTGACATTCGACTCTGTATTGTCGCGATTGGCCTGCTTCATGCCGGGGAGGGGCTCCAGCCTGAAAAATCCTACCGCCATCAAAGCCGCGATGCGTTCGAGAAGATATTCGCCGCAAACACGATTGCGCCAGCGCTCATCGCCAAGCATGTGCTGGGCGAGATGCCGCGGTCGGGGCGATGGGTGTTTGCGCCCTTGTCTGCACGCGTCGGCTCCATCAGCGATAATCGCCTGGGAGGCTGGCATGCCTATCGAGCATCGAAAGCGGCTCTGAACATGCTGATCCGGAACTATGCGATCGAGAGCGCCCGAAAGAATGACGAGTCCATCTGTGTCGGGCTGCATCCGGGTACGGTCGATACCGGACTTTCCGAACCGTTCCAGTCGAACGTGCCGGACACGCAACTATTTTCACCGGAACAGTGCGCAAGCTATCTGCTTGATGTCATCGAAGGCTTGCGCGCGGGTGACAGCGGGCATGTGTTCGACTGGGCGGGGAAGCGCATCGAGCCCTGAAGGGCGTCTCCCCCGCGAAAGGCAAAGTTAAGATCGTGCGGTCACACTGCTCCTATGGAAACGCTTGCTGCCTTCGTCGCCTATCTCACGGATGAACGCCGGATGGCTGACAAGACCGTCGAAGCCTACCAAAGCGACCTTGCAGGCTTTTTCGGCTTTCTCACGCAACATCTTGGGGAGCCGCCAACGCCGCAGCGGCTGGGTAATTTGCGGGCGCGCGATGTGCGGTCGTTTCTGGCGCATCGTCGCCGGGATGGTCTGTCAGATGCCTCCATTGCGCGGCTGCTGTCGTCTATCAAGGCGCTCTATCGCTGGCTCGGCAGAACGTATGACATCGAGAATGCGGAGATCGCCTATCTGCAAGGACCGAAACGTCCGCAACGCCTGCCCCGTCCGGTGTCGGTTGAGGCGGCGAAGGACCTGATTGCAGAGGCGGGAACTGATCCGGATTCCGAAGCCTGGATCAATGCGCGTGATGCGGCCGTGCTGTCCCTGCTCTACGGGGCCGGGCTCCGCATTTCTGAGGCCCTCAGCCTGACGGGCGCAGACATTCCTCTGCCGGAGCGTTTGAGGATCACAGGCAAGGGCGGAAAGGTGCGTATCGTGCCGCTTATTCCAGCCGTGCGGGAAGCCGTGGACGCGTATGCCGGTTTGTGTCCCTACAATCTGGGGCGCAGGGATGCTCTGTTTCGCGGCGCGAAGGGAGGTGCGCTCAATCCGCGCCTCATTCAGGGACTGGTCCAGAAGCTTCGCGCTGTTCTCGGACTGCCATCGACGGCGACCCCGCATGCCCTGCGTCACGCTTTCGCGACACACCTGCTTGCGGCGGGGGCGGACCTTCGCGCGATCCAGACGCTGCTCGGGCACGCGTCGCTGTCTACCACGCAAGTGTATACGGGTGTGGATGCGACCCGCTTGAGGGATGTGCACTCTGCGGCGCACCCCCGGGCCTGAATAGCCTTAGTAAACTCATTCAAATTGCCCATTCCCGCCTTAATTCGCGGTAATCCTGTTCGTGTAGTGTGGGGAGGTATGCGGAAAGGATTGGCGCCATGGGTGTCAAAGGAAATGCAATTCTCGGCCTGATTACGCTTGCAGCGTTCATTGGCTGTGGGCTGATGGCACAAGCACAGGAAAGCCAGGTCGACTATGACGGTTTCCTCGGCCTGACTGCTGAGGTCTCCGAGTACCGCGCCTCGCGTCTGGTTGATCTCGATACGTTCAATGAGATGAAGACCGATCAGGACACAATCATTCTGGACACGCGCAGCGCTGACGCGTTCGAAATGGGTCACATCGACGGCGCGATCCATCTGAACTTTTCTGATTTCACGGACGACAAGCTCGCCAAGATTATTCCATCCAGGGACACGCGCATCCTGATCTATTGCAATAACAACTTCACCGACAATGTGGCACCCGTTCCTGTGAAGCGGATCGAACTTGCACTGAATGTTCCCACATTCATCAACCTCTACGGCTACGGGTATCAAGATATCTATGAGCTTGAGGGTGCGTATTCGCTGTCTGACCCAAAGATTGCGTGGGTCGCTGGTGACACATCATTCCAGACATCGCAGCGCTGAGACTCTTCAGTAAAACTCAATAGTTCATGTGCAGCATTGCATTCTTCGCAACCACACGTCATGTGACGCTGCGAACGAAATGCAAGAGCGAGATGCCCTGATATGACTGCAGATGCGACGCCTGTTGCCGCCAAAAAGGTAAGCCCCAACGCCCCGACCGAAGAAACGGTTCTGGAGGTGAAGCACTATACCGACCGGCTTTTCCGGTTCCGGCTGACCCGTCCGTCGAGCTTCCGTTTCCGGTCTGGTGAGTTTGTCATGATTGGGCTTTACAAGGATGACGGCCGTCCGCTTCTGCGCGCCTATTCAATCGCCAGCCCGAGCTGGGATGAAGAATTGGAGTTTTATTCGATCAAGGTGCCGGATGGTCCTCTGACGTCGCGCCTTCAGGCCATTCAACCGGGAGACAAGGTGCTGCTCGGCAAAAAGCCGACTGGCACACTGGTGCATGACGCACTGGTACCAGGCAAAAGGCTTTATTGTTTCTCCACCGGTACAGGCTTCGCGCCGTTTGCCAGCGTTGTGCGCGACCCGGAAACCTATGAGAAATTCGACGAAGTCATCGTCACACACACCTGCCGTGAAGCTGCTGAACTCGATTATTCCAAGGAAATTGTCGAAGAGACGCTGAACCACGAATTCCTCGGCGAACTCGCTCAAGGCAAGCTGCGCCGCTATGGCAGCTGCACGCGGGAAGACTATGAGTACAAGGGCCGCATCACGGATCTGATAGAAAGCGGGAAACTGTTTGAGGATCTCGGCGTGCCGCCGCTCAATCCGGAAACGGATCGCGTCATGATCTGTGGCTCCATGGAAATGATCCAGGACGTGAAGGATCTGATGCTGAAGGCAGGCCTGACCGAAGGGTCGAATGCATCGCCGGCACAATTCGTGATCGAGAAGGCGTTCGCCGGCTAGCTCTTCCGAAAGCCGCATCTTGGCGGTTTCGCGCAGGCATGGTTAATCTTCCCACACGGGAGGACGTGACATGTTGCGTAGAGTTTCCAGTATCGTTGCGGGCAGTTTCGCCCTCTCTCTGGCATGCGGCCTCACCGCCACAGCGCAGGAGCGGGTGTGCCGCGTTGAGGACACGCCCACCGGCGCGAAAGTGGTTGGCGGCGTAAATGCCCACCTCGCAAACTGGCCCGGAATCGCGTCTATTCAGCTGCGCATGCAGCGCGGTACGTTCCACGTCTGTGGGGGCGCGGCCATTTCGAAGGAATGGGTGCTGACGGCAGCCCATTGTGTCGAAGGCTTTCGCGTATCCGAAGAGAGTGGGCGGGTCTTCGCCTATGAACCGGCTGGGGATGGCGGATCAGAGCGGAAAGTCGCTGCAATTCGCGTTCAGTTGGGAACGGGAGACCTGGGGCGCACGCCGGACGGTTCACAGGCCGCTTTTGTCACCGAGGTCATCACCCACCCCGCCTATGAAGGCGCGGAAGAGATCTACAACGGCGCCGACATTGCACTGTTGAAGCTCGACACGCCTTGGGAGGGGCCGCTCGCGACACTGTCCGCGGATGCCACGACAGATCGCCTGTCACAGGCCGGCGAAGAGGCATGGGTTGCAGGATTCGGCAATCTTGCAGAACTCGAGCCCGGTCAGCGCACCAAGTGGCAGAATGCGCGCAATTTCGCCCTCGCCGCGCCAAGTCTCGTTCTGCAGGAGACATCAGCGCCGACCGTGAACGCATCGGTGTGTGAATCCCGCTTGCGGCGGGCGTCGATGCTGGAAGGCTATCCGGCGGAGTACCAGTCGCTGATCGTCGACGAAACATTGGTGTGTGCCGGTCTGGAAGAAGGCGGCCAGGATGCCTGTCAGGGTGATAGCGGCGGCCCGTTGGTCAAGTACGACAAGAATGGCTGCGCCTACCAGATCGGTGTTGTCAGCTGGGGCGTAGGTTGCGGTCGCTCCGCCAGTCCGGGCGCATACACACGCGTCTCTGCCTATGCCGACTGGGTACGCTCTTACGTGCCGGACGCGAACTTCATCGCCTACGCAGATGTTCCGCCGCCTACTCGCGGTGTCCCAGATCTGGTCTCGAGCGTTCAGCATGATTTCGACACGCTGGTGAAAGATATGCCCATCTCGCTGGTCACACCGGCGGGGGACGCTGTCAGCGTGGTGGAAAACGGCCAGATGGTGGATCTGAAAGTCACGCTGCCAGTGCGCGGCAAGCTCGTCCTGTTTGACTACAATGCCGACCAGATCCTCACCCAGCTTTATCCCAATCCGATTGAGGAGGCGGGACGCTGGCCGGTCCGAGAGGCAGGTGAGACGGTGTTGTTGGCCCGGGACATATTCGGCGAACCGGGTCTTAAGGCTGGCCCGCCGCTCGGCCCTCAATCCATGATCGCGATGGTCGTACCCCAAGATGCGAAACTGCCGGTTTCTCCGCAGCAGGGATTTCAACAGATAGATGCGCCGGTGGACTACATCACGCGACTCGTGCGCACCGCCTTGCGACAACAGCAACCCGTGCGCGGCTTGTTCCGGATCGCTGCGGCCACTGCCGCGCCAGAGGCCGAGCCGTCTGAGGTTGAAGAAATCGATGAACAGCCGCCGATCGAATCCCATCTGGCCATGGGCGTTTTGAACTACTGTATCGACTCCCGCATTTGCGGCAGCGACAGCGAGTAGACACCGGGCGACACACGGCGACAATAATCGATGAAATTTGCAACAACGTGTTCAGCGGGCGGTTACCGTACGCGTGCTACGCGAAGGAATGCTTCGCCGACTTATCGCAATCCTGCTGACAGTTTACGCGATCGCCTTTGCGTTTGGCGCGCTGACGGCTGTGCGCTGGCCTTCGATCATGATGGCGATGAGCTGGATTGTTCAGGATGACATTGCGGGCGGTCTGGAAAGCGTCGACTGGCGAGAGCTTGGTATCGCGCATGGAGGGCCTTACCTGCTGGCCGCGCTCTGTTTCTACTGTTCAGCTGCAATGATCGCCGCGAAACGCCCCGGCGGTGTGCTCTGGTATGTCATGGGCCTGTTTGCGGGCATCCCGTGCCTGTACCTCGTGACCTTTGAGCCGGGCTGGTGGAATGACCCGAGCGCCGCCGAAGGCGCAATTGCAGGTGTGTGTGCGGGGGCGTTCCTTTTGATGCTCGCGGTTTGGGAATTGAGATTGCGCCGAGTGCGCCCACAGGATGCTGCGGCAGAGAGTGCGCCCGTGCTTCTGTCTCAACCGATCCTGGTGAGCGATCCGACACCACAGGCAATCCAGAGGCCTGTGCCGATGAAGCCCACTCGTGTTCCCGCCGCAATAGCTCGCCAACGTGCCAGTTTTGCACTGCATGGCCGCAAGATTCAGGAAAAGCGACGGCGCGCGGCTGAGCACTAATCATTTGCTGCAGCGTCCTGCCCGCCATACCCTCTGTTGAAAACAGAATGGGAGGAAATGGGATGAGCGTGAGGCGTGCTATTGGATTGATACTGGCACTGATTGGCGGTTGGCTATTCTGGGGCGGCGTGTCCGCAGTCAATATCTTGGTGAATCGGGGCAGCAGCCTGTCGGATGCCTTGATGCAGCCCCCCACCAGCCTGTTGAGGCTGCTGGCGACGGGTTTGGTTTTGATTGGCGGGTTGGCGGTTCTGGCGGGCAAGGGCATGGGGCGCTGGATCGCCCTGATCGGCATCTTGTTATTCAGCCTTCTGGGCGGCCTTATGATCCTTGCGGGTGCGGATTCGGTGATGTGGGCCGATGAGGCCGTGATCAGCGCGGTGCTGTGGGCGCTCTTTCTGGGCCTTGTGATAACGAAACGCAGCTAAACCAAACTTGCAGACCCCGCCGCATTGATTTCAGGGGCAAAATGCCTAGTTTGGCGGCTCATTCCTACTGGGCCCTCTAAGCAAGGCAGAATTCCCCATGGCTGAGACATACGACGTCGTCATTATCGGTGGCGGCCCCGGCGGCTACAATTGCGCAATCCGCGCTGGCCAACTTGGCCTGAAAACGGTCTGCATCGAAGATCGCGGTGTTCTGGGCGGTACATGCCTGAACGTTGGATGCATCCCGTCGAAGGCGCTGCTTCACGCGTCTGAACTCTACGCCACAGCGCAGAATGAATTCGAAGCGATGGGCATCAAGACCGGCAAGCTGGAGATCGATCTCGACAAGATGATGGCCCAGAAAACCGAGGCTGTGGACGGTCTGACGAAGGGAATCGAATTCCTCTTCAAGAAGAACAAGGTCGACTACATCAAGGGCCGCGGCAAGATCCTTGGAAAAGGCAAGGTCGAGGTCAAAGGTCTTGATGGCAAGACCCAGACGCTGGACACGAAGAACATCGTAATTGCGACCGGGTCTGAGCCGACCAATCTACCGGGCATCGAGATTGATGAAGAGCGTGTTGTTACCAATACCGGCGCGCTGTCGCTGACCTCCATTCCGAAGCGCCTGGTTCTGATTGGCGCCGGTGTGATCGGCCTCGAAATGGGGTCCGTCTGGGCGCGTTTGGGCTCTGAGGTGACAGTTGTCGAATATCTGGATCGCATCATGCCCGGCGCCGATGCCGATGTGGCAAAGGAAGCGCAGAAGATCTTCAAGAAACAGGGTCTCAATTTCCGACTTGGCATGAAAGTGACTGGCGTTGAAAAGCTGAAGTCCAAGCTGAAGCTCAGCATGGAGCCTGCAGCAGGTGGCGACAGCGAGACGCTGGATGCGGACGTTGTAATCGTCGCAATTGGTCGCAAGCCATATACCGAAGGCCTGGGCCTGGAGGCAGTCGGTGGAACAACTGACAAGCGCGGTGTGGTGCAAACCACAGACGGCCATTTCAAGGTGGCTGACGGCGTTTGGGCGGTTGGTGACTGTATCCACGGACCAATGCTGGCCCACAAGGCAGAAGATGACGGTGTCGCGGTTGCCGAGCTGATCGCTAGTAAGGCCGGTCATGTGAATTACGAGCTTGTTCCAAGCGTGGTCTACACGAAACCTGAGATGGCCTGGGTCGGTCAGACCGAGGAACAGCTGAAAGAGGCTGGCGTGGACTATGTGAAGAGCAAGTTCCCCTTCATGGCCAATTCGCGCGCGCGGACGAACCACGAGACGGACGGTTTCGTCAAAATGCTGGCCGACAAGAAAACCGACAAGATCCTCGGTGTTCACATGGTTGGCGTAGGTGTCGGCGAACTGATCGCCGAGGTTTGCGTTGCGATGGAATTCGGCGCGGCGTCCGAAGACATCGCCCGCACCTGTCATGCGCACCCCACCCTTTCCGAAGCGGTCCGTCAGGCTGCAATGGGCATTGAGGGCTGGACGATGCAAATGTAGGCAACTGGCATTTCGTCAGATTGGATCTGAATTAAAGGGTGGACCCGGCTGCTGTTCGGGCCCACCCTTTTTTGCATGTACACACATTCTGGAGCTGGCTGGCATATCCGCGACTTCGAGCGCAGGGACTATCGTCCGTGCTATCAGGTGTTTCGGGAGTGTTTGAGGGAGTTCCCGTGGCGCGGGCCTGCCGCGCCCTATTTACGACAATTGTTCAATACCCTGCCGACGGCCATGGCCCTTGTCGCGGAAGAGCCGCAAGCTGGCGTGATCGGGTTCATGACATTGCGTCCGGATACTGGCTATGTGGACCATTTGTTCGTCGCGAATGACTGGCGCTTGTGCGGTGTCGCTCGAGGCTTGCTACATGTTGGCCGCGACAGGATGGGGCAGGCATTGATCTTGGATGTGGACGCCCAGAACACAGCGGCGCGGGACGCGTATGAAAAGCTGGGCTGGAAAGTCTTCGCCCGCGCGGGTGAGGCAAGCGCAGAACAGATCCGCCTGATCGGGCCGTAGGACCTATTCCGCCGCCCGCATCAGGGCTTGCATCCTGTCGAGCCAGGCAAGCCATGCGGCTCGGCCGGACTTCGTCAGATGAATACGGGTCTGCGGCCTCCGGCCGACGAAACGCTTTTCCAGTTCGATGTATCCCGCCTCTTCCAGCTTCCGCAGATGTGTAGAGAGGTTTCCATCTGTCGCGCCGACCTTGTCGCGAAGTTCGCCAAAGATCGCCGGACTTACACTTGAGAGGTAGGCCATGATGCCAAGCCGCAAACGGCCGTGAATGACGTCATCAATGTCATTATGATCGAAGGGGTTTTCGCCTGACATTGCGTTTACACCGTCTCCGACGGTTCATTCCGCATCAGCAATATGCCTGGCAGGAACACACTGATGGCGGCGACGGCTGAGCCGAGCAGCACGATGTAAGGCGTATTCATAAGCAGGACGGCCGGCACCGTACTCGCGATGGCTGCGGTGCCGCTGATGGACAGAACCCTGTTCTGCGCCATCTCGCCAGACACGAATTGCGCAAGCCCATATAGACCAATCACCATTGGAACGGACCACATGAAGGCGCCAGTCCCTTGCCCCAGCAGAGCGGCGAGAAATGCACCTGTGAAGTACGCGCCGAGGAAGCATCCCGACGCCTGCCATACAATACGCGACACCTGATTGCCGACCGAAGCGGCGCCTGGCTTATGGCCGGAGAACCGCATTTGCATCAGGAACATGCCCCCCATACCGATCACGATATAGCCGACCCAGAGCGCGGCGAAGGCGACGGGTTGCAAACCGAACATGCCCGTCGAAATCGCGTAATGACCCAAATAAGCGAACGTCGTCAGGCCGCCCCACCACGCCAGGAAGCGTCCACCTAGCAGAGGGGCTTTCTGGCCCGCTTCGGCAAGGTCGCGCACGTAAGCGAGATCATCAGTCAGAGATTGAGGGCTCATTTTTTTGTCTCCACAAATAACTTTGAAATACAAAGTATATTGATAAACAGAAAAGTCAAGCAGGCCATGATAGCTTGCGGCTTTAATGATTATCCTGTGGCAGAACTGGTGGGATCAGCTCTCGGCGAGGCGAGCAACTTCCGCTTCGGATAATTCCGAATTGTCGTAAACGTTGGCGACATCATCGAGATCGTCGAGCACGTCCAACAGCTTCATCAGCGTGTCAGCGGCCTGTCCTTCGACCGGGATGGTATTCTGTGGTTTCCAGATCAGTTTGGTCGACTTGGCTTCGACCTCTTCCCCGAAATGTTCGACCAGTGCGTCCGCGACCGTCTGCAGGTCTTCGCGAGCAGTGTAGATCCAGTGGCCTTCATCATCGGACTCAACGTCCTGCGCGCCAGCCATGATGGCCGCTTCCATGATTTCATCGTCGGAGCCGGCCTCTGGCGAATAGTGGATCTCGCCAACCTGATCAAAGCTGAAAGAGACTGATCCCGTCTCACCGAGATTGCCGCCATTCTTGGAGAAAGCTGTACGGACTTCGGTTGCCGCCCGATTCTTGTTGTCGGTAGAGGCCTCGACAATGATGCCGACACCGCCAGGGCCAAATCCTTCATAACGAATGTCGACATAATCCTCGCCGCCGCCGCCCTGGCCCTTATCGACCGCGCGCTGGATATTGTCCTTGGGCATCGACTGGCCCTTGGCGTTCTGAATGGCCAGGCGCAGGCGTGGATTGGCGTCCGGATCTGGCCCGCCCATTTTGGATGCGATCGTGATTTCCTTGGACAGTCGGGAAAACAGCGCGGCGCGCTTCTTGTCCTGTGCGCCTTTGCGGTGCTGGATGTTTGCCCATTTACTGTGGCCTGCCATGGCGCCCTCGTCGAATTTGGTCTGGTTCAGGAGAAGGGAGGCGTTTAGCGCAGGTTTGCATTTCGGCCAAGCTCCCCTTGTGCAGAGGGTGATCCAGGGCAAAGATTTGCGGTGCGGCGACGGAACACAGAGGCTTTTGCAAATTTTTCCGCGCCAAATTGACACTTACGTCAACGTCAACCTTGCGTCTTTGATTTGTCGGCGTTAGGCACACCCCACGCTAGTTTAATTCCAACAAATGTCTGGAGCGGTTGTATGAAGGTCCTGGTGCCCGTCAAACGCGTGATCGACTATAACGTCAAGGTTCGGGTGAAGCCCGATCAAACGGGCGTCGATCTCGCCAATGTCAAAATGTCGATGAACCCATTCGACGAAATTTCGGTCGAAGAAGCGGTTCGCATGAAGGAAGCCGGAACGGCAACTGAAGTCGTTATCGTGTCTATCGGCCCGAAACAGGCTCAGGAAACTATCCGCACCGCACTGGCCATGGGCGGCGACCGCGGAATCCTGATCAACACCGACGAAACCGTTGAGCCGCTGGCTGTCGCGAAAATTCTTGCAAAAGTCGTTGCCGACGAGAGCCCGGATCTCGTTCTTCTTGGCAAGCAAGCCATTGACGACGATTCCAACCAGACAGGCCAGATGCTGGCCGCTCTGCTGGATTGGCCGCAAGGCACCTTCGCTTACAAGATCGAGAAGGACGGCGACGCCCTTACGGTGACTCGTGAGGTCGATGGTGGTCTGCAGACAGTGAAGCTGGCAACGCCAGCGATTGTCACGGTAGACCTTCGTCTGAACGAACCGCGCTATGCATCGCTGCCAAACATCATGAAGGCCAAGAAAAAGCCGATCGATGAGAAGGCGCCTGGTGATTATGGCGTCGATATCTCGCCACGTCTGTCGGTTGTGAAAGTCACCGAGCCGCCGGTCCGTGAAGCCGGAGAAAAAGTCGAAGACGTTGCGACGCTTGTTTCGAAACTCAAATCAGCAGGAGCGATCTAATGGCTGTTCTGGTTATTGCTGAACATGACAATGCGGCCCTGAACGACGCCACCCATAAGGTGGTGACGGCTGCTGCCAAATTTGGCGGCGACGTTGATGTCCTGGTTGCCGGCGAAGGCGCTGGCGATGTTGCGGCTTCGGCTGCGAAAATCTCCGGTGTCCGCAAGGTGGTCCACGCTGATGGTGCGTCGGTTGCCAAACAACTGGCGGAAGCCATGGAAGCACTCGTGGTTCCGATGATGGATGGCTATGACGCCGTGTTCATTCCCGCCACGACGATGGGCAAGAACGTCGCGCCACGCATCGCTGCAAAGCTGGATGTGATGCAATTGTCCGACATCACCGACGTGATCGACTCTGAGACATTCGAGCGCCCAATCTATGCCGGCAACGCGATCCTGACCGTGAAGTCTTCCGACGCAAAGAAAGTCGTTACCGTTCGCGGAACGGCGTTTGACGCGGCAGGCGAAGATGGTTCCGCACCGGTGGAAACGGCCGAAGCGCCAGCTGGTCCTTTCAAATCCGAATTCGTGTCGGAGCAAATGGTCAAATCTGACCGTCCGGAACTGGCAGGCGCCAAGCGCGTCGTGTCCGGTGGCCGCGCTCTCGGATCGAAGGAAGAGTTTGATCGCCTGATCGTGCCACTGGCTGACAAGCTGGAAGCGGCTGTTGGTGCATCCCGCGCTGCAGTGGATGCTGGTTACGCACCAAACGATTATCAGGTCGGCCAGACGGGCAAGATCGTTGCTCCGGAACTTTATGTTGCCGTCGGAATCTCCGGCGCGATCCAGCACCTTGCTGGCATGAAGGATTCCAAGATCATCGTGGCGATCAACAAGGATGAAGAGGCCCCGATCTTCCAGGTTGCCGATTACGGCCTGGTCGCAGACCTTTTCTCGGCTGTGCCCGAACTGACAGACGCCCTCTAGGCGCTCGTCTCACTCATGACAACAAGCCCGCAGTTCCGAGATGGATCTGCGGGCTTTTTCATGTCTGGTGCCGAGGCCGAACCGCTCTATAGACGTGTGATGAGTGCGGTGGGCGTGCCGCACGCGTATCGGACAATCGATCGAGGGGGCATCGTGACACCGGCTGAGCAGGAAACATCGTCAACGGCGAAAGCAGGCGTCAGATATTTTCTGGCCAGCCTCGTTGCGCTGGTGATTGACTATCTCGCTACGCTTTTCCTGCATCGTGGATTCGGCCTCGCTCTGTCAGTCGCTGCCGGATTGTCGTTTCTTGTCGTCGGTCTGATTTTCTACTTTGTGCACGAGTTCTGGACCTTCCGGCGGAGTACTTCCGCTCTGTCCGTAAGGCGGCTGGTGGCAAATCTGGTCGTACTGGTGATATCGGGGGCACTGAGGGTCGCAGTTATCTTCGCGTTGGAGATATGGCGCGCCCCAGAGGGGATCTGGGTAACGCTCTACTTCATGGCCGGTGTCGCTTGCTCTTTCGCCGCCAATTTCGTGCTCAACAGGTTCGTTGTTTTTCGAGATTAGCAAGGTTCGTGTTTTGCAGCGGCGTTGGAGAAGCGCCGGAAATCCATGTTAGTCTGACTGCGTGTCGCACTTGTGTTTGACGCACTGCACAAACAGGATATGACTGCAGACTTTTACGACGTTCCGGACGAGATAGATGACAGACCTGAAGACGATTGGTGTGATTGGCGCGGGCCAGATGGGCAACGGTATTGCCCATGTCAGTGCGCTTGCAGGCTATAATGTTGTCCTGAGCGACATTTCGGAAGACGCGCTGGCAAACGGCATGCAGGCCATTGAGCGCAACATGGCCCGCCAAGTCAGTCGTGGGCAATTCGAGCCGGACGCAATGACTGCTGCAATCGCGCGCATCAAGCCAACAACTGTTCTCAAGGATCATGAAGCTGCAGACTTGGTCATCGAGGCTGCGACCGAGCGCCGCGAAGTCAAGGAACAGATTTTCAAGTCTCTTTGCGAGAATGTGCCAGCCAGTACATTTCTCGCGACCAACACGTCCTCCATTTCCATTACACGACTTGCTTCTGTCACGGATCGCCCCGAGCGCTTCATCGGCCTGCACTTCATGAATCCAGTGCCACTGATGAAGTTGGTCGAGGTTATTCGCGGTCTGGCCACAGATCAGCAGACCTATGACATGGCCATTGGATTTGCTGAACGCCTGGAAAAAACCACGACGAATGCCGAAGACTATCCGGCTTTCATTGTGAACCGCATTCTCGTGCCAATGATCAACGAAGCCGTTTATGCGCTGTATGAGGGCGTAGGCACTGTCGAGAGCATTGATACGGCCATGCGCCTGGGGGCGAACCACCCGATGGGGCCGCTGACCCTCGCGGACTTCATTGGTCTGGATACGTGTTTGTCGATCATGCAGGTGCTGCATGATGGTCTGGCTGACACGAAGTATCGCCCGTGCCCACTTCTCGTGAAATATGTCGAGGCGGGTTGGGTCGGCAAGAAGGTCGGTAAGGGCTTCTACGACTATTCCGGAGATGTGCCGGTCCCGACGCGTTAACCGCCTGAAGGTCGAGTTCTGTAGCAAATACTACAGGCCAGGGAACATCAAGGCGCCGTTTAGTACCTTGAAAAAATGAGATATCTATTTTCGTTTCCTTAACCCCGGAGTGCTTTACTCTAGGGGAAGTATCCCGTCTTGGGATGAGGGGACACGTTCATGGTTTATTATGCAGCTGACGGGATAAACGCTTCCCATGAGCTCGAAACCTTCGAAACGTCGGCGAGACCGCAAGCCTTTATCGCCAGGCGGCAGGTCGGCTCACGTCTTCGGACAACAGCTGCGCGGTCTCTACTCCGATGTGCTCTCAGAGCCGGTGCCGCTGAGGCTGCAGCACTTGATAGAGACAATGCGACAAGCGGAAAAATCCAGAAAGAAATAATCGCGCGGGTGGGACTACGCTAATGACAGAGACAATCAACGAATCCTGGTCTTTCGTGGATGAGCTGGAAGCGCTCTTGCCGCAGATGCGAGCCTTCGCGCGTAGCCTGTGCAATGATGCAACGCTTGCCGATGACATTGTACAATCGGCCTGTCTAAAGGCGTGGAGCGCTGCGGATACGTTCGACCGCACTGCGCAGATGAGGCCCTGGATCCTGCGGATCGTCAGAAATGAATACCTTCAGCATTGTCGCCGTGCGTGGCGGAATGTGGACTTGGAGTCTGAATTCCTGGAAGAGACGCTCGTGGACTACACGTCTGCCGAACTTCAAAGCGAAGCGTCTCATGCAATTCAGGCTATCTACGCGCTACCGCTGAAGCAGCGGGATGCCGTCATTCTGGTTCTCGCGGCTGGTCTCACCTATGAGGAAGCCGGCGCGATAATGAATTGTTCCCCGGGCACGATCAAAAGCCGGGTGAACAGAGCTCGTGCTGTACTGATGGACGGTCTCAATGGTCTCATACCGGTCATTTCCAATGATGGGGGCCAAGATGATATGGATCGCTCGACGCTCAACGGGTTGGTAATGTATGCTGAAGGCCTGATGGCTCGTGCGGCCTAGTGAGCTCAAGCGAGTAGCAAGAAGACGCTGACCGAATAAAGTGCCATGAGCGCCCCGGTCTTTATGCCGGCCGAAATCAGGAACGGACGCAAATCCGACCAGGTAGTATTCCGCGCAATTGCGGCGACTGAGCTTGCAATATCCTGCTCCAGACCTTCTCGCGATTGCCCCGCCAGCATCAGCATGATTTTCGAAGTGCGAGTCGCGGGCGCGGCTTGGGCTTCAGTCAGTACCTGCTGAAATACATGTCCCGCGACAACCTCGCTCAAGGCCAGCTTGGGTCGCCATCCATAGCGCGCTAACTCCGTAAGGCCCAGACGAACAAACGGCCACGACACCCAGATGTCCCTGATAAGGAACAGCCCGAGCACGACCGAGACGCTCAAGACAAAGTGCTGACGCTCCAGCGCTCCATAGTGCGCGAGCCCCCACAGTGCGATCAGCAGCGTGAGCTTGATACCTGTGGCAATTGCGAATGCCCGAAAGCTCCTCTTCAGGAAGTCGTCAGCATGACGCTTGATGCGTCGGCGTGTTTCGATTGCGGCAGCTTCGATTGCCTGATTTTTCTGCGACGACACTCCTTTTTCAAGGTAGCGGCGTCCGAATGCCAAGCCTGCGCCAACGGCAGAAGCTATGAGGAAGAATGATCTCATCTCTCCAATATAGGAAGAATTCGGCAGCTTGTCTGAGATTTATGGGAGCGATCTTCTATAGCAATCCGAGCAGAAGTCGTTGCGCATGCCGAGTCGCTGTTTTGGGATCCCTCACGAGGGTGTACCCAAGCAACATTGCGCCAGCCGACACAGATACGGGATATTTTTGAACGAGTGACTTCAAGGTGTCGAATGGAAGATCTGCCAGGGCGTTCGCTGTCGTCTCTTCCAGATCATCAATCTCCTCGGAGGATTTCCGGTATGGCAGGAGAAAGATATATAGCATGAGGGCGGCTATGCCGATCAGAAGGGCCGCGACCGTAAAGCAAGCCGCGATCAGTCCGATGACGGAAGATAAGGCGAGCACGCCTGCAACGGAAAGTGCAAGCATGCCGCCGAAACCGCTGACGATTCCGGCGACTGCCGCGAACAGCCTGAGCTTGGTCGCATCCATAGATTATTTGCCTCGCATCATCGCGAGGATCAGTCCAGCACCGAAGGCGATTCCAACAGCAGCAAACGGGTTCTTGCGAATTTCAGCTTCAACTTCGCCCCGTGTCTCCTTGAATTGTCCAGATGCCTTCTCGGCAAACTCCTTGCCTTTCTCCACTCCTGCTTGAGCTTTGACTTTTGCAAGTCCACGGACGTCTTCCATGACATTTTTGAGGTCACTGCGCAGCATCGCGATGTCGTCTTTCAGGGCTGCGTAGTCATTTTCGGTTCCAGCTTTGAGCGTACTCGCCGTCTTGGTATTCACGATTAATCTCCTGTATTGGGATACATAATACAAACGACCAGACGCCGAGTTTGTTCCTCCAACTGGATCAGTTTTGTGAAGAGGAACAATTACACCACATCTACGTTCTGATCACATGGATGCTTTCAGAAACAGATTGTCCCGGTATGTTACCCTCCCGCCTGATGTGTGGGAGCGGTTTGACCATCTTGATCTACGGTCGCGCGTCTTCCACGCGAATGAGGACATCATTCGCGTGGGGGAGAAACCCCGCAACATGTACTTCGTGAAAGATGGCTGGGCGATCCGGTACCGAACCCTGGACGACGGTCGCCGGCAAATTGTCAACTTCATGCTGCCTGGAGATGTCTTTGACTTGCAGGTTGTGGCGGGTGTGGAAGCCGATCATTCCGTGACTGCCTTGACTCGGATGGCGGTGCAGGCCGTAAGCGCAGAGCAATTTATTCACTGTCTGAGAAGCAATGCGGATATAGCATCCGCTTTCTGGTGGGCGTCGGTCCAGGAGGAGTCGATCCTCAGGGAGCAGATTGTCCGCATCGGTCGCCGATCAGCCAAAGAACGCATTGCGCATCTTCTGCTGGAGCTACAGCGGCGCATGCATGCGGCGATGGGCGGTTCTGAAGTTCACTTGCCGATGCCCCTTACGCGCACGGACATGGCAGATGCGCTGGGACTGACACCTGTGCATGTATCTCGAACCATGTCTGCGCTCCGCCGCGCGGGGCTGATCGATGAATCGCGGGGACAAATAACGATTCTGGACCGGGATCGCCTCACCGCCCTGTCGCAGTTCGATACAGACTATCTGCACATGCGGAAGCTGGATTTTGTAGCTCAACCTGAGCTGGCGGAACGCGCGCTGAATGGAGCTCGAATGGAGAATGGTGTCGTCCGCTGAAGATTCAAAAGCCCTGCTCGACGCCAATAGTCCCGATTTCAATTACTGGAGAATAAGATGCAAACTACTCACAAAGAAAAAGAAGTATCAACAACAGAAGCCCGTCAGGGCCGCCGCCGAACAGGCCTGTTGAATGTTATGGCGATTGGCATCGTGATCGCTCTTATCGGAATGTTGCTCGCCTTCGCTATTACGGCCTAGACGATCTCCAATCACATACAAAAAAGGCCGCTCCAGACTTGTCGGGAGCGGCCTTTTGTTGATCGCCAGATGTTGGGATCAAGCATCCACCTTGTTGTGTGCAGGATGGAAAAAGAGCGCCTGGCCGATCGCGGCCTTCACAGTATTCTCCTGGAACGGCTTTGGAATCAGATAGGTTGGTTCTGGACGTTCGCCGGTGAGCAGTCGCTCGGGGAAGGCTGTGATGAAGATGATTGGAACATCGTGGTCGGCAAGAATATCGTGGGCCGCATCAATGCCTGAGGACCCATCGGCCAATTGGATGTCGCAAAGCACGAGCCCAGGCAGGTCGGCGCCGAAGAGAGAAAGCGCCTCACGGTGGGTCGTGGCAATGCCGGTGACGGTGTGACCGAGATCTTCGACAAGGCTTTCTAGGTCTGCCGCAATGATCGGCTCATCCTCGATGATGAGGACCTTCGTGGCCAGTTCGCTTTCGATCTCTTTTTGCGCGTCTTGTTCAAGCATGCGCTGCTCATCATCGGAAATTCCGAGAATGTAGGCCGCTTCGGAGGCAGAAAAGCCTTCGAGTGCTGTCAGCAGGAAAGCCTGACGCTGAATTGGGGCTAGCGATTGAAGGCGTGTGTCCGCCGGGTCACTGGACGCAGCAGCTTTGCCTTCCAATTGTGCGCCTGTCGTTCCCCAGATAACATGGAAGAAACGATACAGGGAAAGTCTCGGATCTTCAGAATCCTCAACAATATCAGGATTTTCGACGAGTGCCTGCAGGGATGCGCGAATGTAAGCGTCGCCGCTATCTTGACTGCCGGTTAGTGCCCGCGCGTATCGCCGAAGAAACGGCAAATGGGGGGCGAAGGATTGTACCAAACTCATGGGAACCTCTCTTCTGGGACCGCATTAATAATTCCTGAAACCCGTCTAGGTTCCACCATAGTGCAAAAAACTGCACTTTGTTGGAACTTTTACGCTGCCTGTAGGTTTATGGATTAGACTCATATAGTAGGTATTTGGATCGTGAATCAGGATAGTTTAGACGGAATGGACAAGACCGGACGCACAAACGCCGTCAAATCCGACCTCGGAAGCAAGAGGCGGACGCAGCGCATTGGTGAACAATTGCGGCGCGTGTACGACGAAGTTGCGCAAGAAGATGTTCCGGACGAGTTTCTTCGGCTTCTCGAAGAAGCTGACAAGGCTCGCCCATCTTCAACCTCAGACAAATCCTGAGGGGGCGGCCATGACAGACAATAAGGAAAAGCTGAGCGACGCGGAATTCAAGCGCGAGCTGGCCGAGCTGATCCCGCACTTGCGCGCATTTGCCCGCAGCCTGTGCGGTGATGCAACCCTCGCCGACGACTTGGCCCAGGATGCAATGCTGAAAGCGTGGAATGCGCGTGAATCCTTCCAGGCCGGGACGAACATGAAGGCGTGGGCCTTCACCATTCTTCGCAACGTGTTTTATTCCGAAAAGCGCCGTTCCTGGCGGCGAACGCCGCTCGACCCCGAAGTCGCAGAAGCTACACTGGTCTCCAACAGCAATCCTTCAGACTCGATAGACCTTTTGGCCATGCGCAATGCGCTGGGCATGTTGCCGATCGACCAGCGGGAGGCGCTGATTCTCGTTGGAGCGGGCGGGCTGCCTTACGAAGAGGCTGCGGAAATTTGTGGTGTTGCTGTCGGAACTATCAAGAGCCGTGTTTCTCGTGCGCGCAAGGCGATCGTTGAGATCCTTGAGACGAATGGCGCAGGTTTCAGCGATGATTCCAACATGAAGGCAGAGGACGCATTCAACGACATCATGCGGCAGGCGGACGATATTGCCGGTGTCGGATGATCAAGAAGTAATAGAGTCAGATAGCGCACCCCCAAGTGCAGCGCCGCTCCGGAACAAGCTCGTCCTGACGCTTGCCGCGGCGCTAACGCCTGTCCTGCTCTTGTCCGCCTTTAAAGCCTACATCGACGCCAGCGACGTACGGGAGAGCCAGGCTCAGAACCTGGTGATCGTGGCTGGCGCAGCAATTGATGGCGTGAATCAATCGCTTCAGCAGGCGGAGTTGTTGCTATCTCTCTACGAGCCGCGGCTATCAGCCGGAGAATGTAGTGGGGTGTATAACGAGCTGATCGAGTATATTCCGTCTCTCACGAATGTTGTCGCATTCGACGAAAAGAGTGACGTGATCTGCGCCGCCGTCGGTTCTCCCAAACTAAGTCGTGAGAATCAGGTCTTGCATGATCGTCTCCGCTCTGGCGGAGATTCTTTTGCGCGAAGTGATGCCTTCTTTGGATCCGCAAGTGAAGAATGGTTGTTCGCCTTGAACAAGCGCGTCGAAAACGAAACGGGCGAGTTCACTGGAATAAACACATTTGCGCTGGGTGCAGTCGATCTGGCAAACCTTGTCCGCACGGGGTATTTGCCAGAATCCGTTTCGCTCGCGATTGCCGACGAAACAGGACGTGTGTTCGGAGATACGCCCATTACGTCCATTCCGGAAGAATGGATCGAAGCGGTGAACGAAACTCGCGATGCACAATTGTTCCGGGCGGACGAGACTGACGTAAGCACCGTTGACGTAGCCCTTCGACCCGTCGGAGACTCGAACATCTACGCGGTGATAGCGAGACCGTCATATGGCTTATGGAATGACCTTTTTGTACGCCCTGCAACATCCTTCGGTTTGCCCCTTCTCGCCTTTGCCGTAACGCTCTTGTCGGCGTGGCTGGCGATTGACGGGCTTGTACTTCGCTGGATTTCCAGACTGACGCGCACGGTCCGTATATACGGTGCGGGTAGATATCAGTTCAAAGCGGGCAACTCGTTCTCTGATGCGCCCTCTGAAATCCGAAGCCTGGCCCGCGCGATGGAAGTGATGGCGCAGGATATCGATCACCGGGACCGGGATCTGAAAGAAGCGATTGCGACCCGCGATGCAGCGGTGAAAGAGATTCACCATCGGGTGAAAAACAACCTCCAGATCGTAACGAGTTTCTTGAACCTTCAAGGGCGCCAGCTAAAAGATCCGCAAGCCAAAGAAGCTATTTCCGCAACGCGACATAGAATCGATGCCTTGGCAATTGTGCATCAGACACTTTACCAGAACGAGCGACTGGAGAGCGTTGACATGCGCCCATTCTTGACCGGGCTGCTGAACCATCTTTCGGATGCGTTGGGAATGACCGAATCTGGTATTAATCTTGTTCAGACCTATGATGATATTCAGCGTGACGCAGATGATGCAATTCCGATGGCTTTGTTCATTGTCGAGGCGGTCACAAATGCGATGAAGTATGCATTTGAGGAAGATGGCGGCGAAGTTGCAGTAAATCTGACCGCTGATTCCGAAACTGTTACTCTTGAGATAAGGGATACAGGGCTCGGATATGAGGTGAAGGATGGGAGCTCTGGTCTTGGGTCAAAGCTGATGGTTGCTTTTGCGAGACAGCTTTCGGCGGAGTTCACGACGGAAGCCAAACCAGGTCAAGGATGTTCTCACCGCTTGGTGATGGACCTTTGAGATCTTAGCAAAGAGCCCGGACCATGTCCGGGCTTCGATTTTGGCGGTAGTTCGAAACTATTGTGGAATATCGGTAGATTCAGTCATCGATTCACCAGCCTCGTTGACCGCATTCTCAGCTTCTTCGCTGGCTGCTTCGATCTCCTCGGCTGCATTATCTGCAGCGTCCCGCAGGCTTTCGCCTGTCTCTTGCATTTCTTCCTCAACTGGGTTCGATACCTCTGCGTCTGGTGTTTCCACACCATGTGATTGGCTATCGTAATTACATGCACTTAACATGCTTGCTGATAGAGCAGCGGCGGCAAAAATGGAGTTTCTCATATTTCTTCGTCCTCGGTAGCTGAGGGTTCAACGCAGTAGTTGATCGCATGTTCCGTCGAGCTGAGATGGGAACCGTCAGCGAAGGGCGGCGTTTGAAGGGTATGAGTTCCAATATGCCCCGCCTGATAATTGATGCTCCTTGTGCCAATCAAGGTCTTTCTGCAAACCTGAAAGTGCTGTTCCGACTTATTGGGATCGGTAAGGTAAGCGCGGTGTTGTCTATGGTGATCGTGGCGCTCAGTCAGGTTTGTTCCTGTGCCTGGAACAAATGCGGCCGGCTTCAGTGTCGAAGAGCATCCCGCGTCCTATTGCTGCCGTCTGGCAAGTAACGCCCATTGTCGGAAAACTTCGGTTCAGGATTCTTATGAAAGTACGAAAAAAGCGCGCCCCTAGGAGCGCGCTTATTCAGGTAGTTAAGAACCAACTTAGTCGTTGATGTCTTCTTTAACTTCATTGGAAGCATCTTGGATCACTTCTCCACCTGCTTCAACGTCTTTGCCAACCCCGTCGACCGTGTTGCAAGCTGCAAGGAGGGTTGCGAGTGCGCCGAGAGCGCCGACGCTAGCGATTTTCATTGTATTTCTCATAATCTGTGTCCTTTCTAATTCGAACAGTCAAACAACGTCGATTTGCGATACGGGTTCCGCATCCGGTCGAAAAAATAGTGTGGAACTTATCTCGCGCTTTCCAAGTTGGTTAGGCATCGTATCGGCAACGCGCCGATCTGTTTCTACAAAGAAGGAGTAGTCATCATGCTCGGTTGGGCTATAGCATTTTTCGTTCTGGCACTTATTGCTGCTGTTCTGGGATTCGGCGGAATTGCCGGCGCTTCAGCAGGTATCGCCAAAATTCTGTTCTTCGTATTCCTTGTGCTTCTCGTGCTGTCATTCGTTGCAAGGGCTGTGCGTGGTCGAAACGTAACCTGATGGAGTGCGAGATAGAGTAGAAAGGCGTCACAGTTGTGGCGCCTTTTTTTATATGTCGCTCAGCTGAGGAACTTTGGCAGGCATTGACGCGTAGCTTATTCGTATCCCGAGGAGACGCGAGTGCCGGCAAACGACAACAAACTCGACCGGTCTGGCGCCGATGGCAAACACGACGTTGTTCGCAATTGGGCTGTTACCGGAATTTTTTGGATTCTTGCGCTCGGAACCCTCAGCGTAGCGCAAGGCGTCTTTGTGCCGATCATCACCGCATTGGTCTTGGCCTTGACGTTCTCTCCCGTGAGGAGAGCCTTGGGAGGGATTGGTATTCCGCCGAGCGCTGCGGCGGGTATCATCATGATAAGTCTCATGATCATACTTGGAACGCTGTTTTTCTTTATATCCGAAGCCTTGCAAGAATATGTCAGCGATGCGCCGACGTTCGCGGAAGAAGTTCGTCGAGAGCTTAGTGGTCTTTTCGGAACGATAGAGCCGGTGTTGAAAGCCGGAGATCAGATTGAGGCCCTGACAAAGCAGGGAGAGCAGCAGACTGTTGCGTTGCGCGAACCTGGGTTCGTCAGTGTAATGACGCAGGCGACTCCAGCAGTAATCAGTCAGCTGGTCATTACCATAACGCTGTGCTTCTTTTTCATCGCGTCAGGCGACATGTTCTACGAAAAGCTGGTTCAGGTGATGCCAAAGCTGAAGGATAAACGTAGAGCTCTTGCGGCGGCGCGTACAATAGAGAACCAGCTTTCAACTTATCTATTCACAATAACAGCCATTAACGCCGCTCTCGGAGTTCTCATTGGCTGCGTTATGTGGGCTCTTGGAATGCCGAACGCGGTATTATTCGGTCTCGGTGCATTCTTGCTGAACTACATTCCGTACATTGGTTCAATCGGTGGCATCGCAGTGACGCTCGTGACGGGACTTGTAACTTTCGACAACACCGCTCAAGCTCTGCTGCCAGCATTTATGTATTGGGTCCTCAATACAATCGAAGGCCAGTTGCTTACTCCCATACTGGTCGGAAAGCGTCTGAAACTCAACGCGGTTGTTGTATTCATTTCATTCGCGTTGTGGGCGTGGGTCTGGTCTTTCATGGGCATGCTGCTGTCGACGCCAATACTTCTCATGGCGAAAGTTGTGTCAGACAACGTCGAGGGGCTGGAGAGCTTCGGAAAGTTTCTCGGCGACCGGGATGATCTATCCAGTTCGGATTCTCGTTTGATGAAATTTGTGTTCAGGCAGAAGAAGGACTCCGTACCAGACCAGAGCTAACTTCTGGCGTCAGGTGCGCGGCATTTCTACGGCTAAATGGAGCATGGTCAAATGTGCGCCATCGCGTCCTGAGAACGCCAAAGCCTGCAAGCAAGTCAAATCTGTGCCGGCCTTTTGAAGATGCTGAAGCAATATTTCGAATACGATAAGTGTTTCATCGTCAGACCAGACCATGAGTTCGCCCAATGGGCCGATGTCAGACCATCTATCTCCAGACAAGGCTAGAAGTCGAATACTCTCATAATTAGTCGAGTCGCGCGATGCGATCAGAGTGAAGCCAAACCCTGCATTCAATTCACGTGAGAGATCCAGCGGTGAATGATAGAATGACAGGCAGGATTCGAACCCGTGCCACGTGCAATTGATGGCGTTTTCCTGTTGTCCGACATCTGTGGTCTTTGCTGTTAGGGATTGATCTTCACTTGTTCTTTCGCCGCCGGTCCACGCTTGGGCTGAGCCGTCCTTTCCGAGTTTGATAGACCAATTCGGACCTGTTACGCCTTTCTGAAACACAGTCAGGTCATCGGCGGTGGAGAGCCCGCTGTGTTCATTCAAACTCGGGATGTCGCCGGGTTCACGCAGGCCGAGGCCGTAGCCCCAAGGGAACGTGAAAAATGAGTCCTTCTGACCGTCGCGATACGCAGGCCGATTTGTGTCAGTAGGCCACGCAAAGGGTAGCTTTCCTGTGAAGTCGAGAACGCCATTGGAGAAAATGAGATCGGCCAAGGCGCCAGCCTGTGTGCCTGGGAGAAATCCGGCGATAAACGCATCAGAAGCGTTCAGGTGATGGTTGGTCCAGAGGGGGCGCCCGGAGATGAACACCGATACCACGGGTATGCCGTCTTGGTTCAACTGTCTCAGGATCTCTAACTCTCGACTATCAGGCGCAGAGTATTCCAGACTTTTCCTGTCGCCCCGAAACTCAGCATAGGGAGATTCACCGAAAACGAATATCGCAACATCCGGGCGTTCTGAAAATTCGCCGCCGATTGCATACGTAACGTGTCCTCCAGCGGCCTTTACGACTCGCCGAATTCCGTTGAGCAGAGTTTCGGCGTGAGGGTAGTCGGATTGTTGAAGGCGTCCACCTTGCCATGACTGTGTCCAGCCGCCGCAAAGTGTTCCCAAGTCGTCTGCAGCTTTGCCGACAACCAGAACATGTTTCACGGGATTCAGTGGAAGTGTTTGGTGCCGGTTCTTCAGGAGCACGGCAGACTTCTGAACGGCCTCGGCAGCAAGCTTTGCGTGGTTCGCCAATGTTGGGCGACGTCCCATCGCAGCGCCGGGTCGTGCGCTGGGTTTAGGGGCCGAGAAAATGCCAGCCCGAAACTTGAGTCGGAGAACTCTCCGAACAGCATCGTCCAGTCTCTCCATGCTGATCTCACCGGAATTCAGCTGGCGCAGAAGCGATGCATGAAGTTCCTTCCAGCTGTCAGGCGCCATGTAGATATCGAGGCCAGCCATTAATGCGTCGGGACAATTGGTGGGAGTTGCTCCGACAATCTGTCCGTGACCGTTCCAGTCACCTATGATGACTCCATCGAAGCCCAGATGCGCTTTTAGTAGGTCGCTTAGAAGGGGCTTGTGGCCATGCATCTTTCGTCCGCCCCAACTGGAGAACGATACCATGATTGTTTGCACGCCCGCCTCAAGCGCAGAATAGTAGGCCCTGGCATGCACATCTCTCAGCTCTGCTTCCGTTGCTATTGTTTCGCCTTGATCAGTCCCATTCCGAGTGCCGCCATCTCCCAGAAAGTGCTTTGCTGTCGCAATGATTTTCTCAGGACCGAGAAATTCAGATTGATTGGGCAGACCCTGAAGTCCGCGCACAAGAGCAGCCCCCAAGTCGGCACAAAGCTGGGGACATTCAGAATAGGCCTCATACGTTCGTCCCCACCGGATATCTTGAGCCACCGCGATGGAAGGCGCAAAGGTCCAGTCCATGCCGGACGCGCGAACATCCAATGCGGTGGCGGCACCAATTCTTTCAACAAGGTCCGGATCTCTAGCCGCACCAAGATTGACGTTGTGAGGGAATATGGTCGCCCCTGCAATGTTGTTGTGTCCGTGAACGGCGTCGGTTCCCCATAGAATCGGTATTCTAGGGCCGTCGGCGCTCATGGAAGCTTCCCAGAATTCATCGGCCAGATTGAGCCAATCCGAAAGGGGCGTGTTCTGCCTTCGACCGGGTGCGGAGTTTCCTCCGTTCAGTACTGACCCCAGATGATACTTTGCCACATCGTCCGGTGAGACTGACGCGATGTCGGCCTGAATGATTTGACCCACTTTCTGGGCTGGAGTCAGCCATTCAACAATACTTGTTATCAGTCGTTCGGTTCGTGGACATTTCAGATTCGGCGCTCCGGATGGCGGCCAGAGAGAGAGATCCAGCGATGCGGGATGAGCATCCGTCATGCTTGAGCCTCAGAGAGTGAAGTTACCGGGCTCTCTGGGGGCGTAGCGTCATCTTCCAGCCGATCGTACCAGTTTGCTTTCAGGATTAAGCTGGTCACAATGACGATGAGGGCTGAGATGGAGAGTTTCGTCCAATCCTGAATCACCAGGAAGATCGGTGTGCAGATCAACGCTGTTTGCCAGATTATGCCAATGGCTACGTTCAGAAGGTCTCTTCCCATGTTCGAGTTCTCGGGTACGGACTGGCCCTTGGCGGCAAGTGAATCTGAAACGGGTTTCCAGAGACCCCAAGGGCGGGTCTTTCGATAAAACTCTTCCAGAGTTTCCATATTGGTTGCAGGTGTCATTAAGGATCCGACGATCACAGCAACCAAGCAGGCGGCAAAGAAGAATGGGAAGGCGTGGAGCGGGTTAATGTCGATCTGAGGAAGGCCCAACGCGAGCGCAGCAATAATTCCGGTCAGCATTCCCCAGAAATAGCCGTACCCGTTCATTCGCCACCAATACCATTTGACGACATTTGCAGCGGTGTACCCGCCATACAGGCCAGCGGTGATCCATTTGATGGACATATCTATGCTGGTTAGAAAGAAGCCGAAAACTGTCCCGAGAATGACGAATATCGTGGACGTGATATAGCTCATCCTCAGATAAGTCTTCTCCGGGGCGTTCGGACGGAAATACTTTTTGTAAATGTCGTTGACGATGTATGCGGGAGCAGCGTTCAGCGGCGCCGCGAAGCTAGACATAAATGCTGCCAGGAGGCCGGCAAGCGTTAGGCCTAACAGACCAGCCGGGATAAACTCTTTCAGAGCAAAGGGCAGGACAGATTCGAAATCTGCATCTGGCCCCATTTCTCTCAGATACGGACTGAAATACACAAGCGCGAGAACCGTTAGGCCGGTGACGAAAAGATATCGAGGCAAGTTCAGGACCACACTTACGAGCGCGCTCATTTTGGCTGCATCGACGGGAGAGCGTGCGGATAGAATTCTTTGCATGTCGTAGTTTGGCGCGGGCCCTGCGAGCGATGTGAAGACGCCTTTCAGCAAAACCAGCATGAAGAATATTCCAAAAAGGGAGTAGCCTTCCGTTGCGATCTTCGCGTTCGCTGATGGCATCAACTCTGCCCAGTCCAGGCCAAGTTCCCAACCAAAGAACGGACTCGTCCAGCCTTCGGGAATGGCGGCTGCCAGCATATCTGGCGAAACATGCATCATCGCGATCACCGCAACGCCGATACTCGCCAGTGTCATCACGACGAACTGAAGAACCTCTGTGAAGACCACCGAATACATCCCACCCTTGATGACATAGAGTGAGGTCAGGATAATGAAGCAGACGCCGTAGGCTTTCTCGTTCAGCCCGCTCATCATGGCGTTTCGCTGGAGCAAGTCGTCGCCGGAAAGTCCCGCTACCTGAAGAGACCGCGGCAAAAAGACATCGAGATGCAGCGTGGTGGCTAGATCAAACGGGATGAATTGGGCGGCGAGCTTTCCGATGCCAAGAAATCCGTACGCCATGTAAGCCAAAACCAGAATAAGAGCGAAGAGGACGATGATGAGGTGGCTAAGCCGCGCGGCAGTTCCGTCTCCGAAGCGAAACGTAATCCATTCTGCCCCCGTCATGGCGCCCGAGCGCCTGAGCCATATCGACAGGAAGACCATCAGGAAGATCTGATTGAAAACTGGCCACAGCCAGGGGATCCATATGCTCTTAAGGCCATATACAAACAGGATGGAGACGAGCCACATTGTGCCAGCGACATCGAACATTCCTGAGGCGTTCGATAAGCCGAGCGCATACCAGGGCAGGCGGTTTCCGCCAAGAAAATAGCTCCGCATGCCAGCCTTGGCGCGGCTGGAAATCCAGAATCCGAGGATCAATGTCAAACCGATATAGGCCGCAATTACAGCGATATCGATCGCATGCAGAGCCATCTGTTGCTCCCCCGAGTGCAGACCAGCCCCGCTTTCTTTCAGGGCAGACACCGCGATCTCTTTCTTTCTTCCAGTCCGATGGACTGCCTACGGCATCATTCTGTGAACACCTTTACGACAGAGCATTCTATACAACCGGTTTCATTGCAAGGATTGATAGTGTTTGATGGAGGCTGGCTCTGCACGCGGCACGCCAGTTTCCGCGATAGAGCGTGGGTAATTGAATGGTGTCCGGGGGAGGGCGCGCATGGCACAGATTCGAGATGTGGCCCGACGTGCAGGGGTTTCCCCGGCGACGGTATCGCGGGCGTTTTCTGATCCGGCAAAACTGTCAAAGGATACATTGGCGCGCGTATTGGCGGCAGCAACCGATCTCAAATACAAACCAAGTTCACTAGCGCAGCTGTTCCGAGAAAAGCGGACCAACACAGTTTTGGTCATGGTACCAGACATTGCCAACGTGTTTTTCGCGCGAGTGGTATCCGGAATCGAACGTGGCGCGGTCGAGTCAAAGCTCAATCTTGTCGTCTCTGACACTGGAGACGATATGGATATTGAGCGGGTCGGAATCGAAATGGTGCAGACTTATCGCGCCGATGGCTTGATCCAGTTGGGGGAGCGACCATTGAACGAACTTCTACCCAATGAAGAGCATGCTCAGATACCATTTGTGCAGGCGATTAGCGCTGATCCCCGTGGCGCGTATCCGACCGTGGGAATTGATGACCGATCATCCTCTGCCATGATGGCACGTCATCTCATCGCACAAGGACATCGTCGCATTGGGGTGATTGCTGGTCTTCAAAACCGCCTCGTCACGCAAGAGCGATTGAAGGGGATTAAGGATGCTATCGCAGATGCGGGCCTGGATTTCGATGATACGATCGTTGAGTACGCGCCATACTCCATGGGCGGGGGAGAGCAGGCGGCGCAGCGATTGCTCTCTCGAGCGCGACACCTGACGGCATTGTTCTGCATGAGCGACGAGATAGCGATTGGGGCGATCCGCGCAGCCCATGACCTCGGCTATGATTTGCCAGGAGACCTTTCGATTTCCGGGTTCGACAACATCGAGTTCGGAAAATACTGCACACCGCCGCTGACGACAGTGATGCAGCCGGCCGAAAAGATTGGAGAGGTTGCCATGGCTCTGATGTCGGACATGCTGACGGGACAGGACATGCCTGTTGTCCACGAGATGCTGCCAACCGAATTGGTTATTCGAAGCAGTGTTCAGAACATTTGCGGCGAATAGACTTAGAACAAATTTGGCAGGGCCAGTGAGATCGCGGGAATGAATGTGATGATCATCAGCGCCAGCAGTAACGCGCCATAAAATGGCCAGATCGTTTTGACGGCCTCTTCTACCGGTACTTTGCCAACTGCGGATCCGACAAAGAGGACTGATCCCACGGGCGGTGTCACCAAGCCAATCCCCAAATTCAGCATCATGACGATACCAAAGTGAACGGGATCCACGCCCACTTCCATAACGACAGGCAACAGGATCGGGGTCGTTATGATGATTAGAGGCGACATATCCATGAATGTGCCGAGTACGAGCAGGATTACGTTGACGATCAACAGTACGAGGATCGGGTTACTAGTCGCTGATGTGATCATGTCGGCGAGCTGTGCGGGCGCTTCAAGGATTGCAAGCGCATAGCCAAAAGCTGTCGCCGCGCCGATTATCAACAATACCATGGCCGTAATCTTCACAGACTGCATCGCAGCCTCTGAAAACCGCTGCCAGCCCAGAGTGCGATAGACGAATGCGCCGACCGCAATTGTGTAGATTACCGCGATTGCAGACGATTCTGTTGCAGTGAAGATGCCAGACAGAATTCCACCCATGATGATAATGGCGGTGAGCAATCCTGGTACAGCAAACAAGAGGGCTCGCAAGAAACTGCGCCAGCCCGGAAACGCGCCGCTGGCATAGCCGCGTTTTACAGCCACGCGCCATGCAACAAACATCAGCAAGGCTGCTGTCATGATGCCGGGGATGATGCCCGCAAGGAACAGGTCGCCGATAGAGACACCTATTCCACTCGCTGCGGAGTAGATGATCATGTTGTGCGATGGCGGAACAAGGAGGCCAACGATTGCGGCTGTGACCGTTACGTTCACGGTGTAGTCACCCTCATAACCACGCTCGCGCATTAGCGGCATGAGAGTTGAGCCCATCGCGGATGCGCTGGCGATCGCAGACCCGGAAACAGCTCCGAACATGGTGGACGCGCCAACGTTGACGAGCCCAAGTCCGCCTCGCGTTCGTCCAAATGCGCCTTCTGCCACCTCTACCAGTCGCTTCGCGATGCCTGATCGGTACATCAGGTCTCCTGCGAAAATGAAGAAGGGGATTGCCATCAGTGTGAAAACACTGACGCCCGCCGCCATGCGCTGGAATACGACGACAAGGGGAATATCCAGTGCCAGGAACGTCGCCATAGCGGACCCCAGTAGCGAATAGGCCACTGGCACACCAAGCGCGAGCAGGACAACAAGTACACTGACCAGAATAATCAGCTCCATCTCGGATCCTCCTCGTCTTCGATTTTCTCGCCGGATATCTCTTCCAGCACCCGTTCCACCGAGAAGAGGGCCATCAACGCCCCCGCGATGGGAAGTCCCAGATAGGCCAAACCACGTGGAATGCCGAGCGATGGTATGACGTGCCCCCAAGTCTTGGTGACGAGCTGACCACCCCAGACCAGCATCGCAACCCCGCAGGCGCCGACGACGATGTTGGACGCGATACGCATCCACAGACGCGTTCTGGGGCCGACAGCATTTTCGAGGGCGACGATGCGTATGTGGAAGCCCTCGCGCACGCCGGCCGCTGCGGCAAGCGAGACATACCAGATCATCAAGGCAAGCGATGCCTGTTCAGACCAGGAGGGCGTAGAGTTGAGGACGTAACGCCCGAACACCTGCCAGCCGATAATCAGTGTCATGAGGATAAGGCCCACAGCCGCAATGCGTACCAACCAGTCGGCTGCAATGTGAGTGGTTTTCGTCAAAAGGTGTATCACGAGGCTGGCCTCATCTTCTCGATTGCTGCGACCAGTTCCTTTTGCGCATCAGTTTTGACAAAACGGTCCCACACTGGGCGCATCTGTTCCTGAAAAGCGCTTAGATCCGAGACTTCATTTACTTCAACGCCGGACGCCATGATCGTGGCGCGGGATTGTTCGACGCGTGCATCCCATAGCTGGCGCATGTAGGGAACGGAGTCCCGGGCGGCTTGTTTCACAAGGGTCTTGTCAGCGTCCGACAGTTTTCTCCAACGGCTCGCCGACATTACCAAAACTTCCGGCGCGATGATGTGCCGGGTCAAACTGTAGTAGGGCGCCGCTTCGAAGTGGCGCCCGCTTTCAAATGATGGCCAGTTATTTTCAGCGCCGTCGATCACCCCCTGCACGAGCGCTTGGTAGACTTCGCCAAGCGACATCGGCGTGGCATCTGCGCCCAGCGCTTTGATCATTGCGACGTACAAGTCTGAGTTCGGCACCCGTATTTTCAGGCCGAGCATATCGTCCGGCGTCAGGATTGGTTTTCGAGTATTGTAAAAGCTGCGCTCCCCGGAATCATAAAAACACAGTCCGATCAGGTCGTGGGGAGCGAGGGAGTCTAGAATGCGATCCCCCACTGGTCCATCGAGCGCTGCTCGCATGTGCGCGGTCGAAGAAAACAGGAAGGGGAGGGCAGGAACGGTCGTCAGTGGCTCGATTGAGTTTAGCGGTGCAAGGTTGACCCGATTCAAGTCCAATCCGCCAAACGTCGTGATTTCCAGAGTATCCCGCTCTGACCCCAACTGACCGCCAGCATACATTTTGATGCGGAGGCGACCGCCACTGCGCTCATTCAGCAGGCGGCCCATTTCCCGTACGGCTTCGACAGTTGGATAACCGTCCGGATGAGAATCTGCGCTGAGCAGATCCCTGCCAGAGCGTTCGCCACATGCGGTGAGTGCGGCAGTGGCTCCGATAGCAAGCAGAGACTGCCTACGCGTCATATGGAACGTCGTTCCGCTCATCCGGCGCACCGGTCCGGCTGTGTGTTCGCCACTCGAACGCGTCTCATCATCTTCCTCCCCGCGGCAATTATCTCGCCCACATTCAATGGGGCAGCTCGCGCAACATTTGTCTATGGTAACCGGTGTCATTTATTCCGCAAGAGGGCACCGCCGGATTTAGTGGGGCCAGCGTTCCGCCAATACCTCTACCTGCCCGTCCGAAGTTTTGACCTCCATGGCCGGGTCACTTGGCTGGCCTTCGGCGAATAGTTCATAAATGATGCTTCCATCGGTCTGGACGCTTTCGATGATCCGGACCGGCTCGCCTGCGCCCGCTGACTGCGCGGCTTCGCGTACAGTCGCTGGAACATCAGGCCAGGCGAGGTCGCGCTGGATTTCTACCACTTCCGCCACGCCATCTGCGTACAGGATGTCGAGTTCAATTTCCGATCCGTCCGCGCGTTCACCTTCGACGTCGAAATACACGCGTTCGTCTCGTTCCTTCCGCAGCACTTCCTGAACGGTCATGTCTGGCATGGCGGCTGACACGGCTGCCTGGACTGGTCCGGGCAGGTCATCTGGGGCGACTTCCGTCACGATGTCGCCTTGGCTTTGCAGGGTTTGAGCGGGCTCTTGAGAACAGGCGGCTAGGAGACCCGCAGCGATGGTGATGTAGATAACTGGTTTCATGGATCAGGTTCCCCATTGAGTAAAAGGTACTTTGGCGAAGAGTTCCCGCTCGCCTTGGCGAGGATCGCTCTCCTGACGAGTTGTCGTATCGAAGATCATGGTCTTGCGATCGGGCAGTGTGTGCCGCGACCATTCAGGTATTCCGGCATGGTTAGGCTGGCCGGAGCGGGCCATAGAGATAAAGGCGCGGGAAAGTTCATCGGCAACACGCGCATAATCATCGGACGCCGGGACCCGCGTACCGGTGTATTCACCAGACATGCCGAGATTGTCGAATGCGAACGCGATATCGATTGTATGAGGCGCGCCCCATTTTCCGTCATCTTCTGGTGACCCCAGATCGAACTGGTACACCCAGGTCGGCCCGGCTTCTGCGGCGCGCACATCTGCTTCCTCGACCTGACCGCGCCAAGAGCGACCCGCAGTTGTCGCGGCAAAGAATACGTCGCTTGGCGAATAGTCCGGATAAAGGGACTGATAGGTCGACAAGACTTCGATCGGACTGATGTCACAGCGCATATGTTCGGCCAGCAACGCTGGCAGATCTTCCCAATTAAGATCAAACGCTTCGGGTAGTTTGTTCCCGATGAGATTGCGTGTTTCGTCTTTCGTGTTCCCAAGAATCATTGGGATATGTGCAGACTGCTTGGGCGCGCTCGGCCAGAACGGATGGCGAGCCAGGAAGCGCCCATCCAGGACCGGACCGAAATAGAGGCCGCGTGACGGGTTCACCGGATCGTTGGTTGCGAGGCCTTCGACCAATCGTTCCATGGGGATGGATAGGAGGGCATGCGTATCAGACGGATCGATGCCCACGACCTCCAGGAAGCTCTCTGCTCGCGCCTTTGCGTTGAGCGGACCACTTGCGGTTACTTGCTGGCCGCTCATCGTCGCAGCTGAATGAAACAGGCCCTCGGCAGAGGGTGCCGCCATCAACGTCGCAATCTTTGCTCCGCCGCCGGACTGGCCGAATACGAAGATGCGGTTTGGATCTCCGCCAAAATACTCCGCATTGTCCCGAACCCATTGCAGGGCGAGGACAAGGTCCCACATGCCACTATTACCGGAATCCGGAAGGTCGGGATTGAGAAGGCCGAGAGACAAATATCCGAAGGCGTTCAGGCGATGGTTCACGGTGATGACAACCACGTCGCCCTTTGTCGCAAGGTTGTGACCGTCATACAGAGGCGAAGACCCTGAGCCGCTGGCGTAGGCGCCGCCATGGAAGTACACCATGATTGGGCGCTTTCCCTCATCTGCTACGCCCGGGGTCCAGACGTTCAGAAACAGGCAGTCCTCGCTGATGGATTCATTGCGGCCCAATTGCGGTGCCGACGATCCGTGCTCGGTGGCTTCCTCTGTATCTGTCCATCGTTCAGGGGGGCGGGGCATTGCAAAGCGTGTCTGCGCTGTATCGGTGCCATAGCGAATACCCTTGAAGATGTTGATTCCGTCCTTCCGCACCCCACGCACCGCGCCGTGGCGGGTTTGGGCGACTGGATCATCAGATGGGTGGCGGGAGAAGCCCATAAGCGGAGTCACGGATGCGGCAAGTCCAGCAGCGCCGCTTGCAAAGGCTCGGCGGGTCATGTCCATCAAATTTCCTCCTCGTGTGCGCGTCTTAGCGGCGCACATCCAGACCGTTTTGCGAAAGCATGTCTTCCACTTCTTCTATACACGCTCGGTTGTAGTCCCCCGGCACTGAATGTTTGATCGCGGCAGCGGCAATGCCAAAATCCACAATGCGTTGAGGTGGCATATCTTCAATCAATCCATGAAGGATACCTGCGGCGAACGCATCGCCACCCCCAATACGGTCCACGATATTGGGCATATCCATCTCTACCGACATTGTGACATCCGTCCGTGTGGCGAGACGCCCGGTAATCATGTGATGATTGGCGCTGGCCTGCTGTCTTTGTGTCGATGCAATATAGGCCAGGGCTGGAAACCGTTCGAATGCGGCCTGTTCTGCGTCGGATCGATCCGTATATTGCGTTCCAAGGATGAGATTTATGTCGAGTTCATTGATGAACGCCAATGTCGCCTTATCGAGCAATTCCGCGAGAATCCGAGGACCGTCTCCGGACCATGACTTCCAGAGTTGTTCACGATAATTGCCATCGAAAGATACTTTGACGCCCCGCTCCTTCGCGACCGACGTAGCATCGAGGGCAGCCCTCGCCGCGTTCAGCCCGGTTGCGGGTGTAATGCCGGAAATGTGCAACCAGTCTGCCTCATCAAGTAGGCTGTCCCAATCATAAGACTCGGCAGGAGTGGTCGTGAACGTGCTGTCAGTCCGATCATACACAATCCTGGAAGGGCGCTGCACGGCACCTGTTTCCAAGAAGTACAGGCCCACGCGACCTTGGCCGCGAAGCACAGGCTCGGTTTGAATGCCATGGCTCTTCAAATCTCGAATAATTGCGTCGCCCAGAACATTGTCTGGTAGTGCGCTGACCATCTTCGTGTCGTGCTTGAATTGCGAAAGCGAAACCGCAACATTCGCTTCAGCTCCGCCAACGTGAACCCCGAATTGCGAAGACTGCATGATACGCTCGTTACCTGGCGCACTCATCCGCAAGAGGAGCTCTCCAAAACAGATGATTGAACCAGTCATATCGCGTTCGTCCGTTCTCGCGTTTTACCTGGCCAACCAGCCGCCATCGACCGGCAACGTGATTCCCTGAACATAGTCCGACGCACTGGAGGCGAGGAAAACCGCGGCACCTCCCAAATCAGATGGCTTGCCCCAGCGCCCGGATGGAATTCGGCCAAGAATTTCCTTGTTTCGCGTCTCATCAGCTTGAAGGGCGGCTGTATTATTGGTCGCAAAGTATCCTGGTGCAATCGCATTCACATTGATGCCATGCTTGGCCCATTCATTGGCGAGAATCTTTGTAAGGCCGGCCACGCCGCTCTTTGATGCCGTGTAGGATGGCACCCGAATGCCGCCCTGAAAACTCAGCATGCTGGCAATATTGATGATCTTTCCACCAGTGTCTGCTGCAATCATTTCCCGCGCAACGGCCTGACTGAGAAAGAAGAGAGTTCGGAGATTCACATTCATCACCGAGTCCCATTCGTCAAACGTGAAGTCGATGGAATCGTTTCGCTTGATGATACCAGCATTGTTCACAAGTATATCAATGCCGCCGAGCGCAGACTTGGCGTCAGATACGATCGCCTCGACACTGTCTGCAGAGCCGAGGTCTGCCAGGATGGAGTGCGACTTGCGGCCAGTCGCGGCAAGCTTGTCGAGCGTCTCGCTGGGCTCGCTTCGCCCGACAACGCAGACATCGGCCCCAGCTTCTGCGAGCGCAATTGCCATGCCTTGGCCAAGGCCAGTATTCGCGCCCGTTACGATGGCTGTCTTGCCCTCAAGACTGAACGGATTGATGCTCATCAACCTCTCCCAGAAAGTTATTGTACGTGAAGTCTGGTGTTGTGGCGGTTCAAGAGGCCAGCACGGACTTCACATATTCTGCGATGGCTTCATCCTTTGCGTTCGCAAAGAAGTATTCCTGGAAGCGCTCGCCAGAGATCGCAGTTTTCAGCAAGTCCTGATCGACAGATTTCAGAACCGTTAGCATGTCATGGTGTGAGACGGCTTTTACTTCGCTTAGGATGTTGCGGTTCTTCGCCATGATGGCTGCGCGCTCTTTGGGATAACCGACACCCCGCTCAACTTCGAAAAGCTTGCGGTAACAGTCTTGCAGGTTCAGTTCAGCCGCCCATCCGAAGCCTTTTGCATAGGGCATGGAAATGGCGTTGCCATCATTGATCTGACCGAAAAGGAACGCGTCAGTCGGATCAATCACCAAGCCGCAGATAACGCCGGGCATGGCGTTGCAGCCGAGCATGGAGCCCATGCCGGTTCCGCACCCTGTGACGACAAAATCTGCCGCTTTGGAATTCAGCAGAATGCCGGCCAGCAAACCATTCATGATGTAGGTCAGCTGCGTGTTATCCTCGGGGCTATACATCCCGTAATGGTGCACATTGTGGCCGAGCGGCTCGACGACCGTCTTCAGCGCGTCGTGAACAATCTCGCTCTTCGCGGCCTGACTGTTTTCGATGATGAGTGCGATGTTCATAGGGATTCCCTTTGATGGTTCTGATTTTGTCTGCGTCAGGCCTTGCGCGCTTCACATGGTGATGGGGAAGGCGCGCTAATGAGATTTGGTAACCGGTGTCATAACATCTGCTCCAGAGACTGACAACCGCATCATTTGCCTCAATTCAGACAGAACGTGTGGATTCGCGCACGATCAATTCGAGCTGGAAGGATTGCAGTTCCTCGAGATTCTCAGAGCCGCTTCCGCGTTTCAGCAACAGGTCTGCAGCAGCGCGTCCAACCTCCCGGATAGGCGACCGGACAGTTGTCAGCGGCGGCCAGATGCGCGCAGAAATAGGTGTGTCGTCGAACCCGACGATGGACAAGTCTTCCGGAATCCTGAGGCCGGCTTTACGGGCGGCCACATATACACCGACGGCCATTTCATCATTGCCAGCAAAAATTGCGGTTGGTCGGTCGCGGCGATTCAGCAAGCGGGTCGCGCTGGAGACGCCGGAATCGAATGTGTAGGCGCCCTCGACGGTAAGCTCGGGCGCAAGCTCAAGGCCATAGCTCTCCAAACCGCTTCTGAATCCAGACAGACGCTCATGGGCAGACCGGAATGTTTTGGGACCGTGAATGTGTCCAATACGTTTGTGCCCCAGTTGGGCAAGGTGGGCCGCTGCCATCTCTGCGCCCTGCGCATCGTGCGTACGGATGCTGCGCGACGGAACGTCCAATTCCAGCGACGCAATGCGAACATAATCGCATTCTTCTTCGCGCAGGATTTCCGCGAGAGTCTCGTCTTCGGAGACGGAGGGCGTCAGTATGATGCCGTGTGGCTTGTGTTGGACGATAAAGGATCTGACCCGTTCACGATAATTCTCGTCGCCACGATCGCATGGTCGCAAGACAAGCTGAAATGCGGTGTCGCCGAGCGTGTCAAGGATGCCGCGTTGCATGTTGACGACATATTGTGGGCTCGGATTGTCATAAACGAGCCCGACCAGGAAGGATTTTCGGAAGGCGAGCGCACGCGCTTGCGGGTTCGGCGTGAAGCCGGTTTCCGCAATGATTTCCTTGACCTTCTTCCGAGTTTCTTCGCGCACAAGCGGCGACTCGTTGATTACACGCGACACGGTCTTCTTCGAGACACCCGCCATGCGAGCGATGTCGATAATCGTTACCTGTGACCGGTCGCGTGCCGGTTTGGACTCATGTTCGTCGTCACTCATAGGAAAGCCTTGCTGCCCAGCGATCCTTTTTCACCTGATTTGGGGCAGCTTCAAGTCCCCTTGGCCTTGAGACCGGAATCCAGTGCGTCTTGCGTGGCGGGCTCCATAGTGTCCAGATGCCATTGAGACGGATCAAAATCGCGATATGTCGCGTCCAGTTCCGGATAGCCGCCCACTTGTTCCTGGCTGTCGATGATCTCTCCGCGGCCTTCGGCGGTGTCAGCAAGAATACGCACATCCACCGCGTCGCGGTCCCAAGGCCGCGCGCCGGCATGTTTCAGAACGTAAGATTCTACCTGACCAGCAGCAAGAATAGGTAGATCTGTTATAATCTTTGAAGGTCCGGCCTCGTTCAATTCCGAGGCTGAATTGCTCGTATAGCTACCGGCATCTGGCAGGGCTGAACCCCATTGGTCTTGCGCGATATTGCCGGCCATGTGCAGATCCAGCGCCCCATCCCCTCCGATCATCAGCAGGGGAAGGCCGTCACTGGTCGAGGGGCCGGCGCGCATGACATTGCCGACCAAATCCATCCGGCCGGTTTCAGCAGGGACATCTCCCCACTCCAGACCCTGGAGATTGTAGTGCACCCCGCGCTGGCCTGGATTGTAGATGAAATTGTTCACGATCGCGCCGTGAACGCCCCCTTTGAACAGTGGGCTTCTTTCGAAATTGTGTGCGTACAGGTTTCCGTAGATCAGGATGTCGCTCACATTATCGTGGATAAGAGACCCTTTCGAATGCTCGCCCTTGGCGTGGGTCGAATGGGACAGGCCTTCAGCAATGATATTGTTGGTGTAAGCGATTGTATGGGATGTGCCGTCGCGCCATTCGTCGGGCGTGTCGCCGGTGAATCGCGGACCTGATGCCGACAGGTTTTCGTCTGTCGCCCAGCTTAGCGAGCAGTGGTCAACAATCACATTGCGGGCAGAAATCGTTGTAATGGCGTCGATATCCCGACCACTGCGATAGGCCTCACCCAAATCTCCTGGACGAATGCGAAGATGCTGAACGATTACGTCGTCGCCGGTAATCACCATGCCGCCTTTTATCAGCGTTATGCCGGGGGAGGGGGCCGTTTGGCCCGCGATGGTGATATTCGATGTCGCGACATGTAGATTGTCGCCGTCGAGGTCGATGATGCCGCCAACTTCGAACACGATAATCTTCGGTCCTTCAGCCTGCAATGCTTCGCGCAGACTGCCGGGCCCAGCGGAATCCAGATTTGTGACTTTGACAATTTGACCGCCTTTGCCGCCGACAGTTGTGCTTGCTGGACCGAGTGGCCCCATCCAGGGCGCAGCAGGCGTTGCGGTTTCGAATGTTGCAGGCGCAGTCGAGGCAGTTGTTGTCTGCGCAGTCGCGCAACCGGCCAGCGACATGATCGCGAGCAAAGCTAGTGTTCTGGAGGCTGTGTGTTGCGCCATGTCGGATTCCTCGCATTTGTCTGCAGAAATGGCGAGCCAAAAGACGCTGACAGCCTGTTTCCGCTAGAATTTATCATTATGAGGTTTGAAAATGACACCGGTTTCCTATACTGTCCACCCCAGTTCGAACAGGCCGAGGAAAAAGCGTGAGCGTCTTTGAAAATATTGCAAAAAAATTCGTTGAGGCGCGGCTTTCAGCTGGCAGTCTGAGTGAGTATCCGGGAGAGGCGCCTCTTACGTTGTCGGACGCGTATGCGATTCAGGATGAGGCTATAACGCTCTGGCCTGACGCAGTTGCTGGCTGGAAGGTGGGGCGGATCAATGGTGCAGATGCCGAGCGATTCGGAACGGATCGTCTGGCGGGCCCGGTCTTCAACAAACTGATCCGCCATCAGACAGCATCAGAGATGGACAGCCCGGTATTTGCGGAAGGGTTTGCGGCGGTCGAAGGTGAGTGTGTAATCATCGTCGCCGAAGACGCTGATCCGTCGAAAACAGGATATTCTACGCAAGAGGCAATCGCCCTCGTCGGGTCTGTCCATACGGGGGTGGAGATCGCGAGCAGTCCATTCAGCGGTATTAACGATCATGGACCTTTGGTGACTATTTCTGACTTCGGCAATAACTATGGCCTGATCATCGGTGACGAGTTACCGGATTGGGACACGCTGGAATTTGGTCGCTGGCCATTTGAAACGCTGATTGATGGACAGACAGTCGGCACAGGAGACGCTAGTGGAATTCCGGGGGGGCCGATCGAATCCTTCCGCTTCATGCTGGAGAATTCGGCGCGCCGAGGCATGCCTTTAAAAAAGGGTATGGCAATTACAACCGGTGCGGTGACCGGCGTACACGCTGCGCATGTGGGACAAAAAGCCGTGATTAAAACGCACGGTGCGCGTGACATTGATCTGCGACTGTCAGCCGTCGGAAAGTTCGTCGACTCACCGGCCTAGGAAAGCGACCTGTACTGAAACTGCGTGAAGCGGACCTGCCCGGTTCCAGCAGACATCAATCCAGGGCGAAGACTCAGAAAGTCATAAGCTGTATTATGGTGGTATCCTGATACCTCCATCTGTACGTCGAACTTCTTCCATCTTTCGCCGGGTAGCCGGGTGAAGAAGGTTACAACGTGATGATCGTTGCGAGCCTTTAAATCAAACTTGGTGAGCCCCGGTTTCAAGTCACCGGGGCGAGCCCGCTCCTGGCCGTACCGATGCATGACAAGACCCTCCGGTCCATAACTGATTCCGCAGTACAGGCCCGCATTGTAGAACAAGAGAAGACCTGCGCGCGCACCGGCCTCGAGTTCAATCTGTGTAGTGACTTCGTACGCGCGATCACCGGGGATTACGCAGAGTGGAGACGTATCGGCTGGTGTGCTGCCTTTCGCCGCCAGAGCCAGTCCCGAGCCATTCAGGGAGACTCGGCCATATTCTTCAGGTGACGGATTGTAAAATGCCCATTGGGGACCGAGTGATGCAGACGTGAAGTCGTCTGACAGGGGAATACCATGAGGTCGGTGCTCATCGGGCCGGGGCTTGGGGAACGGTCTGGACAAATCACCCCCAAGCGACTCGAACCAACCATCATCTCTCCAACGGATTGGCTCGAGAAGACATTGCCGTCCAAGTGTCCAGAACCCGTTCTCGTAACCGTGTGAGATCATCCACCAATCACCGTTCGGGCCTTCCAGTAATGTCGCATGCCCTCGTGACCACCACGATTCGGACCGGTCAGTGGTTCGAACTTGAGGGTTGTTCGGTGCATGATGCCAAGGTCCTTTCACAGAACGCGACCGCGCCGCAATAACCATATGCCCAGTCGGAGGGCCTGCGGTTCCACCAACTGCGGTCAACATGTAAAACCAATCGTCCTTCCTCAGTATTTTGGGGCCTTCCGGACAGAAGCACTCAACATCCCAGTCTTCAGGATAGCGCCACGGGTCATATACATGCTCTGCTTCGCCGACTGTTGACAGTCCGTCTTCGGATAGCTGAATCAAATCGCCATTGGACAAGAAAAGATATCGCTTACCGTCTTCTCCAACGGCGTGGGCAGGATCGATGTGGTCCGGAAGGTTGAGATCAACTGGTTCGCTCCAGGGCCCATCTATACGATCGGCGTAGATGACATAAATGGACTTTCTGTCCGCGCTGCGGGCAGGAATGTATATGAAGTAGTGCTCTTCGTGTTTAACAAGATCTGGTGCCCATACCGACCCGATGGGGTGGGTTAGCGCTGGACCGACAGGTTGCCAGTTTACGAGATCGTTTGACTGCCAGATGAACAGACCTGGATAAGCATCGAAACTCGAGAATGTTAGATAGTACGTATCCCCATCTTTGATGATGGATGGGTCGGGCCGGTCGCCAGAGAATATTGGATTGAGGAAAGTGCCATCGCCGCGATCTGCTATTCTCTGGTTCTCAAATCCGGCGCCCCATCCCGCCATAGAAGGCGTTGGGCGACTACCGGCATCGGGCCGCGCTCGTCCGGTTGGCTTCGCGCTGCAGGCTCCAGCTGCGATGGATGTGCCAAGGAGCAACAGGCTTTGGCGTCGGGTCAAAAGGTCTTTCATGTTTGTCATCCTGAAAAAATGGCCCCTGCGAAGTCTCGCCGGGGCCATTCAGAACATGCGTCTTGGGAGGAGCGCAATGTCAGAAAAGGTGGTCTGGACTGGCGATACATGTCGGACCGCCAGTCCAATTCAACTACATGCCCCTAGAAAGTGTACCGTGCACCGACCAGGAAGTTCCGTCCGGTGTGGTGATAGAGGGTCGGCAGGTTGAGCTGGTCAAATGTCTGATGCTCGAACTCATCGGTCAGGTTGATGCCTTCGAAGGTCAGATCAAGCTGATCCGTCAAAGCATATGATACAGACAGGTCAACATTGTAGGTCGATGCGACGCCGCGCTCTTCGCGACCTTCGGTACGTCCCGAACCATTTGGTGCGCGGGTTTGGTATTCATCCCGGTACGCGCCAGAGATCCGTGCAGAGAACCGATCGGTCTCATAGTAGAGCGTCATGTTGTGCGAGATTTCCGAGAAGTTTCTGATTTCATCTGAGTCGACATAAGTCAGGTTCCCGACAAATCCGGCATTTTGCAAAAGGCCCGGCAGGAAGAAGAAGGGCTGCTGATACACAAATTCCATACCCTGGATGGAGGCATCCCCACCATTGGTCACCTGGCTGACCGCAACGATCGGATCAAGACCATCAGCGAGATCTTCACCCAGCGGACTTGTGGATGACGCGACGCCGGCTGGAAGGCCCAGTGTGCTGAACGCAACTTCTGTGCTGGCCGGAGTCAGGAAAAAGGATTCGACATCCTTGTAGAAGAAGGACACTGCCAGGAGGCTTTCTTCTGCGAAGTACCATTCTGCACTCAGATCATAGGCAGTGGCGCGATACGGGTCCAGATCGGGGTTGCCGATGCTGAAACTGTACGGCTCACCGCTGAACGTATCCAGGCTTCCGCCAGGTGTCAGGTTTCCAAGTGAAGGGCGGGCCATCACTTTGGCGATGCCACCGCGGAATTGCACCTGATCATTGGCTTCAAGGACCACGTTTATGGATGGCAGGAAGTCATTGTACGAATTTTCAACGGTGCGAAGAGCAAGTCCGCCATCGCCCGGAACATAGCCGGACGCTGTGGTGGTCGTTTCAACATAACGGGCCCCCACGTCGCCGCGCAGCAGCATGCCGGAAAGTTCAGTTTCGAAGTCGAGCTGGACGTATCCGCCGAGATCTTCTTCTTCAACAGAGCGATTGTCCTGCGGGCGAGAGGCGATGTCACCTGAAATATCCAAAATGCCGCTGAGTGCGATTGCAGCATCCCAATTCGCGCTGATCCAGGACGTGTCGTTTGAGCCATAGTTGAGGCCATTGCCATATCCAGTGACCAGACCCACCAAATCTCCGCTCACGGTTGGGGATTCTGTAAAGCCGTCGAGATCGGCAACGTTGCCGTCAATACGAATTTCCCGGGTCGAGAAGTCATACTTCTTGAAGCTCAAGCCGCCTGACAACGTCAAATTGTTGCTGAAGTCATACTCCAGATCCGCGCGAACGGTCTCAAAGTCATTCTCCGAACCTTGAGGGCGGTTCCGGAATTGTGTGAACAGGAACTCCGACGGGTCGGTTACATCAGTATTGCCGTAGCTAATCGCCGGAAGCTCAAGATTGTTCCGGAAGTCATAGCTGTAGCCTTCGACAGGATTGGCGGCATCGAAGAACACAGTGGCCTGAACCGGATTGTCAAAATTCGATGACGACTGACCTGCAAAGAACGACCCTCTCAGCTGATCAGAGAAGTCATGCTCTACTTCAATCGTGAACTGATTGAACTCTGTCGTGTAATAGTCACGGCGATGTTCGCTGCGCATTGGAATGATGCCATTGCTGGCGTCGGCAAGCACGTCCCCTTGCAGATAATCAAGCACGCCATCGCTGTTCACATTGTAGTCCGTGACGGCGATATTATCGGTGTTCGAGCGAACGAAGACTTGCAAGAACTCCTCATCACGCTGAGCGTCGAGTTCTGAGTACAGGCCCTCAATGGTCACAGTTGTTTTGTCGGTCGGTCGGAATTGAACCGCGCCCGTCAGACCTGTGCGTTCCTGATCATATGTGAGGCGGCCGTAGCGAGGAATCCGTGCATAATAGGAGTTCCGCACCTCATCACATCCTGCAGAAAGCGGGTCAGCTCCGACACAGTCAACGCCATCGACGGAGCGGAATGTGCCGAGATCGTCAAAGCGAACTGATGAGAAGCCCTCTTCGCGGATTGTGCGATCCTGGAACGCCGCAGACAGTAATGCGCCGAACCTGCCATTGTCGCTCTTGTAGGACGCAAGTCCAGCAAGGCGAGGCGAGGTGTCCTCCACGAGGTCATTGTAGAGTGCCTGCCCGGATAGTGAGAAGGTCCAGCCAGCATCATAATCGAGCGGACGGGCGGTCTGCAGTTCCACCACAGCACCGAGCGATCCTTCTTCGATCGAAGCAGATTGCGATTTGCGCACAACGAGCTGGCTAAACAGTTCGGACGCGAACGTGTTGAAGTCAAAAGAGCGGCTTCTGTTTGTCCCGCCTGACGCATCGGAGCCACCGCCAGTCGCCAAGGCATCCATGCCGTTGATGCGTACGCGTGTGAAATCGCCGGAAAGGCCGCGCACAGTGATGCGACGACCCTCGCCGGCCTGACGATCAATTGCGATGCCCGGAATACGTTGCAGGGATTCTGCAAGGTTCAGGTCAGGGAATGCAGCAATGTCTTCTGCAACGATTGCGTCGACGACCCCAGTCGACTCTTTCTTGAGGTCCAGTGCTTCAGCGAGGGAGTCCCGGAAACCGGTTACCACAACGCTATCAAGCCGACGATCCGTCTCGTCGACGGCTGTTTCTTCAGGTGTTTCCTGTGCATAAGCTATCGACCCGGACAGCAGAAGGCTGGCCAGGGACGCGCCCGCAAGGACTCTGACTCTAGTGGATACCCGCATATTGAATTTTCCTCCCGATAGGTATTTTTATCACCGGAATGACACCGGTGTCAGAAATGGCTTACTGCATTTCCTGCTTATGTTCAAGCCCGACCCGAGATTGAACAAGGCAAAATTAAACCTGTCGTTTAGAGGTTCGCGGATGTTTGACGAGGGCGTATGGTTAGCGTCGGCCCAAATCGCTTGTGCTACATCAGGATTGTAATCACGAGGCAGCCCGTTCTGTGGCTTGCAGAAAGCTTTTCAGCCCTGCCGCCAGTTCTTGCGTGGGTTTCCCGTCTTCTGCCAGCTTTGAAGCAACGGACTCCAGCGAGAAGGCCGCGTCAGAGACTTCCTTGAATCCGAAGCTTCCCGCGCTGCCGGCAATCGAATGGGCCAGTTGGCGGATTTCGCGTAGCACATCCTCTGAATTTTCAATGTCGAAGATCTTCGAAACTTCATCCGGGACAGTTGAGAGATACTCTCGGTATCGGTCCGTGAGCGCACCTATGGGGTCTGTCTCGGGTTCTGGCGCCGATGCGCGCGCTGTCGCATCACAAAGTTCCGCGATCCGGCTATTCAGTTCGGTGATGTCGATTGGCTTAGCGACGTGAGCGTTCATGCCCGCCGCCAGGCAATTGGATATCTGCTCGGGCATCACATTCGCGGTCAGGGCAATGATGGGTATGTTTCTGGCCGGTTCGTCCAATTCGCGGATCATGCGGGTTGCTGTCATACCATCCAGTTCCGGCATCTGAACATCCATGAGAATGACGTCATAATTGCCCCCGGCGCGCAGATCCTCAATTGCTTCTTGGGCGGACTGGAAGACTTCCACGGTGTGACCAAATTTTTTCAGACCCAGTTTCACCAGTTCGAGGTTCATCGGCACGTCGTCGACGGCCATGATCCGCATCTGTTTTGTCTGACCGGGTGACGCCCGTGTGGCGCGTCCCGATACTTCGTCTTGGGACGCTGGTCGGTATGGCAGGATCAATGTCGCGGAGGTTCCTTCGCCCACCGTGCTATCCAGAGTGAGTTCACCGCCCATCAGGCGTGCCAACGACCGGCTGATCGACAAGCCGAGTCCAGTGCCACCATAGACGCGCGTTATACTGTTGTCCGCTTGGCGGAAGCCTTCGAAAACGCTTTCAAGTTTTTCTGCAGGTATACCCGGCCCCGTATCGGTGACAGTCAGATTCAGTGCATCTTCAAGCACGTGGGCGCTGATGTGGATGCTTCCCGATTCTGTAAATTTCGCAGCATTGCTCAGTAGGTTGGTCAAAATCTGCTTGAGTCGAACCTCATCAGTATACAGGGCAATCGTACCGGCCGAAGTCGTTATGGGAACGGTTTTTCCTTCCCGCCCCGCGAGAACAATCTCGATGGTTTCCTGTATCGTGTTTGCAACATCGACTGGGCGATCTTCGAGAACGACCCGCCCGGCTTCAATCTTCGAATAGTCCAATATATCGTTGACGATATCACGGAGCATCCCCCCTGCCGACAACGCGCGTTGAGCGAACAGTTTTTGCTCAGCATTCAGATCTGTCTGGCTGAGCAGTTGTGCGAATCCCAGTATGCCGTTCAGAGGCGTTCGTATCTCGTGGCTCATATTCGACAGGAATTCTGCCTTTGCCTTCTCGGCGGCTTCAGCCTCGGCCCTGGCTTCGGCGAGTGCTGTTTCTCGCTCCTTGCGGTCCGTAATGTCGCGGAAGGTCGAGATAATTTCTACTGGCTTCCCATCGGAGCTGCGAATTATCTTCGGATTGCCCTCAAGCCAGATGATGTTTCCGTCCTTGTCTCGAACACGGAATTCCCTGAGTACGCTCGGATCAACCGAGTTGTTCTCGAATAAATCCCTCGTAACTGAGGACGCGAAATCCTTGTCTTCCGGGATAGTGAAGTCGATGGTTGACAGTCCGATAGCGGTTTCAGAAGTCACGCCGAGAATTTCGCATGATGGCGACGCATAGGTAATGATGCCATCCAGACCGAAGCGAACAATGATGTCGGTAGAGTTGTCAGCAATGGTCCGATAATTTGCCTCACTGCTTGCAAGCGCTTCGATCACCCGTTGCTCATCTGTGATGTCCTTGAATACACCGAAGATGCGCTCAACGTTCCCTTCCCTGTCGGTCAGTATTTCACCGATAGACCGCACACGCCGCTTCTGACCATCGGACTTTCGGATGAGTGTGGCTTCGAATTCCCAGCCTTGGGCATCCGTAATTGCATGTTGGACGAGGTCGCGAATCCGATCACGATCTTCTTTCGCGTAAAATAGAATGGCGTCGCCATACATCGGATTGAACTCTTCCGGCGTAACGCCGTGAATAGCGTAAACTTCCGGAGACCAGGCGACTTCCTGAGTGACGGGATTCAACGTCCAGTGCCCAACGCCGGCCATGCGTTCTGCGAGATGGGCTTTGGCCAGCATTTCCTGTTGTTCCCGCGACTTGTCTCTTAGTCGAGCCCGGGATTTCCGGATTTGTCGCATCAACCGCCGCCGATCCGATGCTGCTGCGCCGATTGCCAACCCCAAAACGGAATTGGTCGCTAGGAACAATTGAAGCGCGAGAATTTGCGCAATCATATCCCCTGTCATCAGCGCGAGCGGGCCGGACCCGGCAAGCGTAAAGGGGAGTGCGATGGCCGTGATCATAAGAAGGCCAACTGCCGCGGCTTTCACTCCTCGGCTGAAGGCCAAGAATACCAGCGCAGGCGGCACCAGGAACAGGAATGGATAAGCGCTTTGCGCGAAGACGAAGAAAGTCGTTGCGCAAAGTAAACCGAGCTTTGCAACATACTGAAAGTCTGGGGCACTGGTGCCGTACTTCGAAGAGCGCTCCAGAAGAGACCAGGTGATTGGCGCGAATAGCAAAATGCCAAGGAAGTCCGCAGAAAACCAGTTCAATGCTTCGCGCAGGACGAATGCCTCGCCTGTTACCAGTAAACCAATGGCGGCCAATCCAGCAGAAATCGCGCATCCGATGGTCGACCCTGCCACAAGAACTGAAATTCCCGGCAGACTGAAGAAGCGAACGGAAGGCACGCGCTCAAAAACGTAAAGGACGCAGCAGATCTCAGCGAGATTCGCGAGAGTGAGAATGGCGGATCGCGGAATGTCATTGCCTGAAGTCAAGTTCGCGGCGAACAGGCCCATGCCGGTGGCGACAAGGAGCGACAGCCAGTTGGAGCGATGGCTTTTCAGTAGAAGGGCGATCAAGATGGCATTGATCGGCCAGATTGTGGCGATCTGACCTGCGCCTCTTGTGAATTCGATTGCAGCGACTGCGATCACATATGCGAGGATACTAACAGCGAGCGCTCTAACGGTCAGCGATCGAATCGCGCCGGTACCTGTCACGTTCTTCAGGACCAGGTTTCTGGAATGAGGCTGTTCCGTCATTTCAGTGGTCTCGGCGACTGCGCCTGACCGAATGTCCCCTCACGAAATGAGCGGCCAGACTGGCATAGACGAAACATAAGCAAAGTGTCCCAAGTCAGGTAGTGTGTATGATCTTGTTGGATAGTTTCAGATTCGCGTGCTTTCGAAGCAAGTGCTCAAACCATTTCCGGTCTGAAATACCTTCGCGACTCGCCAACCGTCCGTTGCGACCAATATGAATGAAATCGATTGTTGTTTGATAGAGTTAACATCCAGATAGCGTGGCAGATTCGGCAATATAATGCGCCAAAAAGAGGGATAATTGACAGTTTTGCTGCGCTTTCAAGTAGAAGCAAGCTGCCTAGAGGCGTATCTTCCTACCGGAAATAATTGCCAAGCAAGCACTGAGTGCTCGCGAGCAAACCTTGGCCCGATATCAAGAAGAGGGGACCGTTCTTGATTTTCAAAGCTGTATCCGAGGCGCTCCCATCGCTACGCTCGTATGCGCACTTGCTCATTGAGGACACAGTCGCTGGGGACGAAATCGTCGGTCATGTGTTGAAGGACCTTGTTTACGATGACGAGACGTCCGAGTGCCAGGAAGTAAGCCGAGAGGATTTGTTCCAATCGGTCGATGCGAGATTGCTGAACCACCTGCAGGCGATGAGCGATGGCGGAGCGGCATTGGAAACGTTGCGGGGGCTGACCCTTTATGAGCGAAGATGCCTGTTGCTTACGGCGATTGGCCGGTTTGAACCGTGCCAGGTCGCGCGAATTACCGGGATAAGCCTCGGAACCGTCGAGTATGTTCTCAACCGCGTTCGGCCCATAGTTTCCGCCGCGCGGTGCACAGGCGTGCTAATCATCGAAGATGAGCCGCATATGGCAGAGTTGTTGGGGGTATTGGTTGAGCAGTCCGGACACCACGTGGCTGGCATCGCTCACACGCTGGACGAAGCTGTAGAGCTTGCGCGCTCGAAACAGTTTGAATTGATCCTCTCAGATATTCAGCTTCATCATAGCGAAAGCGGCAAAGACGCCGTCCAGAAGATCTGCTGTTTGGTGGGCTGGCGCATTCCGACGGTTTACATCACTGCGCATCCAGAGCGTGTCTCACCAGAAGACGCTGCGCAGGCGGATGGTCTGATCTCGAAGCCGTTCGATATCTGGCGTGTTCGCGAAGCGATTGACGGGGCTTTGGGCCGTGCGACGGCCCACCAGCAGGCCGGTTAGTGAGTTCCCGCTCTGGTTCGCCTCCCAAACCAAGGTGCTAGGGGGCGATCGAATCCGATCGTAGATCGCTATTCTTCGCAGCGATTTTCACGCTGACGATATAGGCCTTTTCATTATCCATATTGGCCAGGATCAGACCCGCCTGATCGCTTGGTATGAGGCGCAGAAAGCCAGCCGCAAAGCCAGCGTCCATCTGATCGAAGATACCGGCAGCCTGATCAGGTTTCATGGCTGCATACATTTGGGCCAGATGGTGCAAGTCCTGATTGGCGGTATCAGACATTTTCTGCCAACGGGTGTCCAGCTGCTCCTGAATCTGCTTGAGATCCTCGGCCTGCTGGGCAAGTTCGAGCTTGCGATTACGCAGTTCAATCTCGTCTTGTCTCAAATCGGAGATGCGTTGCTCTATGTCCTTCTGATCCTGCTCCATCGCGGCGGCAAGGTCGCCCGTCAGGCAGACATTCTGGACGCGATCAGATTCATCAACAGTCATGGCCTGCGGGAGCGCCTTGAGCGGGTCGTTCACGGTCGAGGCGCGGTCCGTCGTCGCGAAAGCCTGCGGCAGCCAGCGTGTGCCACCTGCAATCGTGAACAGGACGCCAATGGTGAGAAGGACGTGAGTGCGGCCTTTGCTGTTCATTCCTTCAACCCTCGTAAACCCGTTTGGACTTGCTCATTTGTTCTTCATCGAAAAGGTAGTCTGCGCTGTCGAAGCGTGCCGACGTGCGATCAGCGATAGCTTCGAGCCGTTTCGTCAGCCGTGTGATTTCAGTGATCTTGCCAGATGACGCTTCAAGTGTTTCTCGCAATGTGCTGCGAATGTCGGCATCGGCCGCTTGGATGCGACGTGACAGTTCGCGATCTTTCACTTCCATCGCCGTCTTTAGCTCTTTCAGCTTTTCCGCAGTTTCCTGAGCCTCTTTCATCGTCGCGGCGAGCCGGTTGGCCAGGTCACCGGCCTGAGCTTGCGTTTCGTGCCGCGCAGATGAGACAGCGGCGACAGAATCCGACATTGCCCGGATCGTGGCGCCAAGGCCGTTCTTAGTGTTCTGAAGCGCTTTCAGCCGACGGCTGAGCAGCGCGCAGTAAAGGCATGCTGCAAAGGAAACCAGAAACAGGGCGATGTCGGAGATCTCGAAGGGCATCGGCTTACCTCAGCAGGAATTCAGTGATGAGGACGCCGTGCGACGCCTCCGGGCCAAGGACAACTTCAGATCTCACCGCGAGCTGTTCGCGCATTCGGGGATAAAAGTCAGCGGATTCAAAGTCCGACAGCGTCAGGGCGCGCAAATAACCAACAAAGGCGTCGACCAGCATCGGTTCGGCCTTTTTGACGGCGCCCATGTGTTCACTATCGGAAATCACAGACATGTTGATTTTGACATAGCGGGTCGCTGGTTCGTTGCCGATTGTCACGAGAATTTCCTGCAGGTCGACATATACATAATCGTCCATCGCCAACGGCGCGTGTGCGGGGCTGCCTTCCTCGTGATCAGCGCAGGCGAGCACAGTAGGCTCGTCGCCGCCCGACAAAATGAAGACCGTGCCAAATGCGCCAAGCGCGCAGACGACTGCGAGCACAATAAGAGGTACGAGTCCGCCGCCGCTCTTCGGGGCGTCGCCAGGTTCCTTTTCCGGATTCGAAGCCACCAACGCCCCCGATCAAACTATTTGCCGCTGGTTCACGCATATTAAGGGTCGGGTAAAGGAAGCGTTAACAATTTCACGGAAAATATTAACCAAATCGAGAGTCGATGTCGTAAACGGGAAGTACGCATCCATGAAATTGCTGGAAACACTCAAGGCGCTATCGGTCGCGCAGAAACTGGCGCTTGCCGGTTCGGTGGCTGGCGTTGTCATCGCCATGACAATGATGGTGCAGGGAGCTGTCCAGCAGCCGAAGGCACTATTGTATTCCGGCCTTGATCCGATGCACACGGGCGAAGTGATTGCAGAGCTCGAAAAGCGCGGCGTGGATTATGAGCTTCGGGGTGAGGCGATCTTTATTCCGCAGTCGGAACGCGACTCGGTGCGCTTCTCGCTTGCAAAGGATGGCCTGCCACAACAATCGGTGCAGGGCTATGAATTGCTAGATGATGTGAATGGGTTTTCCATCACATCGGAAATGTATAACGCCGCCTATTGGCGGGCCAAGGAAGGTGAGCTTACACGAACCATTCTTGCCATCCCCGGCGTTTCATCCGCGCGGGTACACATCGGTGCCAGCTTGCGCTCAGGATTCTCACGTTCTGGGCCGCCGCAAACAGCATCTGTAACGCTTGTCTCCAACAGCAAGGTCAGCGCCAGCCAGGCCGAAGCCATCCAATACCTTGTGGCGCTGGCTGTGTCTGGTCTGGACCCCGCAGATGTTGCCATCATTGATCCCAAGCGTGGCCTTCTTGCGGGCCCCAATGTAGACCGGATGGAAGAACCGGCGATCGTTGCAGAATCCCAGTCTACCCGTCTCGAACAAAAGATTCTTCGCCTTCTTGAGGCGCGCGTCGGGCCTGGTAATGCGCGAGTCTCGGTATCTGTCGATGTCAATCGCCAGCGCCAGCGCGTGTCCGAAATTGTCTATGATCCAAGCTCACGAGTGATCCGGAATCGGACTACGAATGATGTCAGTGAAGCGAGCGGAGGCGGATCGGCTGGGGTTACCGTTGCCAGTAATCTGCCGCAGGGCGCAGGTGGGCAGGCTGGAGGCTCAAGCACTCTCAAGAACTCGACCGAGAGTGTCGTATACGATGTGAATGAGACCCGCCGGGAAACTGAAACACTGCCCGGCGAGATCGAGCGCATCTCTGTGGCTGTTCTTTTGAACGAACAGGTCCTCGGCTTTGATGCGAATGCGGAGGACTCTGCGCCGCTCATGCGCAGTCTGGTGTCTGATTTCGAACAACTGATCTTGTCGGGAGCTGGCCTAAGCGCAGATCGCGGAGATTCTTTGACGGTAGAGTTGATGCCGTTTCAGGAAATCGAAGTTGAGGAACTCACACCCGCGCCGAGTCTCGTCGAGACTTTGACCGAGCGCTATTTCTGGTCTGGACTTCAGGCCATACTGCTCGGAATTGTGGTTATCGTGCTTGGATTCGGTGTGGTGCGTCCTCTCCTGTCCCAAAGGCCGGCTTCAGTCCTTGATACGACGGCGGACCCGGCGGTCGATGGATCTGGTGTGCTGACGACTGAATCCGTCGACGCGCTGGAGTATCTCAAGAGCTATACACGAGAGCGTCAGGATGAGACAGCCAGTCTGCTGGAAGAATGGCTGAACGAAGATCGAAAGGCGCTCGTCAATGAGTGAGTCCCTTTTCGCGAATCTTCCGCGGTTCGACAGTGGAGACCTTCCAGCTGTGCTTGCGGAAGCGCCTGATCCAGTTGTCGCGGAGCCAGAACTTGTTCAGGTGGACGAACCTGAAGATACGCCGGAGCCAGCGGCTCAGATCGATCCAAACGTAGAAGTGTTGCTGAACCGTCTGGCGCAGGAAATTGAACAGGCGAACAAGCGGGTCGTGGCTCAAACAGCAGATTGGGTGTCGGCGATCATTGAGCGATTGTTTCCGGAACTATCCAAAGCATTCCTCGCCGAAGAGATCGTGCGCCAGATTCCAAACCTGCTTCCTGACACGCCAAATCATGCGGTGCTATCTGCGCCAGCGCCACTCGCGGAGCAGCTCACTGAGATCATCGAGAGCAACCCCCGATTGTCCAACTCATGCATTGTCCAGGTCTCAGAGGATGCGGAGCTCCATGACATTCAGGTCTCTTGGGAGACTGGAGGACTGTCATTGGAGTTTGATGAGCTTCTGGCCGCCTGCCTCGAACGCCTGCAATCCTACAAAACGCCTCAAAAGGACTTTTAGAGATGGCTATTCCCGAAATAACGCCTTCGGATGAAATTGCGATTGAACAGCAGGAAGACGTCCTTCCTGGTGGCAAGGCCTATCGATCAATCTACAACGTCCCAGTGAACGTGATCGTGTCCATCGGTCAGAAGCGCCTGACGGTGGCAGAAATTCTAGACCTCAAACCCGATTCCGTCATCGCGCTTTCCGCGAAGATAGAAGACCCGGTGTCGCTTTCGGTTGACAACAAACTGATCGCACGTGGAGAACTCATCGAGACTGAAGAAGGCGGGATCGGAGTGAAGATCACGGAGATCGCGGAGGATCCCGATGATAAAGGGACCTGATTTCGTTCCGCGCTTTCTTGGCGGGGTCATTGTATTCTTGTTTCTTTACGCGGTCTCAGGGGCCGCTTTTGCGCAAGAAATAGACCCATCGCAGATACAGGTGCCTGAGGGGCTTCTAACCAATGGTGGGGAAGGGGGGCTGAGCGGGTCAGTCATCCTGCTCCTTGTCCTGGTTACAGTTCTGAGTCTGGCGCCCGGTATCGCCATGATGGCGACCTGTCTGCCATTCATGATCATCGTCTTCTCATTCCTGAGGCAGGCGATTGGCGTTCAACAGGCGCCGCCCAACATGTTGATCATGGCGCTCGCAATGTTTCTCACATTCTTCGTTATGGAGCCGACCTTCATGGAGGCGTGGAACAACGGCATCTCACCTTACATGGATGGTGCCATTGACGAAGGGCAGGCCTGGGCCGCCGCAACAGAGCCGTTTCGCGCATTCATGACGGCCCGCGTAGACCCTGAGACCATTCCGGTGCTGGCCGATGCTGTGAATCGTCCGCTGGAAGAGGGCGAAGAACCTTCCTTTGCGCTCTTGTCGACGAGCTTCATGTTGTCAGAGATCAAACATGCGTTTCAGATCGGGTTCGTTATCTTCTTGCCCTTCCTGATCATCGATCTGGTCGTGTCGTCTGTTCTGATGGCGGTTGGTATGATGATGGTGCCTCCGACCGTTGTTTCGCTTCCCTTTAAGGTTGGGTTCATTGTTCTGGCGGATGGCTGGTTGAAGATTACAGAAGCACTTCTGCGAGGGTATGCCGGATGAGTTCGGTTGTTGAAATGAAACAGGCTGCCACGCCACAAGCGGTTGCACGCGCGACTCCGCCGGTGCCGGCCTCGGCGCTAAAGCTTACTCGCGCTCAGAAGGCTGCGGTCGTGATCGCAATGCTTGGTGAGGCTGAGGCGCGGCCGATTGTCGAACGGTTGGATGACCGCACCATGGCGCAAGTCGCAACGGCGCTGGAAACAATCTCCACACTCGCACGCGAAGACCTGATCGAGATTGCTGTCGACTTTCTGAGAGAGCTGCGCGCAGCAAGTGGCTCCTTCTCGGGCGGGCAGGACAAGGCGCGTGAGATCATTGCGAACTTGCTGGACCAGAACCGCTATCAGCAGATCTACGGATCAGAGGAATCTGTCGAATCTGGTGCAGAGGAAGTTGCCACAGATACCTGGCAAAAGCTGGAGCGCCACGATCCACAGAAAGTGGCCGATTATTTCAGCAGCCTCACGCCGAATATCATTGCGCTCATCCTGCGCCGGATCGACGTAGCCGCCGCGTCCGAAATCGTCGGGTTTCTCGAGGAGAACCAGCTCGACCCGGTTGTTGGTCATCTCGTGGAAGATGAGGCGCCGGACGCCGAAATTTATACCGTGCTCGCGCACATGCTGGAAATAGAACTGCTCAACAAAGCCGAGGGCGCGAGCGAGGGAGACGACAGTCATCTGGACGTGATCGGTGAAATGCTCAGCCTCGTGCCAAGTGATCGCCGCGACCGGATTTTGGCATTCCTGAGCAGCACGCATGAGAGCAAACTCAAGAGTATTGAACGGGTCATGTTCACGATCGACAGCTTGCCGGAGATTCTCCCAAGAGAGGTTGTCTCTGTTGTCTTCCGTGAACTGGGTGACGAGTCGATGACGCGGTTGCTCGCGAGTCTTCGGACGAGCGGTGGAGAAGTCACAGACTATCTTCTGAGCAACATTTCATCGCGATTGGCAGACCAATACCGCCTGCAGCTTGAAGATGTCCCGGAAATGTCGCCTGAAAAGGTCGAAAAGGTCCAGCGAGAGTTTCTTCTCTCGCTGATGTCGCTCAAGCGGGATGGCACGATCAAGATCGGCAAGCCTGAAGAGGACTAGGCCGCGTATCGCTGTCTCGGCTTACGCTCAAGCGAGAGCGAATTGTTCGGATTCAGCGAATGATCAGGTCGGCGTGTAGTGCGCCGGCTGTCTTCATCGTCCGGATGATGTCTGCAATTTCCTGGGGTGTCACGCCGAGTGCATTGAGGCCGGCGATCAGCTCGGAAAGCGAGACATTTGGCTCCAACATGGCGATGTTTTTGCTGCCAGTCTGACCGATCGTGATTTGTGACCGCGGCAGCGCAATCGACTCCCCTCTTGCAAATGGGTTTGGCTGCGACACGACAGGACTTTCGACGACCTTGATCGAGATGTTGCCCTGAGCAATCGCGACTTTTGAGATCGTGACGTCTTCTCCGAGCACAATCGTTCCAGACTTTTCGTCGATCACGATACGGGCGGGAACGGAAACGCTGACTGGAAGGTTTTCGATGTCTGCCAGAATGCGGGAGGGTGAGCCCTGAAGACCGCGAAGGTCAAGATCAACAGTGCCGGGATCGCGAGTGTAAGCAACTTGAGTGCCGTATGCGGTGTTGATCACATCTTCCACGCGCGCAGCCGTTGTGAAGTCGGGATCGCGGAGGGCCAGGGTCAGGCTGTCTCGTTGATTGAAATCATAGCCGATCTCGCGTTCAACACGGGCACCATTCGGGATCGCACCAGCCGTCGGCGTGCCACGCGTTTCCCGCGCCGCCTGAGCTTGAACATCAATACCAGAAACGATGATGCTCCCTTGGGCGACAGCGTAGACTTCGTTGTCCGCGCCTTTGAGCGGGGTGAGGATCAAGGTGCCGCCTTCCAGGCTTTTTGCGTCTCCAATTGATGACACGGAAATGTCGATCGTCGATCCACTCCGTGCGAACGAGGGAAGGGTGGCTGTGACAAGAACAGCTGCGGCATTATTCGGCTTGATGTCCTCGCCCTGCACATTCACGCCAAGGCGCTCAAGCATGTAGGTGAGGGAATCCTCGGTAAATGGAGAATTTCGGACCGAGTCCCCAGTGCCATTCAGACCAACGACGATACCGTATCCGATGAGATCGTTTTGGCGAACGCCTTCGACATCCACGACGTCGCGTATGCGCGTTTGTGCTGTGACATTTGTTGCTGCGGTCAATGCAACGAGACAGGAGAGAGCGAGCGTTTTCCAAAACATCGTGATTAGCCTAGATAGTTCAGGAGTGAGAGTTGCGACAGCCGTGCCGTTATCATGTATGAGGCTTCGAGCGTGGTCTCGAGAGACTGAAGTTCACTTGCCGCTTCATACTGATCGCGGGCAGTCAGATTGTTGAAGGAGGCCGTCAGGATCGTTTCTTCTGCAGCAAGGCTTTCAAGGTCATCTGCAATTCTCTGTTCGAATACACCAAGATCCGCACGAAGATTCGTGATCGCTGTTTCACTCGCGGAGAGTTTGAGCGACGTCGATTCGATTAGGCCGGAGTACCCATCGAGGTTTGCGATGCTTCCATCCGGACCTGAGAGAGACAGAATAGCCAAATTGCGGATCTGCGAGCGAATAGCTTCATGGTCCGCATTCACCCCGTCGGGATCAGAAGTCGTGGTATTGCCTTGATAGATGTTCTGCTGCCAGCCGCCGGTCGGAGAACTGAAATAGTCATCGAGCTGGATTTCAAAGTCGTTGGCATCAGTCGCCATTTGAGCGATCGCTTCGATGTCAGCTAGCAGTTGATCTGAGCCAGCAAACGGGATGGAAGATGTTGCATCCCCAGCAAACAGGAATCTCTCGCCATAACGCGCGTTCAGCGCCGACATTGTCGTTGAAAGAGCAGCTTTGGCGTCTCGGGAGGCAGTTGCGATTTCCGTTTCATGGTTGCCAACAACTGCACTGAGCATGCTGGCCGCAATACCCGTGGAACTTTCTTGTACGGTTGTGAGGCTGGACTGGACGAGTGAGAGCCTGGCGCTTCGCAGGTCCAGAACCTCCTTCTCGGATGTGAGGTCGGTTAGTGCTTTCTGGCTCAGCATAGCTTTGCCGATTCGACCGGAGAGATGCAGCGTCAAATCTTCATATCGTCCTGTCGTTGCCTCGGTAGACGTCTTTCCGATCTGTGATCTGAGTTCTGAGATGTGCTGGCTCAGCGTGGAGGTCATGAGACCCGAAGATATGGCAAAACGATCCATGCTAGATCTCCATCAATCTTTGCAGCATCTGGTTGGCGATCTCGATTACGCGGGCATTGGCTGCGTAAGCCTGTTCAATCGCCAGAAGATCTTGCATCTGGCTGTCGATATCGACACCTGTCTCGGATAGTTCCGCCTCCATCATCAAATCGTGCTGGGTCGATGCAGCAGAGAGGGCGGTTTCATGTGAAATGCGCGTCTGCCCTGTCATGGAGGCGACATGTGCAACGAGGTCAGTGGCTGAGAAGCTGCCCTCAATGCCATTGGCGTTCATCGACTGGATTGCTGTGAAGGCGTCCGACATCGCGGACAGGATGGAATTGTTGCCAGGAGGACCTTCGCTCGCTGCCCCGATCCCATCGCGAAGCCGCCAGATGCTACCACCCTGAGTGGGGTCGATCTGAGCGTTGATGTCGATACGCCCTGCCAATCCCGGATCGCCGGGAGTGCCAGTGTCTACAAACAGTCCAAATTCACCAGCAACTTTCGTCGGATCGATCGCGTCGTTGGACAGGCGACTAACCAAATCGTTCGCAATCGTATCAAGCTGGGCACCGAATGCAGGAAGGTCGGCATCACGAAGAGTGAATAGAGCGCCAAACATACCACTTGATACGGCCGCGTAGCTTGAAGCCCCAGGGGTAAGTTCCAAATCGCCGACCATCAGTTTGGACAAAGCACCGTTGTCGACAGTCATGTTTGGTCCGAACGCGTTGCCAGGAGTGAATTCAAGCTGCTTTGCGGTGCCGGCGACCAGGTAGACACCTTCACTCGTGACGACATCTATTGTGCCGCCGTCGCGAGGCACTGCTTCAATAGGAAGGTATTCCGAAATCGTGTCGAGTGCGCGCTGGCGGTCGTCCATCAATGCTGCAGCTTGAGCCGTCGTGCGATCCATACCGGCCAATAAGCCATTGAGTTCTTCAACTTGCTTCAGGGCGGCATTCACGACGTTCACACCATCGGCAATTTCACGATCCGCTTCTGTGCGTTGCTGGGTAACAAGTTGAGAAAGGCTATTCAGCTCGTTCACGGCCGAGTTTGCAGCGTCGAGCAACGCTGACAGCTGCGTTCCAGATTCTGGTGACGCGACCGCAGCAGATAAGGCGGACTCAAAATTTGATAGCTTGCTGAACAAGCCAGTGCCTTCCGCATCGTCTCCAATTCGCGATGAAAGTACTTGCCAAGTGCTGGCCATCAGACTGGATTGTGCGACGTTGCTCGACAATGTCATACGCTCAGACGTGAGGCCTGAATCTGTCGCGCGGACGACACCGGTAGAGCTGACCCCGCTTGTGCGTCCACCGACCAATGTTTCGCTTAATATGATCGAACGCCGGACATAGCCCGGCGTTGATGCGTTTGCGACATTGGTAGCGACAACGTCGGCCCGCAGGCCTGAGACCTTCAGGCCGGTTTGGGCCGCATTGATGGCGTGGGATATACTCACGGCAGGGCTCGCATTTCAGCTAAGGCGGGCTTAGCGCTTCAGATTGGTCGTTTCCTGAAGCATCTCGTCGACGGTTTGAACGATCTTGGCGCTTGAAGAGTAGGCGCGTTGAGTTTCGATCAGGTCAGTCAATTCCGCTGCAATGTCCGTAGTGGACTCCATCAGTGCATAGCCTTCGATGCTGCCAACCGGTCCCGTACCTGCATCCCACAAGTAGAGGTTTCCACTTTCTGCGGATACGCGGAACGCCTGGCCATCCAGCGCCTTGAGACCGTTCATGTTCGGAACGTCACCGACTGGGATCTGATAGAGAGTGCGGCGGAAGCCGGTGTTGTAAATGGCCTGCAGATAACCATTCTCGTCTATCTCGACGGATTGAAGGTCACCGATGGGCGCGCCATCCTTGCTAACCGAAGTCGGAGAGAAGTTGGCAGAAAGCTGGGTGATGCCGGCGCTGTCATTTGGACGCCCGATGAAAACTTCGACGTTTCCGTGTGGCAGGCTCAAGGTCACTGTGCCGGTCGCGTCGTCATATGTCGCGCCATTGGAAGCAGTTACACCGCCTGTGTCGATACGACCGCCATTGGCAGCACTATCAGCAAAGCTGATTGCCAAGTCGCCGATGGACGTCAGCGGATTACCATTGGCGCTGTCAAAAATTTGGACAGTCCAGTCATTGCTGGATCCGGTAGCAGGAACCGACGGGGTGAATTCAATGGAAAGCGTCTGTGCACGGCCCAGATTATCGAAGTACTCGATAGGTAGTGTGTAGGCTTCTCCCGTGCCGCCAGCTGTGGTGGCGTCAGCGGGCAAATTAATGCCCAGTTCGATACGGGACGTCGGTGAGGCGGTGTATTGGGACGCGGCGATGTTGACCGGCTCCAGGTCAGTACCGCTGTTCCGGCTTACATTACCGATCTCGCCATCGGAGTTGGCTGGCCATCCAAGCAGGAACAGGCCGCTTTGAGTGCGAAGATTTCCGCTTTCGTCAGCATAGAAAGATCCGGTAGGGAGCAGCATCAGGCTGCGTTCGGACGACAGAGAGTTCACGCCTGTATTATCAGTTACCGGAACGAGGCCTCGGCCGGAAACCGCAAGGTCAGTCGCGTTTCCGGTTGAAATCAGGGACCCCGTCGCTGCGATATCCTTGAAGGCAGTTACGCGAACACCGCCAGCAGCGTATGCCGATGATTGTTGTTGCAGCACCATGCTCGAAAAATCGACCTGGCTACGCTTGTAGCCGTAGGTGGATGAGTTGGCGATGTTATCGGAAATGGCGGAAAGACGACTCGAATTCGAGTTCAGCCCCATCACGCCCGCATTCAGGGATGAAGAAATGCTCATGGTCGACTCCTACGACAGATGTATTTCTATCAGTGGAGCGCATTCCTTAATAAGCCGATAACCTTAGTTCTTAACAACCCTACAATCTGAGTTCATCTTTGTTCGGCTGATTTGTCAGGATCACGATTGAGATTCGACGGTTCTGGGATGCAGACGGATCGTCTGGAGCCAGTGGGTCTGTGTCAGCGCGACCGGAAACTTCCTTGAGGCGAGAAGGCCTCATGCCCTTTTCCAGCAGGAGCTTACGGATCATGTTGGCGCGATCAGTCGACAAGTTCCAGTTGTCGTAATTGGCATCCAGTCGATATTGGAGGCTATCAGTATGCCCGACAATCTTGATGTCGTTTCGAAATGCATCGAGAGATCCTGATATCGATGTCAGCAAATCCTGGAGAAGAGGGGTCGGATTGCTACTGCCAACCATAAACAGGGGTGAACTGTCGGAATCGATGATTTCGAGAACCATCCCTTCGGGAGACATTTTTATCATGAGGTGCTCAGAAAGCTGTTTGGCATCCTCATTCAATTCGGCCCGCAGATTTTGAAGGTTTTCGGCGACTTCCTCGGCACTAGCATCTGCCGCAGTGGCGCTGGCTTCCTTCTTTGGCGTGTCAATCGTTACATCGCGCGTGCCGCCCGTTCCCATTTTGGCGTAGGTGTCCTCGGTAAACATTGAAGAGCCATTCAGGCCATCAGACCCACCGCCAGAAATCCGGCTCACCGGAATGGTCGGGTTGAAATAGTCGGCGATGCCCTTGCGTTGTTCCTCCGTGGTTGCATTGAGCAACCACATGAGCAGGAAGAACGCCATCATCGCAGTCACGAAGTCAGCATAAGCAACTTTCCAGGCGCCGCCATGATGGCCGTCGCCCTGAACCACTTTCTTGCGCTTGATGATGATTGGTTGCGCGTCTGTCGATGCTTTATCGACCATAATCAGTCCTGCCCCGGTGCTTTGGAACACTACTCCTAACAGGCTTGAATCAATTCATGGCTAATCTGGGCGCAGGGTTTCAGACGGTCGTAGTAACCATTCAGCAACCAAATTACTTAATTCCTACCAGACGGAACTGGGTAAATATGTAGGCTTGTTGTGTCGTCTGTGCTGCGAAAGAAGATCGGGGCAGGGGGAGGACTCCCTCCAACGATTCGCCAATGCGAACCCCTTTGGCTCGCCTTGGCGTCTTCCATTGGTCAATGGACACAAGAAGTTTACGGTCAGGTTTCCACGCCGGACCTTATTTCTCGCAAGGTTTTCGCAGGGGCCGATCTGCCGAGCGCGGCCCATGACGTGTTCACTTATGTAAGCCCTGAGCATAATGTTGGACCTGTTGCTGCGGTGACAATCAACTTCGCGGGTGCCCAGAGATATTCTGCTCAGCGTTTGCGACAGGGCGCGTCTAGCCTGAACAATGCCCCTGAATTGTTTCTTCGTCTGATGGCGGAGAGCGCTGCGCGCGCCCTTTGGAAAAGAATGGCCTGTTCTATCTCCAGCGATAGTGATGCCAATGCTCCGGCGCAATTGATCGATATTGCCCGTGCAGCAGAGCCATTCGACGCCGATACAACTTACATCAACCTGACCTACAAATTGGGAGATGGAGACGGCGAGGACAGTTGGCTTATTGAAGGCGAAACTGCCGCTCCGGAAATTGGAGTGATAGTTCGGTTGTCCGCAATCAAGTCACTTGCCAAGGCCTTTCAAGAGAATGCGGCCAGACCCAAGTCACAGGATGATACGGGACGAGGTGTTCTGCGGGAGCGCGTTCGGCATACGTCAGTCGTGCTGGATGCAGTGCTGGATTCCATGCGCATGACTATTGGTGAGTGCGCCGAGATGAAAATCGGGCAAGTCATCTCACTGCCGGGCGCGAAGATGGACAAACTTGATCTGAGCGCCGGTACGGTGAGCGGATCACTGCCGATCAGCCAAGGGGAACTTGGCGCCTGGAAAGGGCAGAGAGCCTTGAAGCTGAAGGCACCCGTGCCCGAGGATGTCATTCGAGAAATTGCCGAGATTTGAGTTTGTCCCCGCTGATGGCGGAGGAATGCAAGGAGTTTGTAAGTGAACGCAATAGCAGGACTTGTCGTCACAGTCGTGATGGTCTTCGGCGGCTACATGCTGGCTGGGGGGCACCTCGATATTATCATGCATTCTCTCCCCTTCGAGATGATGATGATTGGTGGCGCCGCTACGGGCGCATTCCTCGCCGGCAATGATTTGACTACGATCAAACACGCAGGGGGCGATATTGTCGCTGCGTTCTCAGGCCCAAAATGGAAAAAATCCGACTATCAGGATCTCCTCTGCCTGATGCACGAGCTATTGAATGTTCTCAAAAAGAACCCGGTCGACATCGAAGCTCATATCGAAGCTCCTCAAGATTCAGATATCTTTGCGCGTTACCCGAAAATCCTGAAGGACAAGCGGGCGATTGAAATGATCTGCGATACCATTCGCTCAATGATCATGAATTTCGACAACGTTCATCAGGTTGAGGAGCTTCTCGAAAAGCAGCTTGAAAGCCTGATTGAGGAAAAACTTCACGGATCCCACGCATTGCAGAACATGGCGGATGCACTGCCTGCACTCGGCATTGTTGCGGCTGTTCTGGGTGTGATCAAGACAATGGCATCGATTGACAAACCCCCTGAAGTTCTTGGCGGCATGATCGGCGGCGCGCTTGTTGGTACGTTCCTTGGCGTGTTTCTCGCCTATGGAATTGTTGGCCCTTTCGCGACCCGGGTGAAACATATCCGGCTTGAGGAGCACAATTTCTATTCGATGATCGGCGAAGTTCTGGTGTCAAACCTTCACAAAAATCCGGTGAACATTTGTGTTGAGGTGGCGCGACGCCATGCACCCACCCGTGTGCGCCCTTCTTTCAATGAAGTCGAAGAAGCGATCCGGGGGTTGAAACAAGCCGCGTGACCCGTTCTCGTCTCCCTCTTGTTGTCGGCTTATCCGTCGTGATGAGCATGCCCGCACTTGGGGAGATTTCAGGTGAAACTGGCGTGCCTGTGGCGGAAGCAGATCAACTGTCAGAGCATTTTCGCCAGTTCGTTGACGACGCGATTGATGAAGGATTGCTCGCGCCGGCCGGCTCCAACCCGCAGGCGACGCCGGTGTTCCGGGGGCGCCTGGATAGCGCAGAGCCCAGCCGCCCCGTTCCCATGTCGACAGGATGTACTGCTGAAACTGAACTGGATTTCGCGCCGTACATAAGCCTGAGCAGCTATGAGGACTTCTTGCATTGGCGAGCGCAGAAGCTTTCGGATCAGGAGTCTATACACCCAATCGAGATGGCGATGGCCTACATCACGATTGGGTTGTTTGCTGAAGCCCGGCTTCAACTCGCTGATCTTGAAGGACAGAATGCTGAACTGCTCCGAGACTTCTCTCATTTTCTGGAAGAGGGGCGGGTCACTCGGATCGACGCACTCAATCAGGCCGCGGAGTGCAACCCTTCGGCGGCAATCTGGCAATCTTTGGCGAAGGTCACGATGCTCGATCCGGACGGGGTCTCACAGCTGAATGCCAGTCTGACTCTCTACAGAAAACTACCTTGGTATCTTAAGATACGCTTCGCTGCGATGGCTGTGCCCGCTCTGGACCAGATGGGGGAGCCCTTGCTGGCCGAGAAAATGATGGCGGATTTCACTGCGGAACAGATTGCGCGCTCGCCGCGCTTGTCGCTGAACCAGGCCATTCTTGACATGTACAAGGGCGGACTGGTTGCGGATGAGGGCTTACGACCATTCCTGAGAAACTCTGATCTGAGGTCGGTTGCGGCGGCTGCTTTGTTGAAGCATGGATTTCCCGTCGAAACCGAAGTCCAGAATGAAGTGGTCGGCAACATTGTCGAGAATGTGCAGCGCATGCCGGACGGCCAGAACATCCGTACGAACTTGCGGGCTATGCTGGATCGTCCTGCTGAAATCACGGATTACGAAACGATCTCACGACTGGCGTCCCTGCCGACGCTTCAGGAACCGGAGACGAGACAACTTCTCAGCGCGCAATTGGTGAGAAGGCTGGAGGCGGACTTTTCAAAGGACGACCATTTTTTCAAGGTTGCCGCAATGAGTGCGACATTCCTGAATCGCGATCTGTTGGGAGAGAGCGACGAGGCAGCAGAAGTGCTAAAGTCTGCCACTATCGTCGCTGCGGATCTCGGTCTGGTGAATGTGGTGAATGAGTTCGCCAACGATATCAAACAGGATGATGATCTGGCCTCGAAACGCGCGGAAATGGCGTTCCGGATGTTTGACGTGACAGCACTTCGGAATCTGTCCGGAACAGATCCGAATAATACTGACGTGACCCGACTAGCCGCGATGAGCGCAATCATGGCGCGGGACACGATGTGGCTTCAGACTCTGGTTTCCAAAGTCTCTCTCGACGCAGCGACTCTCGTGGATCTCATCGAATGCGATGCGGTGTATGGCGACTGGGTTCTGCCAGAGAACTTCTATGTCGCTGCTGAACAGATCGCGGACGAACAGTACATAGCACGCGCTCAAGCTGTGCTTGCTCTGCGGGCGCGAGGTTCAGCCACGGGTTCACGAAAGATCCATCTGAACGAAATTCCGGAGAATCTTCAGCTGATCAGTCAGCTCCTTGATTCGACAATTGGAGGTGCTCTCTAGTGTCCAATGCAATTTATGCCACCTTGACGCGCCAAGACGGTCTGCTTCGAGAAATGCAGGTTATCGCGAACAATGTCGCAAACTCCAGCACAACTGGTTACAAATCGAATCACGCCATCTTTGCCGAGCATATTGCTGCGGTAAATGGAGAAGGCGACAGCGTCTCCATGGGTAGCTTGTCGGGCCATTCGCACGATCTGTCACAAGGAGCGATGAAGCATACCGGCGGACAGTTCGATCTAGCGATTCATGGCGAGGGGTTCTTTGTCCTGGAGACTCCAGCAGGTGAGCGGCTTACGCGTGCAGGCGCGTTCCAACTTTCCGCGGACGGAAATCTCGCCGATGCTTTTGGTAATCAGGTCATGGGCGCTGGCGGCGGAGCCATTGCTATTCCCGAAGAGGTTACACGCATCTCCGTTGCGCCCGACGGAACTATTTCGTCAGGCCAGGAAATTTTGGGTCAGATCGGTGTGGTAACTGCGAACGGACAGATCGCTCAAGAGGGCGGTACCATGTTTGTGGCCGCTGAGGGCTATGAGCAGGTCGAAGAGCCAAATGTAATTCAAGGTGCATTGGAACAATCCAATGTGTCTTCGATTCTCGAGATTTCGAGACTGATTGAAGTCCAGCGCGCTTACGAGGCGGGGCAAAGCCTGATCGAAAAAGAAGACGAGCGGATCAATCAACTGATCAAGACAATGCGGCAGCTCTAGAGCTTTCGCAAATTGAGGGGAATGAGATGAAATCATTGCAAATCGCCGCGACAGGGATGGCCGCTCAGCAATTGCGAGTGGAGGTGATCTCCAACAACATTGCCAATATGAGCACGGCTGCTTATCGACCGCGTACGGCTGAATTTTCGGATCTCATGTATCAACAGCATTTGACCCCGGGGACAATCACATCCCAAGTGGGAACGGTCGTGCCCGCAGGTATTCAGCTCGGCACAGGCGTGAAGCCATCCTCAGTGTCAATGGAGATTACTCAAGGCGGCCTTCGGGAAACCAGCTCAGAGCTGGACCTTGCGATCGACGGTACAGGATTCTTTGAGGTTACGCTGCCGTCTGGCGAGTCCGCCTATACACGCGATGGTAAGCTGAACCGCAGTCCGGACGGGGAGATCGTAACGATGGATGGATTCCCGCTCGCAGATGGAATTGTCATTCCGGAAGAGGCGCGCAGCATATCCATCAGTCGCGATGGGGAAGTGGTCGCATACTTTGATGGTGAGTCTGATGGTCAGCCTATAGGCAATATTTCGTTGGTTCGTTTCATCAACGAAAAAGGTCTTGAGGCGATGGGTGACAACATGTTTCGACAGACAGAGGCATCGGGTCCACCAAACCAATTGGTCGCGGGTACGGAGGGTATGGGCCTGATTCGACAAGGCTACCTGGAGGAATCTGGTGTAGATGTGGTTCAGGAAATTTCTGAGCTCATCGAGGCTCAGCGCGGATATGAGCTGAACTCCAAAGTGATCACAGCCGCCGACGAAATGCTCGCGGCGACAACAAGGTTGAGGTAACAGAATGATACCAGCAATAGCATTGGGCCTCGGGCTTGCTGCGCACATGATGGGGGCGTCAGCTTCTGTCGCGACTGAAGTGATACGGGCAGGGGACACCGTCACTGCTGCGAACATCTCTACTGAAACCGGCAGTATGGTGTCATCGGATAATCCACTTATTGGCCGCGAAGTTCGGCGTACTGTCTATGTCGGACAAGAGCTCAGCCTGGACGATACCCAGCCCGCGCGATTGGTGCGGCGTAATCAGGTCGTGACGGTAAAGTTCGTCAGCGGTGCGCTGGAGATCACTACCACGGGACGAGCCATGAGCGAGGCGACAGAAGGAGACAGCGTTTCCATTCTGAACCTCAACTCGAAGAAGATCGTAAGCGGAATCGTGCAATCAGACGGATGGGTACTTGTTCAATGAAGATTACATTCACTCTGACTGCGGCGGCCCTCAGCGTTACCGCCTGTGCTTCGATCCCTTCCGCAGACGCGGAGTTCGACATGACGACACCCACGGTTGTGCCGATGGTGCATCAGCCCGTCGCTGAACCGGTAGGTGCGGATGATGCGTCCCTCTGGACGACGTCTCCAAATGCCTTGCTGAGCATGCGTCGGGCAAAGGCTGTCGGCGATCTTTTGACAGTTGTTGTAGAAATGGATGACCGGGCAAGTCTCCAAAGTTCGCTATCGAGAAATCGGAATAGCAGTGCGGATATGAATGTCGATGCCCTGTTCGGCCTGCCAGAGTGGGCAAATGGTGTGCTGCCCGGCGGGGCTTCCCTGTCTCCTGGTGTAGACTATAGCCGTGGTTCATCTCTCGATGGCAGCGGGGCGATGAACCGGGCCGAGAGTATTGCTTTCACATTGGCGGCACGTGTCGTTGCAATGGAACCGAATGGAAACCTGGTCATTCAGGGCTACCAGCAAACCCGGGTCAGCAATGAGTTGAGAATGCTGACCGTCAGCGGTGTAATTCGCGCACAGGACATTACACGGACAAATACGGTGTCCTACGAGAAAATCGCGGAAGCCCAGATTTCTTATCTGAATACAGGTGACGCAACATCCGTTCCGCAACAAAGGGTAGGGCAGAAAGTGCTCGACCGGGTTATCCCGTTCTAGGAAGACGCCATGAAACAGATAGTTCCGTCCATCGTTGCGTTGCTGGCCATTGTTGCGGGTGGGGGAACGGCGCATTTCCTGACATCAGGTTCAGATGCAAAGCCGGCTGCGGCTGCCCATAAAGACGATAAGCATGCGGAGCCGAAGAAGGAAAAGAAGGCTCACGGCAAAGCAGACAAGCACGGGAAATCCGACGGTTCGGAAGTCACTTACTACAAGTTTTCGCGTGAGTTTGTCGTGCCAATGATCGAAAATGATCGTGTGCAGAGTCTCGTAATCCTGAACCTCAATCTCGAAGTCGATACGTCGATCTCTCAGGAACTGTTCTCGAAAGAGCCGGTCTTGCGAGACAACATCATGACGACACTGGTCAAGTTGAGCAGTGGTGGTCGCACGCTCAATTCGATTACTGACGTCGACAATTATGAAACGCTTCGAGCCATGATTCTCACGAACCTACAGAATGAGGTTCCGGAGGGAATACGAAACGTACTGATACTGGATATGGCTCGGCAGGATCTTTAAAGGTTCGAGAGGTCGTTAGCCTTCGTCCCGGTACTTCGTCACACTGTATAGATCGGCCGATAGGTGGGAAGAGGTTCCGAACCGGAGCGTCCCATTCTCGCTTCCAACTTCAGTGATTGTCGTGATCAGCTGAGGCGCACCAAGGCTGATGTACTCGCTGCCGCTGTAGTAATCTATGGAGAACTCGAACAGCTCATCTTCAGTGATCGATTCGCCAGTATTTGTTTGTCCATTCCAAGTATGCACGCTGTCTTCAGTGTCGAGTTGTTCGGACCATATCAGTTCACCATCGGAATTTCGGACAGTCAGATATGCACTGTCGGCACTTTCAGGCGCATTTGTCAGATACCTAATTTCAGTGCCTGAGTAAGGCACCCAAGATGACTCGATCGTGACTGTTTCTCCCAGCCATTCACTTGCAAACATCGTGTGTAAGTCGCCGATCAATGATGAGATGCTGCCCAGGCTAGAGTTCGTTTGAACTTGCTGTTCCAGAGACGAGAAGGTGGCCAACTGATCGACGAACTGGGTCGAATCCATGGGAGACAGCGGGTCCTGATTCTGCACCTGTGCCGTGAGCAGTTTGATGAAGTTTGTGAACTCTTCGCCAAATTGCTGAGTGGCGGCTGAGCTGTTCGTTGTCTGCTGGGCAGATTGGGTAGAAGTCGTGTTGGTGACGGTGCTCATGATCGTTGTCTCTTAAACCCGTATGTCCAGGCTAGTTGTGGCTGACGTGTCTGCCCGCGTTGCTGGTTCGCGGTTTAGAAGAGGTGCGTCCGAGCGTTCCATCTCTTCCTCTGGCGTAGTCAGATTTGACGACTCCCAGTTTCGGGCGTTCTGTTGTTGCGGCGTTTTCTCTTGGAACGTCATATCGCTTCCAGACAAGCCATGTTGTTCCAATGTCGCGACCAGGTCTGGATGGAATGCCCGTATCCGGCGAATGGCTTCAGCGGAATCGGCCGTAATTACCACATGCTGCAGACCTTGAGAGTCAAACTTGAACTCCAGCGATACCCTACCGAGTTCGGGCGGATCCAGCTGAATTCGGATTCGAGAATTTTGTGTGTCTGATGAGAGTTCCTGAGAGATGATGCTCGCAATATCGTCAGGAACCGCGACGTAGTTCGTCATAGCAGGTGGCGTCTGAACGGCGGTCTGTATTGGCGGGGTAGCCACCAAAGTTGGGCTTGAAGTCGCGCCGGCAGTCGCCCCTAGGGACGACATAGCGGACACGTCGCTTGGTCTTGGCTGGGTTTCAATAAGCGCATCTGGTTGAGCCTTCGCCGCCGTGATTTGTGTGGCTGCTCCGGACGTTTCAGACTTCGATGTGCGTTCTGGTTGGTCCACAGAAGCGGGATCTTCGACTGGCGGTGCGGCCTGCTTTTCCGTTGATCCAGCCTCTGACGTGCTAGCGACGTTCTCTATCTCCACGCTGGCGATTTCAGGTTTGGTTTGCTGTTCCAAACTTGAATTGGTGGAACGAACGAGCGTTGCGTTGTCTTGATCGACTTCGAGCATATGTCCGCTACGAGAAGTGACAGCGGCTTCCGATGCTTCGGATTGAGCTGCCTCACCAACTTGGTCTGCAGTTGTTACTTCGCCGGACGAGGAGTTGGGTGAAATCAACAAGGGCTGATTCGACTCAGCGTCAATTTCCACGACTGTAGTTTCACGGCTGGATATCGTGGAGGTGGGATGCTCTGGCTCGGTTGGACGTGCCGCCGTCTTCTCTACTCCGGGCGCATTGTTCAAGGCGCTTAGCTCAGCCAGTTCAACGGCTTCAGAATCCGCAGAAGCTGGCAGGTCTATCTCTGCATCGCCAGTCTCGTCGGTCGTTGGTTCCGTCGCGTCTAAATCAAGAAACTGGTGTGATGTCTGATCACTCAGGGGCCCAAAAGGTTGAGCCACAACCTGGAGTTTGTCTGAAGTTTCTTCATCAACATCTTCGTATGAGAGTGTTGAGAGCGCCGCCAGGAATTCCTTCGCAAATCCGCCTCCGACCGGAGCGGGCCTCGTCTCGTCATGGCCACTTTTTTCGGCCGCAGACAAACGTTCCAAGCTAAGGAAAGGCGTCATTCGTTAATCCAGATTAGCTATCTTTTAACCCTAATTGCCTCACCAGTGGTAAATTAAGATTTAAGTTGCGGGGGATTCCGCGCGATTGTTCCAGCCAGAAGGGGAGCCGGTTCATGACGACGATTCAGGGGCAGGGTGGCATTCCTTTGCCTGTTGCAGCCAGTCAATCCGGCGCGCCAACATCCAGCGCGGACGAGCTGATCGATGTAGGAAAGCGGTTCGAACAGCTGCTGTGGGCAGAAATGCTGAGCCACACTGGCTTGGAGAAAGCCTTCACGCAATCAGGTGGGGAGGCGGCGTCGGCATTTTCTCGCATGATCGTCGAATCCATCGCTGAAGATCTGGCTGAGTCTCATCCACTGGGGTTGAACGCGACCGGAGTAGCGCAACTTTCGTCCAATATGGGGAATGGGGATGAGTGAAATAGTAGCCGCCGAAGCCGCTTTGTCTCGTCTGGAGACGGTCTTGGCCACAGAGCGCGTAGCTTTGATGTCTGGTCAAGTTCACCAAATAGCCGAACTGATGTCTGAAAAGATGGAGGCAACTCAGGCAGTCGACGCACTGATTTCTAGTGAGCATCCTGCGCTCGGTCGGGAGCGCATCAGGACCCGCTTGAAAGGTATCAGCGCGGCTGCAATTGAGAACGCTCAGCATTTCAAAGCGGCGCAGAATGGACTCCGCAGCCTTGCCGCGCGCATCGGAAATATGGCGCAGGATTCTTACGTTGGAGCCTACTCCTCCAATGGTTTGCAGACGCCGTTTACCAAGGCGACAGGAAATTATCTAAAGAAGGCATGATGATTAACTGATTGTACACGGCTCCTGTATACTCAAGTACAGCGAACCAAGATGGGTTGCGGGGAATCCCGACGTCAGGACGACGTAAGATCGAACCTAGGCAGCGCTAAGCCGCTCGCCTGACGCAAATGGGGTACATTCAAATGTCCAGTATTCTGACTAACAATAGTGCGATGGTTGCGCTGCAGACTCTGCGCAACATCAACAGCAACCTTGAAACCGTTCAGTCCGAGATTTCGACCGGTAAGAAAGTTGCTACCGCCAAAGACAACGCCGCCATCTGGGCTATCTCGACGGTCATGTCGACCGACGTTGAGAGCTTCAACCAGATCACGGACTCTCTGAACAAGGGTTCTTCCACCGTAGGCGTGGCCCGTGCTGCTTCCGAACAGGTCACCGAGCTTCTCCAGGACATGAAGAACCTGATCGTGTCCGCTCAGGAAGATCTGAATGCTGACGACCGCGCAAAGATCCAGACGGATATTGATGCGAAGCGGACCGCAATCAGCAACATCGTGAACGCCGCTCAATTCAACGGTCAAAACCTCCTGCAAGGCACCGAGAGCATCTCTATCCTCGCATCGCTTGACCGTGGATCTGATGGCTCTGTCTCTGCAACCTCTATCACTGTTGCTCGCCAGGATCTGCAGACAACGGCAGCAGTCGATGCGGCTGCGAAGGAAGCAACTGATGCAGGTTATGTTTCGACTGCAGACTCAGCTACAGACTCCACTGTAGATCTGTCTAGCGGGGATGCAGGTTTCATGTCCACGGCTCAGTCTGGCAATATCACCGATGGTAACGATGCAGACATTACGCTCGACGCCGGTACAGTTACGACGGGTGATGAGTTCACCATCAATGTTGGTGGCTCTGATTACACCTACACCGCGCTGGAAGGTGACACAGCCAATGATGTTGCTGCAGGCCTCAAAACGCTGATCGACGCAGGTAGCATTGCCAACCTCACCGTCACGGTCACCCCAGGCGCAGATCCTGCCTCTGATGATGCGACCATTAATCTGGCCGCTGCTGGCGGAAACGTGACCTTTGACGAAACTGGTCTGGCATCTGAGACGACTCAAGGCGTCATCTCCGATGGTGATACGATCGATGTTACACTCGCTGGTGGCACAATCACCGCTGGTGATACGTTCACGATCAATGTGGGTGATGCAGAGTATACCTACACTGCCGTCGACGGTGACACCAACAATGACGTTGCCGCTGGTCTTAAAACCCTGATTGATGCTGGCAGCATCTCTGATCTTGTCGTTACTGTGACTGATGCAGGGGACCCAACTTCCGATGCTGCGACGATCTCGCTTGAGGCCGACGGTGGCGACGTAAACGTCAGCCTAGCTGGTCTTGGGTCTCAGAACGCAGCTGTTGCGGCAGGCGGTCTTGGCGCGATTGCTGACCTCAGCGTTGCAACGGCTGAAGATGCCACGACGGCTCTGAATACGATCGAAGACCTGCTTGATACGGCGATCAACGCTGCGACATCATTCGGTTCTGCGCAGACGCAGATCGAAGGTCAGGGCGAATTTGTTCAGACACTGATCGACTCCATGACATCCGGCATCGGCGCCATGGTTGACGCAGACATCGAGGCGGCTTCCGCCAAGCTTCAGGCCCTGCAGGTTCAGCAGCAGCTCGGCGTCCAGGCGCTGTCGATTGCGAACTCGAACCCGCAGACACTCCTGTCGCTGTTCAGATAATCCTAACCGGACCCGGGCGCACACCAGTGCCCGGGTTCACCCAGTACCAAGCATAGAGAGGGTGTATGCAACAACTGGCTTACAAGGCATACGGCGAAGTAACGAGCCGTACTGCCAACACCGGACAGATTGAATACACCTTGTTTGAGGAGATCACTCAGGCCCTCAAAGCGGTTGATGCCGAAGAGCATCCCCAACCGACCATCTGGGCAGACGCCATTGATCGCAATATGAAGCTCTGGCAAATTCTTTCCACGGATCTCGTGAGTGACGAGAATCAGCTGGACCCGATGCTCAAGCGCAATCTGATTGCCCTGGCGGAATCTGTTCGCCGCATCAGCTATCACGTTCTTTCTCGTAAAGCAGAATTGTCCGAACTCATCGAGATTAACGAAATCATCATGCAGGGGCTGTCTGGTCAGGGATCAGCAACAGCAAGCGTGGCGGCAGAATAATGTCTGGACTCGTATTGAAACTTGCAGCAGGTGAACGTTTCGTCGTAAACGGAGCTACGCTCGAAAATGGCGATAAGCCCTCGACGGTGCGGGTGGTCGACGATGATGCTCGTATTCTCCGTTGTCGCGATGCGTTGCGACCTGCGGATGTTGATACGCCAACCAAGCGCATATACTACGCCATCCAGCTGATCATTACCGGTGATCTTCAGGAAGAGGAAGTTCTGCCTGCGATCATTGAAGAGTGCGGTCGATTGGAAGACGTGTTCGAAACAATCGACAAAAAACTGATTGCTGTTCTGCGCTCGATGCTTGGCCGAGGTAATTTCTATTCGGCTCTTTGCCATTTGCGAAATGTCATTGCCATTGAGGCGGAGCTGTTGAAACATGCGAACAGCCGCCAGTCGGCTGAACCCCACGCCCGGGTCGCCTGACATGGTGTATCAGCCGGTCATTCCCCTGGCAGGCTATGGCGGGTGGAAATTCTTGGAATCCACCTTCGACAAGCAGTTTGAGGGGTATTCGGATTCAGCCGGTGTAAAAAACGACCGCGCCTACTTCGAAGATAAGATGTCTTCGCCGATTTCGATGGAAGATTTTCTTTCGGATAAGCGGCTATTGAGAATTGCGCTCACCGCGTTCGATCTTGGTGGAGAAGAGTGGAAAGTTGGTTTCATTCGCCACGTCATGGAAGAGAATGCTGATCCCGAGAGCACCTTCCTCAAGCGATTGAACAATCAGTCCTATACAAACTTTGCGACAACGTTCGGATTGAACGATGGGATGATCTCCTTGTCGGCCGATACGATTTCGACATTGGCGGACGATTTTGAGCTTGCGGGCTTTCGCTCAGCCGTAGGCGAGGTCGACAACAACATGAAGCTCAGCCTGAACTATCAGGCAAAGATTGGTGAATTGGTTCGTGAAGGGTCCAGCGACTCGGCCAATCTCTACCGGATTCTCGGCGATGTTCCCGTTCGCACCATGTTGGAAACTGCGCTAAACTTGCCCACGTCCTGGCAAGAGCTAGACGTCGATCGCCAAGCCGAGATCCTCAAAGAACGGATGCTGAGTGTTTTCTCGATAAGCCGGGTTACGGACATTACAAATGAGGACGTTGTGGAAAAGGCGATACAGCGCTTCCACACGATGGACTCTATTCTGAATGGTCAGGAATCTCTGTCTTCCGGCTCTGTCGCGCTAACGCTGTTGAACAATGCTGCCGGCTTTGGTTCGTCTGCCAGTCAGAACTTGTTTCTCAGCATCGTATCGAGCGGTTAGTCTGACTTGCTTTCAGGCTGAGGGGACTCGCCCAGAAGAGAGCTGAGCCTCAAGAATGCGTCCGGAATATCCGCCGGATTTTTCTCTGAAACGAAAGCGTCCAGATCCGGATAGAGCCGGATCGCTCGATCGCCTGCAGCGTCATGACCCTTTTCATAAAGATTGGCGCGCAGCATCGGAGCAATCTCCTCAAATAGTGCGACGGTACGCCGGTAGTCTTTCAAGGTCAGGTTTTCCTCGGGCGTGGCGGCGTCTGGCAGGCACCGAGAGACGCTGCGCAAGACGTCTATCGCGGGATAGCGACCACGTTCTGATATTTCTCGCGATAGAATGATATGCCCGTCCAACACGCCGCGAACCATATCTGCAACCGGTTCTTCCATGTCGGACCCCGCTACGAGCACTGAGAAAATTGCCGTGATGTCACCACACCCGTGCGGGCCGGGTCCGGTGCGCTCCGCGATTTCGGCAATCGCGCGCACTGTTGACGGTGGGAAGGCGTTGAGCGCCGGTGTTTCACCTGCCGCCAGAGAGACTTCCCGGTGTGCTTCGGCGAAGCGCGTAATCGAGTCGAAAAGGAACAGGACCTGATGCCCCTCGTCACGGAAATGCTCAGCTGTGGCGATTGCGCACAAGGCAGCCCGTTTCTTGGCGCCGGGCGGATCATTCGCTGTCGCAGCCACAATGACCGTTCGGGACAGGATGGATGCAGGCAGGGTTTTCTGCACGAATTCGTTCACTTCGCGGCTGCGCTCGCCAATGAGTGCGATCACCACGCGGTCAGCTTTCACGCCCGCAGCCAGCGAGCCGAGGAAGGTTGATTTTCCTACGCCAGATCCTGCGAACAGGCCGAGGCGTTGGCCTTGGCAGATTGGCAGGAGGGTATCAGTGATCATCCATCCGGTGGATAATCGGTTGCCGAGGCTTTTCCGATTGGTGTTGGGCGGAGGCGGCGCGCGCAGCGTCCGGCGTGCCGTGTTGGGGGCAGGAGGCACACTCTCCAGTCCGGGTGATACGCCCCGATAGTCGATGATCTTGCCAAGCCAATGATCGCCGGGGTCGACATAGGCTTCCTGCTCCAGAAATGTCCGGTCTCCGATGCGGATGGCGTCGGACTCACCGTAGAGCATGGCTTTGACGTGCTCTCCCGTTACCGAGAGGACTTCGCCAAAAACTTCCCCCTGGCGGGTTTGAACGCGGATCTCATTGCCGAGCCTGGCGAATTCACTGATGCCCGCAAGTTGGACGAGACCCGGAGTCACCTCCGTTACCGTGCCCCAGATTCGGTACAATCGATCCGGAAAATTGGGTATTTCTCGCAACAAGTAAACAGATCCCGCTCATTCGTTAACCATTTCTTCAAGTTAGAACGGCTAATTTTCTAAACAGTTAATTAAGGGTGATTCCGTGTCGATTCTTAATCTGGACGTTCTGAGTGTCTACAGCGCTATGGCCCGCCACGCGGCGGAAAGCCAAAAGGTGTCTGCAACCAATATTGCGCACGCCAATGACCCGGGCTTCAAGGCCACTCAGGTAGAATCCTTTCAGGACTTTTTGGCGCGTGCTGCTGCAGGAACAGCAGACGAAACGGATCCCGTATTTCGGACATTCCAGAAAGAGATCGCGAACTCACCGAACGGAAATTCGGTCAATCTCGAAGTTGAAATGTTCAAGGCCGCCGAAGCGCAGGGGCAGCACGAGATGGCTTTGTCCGTCTACACAAAGTCGCTGGACCTGTTGCGGACCGCAATTGGCAGGAAGGGGTAAATCATGGACTCGTTGAAAGCCACGATGTTGCAGGCTGTGTCTGGTATGCAGCTGCAGTCAAAACGCATCGACATCACGTCGCAGAACGTCTCGAACGCTGATACGCCCGGGTATCGCCGGAAGGTGCTGACCATTGAGCAGGCCCCATCATCCGGTAGCGCGTTCATGCAGACACGCATCGATCTGGATGAGAGCGAAGGCGAGCGCCGATACGATCCAGCCAGTCCGATGTCTGATGCCGAGGGTTATGTCACGTCGTCGAACGTATCGCTTGTGACCGAAATGGCTGACATGCGTGAAGCAAATCGCAGCTATGAGGCGAACCTCAATTCGTTCCGTCAGGCGCGAAGCATGTACCAATCACTTCTTGATGTTCTCAGGCGCTAAGGGGAGGGCAGAATGTCCAATGTAAGTTTCAGCGCATATGCAGCGCTTGGCTCGGTTCAACCTACGAAGACACCGGAAAAGCCGGCGCAAGCTGAAGAGGGAAAGTCGTCGGGGCTCGCCGAGGGGTTCTCTACGTTCAAGGCCGCGCTACAGGATGCCGAGCAGGCCGCGATGCAGACGGCCGTGTCTGGCGCTGATCCCCATGCGATGGTGGAAGCGCTGGCGCAGGCGGAACTTGTTCTGGATGCAGCCGTGACGGTGCGCGACAAGGTCGTTGAAGCCTATCAGGAATTGCTCCGGATGCCGGTCTAACCAGGACAGGCACAGATGACCGAACTTGCCATCTTTGAAGTCTTGCGCGGAGCGCTGTGGGCGGCGGCGATGATGGCTCTGCCAATCCTCGCTGTTACATTGGTATTGGGTTTCGTGATTGGCTTGCTTCAGGCGCTTACCTCCATTCAGGAAATGACACTAACCTTCGTTCCCAAGATTCTGGCTGTGGTCGTCGTGTTCTTCCTGACGCTCGGCTACATGACCCGTATTTGCCTCGATTTTTTCAATAATACTGTCCTTCCGATGATCTCCCGATAGGGGCACCATGCCGACTTCACGCTTTTTCGACCTTTCGAAACCGACCGCCGTCATCGCCATCGGCCTGATGATGGTGATTTTGGTGATGGTGTTACCGGTTCCGGCCTGGGTAATGGACATTGGCCTGACCGCATCATTCGCCTTTGCGATCTTGATCTTCACGACGAGTATCTTCATCGAGAAGCCGCTGGACTTTTCATCATTCCCCAGTGTCTTGCTGGCCAGTCTCGTACTTCGTCTAGCGCTCAATGTCTCCTCCACCAAACTGATCATCAGTGAAGGGCATACCGGCACGAATGCGGCGGGAGGGGTCATCGAAGGGTTCGCCATGTTCATCATGGGCGGGAATCTGTTCGTCGGATTGGTTGTGTTTGCGGTTCTGGTAATTGTGAACTTCATGGTCATCACAAAAGGTGCTGGTCGCATGGCGGAAGTCGGAGCGCGCTTTGCCCTGGATGCTATGCCAGGCAAGCAAATGGCAATCGATTCCGATCTTGCCGTGGGCGCCATCAGCCATGAAGAAGCGCGCAATCGCCGCCAAAAGGAACAGGAAGAAGCGTCCTTCCTCGGATCTCTCGATGGTGCCTCCAAATTCGTGAAGGGCGACGCAATAGCAGGGCTGTTGATTACGGCGCTGAATCTGGTGGCCGGTATTGGCTTCGGAATTGTCGCTCATGGACTCAGCTTCACGCAGGCGCTCAGCAACTATTCCATTCTCACCGTTGGTGACGGTCTTGTCTCCCAGATTCCGGCCGTGATCGTTTCGGTTTCCGCTGCGTTGCTTCTCGCCAAGGGGCGTGAAGACGGCGCCATTGATCTTGCGCTTGGCGCGCAATTGGGCGGCAACGCCACGTCCCTGATGATTGTTGCCGGCATTCTCGGCGCGTTTGCGCTCTTCCCCGGCCTTCCATTCATCCCGTTCATGCTGGCTGCCGCTGCCTTCGCCACGGCCTCCTTCTACATTCGCAGTCGCGAACGCGAAAAGGCCGCGCAAGCTGAAGCGGAAGAAGTTGAGGCCCCACAAACCAGCCTCGTGATAGGAGACTCCATCCACTCTGATGAAATTCATCTGGAAGTCGCTCCGGACCTTGTCGGCATGGTGCTTCAAGGGGCAGGGGGCTTCGAAAGCCGCATCGACAAGATTCGCCGTTACATTGCGGAGGAATACGGCTTCGTCCTTCCGTCGATCCGCATGACGGACAATCCGACCTTGAGCAAGAACGAGTACCGAATTCGAATTCAAGGTGTGCGTGTTGATAGCGGACTTGTGCGCCCCGGCTCACTGCTGGCTTTGATGGAAGATTCCCAGCTGCCGCATTTGCAAGGCGAAAAGGTCAAGGAACCGGTTTACAAGGCCGCCGCGCGCTGGCTGCCGAGCACAAAGAAGCAGGAGCTTGCTGCTTCAGGTATTCCGGCGATCGAGCCTACGGAAGTGTTGGCGACCCATATGCTCGAAGTTATTCAGGCCAACTTTACCCTCGTCTTTACGCGTATGGTCATGCTCGACACGCTGGATGCGCTGACACACATCAGCGACACGGAGCGCGCGGCCTCCAACCGCCGGTTCCTCGACGAGTACATACCAGGGAAGGTTACGCCGGAATTGCTCCTTTCGGTCTTGCGCCTTCTACTCGAAGAGCGCGTTTCAATCCGAAATCTGTTCCTGATCGTGGAGACCATCGCGGAAGTGAAGTCGCAATCCAGTGCGCCTTCTCGCATTGTGGAGCTTGTGCGCCAACGACTTGGATTCCAGATCGTTGATCGTTTGCAGGATGGCCAAGGGCGCCTGCCCCTGCTGCAGCTCTCTACAAACTGGGAGCAGAAATTCAATGAGCACGAGATATCTCGCGAAGACGGTGGGTCTGACATAGCATTGCCGCCGGAAATGTTTGGCGAGCTGACGGCAGCCGTGCAGGCCAAGCTGAATGAGATGGCGCAGAAGGGGGTTGTTGCATCGGTAGCGACCTCTTCCCGTCGTCGTCGGTTCTTGCAGACCGTGCTCGCCAGCAAGGGCGTGCGTAACGCTGTGCTGGCCTATGAAGAGATCGGGTCCAAAAGCAAGCCGTATATCGTCGGCGTGGTGTGATGCTGGAGCAGCTGCCATTTGGGCCGCAGCTTTCCGCTTGGATCATCATGTTCATGTTGATCGTAGGCAGGTTGACCTTCGTCGTCTTTCTCATGCCCGGTATCGGCGATCAAACTGTTCCAGCGCGCGTTCGCTTGTCCCTTCTTTTGGGGGCGGCGATGCTGTTTGCAATGTCAGGACTTGTCAGTCCACCAACCGATTTATCCATCGGAAATTTTGTTGGGTTGTTGGGCGCGGAGATTATCATTGGCCTGGGCCTTGGCGTCCTGTTGAGAACGACAATCTGGATTCTCAACATGGCGGGTGCGTTGATTGCGCAGTCCATCGGCCTGTCCCAGATGCTGGGTATCGCTCTGGATACAGAGGCGCAAACAGTCACATCGAACCTACTCGCTTTGGCAGGTGCTGTCCTGCTCTTGTCGGCTGACTACCATGTCAGCGTGTTCGTTCGCATGGCTGAAGTGTATTCCGAAATTCCCGTTGGCGCACTGGCTCAGTTCGATCAAGGTTTCGTCATTGACGGCATGCTGAATGCTGTAAAGTTCGCTGTATTGATCGCTTGGCCTTTTGTGGCGATCAACTTGCTCTACAACATCTCACTGGGCTTCATCAACAAGGCCTTGCCGTCCCTCATGGTGGCGTTTGTGGGCGCCCCCTTCATGATCGGTGCGGGGTTTGTCTTGTTGGCCATATCAATATCAACAATACTGATGGTCTGGATGGATCGCGTGTCCGGTTCTATAGGGTGGTGGTGAGGTGAGGCATGGCTGAAGATCAGTCTGGTGGTGGAGAAAAGGAGTTTGAAGCCACTGAACAGCGGCGCAGGGAAGCGCGCCGTGAGGGCAATATTCCTCAGTCCAAGGAAGCGAATACGTTCGCCCTCTTTGCAGGAATCGTAATTTCCGCAATCGTCTTCAGCGCGATTGTTGCCGGTGCAATATTCAACGAGTTCTCGTCTCTCATGTACCATGCCGATAGTTACGCATCGGATGTCTTCACGTCAGACGGCAGCGCTACGCGCAGCTGGCTTGTGCGGATCCTAGTCTCGCTGACGCCCATCTTTGCCATTCTCGTTGCGCTCGTGCTTGGGACATTGATTATTCAGCAAGCGGTCGCTTTTTCCTTCAAGAAAATCAAACCCGAGTTCAACAAGATTTCGCCCGCCGAGAACTTGAAGAAGAAGTATGGTGCGAAAGGAATTCTCGATTTCCTCAAAGACATGGCGAAGATGCTGTTCGCGGGCGGTTTGGCCGCGGTATTCCTGTATGGATTTGCTCAGCATTACTACGCCAGCAGTGCGGTAGAACTTGGGCAGTTCTTCAATTTCACATTCAGCCAAGTGCTTACCCTGTTCCTGATCTTCGGCGCCTTTCAGTTCGCCTTGGCCGCGATTGACCTTCCGCTGCAGCGTCAGCTGCATGCGAACAAGCTGAAAATGAGCCGTGAAGAAATCAAGAAAGAGCAGAAGCAAAGTGAAGGCGACCCTCAGCTCAAGCAGAAGCGCCGTGAAAAAGCATCCAGCATGAGTCGAAACCAGATGATGCAGAATGTGAAGACTGCGACCGTCGTCATGGTGAACCCAGAGCACTATGCCGTCGCACTCAAATGGGATCCGGAAGGCGACCGCGCTCCCGTCTGCGTGGCCAAGGGTGTTGATCACCTCGCCGCCAAGATTCGAGAAACGGCAATTGCCAATGACGTTCCGATCTACCGGGATCCGCCTTCGACCCGCTCAATCTATCGACTTGTGGACATTGATGAAGAAATCCACCCGGATCATTTTGCAGCCGTGGCTGCTGCGATCAGTTTTGTTGACCGGGTCCGGAAAGAGGGGCGGGGGTCTTGATGTTGAAGGCCGATCAAACACTCTCCAGGATAGTCGCCCTGAAACGCCAGAAGGCGGAGCAATCCCTCGCTCTAATGCAGGCATCGCTTCGGCAATCACGAGAGAAACTGGTGGAGTTGGAAACCGAGCTCGCCCGCGCGAACGATATTGGGCTGGACTTTGAAATGTTGAAGCTCGCGAACCAGAACGGTCACATCCGACGAATGCTTCACGACATGGAGCGAGTGCGCGGCGAAATTGCTATCATTGAAGGCCGACTGGAAGACGCCAGAGAGGCGCTAAAGCAGATTTTGATGTCGGAAGACGAGTTATCACGAATAAACGTGGCGAGACGTTCAGCGTAAAGCTCTTCTACGCGGCATGCGAGTCAAGCAAGCCGGACTCCACCCGATTCCGCCCATTGCTCTTGGCAAGGTAGAGCTTCTTGTCGGCCTGTTCTATCAGGTCCGCACTCGACGTGCCCGGGCTGAAACGGGCGAGGCCAAATGAGGCCGTGATGTCTCCAATTGGTGTCTTCGTCCCTTTCAGAACCAATCGGCGTTCGCTCATCTGAACCCGGATTCGATCAATCAGCTGTGTCGCCGCCGTAAGGTTCGTCGCCGGCAGGATAATGGCGAACTCTTCACCGCCATAGCGGGCCACCAGATCCTGCCCTTTGATATTGCTCGTGATGACAGAGGCAAAGATCTTCAGGATCTCATCTCCGACCCGATGGCCAAATGTGTCGTTTACACGTTTGAAGTGATCGAGGTCTGCAATCGCGAGGCACAGTTCGGATTGTTGTTTTGACGCGGAGTCGATCTCTGCGGACAGGCGCATGTCAAAGGCGCGGCGATTGTAGATCTTTGTCAGAGGGTCGCGCAGGCTCTCATTCCGAACGGTTTCCAGTTCTTTCTGAAGACGTTCGATCTGTCGTTTTGATTCCTGCAACCCTTCAATAAGATGATGGCTCTGTTCACTCATGCGCTGGTTCTCGGACAGCAGACGCGTGATAGCGGCGGACACAGGCGCAGTAGAGTCCGAGTTCGAAACCGCTTGCTGGATTTGTTTCAGGGCGAGTTCAAATTGGTCGCTATTTTCTACGCCGGTCCCAACCAGGTCCAGGACGCTGGATAATTGCTGTTCGACTTCACGGCCGATGCCTTCGCGTTTTTCGGCATCATCGCTGCCACCGAGGTGCATATTATAAACTTGGTCGATTTCGTACTGGCTGAAGGAACCGCGTTCCAGCATTTCATTGACAGCGATGACGACGCTTTCGTCAGATTGCGCAGCATAGGCGTACATCAGGGCAAAAGTATTCGGCAGGGGCGGTGTGCCATATTCAGTTATCAGCTCGCAGGCCGAATTTGCATGAGCATATGACTTCGCAAATGCCTGCTGATGTTCCGGGCATTGAAATACAGGCGTTTTACTATCGCTCATTTTCTGGAACCGTCCCCATCGGTTACTGCCAATCGAATGGAAACTTACATGAGTGATGTTCAAATATAGTTAAATTGACTTGCTAACCCTTACAAATACTGGCGATCCCGGCGCGATTCGAACGCGCGACCTACAGATTAGGAATGGCTCCCAGCGCTCTGCGCTGGACTACTCTGAGCTACGTAACACCTTATTTTTTCTGTGAATTTGTGAAACTTGATTCGCGGGGAGCACGTTGAAATACGCCCCAATTCGAGTTCAAATGGTTCCCCCATGGTTCCCCGAATCGGCCGGAGTAACAGATGCAGAAACTGACCAAGCGAGTAGTAGACAGTATCCGGCCAAGCGGCCTGGACAAGAAGATCTTCGACAGCCAGTTACCCGGTTTCCATGTGCGAGTGAAGCCGAGTGGAACAAAGAGCTACGCGTTGAAGTATCGTGTGGCGGGACGCCAGCGAAACGTCACCATCGGACGACACGGTGTGATCACGCCTGACCAGGCAAGGATGGAGGCCTTCCGTCTTCTTGCGACGATTTCTGAGGGGGATGATCCTTCAGCGATTCGCAAGGCAGCTTTCAGGGACCCGACCCTGGCTCAGCTCTGGGAAGAGTATCTCGAACGCCACGCGCTGCCTCGCAAGGCGCCCAGCTCCATCAGGGAAGATCGGGGGCTCTGGCGCCTCTATATTGGACCCGCGCTCGGATACTTGAAGGTCAATGCCATCAATCGAAACGATATTTCTAGGCTGCATGATTCAAAACGGCATCAACCGGCTTGCGCAAACCACATTCTGTGCCTGCTCTCAAAGATGATGAACCTTGCGATCGAGTGGGAATACCGATCGGACAATCCGTGCCGCGGTATCAAGAAGTTTCACGAAGAACCTCGCAACCGGTTTCTGAGTACGGAGGAGCGTGACCGGCTGACCCAAGCGCTTCACGAGGAGCCAGACCAGGCGAGTGCAATCGCGATCTGGCTGTGCCGGTTTACCGGCGCAAGGAAGGGCGAAGTATTGCAAGCGCGCTGGGAACAATTCGATCTCGATGCGAAGATCCCGGTTTGGCAAATTCCCGCGACATATACCAAGCAGCGACGCGTCAACCGAAAGCCTCTGTCCCGTCCGGCAGTGGTGTTGTTGTCGGAATGGAAGAAGGTCTGCCCGCAATCGTCCGCAGGATGGGTCATACCAGGCAAGGATCCCGAGAAACGGAGAGCTGACCTCAATGGTCCATGGCGCCGTATTCGTGATCGGGCAGGGCTCGTGGATGTCCGCATGCACGACCTGCGACACGATTTTGCATCAATCGCCGTGGCACAAGGCGCGTCACTTGAGATTATCGGCCGGTATCTCGGTCATGCCTCCATCCAGACAACCCAGAGATACGCGCACCTTCTGGATGATCCGTTACATGCAATGGCTGAACTGATCGGAGAAGCCCTGTGACGGAACGCCCAAGACAGGGAATGCTTGTACCGACCATTCCCCTTACTGATCTGTTCGAGCAGCTGCGCAATGAGACCATCGAGACTCCGGAATCGGCCTCAGCGAAGGCCAGCTTGAAGCGGATATGGAGTGACTTTGCGCCAATCCAGGTAGTTCAGAAGCCCTGCGATGATGAAGACTGGGTAGAGATCGAATTTCCGGGATTGACGAACTTCAAAGAAGCCTTCGAGGCAGTTCGTCTTGCACAAGAACTGCTGGAAAGCGGGTATGTACCTGACGTAGCTCCACAGAAGTACGGTCGCGAATGGCGCGCGCGGCTGAGGCGCATCCGGCACGAACTCAAGTTGTTGCTCCTTCACAAGGTGTATCTGAGAAGTTGGGAAATCTCGGGCCACTCAGATCTCCTGGATTGCCGGGTTGTCATTCCGATGGCGTTGCTGGAGCATCAAGGCTTCCTGATAGATGATGCTTGGCACTCGGGTAGATTTGGCGGCCTGAATTTTTACAACCTCCAAGTTCATCGACATGATCTGCTTGGCTCGACACGAACCGATCATCCTGCGGTACCGGAAAGCAGATTACCGGCTCGTCTCACGGAAAAACTGCTTCGCCGGAATTTGACGCGTGAAAGGCCGGAACTCATTTATCGAGTATCCGCTGAATACGCTATCCTGTACGACCTCTTGAAGTACCAACCTTCAACAATTGATCTCGAGGCCGCGGGCGCAATCTATGCCGAGCCCTATCGTGCCGGACTGAAGAAGAGAGGAAGAAAGTCGAGACTGGAGCAGACCAGAGAGTTCTTCCTGCAAATGGTCGATGAAGGACTTTCAGGCATGACGCTTACCTCTGCAATCGACCAGTTTCAACGTCGGTGGGAAGAGGAGCACGATACCAAGGTCGCACCATATCTGGAGTTCGAGTCAATTCGGAATCATCTCGTTGAGCTTGGTTATTGGGATGATGGCTCCTGGAACATGGAGCTGATCATGAGGGAAAGGGATAATCTGGGTCTGTAGTGAGTATTGCAGGTTTGAATTAGCCGGAATTATTCCCGCTATGAAATTCTGGCTTCCAAAGCACTCTTGTCACATCGTTTTTCAAACCAGGAGAATTACTGTGACAATTCGCTTACTGATCAATACGCAAGAGGCGGCGGAGAGGACTGGATTGTCTCCCCGGACTCTGGAAACGCTTCGGCTGCGAGGCGGCGGCCCTGCCTTTGTAAAGCTTGGGCGCTCGGTTCGCTACGAGCTTTCTGCACTGGAAGCGTGGATCGATGCCAACCGTTCGGCATCGACGAGTGAATATCATGCATAATAGCAAGCAGAAAAAGAAAATCGGCCGTGCCTGGCGGGAGATCCTTGTCAGGATAATGACGCATTTGCCACGCGCTCAACGCATAATCCTCAAGGAGCTGGTGTCCATGGGAAATCAGCGTGGGTATTGCTGGCCATCAATCAAGACTCTGGCGGAGCAAACGGGCTACTGTCAAAAGACTGTTCAGAGGGCCTTGAAGGAACTTGAGCGGAAGAAGCTCATTCGTCGTCGAAGAAAGGTCCGCTCGGATGGCAGTCAAGGCGTATATGAGATCGCGATCACCTTGCCACTTGGTGTCCAGTGCACTGGACATGGCCGGCCCTCAGAGGTGGACAGAATGTCCGCGCTTAAAGAAAACTATCAAAACAAATCCAAAGCCGTGACGTGCGAGGTCCGCTCTCTCGAAGATGACCTTCTGAAACTCTTTGACCGAGTTATTGATGAGAAGTCCCATCCGGAACTGCTGAGCCTGTATGAGGTGACCTCATGGCTGTTTGATCGACTGGATGAACCGTGGCCACAATTGAAGAGTCTGATTCTGAACCGGGCCATTGACCTGCGGGACGAGTTGCACCAATCCGGCAAGAGGCTTCATTCATGGTCTCAGCTTGTCGATCGACTTGGTGCGCGAAAGAGCGGGCGGGTCAGCGAACCGGGTTCGCCAGTTCCAGGCCGAAACGGCAAATGGCGGTTCGGTGAAAATGCGGCTCGGCTCGGTATCAACAGCAGTGATCCAAGACTGGCCATGCTCCTTTCGGAGTTTCACTTCGAGCAGAAGGGTTCCGGTATTCGGCTTGCCACAGAGTCTCCATCGGCTGCTGGCCAACTCGTGCAGGACTACTCTGGCATCCTTCGAAAGTCTGCGCTGGAGCATGGGACCGAGATCGCGGTCTTCCACCGCGACAAGATCATCTTCTCGACCGGAGGCCGTTGAGTGGCATGGCAATCTGAAGTGCGGGATGCGGGCTTGTGCCCGCATTCGGTTCATCCGGGTGGTCAAAGGCTGCGCGCAGCAGCTTGTTCGCGCGGCAGTAATAATCGCTATGAGTATGGCGAGGGCGTTCGGGCTCCGGAACTTGCGGGTCCTGTCCGGCGAGTTGACCATGCGGGCAAGCAAAGCGCGCAAGCGATTTTCAGTACTGACCCCCGGAAGAAGGGTTGCGCAACAGGGATGGGGCAGGGTTGCGGTTCGTTAGTCGCCGGGAAGAGACAGCAGATCGTCTTTCAAGCCGTCATCGATCCAGGCCATCAGCTCGGCCAGATTCGGTTCCATGATTTCCTTCTTGAGGCCGCATTCCCTTACCACGGCAACGCGCCAGCTCGTTGCCCGGAGCGCTTCTATATTCCTGGCATCTCGTTCGACGTTCTGGCGGAACTTCTCCTGCTAGAATTCCGGTCGGGTTGCCGGGGTTGTGGCGTATCTGCAGTCAGCATGACGATGCCAGAAACATCCATGCACGAAGATGGCGACCTTCCTTTTTCGCATCACGATGTCAGGGCGACCTGGAAGTTTTCGATCATGCAGGCGATAACGGAATCCGGCAGCGTAGAGTGCGCGTCGAAGGATCAATTCCGGTTTGGTGTCCTTGCCACCGATGCCGGCCATCATGCGGGAGCGCGTTTTCTTGTTGACGATGTCAGCCCCAGAAACGATGTGCGGGGCCATCCGGGCATTCATGCCCAAGCTAGGGCACAGGCACATCGGCAATATCGAAACTGAAGAAGTTCGCGATGTTCGAAAGGTGTCGGAGTGGCACTTAGGCGGATCCGCGCACCCACTGGAGAACGGTTGTGTCCCTAGTGTAGCCCAGCTTCTTAGCCAGCTCAGAAGGGGTTGAATTCCGATATTCGAATGAGAGTTCTAGGAACCAGGGCATGCGGCGGTTCTTCGAGTTCTGGAAACAGCATTGGTCTTACTTTCGGTTTGTTGTTGATAGGAAGAATCTAATGGTCCGAACTGTTGGTGTCGGGTGGCAAACTATCATCTGTATAAGGCGCAGTGCATTTGTCGCTCTAGATCTTCGGCATGCGGGCGATGTCCCGCTTCCGGCGTATGCGAAGTCTGCGGAAATTCTTTTCAATCCATTCGTCAATGTACAATCACTTTAATCAACAAAGGAATATCGAGAGCAGGGCAAGATCCAAATCGCTACGCGACGTCGCTCTTCTCGAATTGCGCGAGCTTCTCGCTGTCTGAGACCTGCTCATCTGCGAAAAGCGGAGACTGGTTCGAGTGTGTCTGACACCATAGATTCGTCTGTTGAAATGCCAGCGATTTACCTCTAAATGGAAATGAAATTCAATCCGGGGGGCGGGGATGAACGACACGGGCAGCGTTCATGCAAATATCGAAAAACACGACGATTGGACCTCAGTGTGCCATAAGCCTGTGTTCCAACGCGGCCCGCTGTCTATCGGCCACCATTCTTACAGGCTCGCGACGCTTGCCTTGTATGGTTTCCTTGTAGCAACGCCATACGCGGCTGCTGAGACGGACAAGGGATCAGGTGAAGATCCGGCAACCGTGCTGGAAAAGATCATCGTTCTTGAAGACCGTGCTTCCGCCTCAGAAGAGGACAAGGGATTCAAGCCGGCCGATGTGACCACGACCGGTCCCTGGGCCGGCCGTGCGATTGAGGATATCCCTTATTCGATCACTATCCTTCCGGATCACCTGATCGAAGACACGACATCGCGCAGCCTGGACAGCCTGTTTATCCTGAGCCCTTTGGTGCAGGCGGGACAATCGCAGGACATCAACAACATCGCTCAGGCAACCATCCGCGGCTTCAATGTCGCGCGTGCTTATGTGGGCGGTGTGCAGAACAACAACCTCGGACAGGGCGTGTTTGTCGAAGAAATTGAGAGTCTGGAGGTTTTCAATGGATTATCCGGTTTCCTTTACGGTGCCAGTCCGGTCGGCGGTCTGATCAATTACGACCTAAAGGGCCCGACCGGCGATACTCTTCGGAAGCTGACGGTCGGGAATTATGGCGGCAGCCAGTATTTCGCGCATCTTGATCTTGGCGGCACAATCGATGCCTCAGAGACTGTCGGCTACAGGGTTAACCTGTTGGCGCAGGACGGCGACACCTCGATCGACGAGCAAAGTCTGAGTCGCTGGATGGTCAGCGGCGCGATGGACTGGCGCCCGACCGACAACCTGGCCTTTGAAGTGTTCTTGTCGACGAAGAACTACCATCTCGTTGGCCGTCAGTTTCAGTTCTTTCTCGGCGGCGATGTACCGGCACCGGTGGATGGATCTAAGCTTTACGTGCCGCGCGAAACTTATCTCGACACCGATTCCGATCTTGCGCATGCGTCTGTCGTGTACCAGCCCAACGATACCTGGGCCGTTCGGGCGGCCTATCAGTACAAATATGATGTACGCACCATGGTCTATGGTCTTGGCGGTCTGCAGCCTGATGAATCCAGCTACGAGTTCACGCTATATGGTGGGCGGTTCTCGGCAAAGACAAATGGCGGGTACGCCTATCTCGACAGGAGCTTCCAGACGGGGCGCATGCGTCACCGCCTGACTCTGGGTATCAATGGCTACGATTATGAGAACCGTCTGGCCATTGTCTCGAATGGATTTCCCTCCTTCTTTGACGGCCCGTACACATTTGCATTCTCGGACCGGTCGGTTGTTGATCTGCAAATCCCGGAATGGGATATCGACGATTCCAGTTGGGTCGTAAATGCGACGAGCCAGAACATCAATCTAGTCGCTGGTGACGAAATCGCATTCAATGATCAGTGGTCGGCCCTCGTGGGTGTTAATTATAGCACAATCCGTGCTGAAAGTTTCGACTTCGCGACGGGTGATGCTATTCCGAATACGGACTATTCTGAGTCGACTGTCACGCCGACCGCATCTGTCATGTTCAAGCCGGCGGCGGGCTGGAACACTTATGCCACCTATATTGAATCCATCGAGCAGGGGTCGATTGTCGGACAGTCCTACGCGAATGCCTTCGAGATGCTGCCACCTCTGAGAAGCAAGCAATACGAACTCGGCGCGAAAGTCGATCGTGGCGGCCTCCTTCTGACGGCGGCCCTGTTCCAGATCGAAAAGGCCAGCGAACGGTCGAGTGATGGAACCGGCACCGGCACACTGGTGCAAGACGGCCTTGAAGTGCACAAAGGGTTGGAGCTCAGCGTCATCGGCAAGCCAACAGATGAGATCAATCTGATTGCCGGTCTCACCCTGATGGACAATGAGATCAAGGATAGTTCCGATCCCATGCTTGAAGGCAAGAAGCCGTATGGCGTCTCCGAGGAAGTGTTCAAGCTGTATGGCGAATACACCCCCAACAAACTGCCAGACTGGAGCTTTTCGGCGGGTGTCGCTTTCAATGGCGAAGGCTATCAGAATCCGCTCAACACCAGAGAGCTGGACAGCTACACGCTGCTGGATCTCGGCATCCGTTACGAGACACAGGCTTTCGGCAAGAATGTTACGGCCCGGCTCAATTTCAAGAATGCCGCAGACGAGGATTACTGGGCGGCCACATCGCCCGGCGCGCCGCGAACAGTTGCCTTTTCCCTTTCCGCGCGATTCTGATGAGATGCTGCCCTGAAGCGATGACCCTGCAGACGCGGAGAACGCTTTTGAAGGCCATGGGGCTGGCGGCGCTTACCGCCTGCTCGCCCGCTGGAGCCGACACATCCGGGCAAGGGGGCGTTCTCGCGCTCGACTGGGCGCTTGCGGAAACAATGATCGCCCTCGGAAAGACGCCGGCCGGAATTGTCGCGGCGGAAGACTGGAAGCGCTTTGTTGTCGACCCCGAATTGCCGCGCAAGACTGCAGATCTTGGCCTGCAGCAGGAATTGAACTTCGAGTTGATGGCGGCGTTGCGGCCGGACCTTATCCTCATCTCCCCCTTCCTTGAGCATCTGAAACCGAAACTCGACCGGATAGCACCGTCGGCCAACCTATCGGTCTACGACCCCGGCGAGGTACCGCTTGGCCAACGTGTGAACGTCACGCGAAAGCTTGCCGGGCTCATTGGCGCGGTCAGTGCCGTTGATGACTATCTTCTCGATCTGGATGCGTTGCGGGAGGACATTGCCGGCCGGCTGTCCCGCTTGCGGCAGAGACCGATCCTGATGGTGAGTTTCATCGATGACCGCCATGCAAGGATTTATGCTGGCAGCAGCCTCTACGCTGATGCCATGGCCTGGTTGGGGCTGAAGAATGCCTGGCGGCGGCCAGCTGGATACTTCGGATTCTCGACCATCGGCATCGAAGAGCTCGCGACACAAGAGGACGTCGAACTTATCGCGGTGGAACCCGTCCAACCGGATATTTCGCGCGCGCTCGCAGAAAGCCCTTTGTGGACGAGACTGCCCTTTGTGTCCGCTGGCCATCATGGAACGATCCCGCCCGTCTTTATGTTCGGCGCCCTGCCGTCTGCGCGCCGTTTTGCCGACCTGGTAATCGCACATCTCGAAGAAAGATGGGGGTGAGGCTTGGAACGGGCGCTTGATCCACGGCTCCTGTCAGCGGCACTTTTCGGTACCGCTCTCACACTGGGAACCCTGTTGCTCTACGGCCCGGCACAGGGCCTGTTCGCAACGGGAACGCTGGACCAGGAGTTTCAGAACCTGATCCTCGTTCATGCGACATTACCAAGGCTGGCAATGTGCATGCTTTGTGGTGCAGCGCTTGGCATATCGGGCGCCATTCTTCAGCAGGTTCTGCGTAACCCGCTCGCAGCCCCGGACACGCTGGCGGTGAGCGCAGGCGCGCGCCTGTCACTCGGTCTTGTGACGCTGTTCGCGCCAGGACTGTTCGGCTTGGGCCGCGATGTGATCGCCATCTTCGGTGCGGTCGTGTCGACTGCCATCGTTCTTGCGATTGCCCGGGCGCGCAAATATTCGCCCATCTCGACCATTCTCGCCGGGCTGGTAGTCAGCCTGTACTGTGGCGCCCTGTCGACCATCCTCATCCTTGCCAAGGACCGCTACCTCGTCGGACTGTTCATTTGGGGCAGCGGTTCACTTAGCCAGCAGAGCTGGCAGCCCGCAATTGACCTTGCGATGCGCTTGGCTGTGTTGATGGTGCCGCTCTCCCTGCTAATGCGGCCACTTGCCGTTCTCGACGCAGGGCCGGAACTTGCCAGAGGTGTGGGTGTCCGCATCGAACGTGTCCGGTTCTACGCCATCGGACTTGCGGTGCTGCTAGCGGCGTTTGTGACGAGCGCGGTCGGTGTCATCGGATTCATCGGGCTGGCCGCCCCCGCCCTTGTCAGTCTCGGCAAGCTGCGGCGCTTTCCGGCGCGCTGCATCTGGTCCGGCATCCTGGGGGCGCTGGCATTGCTCGTCACCGATCTTGGCGTCCAGCTCGCCAGCGGCAAGGCGGGGGCGTTCATTCCGACGGGGGCCGTAACTGCCGTAATCGGATCACCGCTCCTACTCCTCCTCCTGTCGAGATTGCGGACCAGGACACATCAGGATGCCGTCGGCGAACCGGCCCTGAAGTTACAGCCGTCCGGTCGGCGATGGGGCCTGCCGGTGAATCTGGCCATTGGTGCGGGCTTGCTTGCCGTGGCAATTCTGCTTCTCCTTCTCGGGCGCGCGGCAGACGGCAGCTGGCAGGTCCTGAGTGCCCACGCCTTTTCAGATGTGATGCCATGGCGCGTACCGAGAATGCTTGGCGCGGCCGGGGCCGGAAGCCTACTCGCTGTCGCCGGCTATATCCTTCAACGGGTGACCCAGAACCCCATGGCGAGTCCTGAAATCATGGGGGTGACGGCCGGGGCCGTTCTCGGTGCGGCGGCGACGCTGTTTTTCATTGGCACGGGGTATTCACTTGGCCTGGCGGCGTCCACCGTGATCGGATCTTTCCTTGCAATATTACTCGTACTGGCCATTTCCATGCGCCGATCGGCAGCGCCAGAGCGGGTTCTGCTTGCGGGCGTTGCCTTGTCCGCGCTTGCAGATGCACTGGTGGGCCTGCTGATGTCGAGCGGAAGCCCGAGCGCAGTATTGCTGCTCGCTTGGATGTCGGGCTCAAGCGGCGGCGCCGGTCTGGGGGCAGCGGTGGCAACCATCATGGCAGCGCTGACTCTGCTCGGCGTTTCGATGCTGGGCGCACGCTGGCTGGCAATCCTGCCGCTGGGGGGCACGACTGCAGCCAGCCTTGGTGTTCCGGTCACACGGTCCCGAATACTACTTCTGATTCTAGCCGCCGTCATGACGGCCATTGCTACGCCAATGATCGGTCCGATCACCTTTGTTGGCCTGATGGCACCACATGCGGTTAGGTTGATTGGCATTCGCCGGGTGACAACCGGGCTTGCGCTGAGCGCACTTGTGGGTGCCTTCCTCATGATCCTCGCCGATACGCTTGCAAGGACAATCGCATTTCCGATTCAACTTCCGACGGGAATTCTGGCAAGCTTGCTGGCCGGGCCTATATTGCTCTATCTCGTTGCACAGGAGGGACGTCGAACATGACCTCGCATCCCGCAAAGGCAAAAGCAGGCACCGGGGACCACCCAGGCGCTCCAATTCTGCAGCTGCGTGATGCGACTGTTGAAATCGACCGCGCGCGTCTCGTCGATGGTGTCAGCCTCGATCTTGTTCCGGGGACGGTAACTGGACTTGTCGGGGCAAATGGCGCGGGAAAGTCGACCCTGCTCAAGGTGCTGGCCCGACAACAGCCGCTGTCCTCTGGCGACTGCCAGCTCAAGGGGCGTGAAATTGCGTCTTTCGGTTCACGCGAGTTTTCACGCCATATCGGCTATTTGCCGCAATCCATTCCGCCGACACAGGGACTAACCGTGGAGGAAATCGTCCGCATGGGGCGATTTCCGTGGCATGGCGCGCTCGGGCCGTTCACAGAGAAGGACGTCAGGGCAGTTACCAATGCGCTCGAGATGACGGGTATGGTGAGCTTTGCTGACCGTTTCACGGACACTTTGTCTGGGGGAGAGCGTCAGCGGTGCTGGATCGCGATGCTGCTGGCGCAGGAAGCGGGCGTTCTGCTGCTGGACGAGCCAGTTTCTGCCCTCGACCTGCGATACCAGGCAGAAACCATGGAACTGATCCGCAGTATTTCGCGGAGTCGGAGAATTTCTATCCTGGTGATTCTGCATGATATCAACCTCGCCGCACGATTCTGCGATGAGGTGATTGCTCTAAAAGGCGGGGAAAAAGTGTGGATGGGCAGGGCGGCCGAACTTCTCGACGCTGAAACACTGGGGGCAATCTACGATACACCGATGATCATCGTCTCCCGGCCCGGAACGGATGAGCGGTTTGCTTTTGCAACGCTAGGGCCATGACCGGGGTGCTGTCAGGGTGCCTCAACCCGATCGTCTGAATGGAACCCGGAAGCAGTCGTTCGAAGAAATATGGTGCTCTGCCCCCAACAAACTGGATCGTTTTTGGTTAGAGTTTCCGGTATTCTGGAACTTGGCTGGGCGGAGACGAGACGATGCGAGCATCTGTAGCGGTTCAGCGACGGTGAGACACTTTGTTGGTTTTGCTTAAGGAGGATTTTTGGCTCATCGTAACTGAACCAAGGAGTGAAGATGAGCAAGAAATCCGAAAGTGCCGAACAGCACATACAATCGGTGAAGCGCCGCACCCGGCGCAAATATTCAGCTGAAGAGAAGATCCGCATTGTCTTGGAAGGCATGCGCGGCGAGCATTCGATTGCGGAGCTTTGCCGCCGTGAGGGACTGAAGGGTCTCAGGTCAGGAGGACCATGAAACTAAGACGCTTGAATCGCGCAAGACCTATTGATTGAACCAGATGTGATGAGCCAATCACTCCTGATCCGACAGCATCAGAGTGTCTCAACCGTATGAAAACGGACAATGCCGTCACCACAGTGACGTGGAAACCGCGATTGGCGCCATTCCTTTTAATGGCTGCAAACGGCGACTGACAAAGTTTGTCGATTGTGTCGCGCTGCAACTCTGTGATGAAGTCTTCCCAGCACTGGTTTTGGGATGATTGATAAAGTGTGTATTTGCAATCTCCAGAAAAATCACAGTATTTTACGGCGGAAGCGCTGATGGGAAGGGGAGAGCTTTATGGACTGGAAGGGAATATGTTTGGCGGTGGTTGGGTTGACCGCACCGGCATTGGGGACATGGGCCGAAGTGCCCGTCTATGCAGACGATGTTGATCATTCCTCCTATTTGGTGACGGTCACACTAGGGGATGGTGAAATGGCTCGCTCGGCGGTGGGCATTGTAGTCGACGAGAAGGGGCGCATTATCACATCGTCGGCGCTGATTGGTCGCGACAGTGACCAGACCTGGAGCGTCAGCAAGACGGGCAACGCAGCGAACGTTCCGGCAGCGGTTCTTTCAATCGACCGCGAACTCGGTGTGGCCTTGCTTGAACCAGAAGGCAGCCCCTTCAGTGCTCATGCCACCTTTGCACGCGAAGATGTTTCCACGCAAAGCCCCATTCGCTCGATTGCAATTGATGGGGCGGGCAATTTGATCGCTTCGGAAGGCGTGATCATAAATACGTCCATGCCGCCCATCAAGCAGCCACCCGTCAACTATCTGCTGCACTCGGCCCCTATTGCTTCTCTCGGCTTTGGCGGTGCGGTGGTAAATCGCTGCGGCGATCTCGTTGGCATCAATGTAGTCAGCCCACTCCTATCGCAAAACAGGGCCCGGCGACTGGATGTGCCGGATGGTGATATTTACGCTCTGGATCGCGAGCCTCTGCTTGAATTTCTAATTGGCAACAACATCGTCACCGATATCAATGCTGATCGTTGTCTTACGCATGATGACGCGGTCAAGAATGCCGTAGAGGAACAGGCGAAGTCAGAAGCAGAAGCAAAGAAATCCGCCGACGAACTCGAAGATGCACAACAGCGTCTAGAGGAACTTGAAACTGAAAAGCAAGCCGCCGAGGACGCGGCACTGGAGGCAAAGCGCGAAGCAGAGCGTCGCCGGCTTGAGGCTGACCGTTTGAAGGGAGACGCTGACGCCACCAAGGAGGAGCGCGACGAAGCCGACAAGGCGGCGGAGGAGGCTGAACGCCTTGCCGCGGAGGCGTCGATCAATATCAGCGACTATTCCAAGCGGATCGATAAGCTGACAGATATGATCGAGCGGCTCGAAGGCGAGATCGCGGAAGGTCGCAAGCAGCTCCGCTATGCAATTGGCGGGGGGGTTCTCGCTGTTCTCCTCATCGGCGCACTACTTTCGTTCTGGCTGCTACGTCGAGGCGCGAAGCTGAAATCCACGGCAGGAAATCTGGCTGAGGCGCAACAGGAACTCCGTCGTACCTTTCCAGACGTCGAATGCCGCGGCGAAGATGCGCAGAAAGTGCCGCATGCTTTTCGCATCAGTGGTAGTGCGCTATTGCGATCGCCTGGCGGCCTGGTCATCGGCCGCCAGCCAGCCACCGCTTCGATCGTTTTGAACCACCCGGAAGTCTCGCGGGAACATGCCCGCGTGATCCTTCGTGGCGGAGAGGTTCTTATCGAAGACCTCGACACGACGAACGGCACAAAGATCAATGGCGAGGTACTGATATCGGGCAAGCCAGTCCGGCTTTCTGACAGCGACACGCTAAGCATTGGTTCCATCAACTTCACGGTGCGGTTCCTCGATGTTTAGGTCGCTGATCATCGCGTTCGTCATCGTCCTGATCGCATCCGGACTGTTTCAGGCCGAAGCGCAGGAATCCGGCTCAAACAACTCGTTCATTAGCCAGTTCCAGTCGCTCTTCGCGCCCACCGACGCGACTCCGCCGGACGCGGTGGAGGTGACCGGGCCCAGCGTCGTGAAGATCGTCGTGATGCTCTATAATCCGCGGACAGGAGAGTTCACGGGTGGATCGGGGTCCGGCGTCATTGTCGACAATACCGGTCACATTCTGACCAATTGGCATGTGGTACATGCTGCCCCGGGGTTTGACCGGATCGTGCTTGTCGCAACAGAGGCGTCCAAATCGCCGGCCCTTGCCGAAGTTGTCGAAGAGTATTTCGATCAGGACCTTGCCATTCTGAAGACCGAGAAGTCGGTCGGGCCGGCCGCGACGTTGGCTGCGGAGCTGCCTGTTGAAGGGCGTAGGGTTCGCGCGCTCGGCTTTCCGGGCTCTGCCGCGAATGACAAGGGCGCAGAGATCCAAGCCCTGTTCGACCGGCGCGACCTCACGCTCGACCAGAAGGTTGGGCCCTATAGCCAGATCGCGTTCGACAATATTCGTTTGTCGTCGACATCAGGCGATTTCTCCAATGCGCGGAACCGCCGCTGGGAACAGCGCTCGACCAATTCGCCAGCGCTGAAGATCCTCCAGCACCAAGCTGCGCTCAACCCGGGTAATAGCGGCGGGCCGCTGTTTGACGAATGCGGACGCGTGGTCGGGATCAACACGCAGCGCGCTCTTGAGGGTAAAGCTTCCTTTGCTGCCGGCATCTATCTGGCTTCCAGCATCCAGGAAGCCATGCCGAAGTTGCGCGAGCACAATGTACGTTTCAACCAGGCACCTGGTACCTGCAATGGATGGAAACCGCCTGAGAAGCTGCAGATGCAAACAGTTGTCCTCGGCTTTGCGACATTGTCCTCGCTGGTGATCGCCGTCTTCGCGGTGACTCGCCGCCCTGTCCGGGCCTCGCTTTCGCGTTTGGTCTCGCGGCCAGTGCCGAAATCGGGAGGCGACAGCTCGGGGCACCGTAAACTGAACCGATCATCACAGAGTCCATCATTCAATCACCCACACCAACCGATGAGTCCACCTGCCGCGCCTCAAGTTGCACAGGGCGCTATTCTGTCCGGCACGAGTTCGGATGACGGCCGGATGGTCAGGGTGGAGATTGATCCGCAGCTTGCCGGGGCCAGCGCCGATGGCTTCGTCATCGGTCGGGTAGCAGCGCTGTGCCACGTCGTATTCGACGACAATCTGGTGTCGAAGCGGCAGGCTCGGCTGTTCTGGTCGGAAGGCTATCTCATGATCGAGGATCTCTACGCGACCAATCCCACAATTGTGAACGGCGAACCGCTCGTCCCCTACAGCCCGAGGCCGTTGCGAACGGGAGACCAAATAATGCTGGGCAATACTGAACTTTCGGTTTCCATTGCCAGAAGCTGACCCGAGGAAGGATTTGGAATATTATGAAACTGATCAGGATTGGCCGCAGCGATTTCAACGAGGCCCGGCTTGACGATCCAACCGTCTCCCGCCGTCACGCTGAAATGGTGGTACTTGCAGATGGCAGATTGTTTCTGACCGACTGCATGAGCACCGGCGGAACACATGTCAGCCTTAACGGTCAGTGGTCACCGATCCGGCAGGCCTTTGTGGAACCAGGTGACCAGATCCGGTTCGGCAATGTGGCGACCACCGCCAGCAGTATCGCGACCCGCAACTAAGATGTTCAATATAGAGGAAAAGCACGATGCCCGTGTACAAAGGAAAAGACGGAAAGATCTACGAAGAAAATGCGCCTCAGGCGACGATTGGCAAGGATCAGCGCACGCTCGCCAGCTCGTCGGGCGGGAATGCTGCGCAGGGATCGTCCGATGACCGTACACGGCTTGGTGATGGTGGTGAGCAGCCAGCCTCGACACCTGAGCGGACGGACGCTTTCAACCAGAAAACCCAGCTTGCAGGAGTGGCTGGCCCGCCCGCCAGTTCCCCCGGCCAGCAGACCTCGCCAGCGAGGGGTGTTCCAGGGGGCACGCCTGCTGCTGCAGAACCTTTCGATCAGGGTGCTGAGAAAACGTCACTCGTGGGCGGCCTTCCAGTCGAAGACGGCCAGACAGCAGATCCAATGATATCCGAGGACCCGGTTGTTGGCTGGCTGGTGATTGAGAATGGCCCCGGCCGCGGATCTGCGGTTCAGGTCGGTGTGGGCATGAACTCGGTCGGCCGCGGTGCCGACCAGCGGATCCGGATCGATTTTGGTGATACGGCGATTTCCTCGGTGAAACACTTCTTCGTTTCCTATGATCCGCGTTCGCGCCAGTTCGGTGTGCATCGCGGTGACGGTCCGAACATCACCTATTTGAATGGGGCCCCCATTTATGGATCAGAAGTCCTGCCTACCATGGCGCAGATCGAGGTTGGTTCGACGACATTGCGCTTCGTAGCGTTGTGCGGTGAAGACTTCAGCTGGACCGAGTAGACGATGAAGCCAGATGCATCCAAGAAGGCCATGCGCGATCGCGTCGCCGGGGATTCCCGACGTGGCGATCGGGAGTACCAGGAAGATGCCTTCAAAGTGATCGACCTGCGCGAATGTAGCACCGAGGACGACGATGCCGTTCTCCTGGTGCTGGCCGACGGCATGGGCGGACATGCCGGTGGCGCTTTGGCCAGCGAAATTGCCGTCAACCGGTTCGCGGAGGCATATGTTGAGATGATGTCCTCACCCTCATTGATGAAGCGGTTCGAGCGTTCGCTGGAGGCCGTCAATCTGGGCCTTCATGAGGCCATAGCAGAAAAGCCGCACCTCAAGGGTATGGGGTGCACACTCATCGCGGCCGTCGTAGAGAATGATAGGCTGGTGTGGATCAGCATCGGTGACAGCCCTTTCTGGCTTTACCGAAACGGCACACTGACACGCCTCAATGCAGACCATTCAATGAAGCCGGTACTGGAAGCGATGGTCGCTGCGGGCGAATTGACCGATGCGGAGGCGCGGCAGGATGGACGGCGCAGCGCGCTGCGGTCCGCCGTTGACGGCAATACGCCTCACCTGGTCGATATCAATATCAATGGCTACCGCCTGCAGCCGGAAGACACGATAATTCTGGCGAGCGACGGGGTTGAGTCCATGTCGGACGAGGAGATTGCCTACGCGCTGGACCGGACGTCGGGCCGTGGTGCAGGCGAGCGCGTCACGCAGTTGCTTGACGCGGTGATTGCGAAGAGAAGCCCTGGCCAAGACAATACGACGGCGATCCTGCTGGAAGTAATCCTTTCGGAAGACGGGTTGGCGGCGACGGCAGATGTGACTCGACTCAACCCCGGTTTACGCTTGCCGCGGGCTGTTGAAATCGAACGTCCCGATCCGGAAGAGGTCCGCACAGGCAAGACCCAAGTCCCTAATGATGCAAAGCGTCGACCTGTGCTGGCTAGCCTGATCATCGCCGGACTGGCTACTGTGTTGGCTGTAATCTTCGGCGTGCAACTGCTCAATCGTGATGAGTCGGACGATGCTGTGGATGCTGCGCCGTCGTTCGTGCGCGAGGACGACCTTGAAACGGATCGTCTCGAAGAAGAGAGCTCTGATATTGAAGAGCCTCGCTCCCCGGATCTTTTTGAAGAGCCGGGTGAGGGAGAAATGGAAGCGGTTCCATCCGATGACACCGGTTCCGGCCAGGGGGAGCTGGATGACCGCTTGGGCGATCCTGACAAGGAAGGCGACGGAGGCTGATCACGATGGCAAGCATGAACGCGCTACCCGGAAACTACGAGATTGAGGGATTTGAGATTGTCAGGGTCCTGGGCCAGGGCGGCTTCGGCGTCACCTATCTCGGTTTCGATCATGTCATGGACAAGCCTGTGGCGATCAAGGAGTATTTTCCGACCGAATGGTCGCGGCGCGCAGCAGACCAGTCGGTCATTCCGATGAGCGCCAAGGCGAAAGATAATTTCCGATGGGGTCTTGATCGCTTTCTCGACGAGGCCCGCACGATGGCGAAGTTCGATCATCCTGCGATTGTCCGCGCGACAAGGCACTTCCCAGCGAACGGCACAGCCTACATCATCATGGATTTCATCGAGGGGGAGACACTCGAAGAGGTACTCAATCGCGAAGGAACGCTGCCGTCTGACCAGACCCGTTACCTGCTTGAAGTGCTGCTTGATGGGCTCCGGCAGGCACACCGGCTGGACATTCTTCATCGTGACATCAAACCGTCAAACATCATCATTCGTACCGATGACGGACGGCCGATCGTAATTGACTTTGGCGCCGCGCGCCAAGCAATCCAAAAGCAATCGGCCCCGATAACGGCGATCGTTACGCCGCCTTATGCGCCGCATGAACAGTACACGACGCAGCAAAATCGGCAGGGACCATGGACCGATCTCTACTCCATGTCGGTGGTCGGCTATCAATGCTTGACCGGACTCAAGCCTCCCGACGGGCCGGGGCGTATCGAAGACGATACGATCCAGTGGCTGGACATTCAGGCCTATGGCGACCCGGAACTCTGCACCGCGATCAATGAGGGGCTGCGTGTGCCCAGCCAACAGCGGCCAGGCAATATTGACGCCTGGCTTACCATTTCAGGGACACGGTACGTCTCAGCGCCGGAAGACCCGTCTTCCTGGCCCTCTTCCGAACGTATTCACACTCGGCGGCGCGATGCGCCCCCGCCGCCGTTCAGAACACGCGTCCGTGGGCTGGATGACATGCCGCGCAAGTCGTCCGGCGCCATTCCGTCGGCCTTGTTCGTCGGCGGCGGTTTGGCGGTTGCAGCTGCAGCAGCTGGCCTGTTTTTTGTCATGAACTCCGGCAGCATCGGCAATGCGGATGCCAATGCGGATATGCTAGCCGTTTCATCGCAGGAATTGTCGCGTACCATTTCCGATTCAGAACGTCCGGATCGGTTTGCGGACCAGCCGGACATGGTTAACATTTCTTCCTATATGCCGGTAATGCGCAAGATTCCCGCGGGCTCCTTCATGATGGGTTCATCACCAGGAAGCACAGGTCACGTCACCCATGAGGCGCCCGAACATCGGGTGAGTATCGGCTACGATTTCGCGATGAGCGAGACGGAGATCACGATCGGCCAGTGGCGCGCCTGCACTCTCAACGGGCCGTGCGTGGATACTGACACGGTTGAGAACCAGAGCCGCGAAGCGCCGATGAAGAATAATCCGGACGATTATCCGGTGCGAATGCTGAAGATGTCGCAGGTCGAAGACTATCTCGATTTTCTGACCAGCCGGACCGGCAAGACGTATCGATTGCCGACAGAGGCGGAATGGGAGTACGCCGCAGGTGGTCGCAGAGGCACTATGTATCCCTGGGATAAACAGTCGGCTCTGGACCAGGCAAATTGTGATGAGTGCTTGTCTGTGGCTGGAAACTCGCGTGTCCATGAAGTCAAGCGATACAGTCCGAATTCCTTCGGCCTCTACGACATGGCCGGGAATGTCTGGGAAGTGGTGATGGACTGCTGGACAGAAAATTTCAGTTCCTCCCCAACCGATGGGAGCGCATTCTCAATTCCGGGATGCGAGAAGCTGACCATCAAGGGCGGGGATTATTTGAGTAAACTGGCCGACATGCGTGTATCTGCCCGATCCGGGTACACAGTGTTGCAAAATGGTCAGGAAGGAGCCAGCCGGCGCGTCGGCTTTCGCGTCGTCAGGGAACTTAACGATTGAGTGTGGACACGGGCAACCGGAACGCGCAAAGCTTTATCCAGGAAGAGGGGACTATCATGAAGACAACTTTAACCGCTGCATCGGCATTGGCGCTGGTGTTTACATCGGCGTGCGCTACCAACGGACCGTTGCCGACGATCCAGATACCGCAGTCCATCACGAATGCGTTTAATGATATCGTTGGCGCTCTAAACAGTACGCTGAATCAAACTCTCAGTGATGGCCGCCGCAACGAGCTTGTTCAGAAGCAGGCAGCTCTGGGCGTTCAGTCAAATCTGGAAATGAGCTCGGAGAACAGCACAAAATACGCCTCAGCAACCAATCACTACGAGACGACCGTCGCTCAGGGTGCGGTGTTGGGGGCCGTGATTGGAGGGGTCGGCTGCAAGTTTCTCGCGGATACAAACGACACACAGACGACCTTGTGTGCCGCTGCCGGCGGCGTCCTCGGCGGTCTAGCCGGGAACGAGGTGGCCACGAAGAACAAGGAACTGATCGCCGACCGCGAGAAAGTCCTCGCAGAAATTGAGCAGGCCGAGAAGAATCGTGAGGTCGCCCGCGAAGTTCTCGCGGCGACCGAGAGCAACATCGCCTATCTCGAAGGCGAAGTTGAGCGGCTTGAGAAACAGCGGGAAGCTGGGACGATCAGCGAGCAACAGTATGAGGCCGACATCATCGAGGCGCGCCTTATGGCCATCGACCTCGCGAATGGCGTGTCGAAGGTGAAGAATGATATCGAACAACAACAGAAAGCGTTCAAGGACCTGAAGACGCAGGCTGCTGGTGCCGAAGATATCAACGTCAAGGCAACTGTTCCCCAGATCTCGGAATCCATTGCCGCCGACGAAGCGCTGCTGTCTTCGGAAACGACGAATACAGCCAACCGCGTAACTGAATTCGAGCAGCAGTTCGGAGCTGTCTGATCAGGGAACGGAGTGTAGAGCCATGACCAGGGCAAGAAACATTGCAACCGCTGCCGTCGCACTTGCGACGGCGGCCTGCGCCACCACGACCGATCCCTATGAGTGTGCGAACCAGGGGATCGGTAGCGTCCTCAGTGGTTGTGCCGATGATGTCGGGCGGGAGACAATACGGATCAAGGAAACCAACCTCGATCCCACCGTGCGCGATACAGAAGCGATTACGGCGAAAATCGAAGAACGGAAGAAGCATGAGGCTGAACTTCAGCAACAGGTGAATGACCTTCTCGCTGAACTCGACCGCCAGAAAGCCGATCTCTCGGCGCTCGGCCAGCAATTGCGCGAGAAGCGCCAGCAGAACCGGATCAGCGAAGCGACGTTCAACAAACTTGATGGCGAACTTCGCCGGGTCAATGAACAGATCGAAACCTATCAGGGGATCGAGCCTGCGCTTTATACCGAAGAGACAGCCGGAAAACTGCAGGAGTTCATGGAGACGGATATCGTCACCATCCGGAATCTGGTTCAGGAAGTCGAGCTCGGCTGACACAGTGGCGCAGGATTGAATGGGATGGGCGGCTGCGGGCCGCCCTTTCTGTCTTCAATGTACAGAAACCTGTAGCATGGACGGTAATGGCCCCTGGCTGGTGATTTTCAGGCGGTACTTGCCGGTGCTCGCGGATTGCCAAGAACAGTCAAACCGGGTGGTCGGTGCGCCGCTCCGGCAAATGGAACGGCCCGAAGCATCGACGAGCTCTATGTCATATGCGGCGTTCTGATACTTCGCTTCCACCGTCATGGAGATTTTTCCTGCAGTGCGGACATCGATCTGGAAGACGGTGTCGCGGCCCTTGGGTAGCGGCCGCAGCCGCTGAACCCTAACGCCGTCAGCACAGGGTATGACCGAACGCGGGAACTGGTCGAATATGGCGGCATAGTCGGCTTCATCGAGCTCTTTCACGAGCCGTTCGAACATAAAGGCAGCCTCGCCGACCGTGGTGGGTTGGTCCCCGGAGGACCCGCCTATTAGGCTGGAACCGCTGGCTCCTTTCTCCGCAATTTTGGCGATTTCTGCATTCTCGATCTCCTCCTGCCGGGCGATGGCCGCCAGCGCCCGGTCAATGTCCCCAGCAGCCAGAGCGTATTCGAAATCCCGCTCGGGGCTCATCTCGGCAAAGGTCGGCTTCCGGTCATCGCCGGCAGCGCTGCTTATTCCCAGTATCGCCGAAACAAGTACGATGCCTGCCAGTTTCCTGTATTTCCGCACGGGAATGCCTCCCCTCACTCGCAACGGCCACCGAAGCATTCCGATTGCAGATCCAACTCAGAATTGTATGGTATCAAATCAGGAGGAATTTCAAAGTACAAGGATCGATTTCGTGGCATTGCAGATATTGTTTGTAGATGATCAACCCAATCAGGTGAAAGCACTTGCGAGCGCACTCGCACAGGACGGGCATTCCATCGATCATGCCACAGACCTCGCTGGAGCGAGGAGACGAATTGTCGAGCAAAACTATTCATTGATTGTGCTGGACCGTGAAATCAAGACGCGGGAAGGATTGGAGGATGGTCTCAGCCTTTGCCGTGAGTTTCGAAGTATGGGGGCGTCCTGCAGAATAGTTTTCTATACAAATCTGGTGAGCCCCAGTGACCACCGGGAAGGCTGGGCGGCTGGAGCGGATGACTATATCGAGAAGACTTGGCCGCACGATATCGCGCTCGCCCGTTGCAAGGCGCATCTGTCTCGCGTATCGGCACGAAAGTCGGATTCCTGGGTGGCTAGGATATTCAGTGACCCGCGTGTCGCGGAGGTTAGTTATCTCGTGGTTGATGAGGCCGCGCTTGTCGTTTCGCGAATGGAGGATTTTGAGTTGGTCCGCCAAGGTAGCCTCCTCAAGGCGCGAATGAGTCACGACGAGCGTGAACGCTACAAGCGAGTGAAAATGACTGACCTCGATCTTGCTGTGTTTTTTGCACTCTATAAACGGCCCAATGAATGGGTCACGGAAGAAGAGCTCCTGCGGGAGGTTTGGGGCTATTCTGACCGCCGGATCGAATCCATGATGACTGATCCGGATACGAACTCGGGACTTGTCCACACCACGATTTCTCGCATCCGGCGGAAGGTGGACACGCGCCTTGAGCGTCATCCAGAAAGCGCCTCCCGCATGGACAACCTCAGACCATGGGCATTCGTCGAAACGAACAGCGACCCCAGTCTGGCATCCGTCAGTTTTCGGTTCGCGGCAAGCCGACTTTCCGAAGGGGAGTTCGCCGTTCCGTCTCCCCTCATAGCGAAAAGCGCGGGCGGCCAGGAGGCGTGAGATATTCGAGCTGGCCGATTGGTATCCGAATCGGGTTGCTTGCCGCGCTTCCAATATTTTTTGCCGCAATCTTGCTCAGCATAATCGTCTACCAGAACCTGGAAAAGGCGTCTCTCCGGATTGAGCACAACAGTCTGGATGTCGACTTACGGGTCTTCCGCGCAGAAATTGTGGAGCTCGCAAGACAGGATGAGGCTATACGCAGTGGTTGCATTAACCCGGATGTGCTGGATGGCGTGGAATTTGGCGAGGGCCCATTCTTCCGCTTTGCATCGGACGGGTGTCCGGAGCTTGGTACTCGCGAGTATCCGGAACAAATTTTTGAGTGCCTCGAAGAGGTATGCGTCTCTCAGTGGACAGCTCCGGTCACGCGTGCGCCCGTCGAAGTAATTGGAAAAGTCATCAGTCTTGGCGGAGCATCGTGTGGGCGGCCGGGGGCGATTTCGCTTCCTGGGCCGCAGGGGTGTCTAGCAGTGTGGAGATTACTCGATGCGCATAATGCGCGCTTATCCGCCAGTCGGACGCTTCCGCTTCTGATGCTACTAGGTGCGGTGTTGGCTTCGGTAACTTCGATTTTCTTCTCTCTAAAGCTGGTCTCGAAGCGGATCAATAACGTGAATGGCGTACTCGGAGACTTTGCAGCAGGGCAGCGCACAGCTAAGGTACCAGAAATTCAGGGTGGGGACGAGCTCGATGAGCTCGCTCGAGGAGTTAATGCCGCGCTGCGGAAGATCCAGCAAGACTTTGCGTCATCCTCGAGGTTAAGCGGTTCATTGTCTCATCAAATGTTGGCGCCTGTCCGCCGCATAAGAAATACGGTTTCTGATCTACTGGAAGCGCTCCGTATACCAGATGACGAGATCGTGACGCCCCGCCTGAAGCGTTCTTGGCGACAACAGCTTGAGCATGTTCAAACCGAACTCAATCATGTCGTTGGTATGGGAGAGTCTCTGCTCAATTTCCTGAGTGCAAGTCGCAAGCGCTCTCCAGAGGAGTTGTCAGATATTGTGGATCTGGACGAGTTGTGCACAATTATTGCGACGAGGTTCCGTCTCAAGGCCCGCCAGCGCAATATTGACATCAGGCTGGACGTATCTGTTGTGAAGACCCGTTCAAGCCAGCATGTCGTTGACCAGATTCTCTCGAATCTCGTGGACAATGCAATCATTTATGGTCCGTCAAACGCCACGGTCACGTTGTCGGTGGGCGAGAATGAGGACGGGGCCTGGCTCGCTGTACACGATGAGGGCAGTGGTCCGCCTCAGCAAACGATAGATAGCGTGTTCTCAGAAACCATCTGGGTTCGCACGACGATCAGCGCGCGGGAAGGGTCTGGTGGACATGGAATTGGCCTTCTGACCGTTCGGCAGCTGGCTGACAGCTGCGATATTGTTTTGGACCAGAGAACATACGTGAATGGCTGGGCAGTGATCCTTCTCTGGAAGGATCACTGGAAGAGTGAACTCGTTGTCAACTGACACGCAATGTCCGGTCGGGCATATACAAGATCCGCCTTTATCATTCCAGGAGTTCTAGTTGAATGCCCCTGCAAGCCCTCCAATTCGCAGCACGATCAGGAAGAGTCCCAGAAGCACAAGAAGGATCTGAATTGCAGCATTCAACGCCATCCCAGCGAACTTGCCGCCAACGCCTCCCATGATCATTCCAGTCAGGGCCCCCGTCCAGAAACCCATTTCGGCATCTTCATAACCGATTGCGCCTCCCCATAGAAAGCCCGCAATGGCTCCGATAGTCGCTACGCCGTCCGAAAAGTTTTCTGCTGTTTTGTTAGTCACACTAGCCTCCATTTCGCTTGTTCCCCCCGAAAAACTCAGGGCAAGGAAAATGTGCTAGGTTTCCGTAATCTTCTCGAATGAATAATTCTATCAGTCGTAGTCACGCGTGTAGATACGTACAATTCTGCGAGACACCTTCTTTAGTCGCCCGCGACGGGAAGAAAGGTTGTTTCTATGAGCCGGGGGTTTGTCTCGGTATTGGCGCCAACGAGCCTCGATTGAACATGCTCCTGTCCGTATTCCGACTCGAGCAGGCAGATGGAACCTCGTGCTGGTCACCAACTCTCCCTCGGCGGCAGACCAGTTGGTTCGCGACTATAGCGGCGTCCTTCGAAGAGCCGCCTTCGAGCAAGGGAAAGACGTCGTCGTCATGCACGGCAATCGAATGATCTTGTCGACGCGAGGTCGTTAGATGTGTTGCATTTCGATTCCGGACTGCACGGGTCCTGTCCGGCGCTTGAGCCATGCGGGCAAGCAAAGCGCGCAAGCGATTTTCAGTATCGGTCCTTTAAAGAAGGGTTGCGCAAGAGGGGGGTGGAGTTGCGGGAGGTCACTCGGCGGGCAGGGACAGAAAGTCATTGTCGCCGGGATCGTCGAATTGAAATGTGAGAAGGTGGATTGCATGCAAGAGGAAACGAAGATGGCATTCTAGACGATCCCGAAGACCCTCCTCCAAGCTTCAACTACAGCGTTTTCTGTCATGCAAAGCTACTCGGCAGACTCCGTAGGAGCGCGGCAACAGTGAAATTATGCAGTACGGCGGCCTACAGAGAATTACTATTGACGGTAGAGGATTGGGCATTTACATGCAGTAGCGAAGTCTACAGTGGTTTTTTAAATGCAAGTCCAACGCATCAGTCAAATTCAATCAGGTTTTACGGCTCGCGAGCGCTTGAGCGCGGATCCCGGCGGGACGCCTGCGCTGCAATTGCGCGATCTAAGTGAGGTTGACGACTGGAGCAAGGTTGAGCCCTCTGCATACAGCTTGGGGTCACTTAGGGAGCGATATTTCGTTGGTTCCGGAGATGTCCTGTTCCGGTCCCGGGGAAGCTCGAGCACGGCAAGCGCTATACCAAAAGATTGGCCGCATCGCGCAGCCGTTCTATCGCCTCTTTTTATCTTGAGACCGGATACGGGGCGAATTCGACCAGATTTTCTCGCTTGGGCGATCAATCATCCTGATGCGCAGCGCTCGATGGACCGGCGGGCGCGCGGGACGTCGCTGCGCATGATACCGAAAGCGGCACTGTCTGAACTCGAAATCGATGTACCGGATCTCGCCACGCAGGATGCAATTCTTGAAACAAGCCGGCTCGCCGACCGCGCCAAACATCTTGAAAACAAGGCCGCCGAATTGCGCCACAGCCTGATCAGCATGGTCCTGACGGACGCCGCACACCGGGACGCCAAACAATACACAAAGGGAGTTCGCGTATGAGCGACCAGATTACACAACAACAGGTCAACAACGCCGCATGGGCCGCCTGCGACACCTTCCGGGGCGCTGTCGATCCGGCGCAATACAAGGACTACATTCTCGTGATGCTGTTCCTGAAATACATATCGGACCTCTGGGCCGATCATGTCAGGCAATACCGCGAGCAATATGGCGATGACGATGCCCGTATCCGCCGCCGCCTTGAACGCGAGCGTTTCGTGCTGCCGGAAGGGGCGAGCTATTACGATCTTTATGAGCAGCGAGGCGAGCCGAACATTGGCGAGCTGATCAACATCGCGCTTGAGAAGATCGAGGACACCAACCGCGCCAAACTCGAAGGCGTCTTCCGCAATATCGACTTCAATTCCGAGTCCAATCTCGGCCGTCCGAAGGATCGCAATCGCCGCCTCAAGAACATGCTCGAGGATTTTGCCAAGCCCGAACTCGACCTGAACCCAAGCCGCGTGAGCGAAGACATTATCGGCGAGTGCTACATCTATCTCATCTCCCGGTTCGCCTCGGATGCAGGCAAGAAAGCGGGCGAGTTCTTTACGCCAGCTCCGGTCTCGCGCCTCCTGGCCAAGCTCGCAGGGCCAATGCCTGGCAATACGATCTGCGATCCGGCTTGCGGGTCAGGTTCGCTTCTCATCCGCGCCGCCGAAGAGGTCGGCTCGGACAATTTCGCGCTCTATGGGCAGGAAGTGAACGGCGCGACCTGGGCGCTGGCACGCATGAACATGTTTCTGCATGCCAAGGATGCCGCGCGCATTGAATGGTGCGACACGCTGAACAACCCCACGCTGGTCGCAGGTGACCACCTCATGAAATATGACGTGGTCGTCGCCAACCCGCCTTTCTCGCTGAAGAACTGGGGCGCGGAAGGCGCTGACACGGACACGTTCAAGCGCTTCTGGCGCGGCGTGCCGCCCAAGTCCAAGGGCGATTATGGCTTCATCACCCATATGATCGAGATCGCGAAGCGCCAGTCTGGCCGCGTCGCGGTGATTGTGCCCCATGGCGTGCTGTTCCGCGGCGGCTCGGAAGGCACGATCCGGCAAAAGTTGATCGAGGAAAACCTCCTCGATGCAGTGATCGGCCTGCCGGCAAACCTGTTCACCACCACGGGCATTCCGGTCGCCATTCTGGTCTTTGACCGCTCCCGCGAAGAGGGCGGGCCGAATGAGGCGCGCAAGGATGTTCTCTTCATTGATGCGAGCAAGGAATTCACGCCGGGCAAGACGCAAAACATGCTCGAAGACAAGCATATTGAAAAAGTGCTCGACGCCTATGCCACCCGCGAGCTCGTCGACAAGTTCGCCTATGTCGCCAGCCCCGAAGAGATCGCCGAGAACCACTACAATCTCAACATTCCCCGCTATGTCGACACGTTCGAACCCGAAGAGGAAATCGATGTCGCCGCCGTTCAGAAGGAGATCAACGCCATTGAGGCCGAACTCTCGGACGTGCGGAGCCGCATGGCCGGGTATCTGAAGGAGTTGGGTGTTGATGTTTAGCGGTTGGCAATTTGTCGAAGTCAGGGAACTCATTGGTCAAGGCGTGATCAGTGGTGTCCAAGATGGAAATCACGGCAACGACCACCCGAAATCCTCTGAGTACGTCAATTGCGGCATTCCCTTCATCATGGCACGCGACCTTGAGGGAGGACGCATAAATACTTCCAGCTGCGCGTACTTGAAGCGTAGCCGCGCTGACCGGCTTCGTATCGGCTTCGCAGAAACAGGCGACATATTACTTTCTCACAAAGGTACCGTAGGAGCGGTCGCTGAAGTTCAGAGCGGCTTCGATTATGTAATGTTGACGCCACAAGTAACCTACTACCGCATAGGCGATCCTGAGCGTCTGTCGCGAGAGTTCCTTAAGCAGGTTTTCCTCGGGCCGGAGTTTCAGTCCAGGCTTGCTACGATATCTGCTCAATCGACACGCGCCTATGTCGGAATTACTGAGCAAAAGAGACTCAAAATTCCGCTCCCCCCACTCCCCGAACAACGCCGCATCGCCGACATCCTCCGGACCTGGGATGAGGCCATCGAAAAGCTGGAAGCCCTCCGCATGGCGAAAGAGCGGAGGCTGCAGGGGGCACTTTATGGCTTCTTCGGCCCGACCCGTGTCGTGGGAGGAGGAACGAGGCCGAAAGGCTGGACGCTTTCAAGCCTCGGCGACTCTTTTGTTGAGCGGAAGGATAAGAACACCCACCTGACCGATGCCGATGTCGTGACCGTCGGCAAGTACCGCATCGGGAAGCAGACAGACCATTTCACACGTTCAGTCGCCAGCAAAGACCTGTCACCTTACTGGATCATCAGCTCGGGCGACTTCGTTTATGATCCGATGTCTGCGTATTACGGGGCGCTAGGCCGCTACAACGCCGAAAGTGATGGCCTCGTAAGTCCGGCCTACCGCGTCATCCAACTGCGCCGGGACATCATCGATAGCGATTTCATGGTGCAACTGCTGCGCACCGCCCACGTGCGATTTCTTTTGGAGGCGAGATCAAGCCAAGGGAACAAGGAAGGCAAGCGACGGTCGCTCCAACGCTCTGCGTTCGACTCAATCGAGTTCTTTCTGCCTCCGATGGATGAGCAGAAACGGCTGGCTGCCATCGCCGCCGACTTCGAAGCCGATATCGCATCAACCGCCCGCGAAATCACCGCCCTCCAGCGTCAGAAACGCGGGCTGATGCAAAAGCTCCTCACCGGCGAATGGCGGGTGTCGAAGGAGGTGCTGGATTGAGTAAAAAAAAGAAATCCCGCACTCTGACCTTTCGGCTGCTCCGCAAGGGAAAGTCGATCGATGACGCTGTATCAGAGACTTTCTCCGGAGATAGCGATCGTGCTCTGGCGCGAGTGCCTTGGGTGCCAATTGATGGTGCCGAACTGGTGTATGGTCAAATCTATTCCAATCCGCCCGGCTGGGCAGACTTTCTGGCTGAAGGCGTTGAAGAACCACTCTCACGTATGTTTACGGGTGGTGCAGGAGCAATTTTATTCGTGCCCGTAGGGGGGCGGACACTGGCCGTAAACTTCGGCCATATCCACATTGCCTTGGACGATGACGCCTTCGAGCGTCAATTCGGGCTGAAGGTTACTTTGAATTCGGTGCCAGCAACGAATATCCGAACGCTTGATCTTGCTACGCCAGATGCCGTGACCTTCCAAAAACGTGTGCAGGCAAGCCGTGACAGCGATATTGGTAGTTTCGGAATTGATGAGTTTCGGGACCTTGCTCGCGTCGCAGGCGGGACGCCGGGTGACTTCAAGTTTGGCAGCTTTGTCGCAGGTAAGGATGCTTTGTCTTTGACCTCAAAGATCGAAGTTGATGATCTCAGAGACAAGTGCAAAGAAGTTCTGCGGGTCTTTAATCTCACCACCTATAAAAACGAATTCGCCTGGGTCGATAATCTCAAGCCAGTTGTTGAGAAGGACAGGATTGAAAAGCTCGATCTCCAGCTATTGAAAGCTGTTCAAGAATTGCGTTCGGGAAAGTCAGCAGACCTGCATTTAGCGCCGCCGGAAATCGTGAACTACGTCGATGGAAACGAAATTCACTACAATGGCTTTGGCAGCAACGGGCGCACATTCAATAGTCTGGAGATTAATGACTATGTGAGTGAACTCAATCGGTGTTCATTCGGCTCAAAGCTGACCAACGCTGATGCGATATCCGCTATAAAATCAAATCACAAAGTCGCGGCGAAACCTGCCGGTGAAGAAAAGTTTTCTGAGCGTTGGAAGCTGTATGACTGCTTCGTGCTCGAGGCTTCACTCACCATCGGGATGGTCACGTCGTTCTACGTTTTGTTTGCGGGGAACTGGTTTGAGGTAGACTCCAGCTTCAAATCGAAGATCGACAACTTCTACTCTTCGCTTCCGAAAGTCACTGTCATTGGTCCAACAACGACGGCTAACAATGAAGAAGATTTGATTGCACAGATTGAGGCAACACGTAGCGATCTCATTAAACTTGATCGAACCAAGTTAAACCCAGCAGGCACGCGATATGCATTCTTGGAGCCATGTGACTTTTTCTCAGACCAGCGCCAATTCATCCATCTCAAAGACGGTAAATCGTCCGGACCGATAAGCCATTTGTGGATGCAGGGCGTGGTAAGCGCCGAGTCTTTCGTAAATGACCAGACCTTTCGGCAAAAACTCCGCACGACAGCGCTCACGCTGAACAGGACTATTGGATCCCTGCTTCCGACAGCAATACAACGAGTAAAGCGAGATGACTACAAGATCGTTTTTGGTGTGATGAAAACTCGAACGGCTTCAGGTGGCTTGGAGCTGCCATTTTTCAGCAAAGTTAGCCTCAGAACAGCGGTCGAGCGCCTGAAAAACATGGATTTCGAGGTAGGCTTGGAACTGATCGAAAAACTGCCTGCCACCACAAGCGGAGGGAAAGCGCCGTGAACCAACTAAAACGAACTGCAATCGTCTATGATTATGACGGCACGCTCGCACGGGGCAGTATTCAGGAAAACAGCTTCATTCCGGAAATGGGCATGACGCGAAAAGAGTTCTGGAGTGAGGTCAAACGCCTGACCAAAAAAAGCGATGCCGACGAGATCCTTGTATACATGCAGTTGATGCTGAAGCGGGCCAAGGAAAAGAAAATCGCCGTGACCAGGGAGAAGCTACGCGAACATGGCCGTGCGTCTCAGCTATTCGATGGTCTGGCGGATCATTCCTGGTTCAAGCGTCTAAACGCCCATGCCGAGGAGCGTGGGTTGACGCTGGAACACTATATCCTTTCCTCTGGCACGCAAGAGATGATTGAGGGCAGCCTGATCGCGGACGATTTCAAACACATCTTCGCGTCTCGCTATATCTATGACGATAAGGGTAAGGCGGAATGGCCAGGTCTTGCGATCAACTACACGACCAAGACGCAGTTTTTGTTCCGAATCAACAAGGGCATTGAAAACGCTTGGGACAATGCTGCGATCAACGCTTATATGCCAGAAGCTGAGAGGCCTATCCCATTCAGCCGTATCATTTTCGTGGGCGATGGGGATACCGACATTCCTGCCATAAAAATGGCGACCCACAATGGCGGGCACTCCGTAGCCGTTTATGACCCCCAAAAGGACGAGCGCTCGATCAGTAAAATCTACTCGCTGATTTCTGATGGACGTGTCGATTTCGTTGCCCCCGCTGACTATCGCGACAACTCCCAAATGGACATTCTAGTGAAAGGCATTTTAGGCCGGATCGCGCGAGCGGAGGGGTACCGACCGACATGACCTCCGACACCTTCAACCCCGCTGAAAAGCACCAGTCGCAAATCCCGGCACTCCAGATGCTGGTGGCGCTCGGCTTCACCCCACTCAGCGAAGAGGAAGTCAATCGGCAACGCGGCGGACGCCTGCGCAATGTTGTGCTCGACGATATCCTGGTCGAGCAGCTTTTGCGCCTCAACGCGTTTGAGTATCGCGGCAAGAGCTACAGTTTCGATCTCGAAGATGCTCATGAGGCGGTGCGCCGCTTGAAACCGACACCCGACCGGATCAAAGGGCTCAAGGCGACCAATCAGGAGGTCTATGACACGCTTATTCTCGGCACGACGATCACCAAGACCATAGATGGTGATTCCAAGAGCTACAGCTTCCGGTTCATCGACTGGGATAATCCTGAGAACAACACCTTCCACGCCGCCGCCGAAGTGTCTGTCGAGCGCACAGGCAGCAGTTCAACCAAACGCTGCGATATCGTCGCCTATGTGAACGGAATCCCTTTTGTCGTCATCGAGAACAAGCGACCGACGGCAGGCCTCAAAAAGGCGGGCAGCCAGCTGATCGGCTATCAGAGCGAAGACGCGATCCCACAGCTCTTTCACTTCGCGCAGCTGCTCATGGTGATGAGCCGGACCGAGGCGCTCTATGCGACGGTTGGAACCCCGCGAAAGTTCTGGCAGTCTTGGCGCGATGAGGAAGATAGCGAAGACGAGATCGCTCGCGCGGCCAATGGCACCCTCACACGAGAAGAACGCAGCGCCATCTTCTCAGGAGCCTTCACCTCCGCGCGCCGCTTCTTTGAAGAGATGGAGGCGGGCGGCGAGCGCGCCGTGACGGAGCAAGACCGCGTTCTGTACGCCCTATGCCGCCCTGAGCGGTTGCTTGATGTTGTCCGGCGCTTCACCGTCTTCGATGGCGGCGTCCGAAAGGTGGCCCGCCATCAGCAATATTTCGGGATCAAGCTGGCGGTTGAGCGCGTCAAGCAGTTCGACCTAGAAGGCGTGCGTAAGGGCGGTGTCATCTGGCACACGCAAGGCTCCGGCAAGTCGCTCACCATGGTCATGCTGGGCCGCGCGCTCGCCTTCGACCGAGCGATCACCAATCCGCGCATCGTGATTGTGACGGACCGCGATGACCTCGACAAACAGATCAAGGGCACGTTCAAGTCCTGTGACATGGACCCGGTGCGCGCGACCAGCGGCTCCGACCTGCTTTCGCTGATCCGTGCACGAACACCGTTGATCACGACCATCATCAACAAGTTCGACACCGCGCTTCGCCATGGCGACGTACCGGACGAAGACGCCAATCTCTTCGTCCTCATCGATGAAAGTCATCGCACGCAGACGGGCCGCTATGGCGGTCATAGCCAGTTTGCAATGAAGATGCGCCGGCTCCTGCCCAAGGCCTGCTATCTCGGCTTCACTGGCACGCCGCTTCTGAAGAAGGACAAGAACACGCTCAAGACATTCGGCGGGCTCATCCATCACTATAAGATCGATGACGCGGTGGCTGATGGCGCGGTCGTTCCGCTGCTCTATGAAGGCCGACTCGTCGATCAACAGATCACCGGTGCTGTGATCGACACCTGGTTCGACAAAATATCCGAGGGCCTTACCAATCAGCAGAAAGCTGACTTGAAGCGCAAGTTTTCACGCATGGATGCGCTGTCAAAGACAGGACAGGCGATCCGGGCCAAAGCGTTCGACATTTCCGAGCACTATCGCCAACACTGGCAGGGGACCGGCTTCAAAGCGCAGCTGGTCGCGCCCTCCAAAGCTGCGGCTGTCCGGTTCAAGGATGTGCTCGACGAGATCGGGCATGTCACCAGCGAGGTCATCATTTCGCCACCCGATGAGAACGAAGGCAATGAAGAAGTGGATGTGGAGTCGAAAGACCTCGTCCGGCGCTTTTGGTCCTTGATGATGGCGCGATACAAAAGCGAAGACGCCTACAACCGCGACATTATCGAGGCCTTCAAGGGTTCTGGCGATCCGGAGGTCCTGATTGTCGTCTCCAAGCTTCTTACCGGCTTTGACGCGCCTCGGAACACTGTTCTTTATGTCTGCAAGTCGTTGCGCGAGCACAACCTCCTGCAGGCCATTGCGAGGGTGAACCGGCTCTTCGAGGACGGGGACACTGAGAAGCAATTCGGGTTTATCATCGACTATGAAGGTTTGCTCGGCGAGCTCGACACGGCGCTGACCACCTACACGGCGTTTGAAGGTTATGATGATGCCGACCTCGCCGGAACGGTTCACGACGTCAGAGAAGAAATACGCCGCCTGCCGCAATTGCATGATCAGCTCTGGGACCTGTTCAAGCCGGTCGCGAACAAGAAGGACATGGAGGCTTTCGAACAGTTCCTCGACGATGAAGCGATCCGGCAAGATTTCTACGCGCGGTTCCGCGCGTTTGGCCGGTGCCTCCACATTGCCATGTCGTCAGACAAGGCCCTGGACGTGTTCGCGCCGGAAAAAATCGACAAGATGAAGCAGGAATGGAAGCGTTTCTCCGAGCTGCGCAGATCGGTGCAGCTGCGCTATCAGGAAACCGTCGACGTCAAAGAGTTCGAGCCAAAGATTCAGAAACTCCTCGATGACCACGTCATCGCCATGCCGGCCGAAACGATCATCGAAGTGGTCAACATTAACGACCCGAAGGCCTTGCAAGCAGTTGTAGAGGAAGCCGGCGTCACCGATGCTTCAAAAGCAGATCGTATCGCCAGTGCGACCCGCCGCACGCTGACAGAACGTATGGATGAGGATCCAAGTTTCTACGCAAAGTTCTCCGCGCTTCTGGAGGAGACAATCCGAGACTACCGGGCACGGCGTTTGTCTGAACGCGACTATCTCAACAGCGTGATGGAGCTCGCCCAGAAAGTCGCCTCAAAGGATCGCGGACGCCGCGTGCCGGACGCCCTGAGAGGCAATGATGACGGTCAAGCTTTTTTCGGCGTGCTGGAATCAGAACTTGTGCGCAAGGACGGGACCGCCCTCAATGAAGCCGACACAGCCCAGGTCGCTCTGGACCTTATTGAGATCGTCAACGCCCATCATATCGTTGACATCTGGTCGAACGAGGTTGCGCAGAACCGGATGCGAAACGCCATCGATGACTACTTCTTCGATGTGCTGAGAGACCAGAAAGGCGTCGCGCTTGATGTAGAGACACTCGATACACTTGAACTGGATCTGATGAAGTTGGCCCGTGCGCGGTTTCCTGGATGAGCGTCGAGTTGCGACAGATTGACTACGGCTCTCACAAAATCGTGTTCGCCGTGGACCGGAGGGACAGGAGAACTCTCGAGATTGCAGTCGAACCTGATCTGAGCGTTGCTATTGCGGCTCCCGAATGTGCTGCATCTGAAGACATCGATGCTAAAGTGAAGAAGCGTGCGGCTTGGATATTGAAGCAACAGGCATTCTTTCGGCAGTTCCTGCCAAGAACCCCCGAGCGTCATTTTATCGCCGGCGAAACGCACCTTTATCTTGGGCGACAATATCGACTGAAAGTCAGACCCGGCCTGATTGACCGAGTCCGTTTTTTCCGTGGCTATATCGATATTGAGACCATCAGGCCCAAAACGACGCCCCATATTCGGGACATGGTGCAGGCGTGGTATCGGGAACGGGCGAAGATCAAGTTTGAGGACCGTTTGCAGCTAAACCGCGAGCGGTTTGCCTCCCCTGACGCGGTCAATCCAAAGGTGTTGGTCGTGCGCAAGCTTAGCCAGCGCTGGGGCTCGATGTCGTCGGCCGGCCGCTTGGTCCTTAACACGCGCTTAATCGAAGCGCCCGTGGATGCCATCGATTATGTCATTACCCATGAGCTGTGCCACATGATCTATCCTCATCATGGCCCAGTTTTTTTTGATCTTCTCGCTGAAGTAATGCCTGACTGGGAAAGCCGGAAAGAAAAACTGGAAAGACTGATGGCTTAAGTCGCGAGTATCAGGAATCTTTATTCCTGCGATTCAGGTGCTGTGCCGAACTTCGAATCGGCAGTTTGAGTTCGACAGGGGTGTGCAATATACTTCACGCTCGACCAGGTCACATTTCGCATTTGTGCGGATACAGTATGTTCGGCGTTGAGGCTTGAACCTCGATATCAGATTGCAAGAAAGCCTTACAGGTTTTAGGAGTCGTGCATTGTCCGCTTTCAAACGGTTGAGACACTCTGATATTTTTGGATCAGGAGAGTATGGCTCATCTGGTCTGATCTGATCAGTAGATCTTGCGTGATGCAATCACCTTGATCAAGTTGTCCGCTTGCTTTGTTGCGTTTCAATATTTCTTCAACGTCTGGAAAGCGGTCTCGCAGGGGTTTGGATCCACTGTCTTTCAGGATTTCACCAACTTTTGGTGGCTGCCTGGCTCTGCGTTTGAAGGTCAATTTCGCCATTATTTCCAGTTCTTCGATGAGTGGTTAAAAATCGTCGCGACAAAACGGACCTTATGCTGCACGCTCCTTCATCGAAATCCGTCTACCGCCTAAACATCTCCCAAGATCTGAGCTTTGGTTGGGGCACCGCAAATGCTTAGACATTTCTCACACAATGTGCTGAGGGGACCAAAAACCGGAACAGTGCCCAATACGCTCGGTTCTCCGTATCGGAGACGATGAGAACCCAATAAATCTGAGATGATGGCCAAAATGTTTACATCGACTTCGTCGGGCTCAGCGCCCAATTCAAGGCACTCCTCCCAGCCCTGCACCAAATCGTGGCCAATGCGTCGAACATGATTGTCATCGGCACCTTGGTCTAACAAAAATGCTTTTAGTGATAGTTCAATCGCATGAGCGCATAGGACCATAACAGGGGGAGGCGCAGCGATTTCGTAACCCGGCCAAAAGCCAACTTGATCATCAGCCGCTCTAGCGGCTTCGTAATTCAGTCGCGCTAAGTACTTGTAGTACTGCGCTCTGTTGTCCTTATTGACCGTGAACATATCACTGCCTCCCGCTTACCCTTTGAGCGCAATTCGAAAAGTCAATTGAGTGAACTCAATGTCAATTCCATAAACCCCTATCTTTAATGCTACACAAAGTTCTCAATTTGGCGCTGGCAAAGCCAATCCTCGAAGGCGACGTAATGCAGATGTAAGATCGAGTTTGTCTACGGCACCGCCTAGTATAGGCTCCACCCCTGCGTGTACGACGAACCTGTCGGTCGCACCAATAGCCTCGCATCCGCGATAAAAGCCTAGTTTGGGTCTGTCACTTGGATTTGTCTTACACTCGATTGCAACAATCCGTCCACCAAGTTTCTGACCGTCCAGCACCAGATCAATTTCATCGGCGCCAGGGCCGTCTACAGTTTTTCGATAGAACTGAGGGCTCATATAGCCTTCGGTTGCAACAATCATCTCTTCAAGCGCATATGATTCCCAACAGTCTCCAACTTTCGGATGCCTCCTAAGCTGTTCTAGCGTTTCAATTCCCAGAATTGCGTGAAGCAAGCCACTGTCGCGAACGTATATTTTCGGCAACTCACCAAAGCTTTCATCGCTTCCTTCAGGAAAATTGGAAAGCGTTCGGATGATGCCTAACTCTCTCAGAACATAAAGTGCGGATCGAAGATCCCTTTTGGTCATTGTGGGATGATCTGCGTCGTCTAATTCTCCGCAGTTTCGGTTTGCCACCCACCGAAGAACGTCTCTTAGACTTGCGTTCGCAGCAATGCCCCAGCTTGAATAGTCGCGATTAAGTAGACCCTGAATCATTTGCGCGCGCCAAGCAAAACTTACCTCATCGTTTTCAGTGTACAGGCTCTCAGGCAATCCTCCACGTAACCAATGTACATGTGGATCAAGTGCAGGCGAAATAGTAGTTTGTGGTTCTGCTACGATTTCCGTAGTGGGACCTGAAGTGCCGGATGCTAGGGAATGTTCCTCTAGGAAGTCCGCAAGCTGCATCGGATTCAGCGCGATCAACCTTACACTACCTGTGAGCGCATCCGATAGTTTTCGCCTGGTTAAGAGGTCTATGGGCGCAATTACCAATCGGGGAAGCGCAGCATCATTTTCGTTTGCACGGTACCAGTCTACAAGTCCATCGACATCCTCCAGGCGGAAGTGATCTAAAAATCGAACGGCCGCTCCTTGCAAGTGCAGGTCAGCAACAGCTGTATGCTCAATATCGCCGCGCTCCTTGCCCCAATTGGTAACCACTTCGGTTCGACCAACCCGCGGCAGACCGTGCAGCAGTGTTATGCGACTGTATCGAACGGCGTCGTTGAGCATTTGGCCTGCTCCGACTCGCATTATTGGGACGGCCGTTCTAGGTCAAGAACAACGACCTCTACACGTCCTTCCCGAGTTGTAGAGGTAAAATTTGTTAGATTTGTGCGCAGTTCTTCAGCGCTTGTCGGCGGAGATATGCCTGCAGGCGGCTTTCGGACCGGTTTCGATGATTCCGTCCCAAACCAAAAGACAAGGTAGATACCGCGATCAGCACGCCAGTCGTTCACATAAAGTCGATCAAGCTGTTGATCTGCAGCCGTCCAGAGCTTGTTATGCCACTGCCCCTTGACCTCAACTGGGACCATGACATCGCCCAAGAGACAAATGATGTCGCAGCGCTTGTCGTCAGCAAGATGTCCTTCCGGAAGAGCCTGGATTTCGAATGGCAACGGCCGAAGCATCTTGAGGAGTGTGTCACGACAGTCATCCTCGACTCGAGGCCTTCCGCCTTCAAAAAAATCCTTATACCAATCAACATCGCTTCCACGAAGCTGGGCTTGGACCTGTTTTAGCTCCTCAAGCAGAATCATCTGAAGCTGCGCCGGTGTCGTTGGCGCGCTGTCTTGAACTACTGAAACGACAGTATTTAAGTCAGGTGAGGTCCACTCTAGTTCAACCTTCTTCCTACGCTGTTCAGCTGCCACCGCTCGCAGCATGTTGGTGTAGCCATCGGCTTCCTCGTCGCGCAATGACGTCAATGCCTCTATCGCGTCACTGCTTACTTGATCACCCAGTCTACTAATTAGCCCACTGATAAACTCGCTCGCGTCCCATGGATTGTCATCGCCTCTGGTAACTCCACTAGGCCGCTGCGCGACCGGGTACTGCCTTCTAAAGCGCTGAATTAGCCAGATCAGCTGTTGGACATTGAGGTCAATTGGCAGGCTATTGCTGTATCGGTCGGAAACTCTTGAGCGAATATGCGGGAAAAGCTCCTTCTCTACTGTTCCCTTAGCGTCGAGGTCAGCACTCGTATGCTCGAAATCCACAATGATGCCGATGGCAGTCCAGTTGCGTCGCCGCTCGTCGTCAGAACTGGCATGCTTCCGACGATCTCTCGCCAAACCCTGCAGCGCTGATCGACCTTCTGATATGGAAACAAGGTGATCGAGCAGCTGAACTTCCAATGAGTTGGGCATCTCCGGATACCTGATCAGCCACTCGATTGAGAGGCGCAACGAGAGCTCACTATCGCGTTTATCGTTCAATAGTTCATGGAGGCCAGAAATATGTGCCTGCTTGCTCGCGAACTGCGGTTCGAAATACAGGCGCTGAGCTTCCTCCCAACAATCGCGTTCGCGCAAAGCATCAGCGAGCTGTTGGTCTAGCTCTGCAATCCCTGCATGATCATCGATCCTTGTCTGCCACAACTCAAACAGCCCAGCCATCAATCGTTCGCTCGGGAGGTCGTCAAATCCGCGTCCCGTTCGAACTCGCTCTGCAAGCGCAGCAACAATAATTGCTGCTGCATCCCAACCGCGACCTTCAGCATAACTATCTGCGAGTTGACTTGCTGAGGGGCGAACAGGAGTTGCGTTTAGAAATGCCTCGAACCCTTCAAGGCTGGCCTCGCGCAATTCCACTCCGAGCCACTCCTCTATCCGCCCAGGACCGTCGATTGCCTCATCACCCACATCGGTAAACATTTTCAGATAGGCCTTCGCAGGCTGAACTACTGTTCCGTACTGCCCTGTGCGCATCTCTTCGATGCGCTCAAGATAATTGGCACGGTGTTTGGCCCAGTCTTCTGCGCGCTTCGCCTCTCTCTTCTTCTGTCGCTCTTCTTCCTTGAGTTGCCAGTCCGGAACTTGCGGGGTACTCAAACTGTCTAGCCAAGTTACAGATTCTGCATCGTCCACTGTAAAGCGCGCTGCGGCGTCCCGGATCACACTGCCTCTGTCGCCATCATGGTGGACAAGCAGTACGAGCTCGCGCCATTTCATGTCGCCAGGTTCCAGCGCGTCCAGCAGAACCAGCACATCTGACTCTTCAATGGCTAATGCAGGCGAACGCCTGACTAGACTCCAAGAGCGCTGCCAGATGTTATCCTCACCAGGTTCCTCTAGCAGCACCAAGCGCTGGACGGAGCGTTTGAATTCTAAATTTCGAGAAAGAAATTCAGCTACAACCTTTCTGGATTCGTCGCGTAAACTTCTATTGCTATCGAAAGGTTCAATCCAATTCCAAAACTCGATGGCTGAGACAGGACCATGAGCAAGGCGCCTGGAAAGTAGACCGAAGGCAAGATCAGTGATTGCATAAGCCTGCTCCCAGTCATCCTTCTCAACAATCGTTCGTGCTGCCGCACTAAGTCCATCGAGCACCGCATCTATCCGTTCGGGAGCGAGCTTGCGTTCGAGAGAAAGAAATACGCCGACAGTGCGCTCAACTCGATCAAGTTGTGCAAGGATCACATCCAGCAACAGCTGGTCGTTGAATTGGTCGTAGCCAACACTTCCCATTAGTTCCAGCGCCAGTCGGACCCCATCTTCACCAGCCTGGGTCCGTAGTTCCTCAATGGTCGAAGTCCAGTTCATCGGGATGTCTGCTTCGATGAGAAGCTCGCCCGCATCGCTGCGAGCGGCAAACACCTGAGACTGATCCATGAGTATAGATTTGAGCGTCGGGGCCATCTGCTGGATCAGCGAAGACCCGTGAAGTGACTCAAACAGCAACAGCTTGAGACGGTGCGGAGTCTCCCGACTGATAATCAGTTCGGTTATTTCGGGCAACAGCTCTGGCCTGGCCAAGCCGGGAACGCGAAATCGTTCCCAACCCAAGAACCAGGGATTGTCCTTCGCAACAGTCGAAAGTGCCCTCAACAACGCCCGGGCCTGAATGAACTTCAGTTGCCGCGCATCCCCATACTGCACGATGCCTAAAGGGTCGGTCTCGATAACCTGTCCGGCGAGCGCAGAGCTATGCCAGGACAGCCAAGCATGAATGCCGCGGAGACTTGCGGGCACCAGAGCTTGACCATTGAAAAGTTCGATAAGCCTTCGCCTTTTCCGATCACTCACGCAATGAAACGCTAGCCAGCGCGCGCCGAGAAACTCACCTATGGCACGGTGCGTGTAGGTAAACCGGTCATTCTCGATAGCGGCGAAAAGTCGTGAATCGAGAATTGCTTCAATTTTATCGCTTGTCGTCAGCTGCGCGATTTGCACAAGCCCTATGTCTTCCGGTCCCAAATTCACTCGTCTGGAAATAGCTTCCTTCCCGGTCAGGATCAGCACGGCAAATGCAGCGCCTGCAACATCCAATACCTCATCGTGCGGTAGAGCCGCGAGCTTTGTGTTTGCCTTCTCTTCGCGATGCTCCCGCCCGAGTATCTTGGTTGCCTCTTCGAACAACCCTCCCTTCGAAACCGGCAGCTGGCCTTGGAGAGCTACCTGTTCGACAAGTTCAAGTGTTTGCGGGTTGTTCCAAAGGCCCGCGAGTCCATGTGCCTCCAGATAATCAACTACTTCTCTTGCTCTTTCACCCTCTAGAGAGTCAGAGAGGAACTCGATGGCATCATCTCGGTTCAGAGGCTCAAGATGCAGCTCTATTGGAGGAGTTTCATAAAGTTCGGAAAATCCTTGGAGCGCTGTCGCGCTGCGCCAATCAGCGACTCGGCAGGACAGGATGAAGCGCGGGTAACCAAGCTCCCCTAGCTTTCGAACAACCAGATCAACGGCATCCCCCTGATGTTGAGATGGCACTTCATCCAATGCGTCAACGACCAGAGTAAGCGCATCTGCGAATCGACTTCCGGCATCCGGCGCGTTGATCAGTGCACGCGCAGTACAAACGAGGTATCCGTCCAAGCCACGCAACTGACTCAAGAGTGTGGATTTTCCCATGCCCGCCTCGCCCAGAACGACAAGCGAGCGAGGCTCCGAACTTAGATAGCTTTGATCGACGCTTCGCCGTTCTCGTTCATGTCGGTACCAAAGAGAGCGGGGTAAAAATCGACCGGTCACGCGGCCTCCTCATGTGTTGGCGAGCTCAGCATCCTCATCTTCCATGTATGGTGCCAGATGTTTGCAGGGTAATTTGTTGGCAGTCATCGTGCCAAGAGCAGATATCAAGAGCTTGAATTACGATGGCCCCCTCAATTTGAGAAGCCGAACGTTGTGATCGTGACTCTCGACCCTCTGATCTCAACCTCCGCAAGATAGGTTTTTCGGACTTCAACTTCAAACGCATTCTTTGAATCCACCCACGATTTCAGAGTGACGACGCAGGCGCCTCCCTTATATTCCAGAAGCTTCCGGGTTGGTTGAAAGGGGAAGTCGGCAGTCTTGGGGGCAACGAGCTGAGCTTTAACTTTTTGCTTCACGTGGTTATGCGCCAATTGCTGCTCATAGGTGCCGCAATCGGCATTCGCGGCACTGTCCAACGCGAGTGCTATAAGCAGTGCAGCACACAGTCGTTCCATTGATAACCCTTTCGCATGTAGATGGCCGCTTCCTGCCAAATTATGGTTGAAACGAACTGGAGCACCAATGTTGTGCTTTCAATTTAAAGTAGGTGAAACTAAACCATGTCAAAGTGGGATGTGCAACTCGCAGATTTCCGAGCCTCGTTCGCCGGAGCAAATATGTCTTGGTGTTTTCAGCGCAGGGGCGCTCACCACATCCAAATAATCGTGAGGAAATACAAATTAGAAAGTTACTCGTTGACCGTGAGGCGGGGATTCGAGATCTCAGATCTTCTGACGAAACATGTCCTCTGCCGTTCGGGGAGCGGACGCTGGGGAAGCTAACCTAGGTCCAAACGGACCCGATTTCCAACGTCTCCTGTTTTACCCATAGCTGTCATTGAGAATATGGAGTGAGACGTTTGCGGTAGGCGATTTTCGACAGGTCGCAAGGTATGGATTCTGCCGCCAGCCTATCTCTCAAGTACTTCACTTTGGTTCCCCGGTGGTTCCCCGGGCAATTTACATTCAAATAGAAAACTCTCTAATACAATGAAATAATTGGCGATCCCGGCGCGATTCGAACGCGCGACCTACAGATTAGGAATCTGTTCTCACGGTATACTCACCAATACCCGGGGACACCTACATGAACTCATAACATCCAGTTATTATTGAATAAAATAATCCGCCCTGCATTTCTTAGTTCACGAGAGCACACGGCTTTACCGCATAGCCTGCTTCCATATTGCTTCCAGGGAGGAACCCGTCTTGTCACGTTCACAGCACAAACTTCGCCTTACCAAGACAATCATTGAGGAATTACCTACTGAGAAATCTGAGTACTCGGTTTGGGATACTGGTCTGCCTCCCGAAAAGTGGTCCGTTATTTGAGTTAGTTCCGGCTTCAGATATGGAGCTGAGACATGGGCAAGAGAGCCAAGCCTGAAGAGATTATTGCGAAACTGCGGGAGGTGGAGGT